>ENA-ORMN01002910-ORMN01002910.1-human-gut-metagenome-genome-assembly--contig:-NODE-2910-length-14118-cov-4.726161_pt1 | contig 14118 bp, 13 predicted proteins | sample MGYA00242102_ERZ508993 | MGnify/ENA primary metagenome ERZ508993 (study PRJEB26280, sample SAMEA2338770) | human gut metagenome | biome: human gut; feature: human-associated habitat; material: faeces... | reverse complement strand
GAGATAAGAGTATGAGTGAGGTATATAAAAAATTAGATGATTTATCAAAAGATAAGTATTATGCTTTATTATATGATGAAGAAGAAAAGAAAGCTTATGAAAATAAATGTATATTAGAGGACGCCATAGAAGATGCTAAAGAAAATGGTTATAGTTCTGGGTATAATTCTGGATATGATTCAGGATATGATTCAGGATATGATTCTGGATATGATTCTGGTAAATCTGATGGTATATCAAATATTGCTAAAAATATGCTTAAGAAAAATATGTCTATAGAAGATATATCAGATGTAACTGGTTTAACAATTGATGAAATTAATAACTTAAAATAAAAAAATTATTATGCATAATATTAAAAAAATATCAGTTTTATTCTGATATTTTTTCATTATCTAATACTTTATCAACAATACCATAATTAAATGCTTCATTAGAATCCATGAAATAATCCCTTTCAGTATCTTGTGCGATTGTTTCTAAATCTTTACCTGTATTTTTTGATAAAATCTTATTTAATTTATCTTTTAGCTTTAGTATTCTGTCCGCAGCAATCTTTATTTCTGTTGCTTGACCATTTACTCCTCCTAATGGTTGATGAATCATTACTTCACTATTAGGAAGTGCATATCTTTTACCTTTCTTACCACTTGATAAAAGAAATGCTGCCATAGATGCTGCCATACCTATACATATTGTTGATACATCACTTTTAATATAATTCATTGTATCATATATTGCCATACCACTTGTTATACTACCACCTGGAGAATTAATATAAATATTTATATCTTCATGATTAATAGAATCCAAATAAAGAAGTTCCGATACTATTATATTAGATAAATTATCATCTATTTCTCCAGATAAAAGAATAATTCTATCTTGAAGAAGTCTTGAGTATAAATCATATACTCTTTCTCCACTACTAGTTTTTTCTAATACATTTGGTATTAAATTCATTTTATTCACCCATTAATATGTTATCAATAATTTTAGTAAATATTCCTATAAATTAGTGACAAAATTGTATATTTTATGTTAAAATTTATAGTGAGAATAGGAAGGATAAAAATGGAAAAGGTAAAAGTAACATATTTAGGTAAATCATATTTATATCCAAGAGATATAACATTAGAAGATATATCAAAAGATTTTCAAAAAAATTATTTAGAAACAATAATAATGGCAGAGGTTAATGGTAGACCTTGTGAACTTAATTATAAAGTAACTGATGATGTTACTGTTGATTTTTTTGATCTAACATCACCAACAGGTAATAGGGTTTATGAAAGTGGTCTTATATTTGTTTTAGAAAAAGCATGCCTTAATATGCTTAATTCTGAAATAGAGGTAAAATATTCTATTGATAAAGGAATATATATAAAAACTTATAAAAAGATAACAAAAGAAGATCTTGATAAAGTATCAAGAGAAATGAAGGAAATTGTAAAAAGAGATTTACCAATACAAAAGAATTTAGTAAATAGATTAGAGGCAATTGATTATTATAAAAGTACAAAAAATTATGATAAAGTAAATGTATTAAAATATTCTGTAAATACAAATGTTAATCTATATAGATTAATGGATATATATAATTATTTCTTTTCTTACTTGCCTGTAAGTACAGGGGCATTAAAAGAATTTAAATTAACATATATTGATCAAAATAGTTTTGTACTTAGATATCCTAATATATATTATTTAAACAAAATACCTGTATATAAACATCATGATAAATTATTTAATGAATTTAAAAAATATGATGAATGGAGTGAAAAACTAGGTATTGAAAATGTTAGTTCACTAAATAATAAAGTAACAAAAGGTAATGTAGATGACATTGTATTATTAAGTGAAAATATACAAAATAATTCACTATTTAAAATATCAGAAACAATTTATAATAATAAAAAATTAAAATTAATATTACTTGCGGGTCCATCTAGTTCGGGTAAAACAACAACAAGTAAAAAACTTGAATTATTTTTAAAAGGATTTGGATTAAATCCTATCGCAATATCAATAGATAATTATTTTTTAGATAGAGATAAAACTCCAATATTACCAGATGGTTCATATGATTTTGAATCACTAAACTCTATAAATGTTGAATTATTTAACAAAAATTTAAAAGATTTATTAGATGGAAAAGAAGTAACTCTTCCAGTATATAATTTTATAACAGGAAAAAGTGAATTATCAGATGAAAGTATAAAACTTGGAGAAAAGGAAATATTAATAGTAGAAGGATTACATGCTTTAAACGAAGAACTTACTTATTCAATAGATAGAAAAAATAAATATAAGATTTATTTATGTCCACTTACTGTACTTTCTTTAGATAATCATAACAGAATAAGAACAACAGATAATAGACTTTTAAGAAGAATTGTAAGAGATAATAGAACAAGAGGTTATAGTGCGAGTGATACATTATCTACTTGGGGTAAAGTAAGAGAAGGAGAAGAAAAGTATGTATTTCCTTTTCAAGATGAAGCAGATGTTATATTTAATACATCACTTATATATGAACTTGGTGTACTTAAAACTTACGCTGAACCACTTCTTTATTCAGTAGAAGAAAATGATCCAATGTATAAAGAAGCAGTAAGATTATTAAATTTACTTAAAAATATTTTACCTATTAGTAATGATTATATACCAGTAGATTCTATAGTAAGAGAATTTATTGGTGGAGGATATTTTAAATTATAGGAGGATTTATAAAATGGTTAGAATAGCAATAAATGGTTTTGGAAGAATTGGAAGACTTGCATTTAGACAAGTATATGATGATAGTGATATAGAAGTAGTCGCAATAAATGATTTAACTGATACAAAGACACTTGCACATTTACTTAAATATGATACTGCACAAGGTAGATTCTTAGATGATAGAATAACATATACAGAAGATGATATTGTTGTAGATGGTAAAAATATAAGAGTATATAAAGAAAGTGATCCTGAAAAACTTCCATGGGAAGAACTTGATGTAGATGTAGTACTTGAATGTACTGGTTTCTTTACAAGCAAAGATAAAGCAATGAAACATATAATTGCTGGTGCAAAAAAAGTAATTATATCAGCACCTGCTGGGGAAGATGTAAAAACAATTGTATATAATGTTAATCATGAAGAATTAGATGGTGATGAAAAGATTATATCTGCAGCTAGTTGTACAACAAACTGTTTAGCACCAGTCGCTAAAGTATTAAATGATAACTTTAAAATTAGAACTGGATTTATGAGTACAATACATGCTTATACAAATGATCAAAATACACTTGATTCACCACATAAGAAAGGTGATTTAAGAAGAGCTAGAGCAGCAGCTTCTAATATTGTTCCAAATTCAACAGGAGCAGCTAAAGCAATTGGACTTGTAATACCAGAATTAAATGGTAAATTAGATGGAACTGCACAAAGAGTTCCAGTAGTAACAGGTTCAATAGTGGAACTTACTTGTGTTTTAGAAGATGATGTAACTAAAGAAGAAATTAATGAAGCATTTAAAAAAGCTGCTAATGTAACACTTGGATATACTGAAGATGAAATAGTTTCAAGTGATGTTATTGGAATTAGATATGGTTCATTATTTGATGCAACACAAACAAAAGTAATTGAATCAGGTGGTGTAAAACTTGTTAAAGTAGCTGCTTGGTATGATAACGAAATGAGTTATACAAGTCAAATGATTAGAACAGCAAAATACTTAATAGATATTATGGAAGAATAAAAGACCTCTTTTTAAGAGATCTTTTTTTATATTAAATAACTTTTGTTCCCAAGCATTTTTTTAGCATATTCTTCATATAATGCTTTAAATCTTTCATAATGGACAACTTCTCTTTCTCTTAAGAATGAAAGAGGCGCTAAAATATCTTCATCATCAGTTAAATCCATTAGATTTTCATATACAGTTCTTGCTTTTTGTTCAGCAGCCATATCTTCAGCAAGGTCTGTTAAAGGATCACCAGTTACAGCAAAATATGCGGCAGTAAAAGGTATTCCGTTCGCATCTTGTGGGAAAACAGCATTTTTGTGTTCAGTATACTGACTTCCAAGACCTGCTTTTTTTAACTCTTCAGGAGTCGCACCATCTAAAAGTTGATATACCATCGCACTTATTATTTCAAGATGTGCCATTTCTTCAGTTGCTATATCAGAAAGAATAGCTTTACCTTTATCATCTGGCATTGTATATCTTTGATTTAAATATCTAAGAGTTGCACCAAGTTCACCAGCATAACCACCACTTTGAGTTATAATATATTTTGCCATTTCAACATTTTTCTTTTTAATATTTACAGGAAACTGTAATTTTTTTTCATATTTCCACATAAGAACCTCCTACTGTCTTTCCCATGGCCATGGGCTATTTATCCAAGGCCAAGGAGAGCCTTCATTTGAATTTAAAATAATATTACCGAATTTTTTTTCATATTCTTTTAAGTATTTATTACTTATTTCTGAATATTGATTATAAAGTCCAATAGCCTGTGCATCATTTGGATATATATCTAAGTATAAATTAAGTTCATGAGCTGCGAAAGCATACATTTGAATCTTTTGCATTAACTCATCTCTTTCATTCATTGGTTTGATATCTGCAATATATTTATAAGGCCAGAAATAATAATCAAAAAGATTACCTCTATTAAGTGCTTCACTTGGAGAAACTATGCTATATAATTCTTTATTTTCATTCATATTTATCACCCTTTCATTTTTTATATTATGATAAATGATTATATTTGAATGAGCATTTGCCTATTGAGTATAAAACAAATGTTTGATATAATGTATGTGAGGAAAATGTTATGAAAAGAATAATTTTACATATAGATGTTAATAGTGCTTTTTTATCTTGGTCTGCAGTTAAACTTTTAGAAGAAGGCTATAAAAAAGATATTAGAAATGAAATTGCTGTGGTTGCGGGAGATCCCAAAAAAAGACATGGAATAATAGTGGCTGCAAGTATTCCAGCAAAAAAATTAGGGATAAAAGCACCAATTAATTTATATGAGGCAAGAAGAAAATATAAAGATTTAATAGTAGTAAAACCAGATTATAGTTATTATTATCAAAAATCAAAATCAATGATGGATTTTTTAAAGAAATTATTTCCAGAATTTCAACAATATTCAATAGATGAATGTTTTATAGAATATACATCTATGAAAAGAATATATGGTGATGAAGTAAAGTTTGCTTATAAGTTAAAAGATGAAATATATAAAAGATTTGGTTTTACTGTTAATGTTGGTATAGGTAATAATAAATTATGTGCTAAAATGGCATCAGATTTTGAAAAACCTAATAAAGTTCATACATTATATGAATATGAATTTAAAGACAAGGTATGGAATTTAGATATATCGGAGTTATTTATGGCTGGTAAATCATCATGTAAAAAATTAAGAGAACTTAATATAAATACTATTAAAGACCTTGCGTGTTCAGATTATAATATGATTGTTCGTAATTTAAAAGGAATTGGTAAGATGCTTTATGAATACGCAAATGGTATAGATGATAGTAAAGTTGAAAATCTTTATGAAGAAAGAAAAGGAATAGGGTATTCTAGAACTCTTATAGATGATTCAGATAATATAGATGAAATTTATTCATATCTTTATAATTTTGCAAAAGATATTTCATATTCACTTAGAAAAAAAGAAGTATATGCTTCTACATTAATGGTAACTATTAGAAATTATGAATTTAAAACAGTAAATCATCAAAAAAAGTATACAAATTCATTTTGTTTAACAAACGATATATATGAGAAAGCAAAAGAATTATTTAATGAATTTTGGGATAAAGAACCAGTAAGATTAATAGGACTTAGAGCAACTGATTTTACAAGTACAAATAGTGTTCAATTATCTATGTTTGATAAAAATAATGATAGTTATAAAGAAGAACAATTACAGAAATTAGTAGATAATATTAATAGTAAACTAGGTAATTCATCTGTGACATTAGGTGTAAAAAAATAATATTTATATGGTATAATTTATGTGTTGAATAAAAAATATTGTAAATAAAGAGGATGTAAAAAATGAATGAAGATATAATTAAACAAATTGCGCTTGAACTAAATATTAGAGTAGAACAAGTAAAAAGCACATTAAAAATGTTAGAAGATGGTAATACAATACCATTTATCGCAAGATATAGAAAAGAAGTAACTGGTAATCTAGATGAAGAACAAATAAGATCAATTAGTGAAGTTTATGAATACCAAGTTAACTTATTAAAAAGAAAAGAAGATGTTATAAGATTAATAGATGAAAAAGGTTTATTAACAGATAAAATAAAAACAGAGGTAATGAATGCTTTAAAATTGGTAGAAGTAGAAGATTTATATAGACCATATAAAGAAAAGAAAAAAACAAAAGCAACAGAAGCAATTAAAAATGGTCTTGAAGGTTTAGCAAAAATTATATTAAGTTTTCCAAAAGAACTTTATACTGTGGATAAATTCTTAAATGATAATGTTAAAACCAAAGAAGACGCTATTGAGGGTGCTAAATACATAATCGCAGAGTATATAAGTGATAATGCTTATTATAGAAAATGGATAAGAAATGATATATATAATAACTCTAAAATAGTTACTAAGAAAAAGAAAAATGCTGTTGATGAGAAAAAAGTTTATGAAATGTATTATGATTATTCTGAAGATGTTAAGTATATAAAACCACATAGAGTACTTGCTGTAAATAGGGGAGAAAAAGATGGGGTACTAAATGTTTCATTAGAATATAATAAAGAATATATTTATAATTATTTAGAGAAAAAACTTATAAAAGACGAAAATTCAGAATGTGCAGTATATGTAAAAGATGCAATAGTTGATTCATATAAAAGATTAATTGGACCAAGTGTTGAAAGAGAAATTAGAAGTGAACTTACTGAAAAAAGTGAAGAAGGAGCAATAGAAGTATTTGCTAAAAACTTAGAAAATTATTTACTTACTCCTCCAATGAAGGATAAAATGATATTAGGTTTAGATCCAGCATATAGAACAGGTTGTAAATTAGCTGTTATAGATTATACTGGTCAAATGCTTGATATAAAGGTAATATATCCTCATGAACCTAAAAATGATTTTGAAGGCAGCAAAAAAATTGTACTTGATTTAATAGATAAATATAATATTGATATAATAGCAATTGGTAATGGTACTGCATCAAGAGAAAGTGAAACATTTATCGCAAATGTTATAAAAGATGCAAAAAGAAGTGTAAGCTATATTATAGTTAATGAAGCGGGTGCGAGCGTATATTCAGCAAGTAAACTTGCAATAGAAGAATTTCCTAATTTACACGTTGAAGAAAGAAGTGCAATATCGATTGCAAGAAGACTTCAAGATCCACTTAGTGAACTTGTTAAAATTGATTCGAAGTCAATAGGTGTTGGACAATATCAACATGATGTAAAAGAAAAAAATCTAAATGAAGCACTTGACTTTGTTGTTAGTAAATCAGTTAATAATGTTGGTGTTAATATAAATACAGCTAGTGCATCAATACTTAAATATATATCAGGGTTAACTAAAAAATCTATTGAAAAAATAATAGATTTTAGAAATAAACATGGTAGATTTAATTCTAGAAATGAACTTATAGATAATAAGATATTAAGTGCTAAAGTATATGAACAATCAATAGGATTTATGAGAGTACTAGATGGATCTAATCCACTTGATAAAACAAGTATTCACCCTGAAAGTTATGATAAAACAACTAAACTTCTTGAAAGTATTGGTATGAATTATGATAGTCTTGGAACAGAAGACCTTATATTAAAATTAGATAATATTAATATAGATGATTATTCTAAAAAACTTGATATAGATATTTATACACTTGAGGATATTATAAATTCACTTAAGAAACCTAATAGAGATCCAAGAGATGATTTTGATAAACCTATTTTAAAAAGTGATGTTCTACATATAGAAGATTTAAAAAAAGGAATGGAACTAGAAGGTACAGTTAGAAATGTAGTAGACTTTGGTGCATTTGTTGATATTGGAATTAAAAATGATGGGCTTGTTCATATTTCAAAGATTACAGATAGGTATATAAAACATCCATCAGAAGTGTTAAGTGTTGGTGATATTGTAACTTGTTATGTTGATGAGGTGTTCTTAGATAAAGGAAAAGTTGCACTTTCTTTAATAAAAAATGAATAAAATTCAAAATTTAGGTTTAAAAATTTATTTTTTGTTGTATAATATATTGTACAACTTTAGTGTGTTTGGGGGTAAGAGACATTATGAAAATAGAATTAGATAAGAAAACAAGAGATGAATTGATTGAAAAGTCTTATAAGCAAATAGATGAAATTAATTCTGAAATTTCTATTAAAAGAAAAAATATAAGGAATGTTATAGATAATGAATTAAAAGGAAAAACTTTAGATTATAATGAGATTATAGTAAAAAATGATTCAGCATATAAGAAAATTTTTCTTGAAACAAGAACCTTTTTGATTAATAGACTTCATATGTTAAAGAGAGAAAAAGAAAAATTAGAATTAATAAAAAACGATTCAAATTGTATAGAAAAAATAAAAGAGATAGATCGTCTAATTTCAGTGTATGAAGAGGATTATCAAATAATGAAAGAGACACCAAATGAATATTTTAAAGGCTATATGTATGAAAATTGGGAATTATTTATAACAAATCCAAAGGTAAAAAGAGATATATATAATTTGTCAAAAAATTTATGTACTTTACAAAAAAATAGAGACAAAGTATTAAACACAATTAAATTATTAGAGGGACCTAAGCCTATTAACGTTAAATATTTAGGTTTGATACTCAATGAGAAAAAAAGATAAAGATGAAAAATTAAGCAGAAAATGTTAAAAACTTGCAAATGATACTTGACAAAGAAAATAAAAATAAGTATACTTAAAGAGTACTTGTTTTTAGCGCAGGTGTAGTTTAATGGTAGAACCTCAGCCTTCCAAGCTGACTACGGGAGTTCGATTCTCCTCACCTGCTCCATATGAATTTTACAGACTATAAAAAGGTCTGTTTTTTTATACTTTTTTCCCGTAGTCAGTTTGGAAGTTAAAAATAAAAAAATTATTTTATAGAAAAAATACTAATCTTTGATAGTATCTTTTATTTTATTATTCATGCATTCGATTATATCATCGGCGAGGTTATACCATTTAACTTGCACACAAAATCTTTTTTTCTCATACTTTTCATTATGATTTAAACATCTATCCATGGGCTGAATACTTAAAGGTCCAAAATGTACTCCTGTAGAATATACATCTTTTTTAGATAAAATAATATTTATAATGTCTTCTTTTTTTATCCACAGGAAATCATTTTTTGTCCCAAATATTATCGCATCTATATTTTTATCACTCAATTTTCCCCTTATAACGAATCTATAAATGGCTTTTAATAAAATTTGTTTTTTATTTAATTCTTTATTCAAATTATCTATTTCTTCTTGATTTTCTTGCTTATATTCATTTGCTGATAATCTATTTATTCCAGAACCGTTTATTGTTCCGTCTGCATAATGATATTTTAGATATTCAATAACTGAATTTCTACTAATATTATTTTCAATAAGAAAATGTATAAAACTTGATATTCCTTCAACATGTACAGAATTTTTTATTCCTTTTTTTATACTTATTTTCTTTTTGATTTTATTCTTTTCAATTATGATATCATATTTCTTTTTTGTATGATCAACTATACATTTTAGTATATCATTTTCATTAACATTTCTGTACAAATCTTCTATGAATGCTCTATACATTGGGTTTAACTCATGTACCTTTTTATTGTTTAATTCATTACATATATCATATTCATTTTTAAAACCACTTATATTGTCATTAAAATTAATAAAAATCACCTCCTATAATTATATTCTCTTTTTTTTATGTTAATTCCCTTAAAAAAACATATATTTTTAATTTTATAGTAAAAATGTTTATCTTATAAATTATGAGATATTGATAAAAATAAAAAAATGATGTAATATTATTATAGGTGATGTAAAGATGTTAAATAAATTAATAATAGCAGGTATAATTTTTGTAATTTTAATCATATTAATTATTGTTTTAATAGTTGTTTCAAAAAACAAAAATAAAATCAAAGCTAATAGTGAACCTGAAGCAAGTATATTAGATGTAGATGAAGTTGGTGTTCCAAATACATCTGAATTAAAAGATTTCTCATATGGTTATGAAAAAGAAGAAACAATTGTTATGAATCCTGTTACTGAAAATAATATTAAAAATGAAGAAACAAAAGAAAATAAAGAAGAGAGTGAAGATAATGAATAGTAGAGGTGTTATAACTCGTGGTATGGTATTACTTGCGAGTATTATACTTTTTGCAGTAATTGGTACAGTAATTGCGATTATGGTTGGAAAAAATAAAAGTGATGATAAATATAAGTCATTTGAAAATGAGCTTGTAACTGGTGCTCAAAATTATTTTATTATAAAAAATATGGATATTGATGAAGGCGAAGAAAAAAGAATTAACATGAGTGAACTTGCTAAAAATAATTTAATATATAATGATTTAAAAGATAAATGTAATGGATATGTATTAGTTTCAAATGAAAAAGATATATCTACAGATGATTATAATATAGAATATAGAGCTTATATAAAATGTGGTAATAGATATATGACGGTTAATTATAGTGAATATTAAAATAAGTAAAATGGTTTACTTATTTTTTCTTTATATGCTATAATATACTTATGAATATGGAGGATATATATGGAAGAGACAAAATGGTTAACTAAAGGAAAAATAATAACTATTGTTGTAATAATTCTTGCAATTGGTGCAACTGTTGCAGGTATTTTAATACATAAAAATAATGTAAAGAAGGATTATGCAAAATTTGAAAAACAATTAGAATATGCTGCTCCAAACTATTTGTTAAAAGAAAAAATTAAATTAAAGGAATATGAATGGAGAGAAATAAATATAACTGATATCTTAAAACAAAAATTAGTTATTAATAAAAAATCATCTAATTGTGATGGATATGTAATAGCAGAAGCTTTGAAAGATAATACTATTGATTTAGAAGAGCAAATGAATCCTGATTTATCAGAAGGTGATAGTGAAGATTCAAAAATAACTAAAGAAGATGAGGGTAAAATAAGTACAAATATTACATATAAGGCATATATAACTTGTAAAAAAATATATACTACTAAAGGTTATGGAACAAAACCAGATAGTAATAAGAAAAATACAGAAGCAACTCAAACTCAAAATGATACTGAAAAACCTTCAATAGAATTATTTGGCGATGCTACAATTAATATTAATGTTGGCGATAGTTATAATGAACTTGGAGCTGTTGCTATGGATAATGTTGACGGCGATATTACTAATAAAATAAAAATATCAGGTAAAGTTGATACTACAAAAGCTGGTGAATATACTATAAAATATACAGTACAAGATAAAGCAGGTAATAAGTCTAGTGTTGAAAGAAAAGTAGTAGTAAATGAAAAAAAGGAAGAAACCCCTATAGAAACACCATCTGAAAAACCAAATAATAATAACAATAATAATAACAATAACAATAATAATACAAATATACCAACAATAGATACAACATCACCAATAATAACATTTAATGACAATAGTCTTTATCAAACAATATGCGCAGGTAATAGCGTAAATACTAGTACTACAGGTCCTTATGGATTTGTTGCTAGAGATAATATTGATGGAATAATTACATCAAAAGTAAATATATCAGGTGATACTGATGTTATAAATACACCTGGAGTATATACAATATATTATAGTGTATCAGATAATGCAGGAAATTATGCTGAAGCAACAAAACAATTTACAGTTAAAAATTGTGGTAATACACTTCCTGATACTAATACTACAATACAAATTAGTAGTCTTAGAATAACTCCAAATAATAGAACAATAAACATATCTCAAACTGTACAAATAAATGTTACTATATATCCTGGAAATGCAACAAATAAAACAATTAGTTATTCTTCATCAAATCCAAGTGTTGCAACTATTTCATCAAATGGTGTAGTAACTGGAGTATCTTCTGGTACAACTATAATAACAGCCACTTCATCAAATGGTAAAACAGCAAAATGTACTATAAAGGTAAATTAAAGAATCTATATGGTTCTTTTTTTTTCTATATTTATGTGTTATAATTTCTGTAAGAGGGTAGAAAATGAAAACAATAAAAGATATAGATATAAAAAATAAAACAGTATTAATTAGATGTGATTTAAATGTACCAATAAAAGATGGTAAAATAGAAGATGATAATAGGATAGTTAAAAGTTTAAAAACAATTAATTATGCATTAAATCACGCAAAACATGTAATAATAATGTCACATTTAGGAAGAATAAAAAATGAAGAGGATAAAAGGAAAAATTCTTTAAAAATAGTTTGTGATAGACTATCAGATTTATTAGGTGAAAAAGTGTATTTTTGTACATATGATGAAGATATTAAAAATGTAGTTCAAAATAATAAAATTGTAATGCTTGAAAATGTAAGATATTTTGATTTGGATGGTAAAAAGGAAAGTAACAATGATGAAGAACTTTCGAAATTCTATGCAACACTTGCAGATGTTTATATTAATGATGCATTTGGTGTATCACATAGAAGAGCAGCATCTACTACCGGTGTATCAAAATATTTAGAGAGCGCAGTTGGATTTTTAGTGGAAGAAGAAATTAATAAATTAAGTATTTTATTAAATAATCCAGAAAAACCTTTTTGTATTATATTGGGTGGCGCAAAAGTATCTGATAAAATTGGTATTATATCTAATTTAATAGAAAAAGTAGACAATATTATAATAGTAGGAGCAATGGCATTTACATTCTTAAAAGCAAAAGGAATGAATATTGGTAAATCACTTGTTGATGAAGAAAATATTGAATATTCAAAGAATTTACTAAATAAATATTCGGATAAAATTACAGATGTCAGAAATGCAGGTCTTTTGATTGGTATTCAGTTGGAGGACAGCATAGCTAAGACTGTATTTAATAAGTTGTTTGAAAATAAAATGCTTACAAGCCTTTGCGGCGGCAACACAATCAGAATTGCACCGCCGTTAATTATAAAAGAAACAGACATTAACATATTTATAGATACACTAAATAACATTTTGGAGGAATTATAAAATGAAAGATTTAATCAGTTTACACGATTTAACTTCAGAAGAAGTAAAAGGACTTTTGGAGCTTGGTTTAAAATTAAAAAAGGAACAGAAAAGCGGAATTGAACATCATATTTTAAAGGGTAAAACACTTGGTATGATATTCACAAAATCATCAACAAGAACAAGAGTATCATTTGAAGTGGGTATGACTCAACTTGGCGGTTATCCGTTGTTCTTATCGTCAAACGACATTCAGCTTGGACGCGGCGAATCAATTTACGATACTGCAAAGGTTTTGGAAAGAATGCTTGACGGTATTATGATTCGTACTTACGCACATCAAGATGTTTTGGACCTTGCAGAATATGCAAATATTCCTGTAATCAACGCACTTACAGACTTGCTTCACCCATGTCAAGTGCTTGCAGACCTTATGACGACATATGAGCATAAAGGTAAGCTTGAGGGCTTGAAACTTGCATATATCGGTGACGGTAATAATATGGCTCATTCGCTTATGTACGGCTGTGCAAAGACAGGTATGGACTGTGCGATCGCAACACCTGAAAATTATCAGTGTGACGCGGAAGTGGTTGCAAACGCAAAGGACGACTTCAAGAAGTCGGGAAAAGAATTGATTTTGACAACAGATCCGGTTGAGGCAATCAAAAATGCAGATGTAGTTTATACAGATACATGGGTATCAATGGGACAAGAGGCTGAAAAGGCAGAAAGACAAAAGATATTTATGCCATATCAAGTAAACGGTGAATTGTTCAAGAATGCCGCTGATGACGCTGTATTTATGCACTGCTTGCCTGCATATCGCGGTTTTGAAGTTACAGAAGAAGTTATAGACGGACCTCAATCTGTTATTTTTGACGAGGCTGAAAACAGACTCCACGCACAG
>ENA-ORMN01002904-ORMN01002904.1-human-gut-metagenome-genome-assembly--contig:-NODE-2904-length-14132-cov-3.365987_pt1 | contig 14132 bp, 14 predicted proteins | sample MGYA00242102_ERZ508993 | MGnify/ENA primary metagenome ERZ508993 (study PRJEB26280, sample SAMEA2338770) | human gut metagenome | biome: human gut; feature: human-associated habitat; material: faeces... | reverse complement strand
GGACGATGCTGCCTTAGATGCATGTAAAGACCTTGGAAAACAGCTCGCAGCATTATAATAAGGTAAGCATTATAACGAAAGGATAATTTATGAGCGTAGTCATTATTGGAGGACATGACCGTATGGTGTGTCAGTATAAAAAGATTTGTAAGGAGCATAAATGTAAGGCAAAAGTATTTACCCAGATGCCGGCAAAGTTAAGCAGCCAGATTGGGTCACCGGATCTGATTATCCTGTTTACCAATACAGTTTCCCACAAGATGGTAAAATGTGCGGTAGCGGAGGCGGAGCGCAGCAAAGCCGAAGTGGTAAGAAGTCATTCCAGCAGTGGCAATGCCTTAAATGAAATCTTAGAAAAAGTTTGTTAATGGAAAGAAAAAATTTACATCAGGTGCAATAGCGGAACGTGCGGTCGGCCAGTATTCTTGCAAAGATCAGACCAAGCGGAAGTGCAATGATAATCATGATCGCAGCAGCAAACCAGGAGACAGCTTCTGTCAGTGACATGATCCCGAAATTATAAATTGCACGATAAAGGTAAAGTCCTGGAACCATAATAACAATGGATGGAACGGTTAGTGAAATACGTGGATAACCGTTCCATTTTTTTATGATGGAAGCCAGAAGTCCGGCGGTTAATGCGCCTATAAAAGCGGCGACAGCGGCAGGTGTAGCCGTAAAGTCGATCAGTTCCAGACGCAGTGTATTTGCAATGGCACCGATAAAGGCAGCCGTGGCGGCCATCGGGATCGAACTGTTGAACATAATAGAGAATCCGAATACACCACAAAAACTTGTGATCAACCGCAGTAACAGATGAAGGACAGGATCGATGGATAATGAGGAAAAATCCTGTGGCTGCAATTTTAAGAGCAATGCCATGATCCATGCAAACATGGTAGCGACCAGCACGATGATCACGGAATAAGTGAGGCGTTCCAGTCCGGATCTCAAATCAAGCTTGGCAAGGTCGATTCCACTTGTGATGAATGGAAATCCTGGTATGATAAACAGCATGGAACAGATATATCCTGCCTCGTGGAAGGACGGAATATGGAATAACATTTCTGCCAGATGCAGACATACGGTATAAGTCAGACAGGCGGCAGAGATTGATACTGCAATATTTAAAAATAACGTATAATGGTGTTTGATCAGTTTGGTGCGGATCACATTTCCAATACCGGCTGCGATAAAGGCGAGAACCATTTCAATCGGACCACCACCCAGCAGGAACGTGAAAGCACAACATGCGAGTGCAGCGGCGAGACCAAGTTTGGCAGGGGAGTAGAGTGTGTGAATAGACTCGATTTCATCCAGACGTCTGTGAATCTCTTCACCTGTCAGATGGGCTTCCTGTTTTGGAAAATTGTCAACAAACTGTTCCATACGGTAAAGCTTTGAGGTATTGACACCTGTATTGGCAATGCTTAAGGATTGTGAGACACATTCTTTTCCGTCAAAACAGTTAAATTCGATGGACATAAGTCCGACATCCACGGTGCAGGTGACACCAAGTTCCTTTGCAAGACGGTTCATGGAAGTGCGGACACGCCATGCTCCGGTTCCACAGGAGAGCATGATCAATCCGACTCTTCCGATAACAGAAGCCTTCTCAATCAGCCCTGCTTTATTGATCAGAACATTGCTGTCGTTTTCCGTGTAATCGTGCCAGGGGATTTCCATATGATTTTTTTCCATGATATCCATATAATTATTCTTCTGCATAAATGATCGCCTCTGCTTTTTTTACATGTCGTTCCAGATTCTTCAAAAACAGCGAATCCGGTAGAAAAATACCAATCTCATCATAGCGGGTGTTTTCCTCTACCAGAGAATCCTGCCCATAGAAAATGTACGCCATAGGAAGACTTTTCTCCAGTTTGATCATAAGATCCCAGACAGCAGAATAAGCTTCTGCCTCTGTCTCTTTCAGCTTGACAGTGTCGGGCAGCTCGCGGATGATCAGTACACCGGTATTTTTTTCCAGAATCTGCTGTTCCATATCCATTTTTTCAGAAGCATAGGCATGGCGGTAACGGTAGGCCTGTGCAAAATAAATATTTTTCTTATTGTCAAGATCACAGTAGACATCATAAAAATGCTGGTAATTTTTTTCATGTACGGTTGTTTTATATCCGGGCAGTAAATTGCCCGATTCGTCAGTCATGATAATCGGATTCGTTCTGCCGTCTGCGTTAAAACGGTACGGAATCAGAAACGAATTCCGGAGCAGATCGAATAATGTATTTTGACAGATTGCCATAAGAAAAGCTGACAGATCTCTGTTGTGATAAGCATTAAAAAGTGCCTGGGAAAATTCAGCGGGAGATAATGGAAAATTGTTATCCTCATTGCAAAACAGGGAATTGCAGAAAGTCCCCTGGAGTTTTTCACATGCCCATGGATCATTTAATATTTTGTTGAATAAAACATCTGCTTTTTCTTCGCGTGGAAAAATGGTTTTTTCTGCCATAAATGAATCGCTTCCTTTTCTTTTTTTCGCTAAAATTATACTATTGAAATAGAAATATGTGAAAGCTATAATTGATATAGCAGAAATAATAATTTGATATGATTGAGGGCGAGCTATGGATGTGAATTTTGAGTATTATAAAATTTTTTATTACGTTGCGAAATACAATAATTTTACGAGGGCTGCAAGGGTGTTGGGAAACAGCCAGCCGAATGTGACAAGGGCAATGAACTGTCTGGAACAGCAGCTTCATTGTACGCTTCTGGTGCGGACGAACCGTGGAGTTTTTCTGACTACGGAAGGGGAAAAGCTGTATACACATGTAGCAGCGGCCATGGAACAGCTTTTTACGGCAGAGGAGGAACTGGCAGAATGTGTGGGACTGTCCCATGGGAGTATTGCAATCGGAGCCAGTGAGACCGCGTTAAATTTGTTCCTTCTGGATAAGTTAAAAGAGTTTCACAATACATACCCGGGAATCCGGCTGAAGATCTACAATCATTCCACACCGCAGGCGGTGGAAGCGGTGAGAAGGGGAACGGTTGATTTTGCAGTCGTTTCCACACCTGTAAAAGCGGATGCACCGCTCCACATGACAATGCTTCATCCATATCAGGAAATACTGATCGGTGGAACAGAGTTCGGGCATCTGGCAGGAAGGCAAACAACATTTGAGGAGATTATGCAATATCCGCTCATCTGTCTTGGAAAGGAGACGGTGACCTTTCAGTTTTACAGGCAGTTATTTGCTTCTTATGGTCTGGACTTTGAGCCGGATACAGAGACTGCAACGGCGGATCAGATCCTTCCACTGGTAAGAAGCGGACTGGGGCTGGCTTTTATACCAAAACCGATGGCAAAGGATGCGATTGACAGGGGAGAGGTGTCAGAGATACCCCTGTGTGAGAAGATACCGTCCCGGAATATCTGTCTGATCTATGACAGCAAGCACCCTTTTAAGGAGGCTGCCACACAATTGAAAAAGATGATCGCTGCGAATAGTTTTGCCAGTGTTGAATAGGTTTTTGGAAAACGATTGATATTTTTAAAAGCATATGTTATAGTTCAAACGAACTTGATAATGAAACAAACAGGTGTCAGATAGGCAGGGTGACCTCACTCTGCCGGATCTGGTGAAAAGGGAAACAGGTGCGAATCCTGTACGAACTCGTCACTGTATTTAGGGAGTGCATGCCAAAAACTCACTGGGCAGCCGGGAAGAGGGCAATGCATGATGATCTGTAAGTCAGGAGACCTGCCTGATTGTTGTACGGGAAACAAAAATGTTTCCATGCCACGAGTAACTGGCTGTACGGATGAGAAAATTTGACCTGTTTTTAGATCATTTTTGTAAGATAGGACAGGAAAATTTTTATATTGTGATTTGAGTGCAGCGTTTCTTTTGTGAAAAAGAGACGCTTTTTTCATTACATAGGAAATTACTTCCTATGTAATAAAAACGCTCCGCGAGGATGCGACTGATGCGCAGAAGAATTATGCAAGCTAAAGCTTGCGCGCATCAGCGCGCAAAGAGTTGCGAAGCAACTCTTTGTTCTATTCAGGCAGAAGGACTCCATAGAACATCATCTGGAACAGACCGTCGAACAGGAAAGAGAGAAAAACAGAATGCAAAGCAACGGAAACGGAACCGAAGTATGGGAAAAAGGAATACAGGTTGATCTCCCGGATGGAGAGTATGAGATTGAAGTGCAGCTGACAGGGGGAAGCGGCAGGGCGTCTGTCACATCACCGGCAATTCTGCAGGTGCAGGATGAGAAGGCCGTCATCGAGATCGAGTGGAGCAGCCCTAATTATGACTATATGACGATGGACGGAGAGACTTATCTTCCGGTCAATACAGAGGGCAATTCTGTTTTCGAACTGCCTGTGACTGCTTTTGACAAAGAAGTGCCGGTAACGGCAGATACGACAGCCATGAGCGTGCCGCATGAGATTGAATATACGATTCTGCTCGACAGTGCTTCCATTGCAAACGCCGGGAAAAAACCGATGGAAGTGATCGCAGTTGTCTACGTCGCAGCCGTGATCGCAGTAAGTATCACAGCGTGGCAGATACATCGGAAGAGAAAAGGAAAAAAAGAATGAAGCAGATAAAAAAAATCGGTCTGTGGTGTATATTGCTTTTTGCCTGCATCCAGATATCGGGCTGTGGAGACGGCCAGACCTCCTGGAAGAGTGAGGATCATGAGATCAGCAGTGAGCTGACTTATGAAAAGAGCATGGATTTAGATTATGCCACAGAGTTTGCAGTGGATTATTATGAGAATGGTTTTACACTGATTTCCATATCGGATGGAAGCAGATTTTTACTGAATACCGAAGGGGAACAGGTACCGGAGGATTTAGAGAAGGGTATCACAGTCTTAAATGCCCCGGTGTCCAATATTTATCTGGTTGCCTCGGCGACTATGGATATGTTTTGCAGTATCGGTGCACTGGATCACATCTGCCTGTCCGGACTGCCTGAGGAAAAATGGGAGATCCCGGAGGCAAAGGCGGCAATGGAGAGCGGACAGATCGTATATGCCGGAAAGTATAATGCACCTGATTATGAACTGATCTGTTCGAAAGAGTGCGGGCTTGCCATTGAGTCAACGATGATCGGACATTCACCGGAGGTAAAGGAGAATCTGGAATCGTTTGGCATTCCGGTTTTAGTCGATCATTCCAGCTATGAGTCTGATCCGCTCGGCAGGACCGAGTGGGTAAAGCTTTATGGAGTGCTGACCGGGAAAGAAGATGCGGCAGTGAAGGCATTTGAGGAACAGAAACAGTATGTGAAAGAGCTTTCTGATGTGAAAGCTACCGGAAAGACAGTCGCATTTTTTTATGTTACAACAGCAGGAACGGTCAGTGTGCGAAAGAGCAATGACTATGTTCCGAAAATGATAGACATTGCCGGTGGGGAGTATGTGTTCCGGAATTTAAAGGGGGAAGATAACGCAGCTTCCAGTGTCAATATGCAGATGGAAGAATTTTATGCGCAGGCAAAAGATGCGGACTATCTTGTCTATAACAGCACGATCGACGGCAATCTTGCTTCCATTGATGATCTGCTGGCGAAAAACAGTCTTTTTGCAGATTTTAAAGCAGTCCAGAATGGAAATGTATGGTGTATCAGGAAAAATCTTTATCAGGATACCATGGATACCGGAAGCATTATCCATGATTTTCATGAGATGCTGAACTCGGAGGATACGGATGAACTTACCTACATGTATAAGCTCAAATAGAAAAATAAGATATGCAGTCTGTTTTGTGATTCTGCTCACATTATCAGTACTCTTTTTTATCATCAGTGTATGTGCCGGAAGTGTGCAGATTCCGCTCTCAGATATCTGGAGACAGTTCAGGGGGGAACAGGATGAACTTTATGCAGCCATTCTCTTTCAGATCCGTATCCCGAGAACATTTGCGGCAATCCTGCTCGGCGGTGCGCTGGCGTTGTCCGGGTATCTGCTGCAGACTTTTTTTCACAATCCGATCGCAGGACCGTTTGTCCTTGGTATTTCTTCCGGGGCAAAATTATTTGTGGCGGTCGTGATGATCGTGTTCTTAAGATATTCCAGAACACTATCTTCTGTGGATCTGATCGTGGCAGCGTTCGCAGGATCTATGCTGTCAATGTTTTGTGTGCTTCTGATGTCACCGAGAGTTCAGAATATGTCATTTTTAGTGCTGATCGGAGTGATGATCGGCTATATCTGTTCTGCAGTCACAGATTTTCTTGTGACATTTGCAGAGGATTCTGACATTGTGAATCTTCATAACTGGTCGATGGGAAGCTTTTCCGGCATCACATGGGAGAATGTGAAAACGATCGTGTTTGTTGTAGCCGTTACCGGCATTTTGACATTCTTTTTGTCAAAACCGATGGAAGCGTACCAGTTAGGAGAGACTTACGCAAAAAATATGGGTGTCAATATCAAAATGTTCCGCATACTGCTCGTGATCTTATCGAGCATCTTATCCGCAGTGGTAACAGCGTTTGCAGGACCTGTGTCGTTTGTCGGGATCGCGGTGCCGCAGATGGTAAAGCGGTTATTCCGGACGGCAAAACCGATCATCATGATACCGGCATGTTTTTTAGGTGGGGCAGTATTCTGCATGTTCTGTGATCTTCTGGCGCGGATGGTGTTCGCACCGACGGAGATGAGTATCAGTACCGTGACAGCGATTTTTGGCGCACCGGTAATGATCGCAGTCATGTTGAAGCAGCGACAGGAGCGGTACTAAGGAAGAAAAATTGAAATTGTGAGAAGCATGCATCCAGGCATTCGGTAGGTAATGAAATATCTTGACAATGGAAAATGAGGAGCGGAATGGAAGAACGGGAACTTTTGCACACGGACGGACTGTCCGTTGGATATCACGGAAGAGAACTGATAAAAGAGATAGGAATTTCTCTGAAAATGGGAGAGATCGTGACATTGATCGGACCAAACGGGGCAGGAAAATCCACTATTTTAAAGACTATCGCAAAGCAGCTGCAGGAGATCTGCGGCAGTGTTTATGTGGAAAACACCAGGCTGTGTGAACTGCCGGAAAAAGAACTGGCGAAGAAAATGTCCATTGTTTTCACAGAGCGCATCACACCGGAGCTGATGACAGTGGCAGACGTTGTGGCAATGGGGAGATATCCGTATACCGGAGGACTTGGCATCCTGACACCAAAAGATGAGGCGGTGGTGGCGCAGTGCATGGAACAGATCCGCATCTCACCGTTAAAAGAACGCAATTTTATGAGCCTGAGTGATGGGCAGAAACAGCGTGTACTGCTTGCAAAGGCGCTGTGTCAGGAGCCGGAGATTCTGATCCTTGATGAGCCGACATCTTATCTGGATGTAAAGTACAAACTCGAATTTTTATCCATGCTGCAGGAGATGACACGGAAGAAAAAAATTGGTGTTCTCATGTCGCTGCATGAACTTGATCTTGCAGAGCGTGTGTCGGACAAAATTGTCTGCGTTAAAGGGAAAAACATTGAGCATTATGGCACGCCGGAGGAAGTCTTTACCGATGGATTTGTCGATCAGCTTTATGAGATCACGGACGGAACGTTTCAGGAGAAAAGCGGTTGCGTGGAACTGAAAAAGTGCGGTGGCATACCGGAGGTATTTGTGATCGCCGGAAATGGTACGGGAAGTTTCCTGTTCCGGCAGCTTCAGAGAAATGGGATTCCATTTGCAGTGGGGATCTTAGGAAAAAATGATATTGATTATCCGGCGGCAGAAGCGCTTGCGGTGCAGGTGATCGCTGCGGAGGCGTATCAGGACTTTGAGAGGCAACATTATGAGGCGGCAAAACAGGTGATGTGCGCATGCAGAAAGGTAATCTGCTGCCAGACGGTATTTGGATCACAGAACGAGCTGAACAGACAACTTTTGCAGGAGGCAGAAGACTGTGGAATGGAGATAGAATTATGGCAAAAGTGATCATGGTGCAGGGCACGATGTCAAACGCAGGAAAGAGCCTGATCGTGGCAGGACTCTGCAGGATTTTCAGACAGGACGGATACCGGGTGGCACCGTTTAAATCCCAGAATATGGCACTGAATTCTTTTATCACAAAGGAAGGTCTTGAGATGGGACGCGCACAGGTGATGCAGGCGGAGGCAGCCGGAGTGGAGCCGGTGGCTGCAATGAATCCGATCCTGTTAAAACCGACCACACATGTCGGTTCACAGGTGATCGTGAATGGTGAAGTACTTGGAAATATGAGCGCCAGAGATTATTTTGCGTATAAAAAACAGTTGATCCCGGAAATCAAAAAGGCATTCCGGGAGTTAGAAAAAGACAACGATATTATCGTGATCGAAGGCGCAGGAAGTCCGGCAGAGATCAATCTGAGGGAAAATGACATTGTCAATATGGGATTGGCAGAGCTTCTGGATGCACCGGTGCTTCTTGTGGGAGACATTGACCGGGGCGGCGTGTTTGCACAGCTTCTCGGAACACTGATGCTGCTCGAAAAAACGGAAAAGGAACGTGTAAAGGGGCTCATCATCAATAAATTCCGCGGGGATAAAACCATATTAGATCCGGGCGTTGTGATGCTGGAGGAGCGGGGACATGTGCCGGTCGTGGGCGTTGTGCCTTATATGGAGCTATCCATTGATGACGAGGACAGCTTAAGCAGCAGATTTGACCGCAAGGAGGAAGGCCTGATCGATATTGCAGTCATCCGTTATCCAAGAATTTCCAATTTTACGGATCTGTCTGTTTTAGAGCAGATCGGGCAGGTTTCCGTGCGCTATGTGGACAGTGTGAGAGACTTACACCACCCGGACATGATCGTGCTTCCGGGCAGTAAAAATACAATGGCCGATCTGAAATGGATGCGGGAAAATGGTCTGGAGGCGCTGATCAAAAAGAAAGCGCAGGATACCATTGTTTTTGGGATCTGTGGCGGATATCAGATGCTGGGTGAGACGATCTGTGATCCATATCAGGTGGAAAACGGTGGAAGCATGAAAGGTATGGGACTGCTTCCGGCTGCGACGGAGCTGAAACAGGAAAAAACAAGAACACAGGTAACGGGAACTTTTGGAGAAATTTCCGGAGCACTCTCCGGACTTTCCGGAAAGAGCGTGCGCGGATACGAGATCCACATGGGCAGTACCGGATACGGTGGAAGTATCGCAGACAGTGAGAATGTCAGACAGCCGGAAAGCAGAAGTGACGAAAAAGGCTATGTATGCAGAATACAAAACGAAGCAGATGGCAGTGTAAAATACGACGGAATCTTTTCCGATAACGTATATGGAACATATGTTCATGGCATTTTTGACGAGGGAACGCTGGCAGAGACACTGGTTGGTATCCTGGCTGAACGGAAGGGTGTGGTGCTGGATACCGGGCAGATGATAAGTTATGGGCAGTTTAAGCAGATGCAGTATGATAAACTTGCAGACGGTCTGCGGGAGTCCATGGATATGGAAGCAGTGTATGCGATGCTGCGGGAAGCTGCGATTTAAAACAGAAATGTTGTTACTGGAACGAGGTACGAGTGAACAGTAACGAAAATGCGCAGTGCATAAAGAGGAAAAATAATGGAATTTAAAATAGAGGAACCGGATAAAAAAATCAGGCAGGAAATCAAAGCAAACTGGGATCGTGTGGCAAAACCGCTGGATGGTCTGGGGGAGTTTGAGGGACTTCTCGCAAGGATCGGGGCAATCCTTGGGTCGCCAGAGATTGATATTGCGAAAAAAGCAGTGATCGTCATGTGCGCAGATAATGGCGTTGTGGCGGAAGGCATCAGCCAGTCCGGGCAGGAGATCACGGCAGCGGTGACAGAGAATCTCGGAAAAAGAAATACTTCGGTCTGCAAAATGGCGAAAGCTGTTGGCGCAGAGATTTTTCCGGTGGATATCGGTGTGAACACCGACCGGATTTTTCCGGGAGTCATCAGCAGAAAAGTAAAAAAAGGCACAAATGATTTTCTGCTAAAACCTGCGATGTCAGAGAGAGAAGCCATGCAGGCGGTCCGGGTTGGGATGGAACTTGTAAAAGAGTGCAAAGAAGCTGGATATACGCTGCTTGGCACCGGAGAGATGGGAATTGGCAATACGACGACAAGTGCGGCGATGGCAGCAGCTCTGCTTTCCGTTCCGCCGGAGATCGTGGCAGGGCGGGGCGCCGGATTAAGTGATGAAGGGCTTGTCAGAAAAAGACAAGTGATCTCAGAGGCACTGGAAAAATATCAGTTGAGAGAGACTGAGCCGATGCGTATTTTATGCTCAGTCGGCGGGCTGGATATCGCAGGACTTTGCGGTGTGTTTTTAGGTGGTGCAAAATACCATATGCCGATCGTGGCAGACGGTGTCATCAGTGCGGTGGCAGCGCTTACAGCAGAGAGGCTTTGTCCGGGAACAAAAGAATTTATCATTCCCTCCCACAAAGGAAAGGAACCGGCTTCGGAACTTTTGATGCGGGAGCTGGGGCTTTCTCCGGTTCTGGATGCAGGACTTGCATTAGGGGAAGGAACGGGGGCAGTCATGATGTTTTCCCTGTTAGATATTGCCATGAGTTTATATGAGACAGGGGCTACTTTTGGCGATTTTAAAATTGAGGAGTATCACAGGTTTTGATAAAGTCAGTGTGAACATATTTTTTACATGTGACAGAAAGGTGCAGTTATCAGGATGATCACATTGGTGACAGGGGGAAGCGGCAGCGGAAAATCTGCATATGCAGAAAGCCTGCTGTATTCCTGCGAAGGAATCAGATATTATATTGCAACCATGCAGATTTATGATGCAGAGGGCGAAAAAAAAGTAGAGCGGCATCGGAAACTGCGGGCAGGAAAAGGGTTTCTTACGATCGAAAGCCCGATGAATGTAGGAAAAATCCGGTTTGTATGTGCTGGAGAATCAGGGCAGGCGCAATACCGGCAGGAAGCAGAGAGGAAAGGGCAGTGCAGCTCAGAAAAGAAATCGGCACTGCTTGAGTGTATGTCAAATCTCACAGCAAACGAAATGTTCACGAAAGACGGCATGAAATCCGAGGAGGAAGTAGTTGAAAAAATTGTATCTGAGATACAGACTCTTTCACAGAAACTCGACAACCTTGTGATCGTCACGAACAATGTATTTGAGGATGGTGTAATCTATGACGCCGGAACAATGGAGTATTTGAGAGCACTTGGCAGGATCAATGCAGCACTTGCGCGTCTGGCAGACCGGGTGGCAGAGGTCGTGGTTGGAATTCCGGTGGAGCTGAAAGGATGAAGTTATGAAATTATTAAAAGCGATGGCAATCGCATTTTCCATTTATTCTAAAATCCCTGTGCCGCAGTTCGAGTGGAAGGAAGAGGACATGGAGTATATGATGTGCTTTTTTCCGTGGATCGGTGGGGTGATCGGACTGTTTTTTTTCGGATGGGCGGTGTTATGTGAGAAATTTGCGGTAGGAAATGTCTGCTATGCACTGATCGGTGCGGCAATTCCGTTAATGATCTCCGGTGGATTTCATGTGGATGGGTACATGGACACGATGGACGCATTTCATTCGTACCAGAGCCGGGAAAAAAAGCTGGAGATTTTAAAAGATTCCCATATCGGTGCGTTTGCGGCGATCATGCTGGCTCTTTATTATATGATCGATATCGCAGCAATTTCAGAAATACATACCCAAAAGGCAGTGTCTGCGCTTGCAGCCGTATTTTTTCTGGCGAGATGCTTTAGTGGGATTGCAGTTATGACATTGCAGCCGGCAAAAAAAGAGGGGCTTTTGTATACATTTGCTTCCAGTGCACAGAAAGTCAGGGTAAAAGCAGCCTTATATTTTCAGGCAGCGCTTTGTGTGGTACTTATGCTGCTCGTATCCGGATGGTATGGAGCCGCGGCAATCGGGGCGGCGCTGCTCAGTTTCTTTTATTTTAAAAAGAAAAGTTACAAAGAGCTTGGTGGTATCACAGGTGACACTGCCGGATTTTTTGTGACAGTCTGTGAGGCGGCTTCGGCAGCTGCGGTTGCGGTGGCCGGATATTTCCTGTAACTTTTAAAATAGTATTCGGCAGAAGGGGAGAAAAAGCATGCAATTATATATCGGAGGATATGCGCAGGGCAAGTTTGCCTATGTGCAGGAAAAGCTGAAAGGGCAGGAGGTACCGGTTGTAAATGATCTGCACCTCTGGGTGAAACAGCTTTTACAGGAGGGAAAACCGGCGGAAGAGATCGTGCTGCAATATTATAAGGAGCACCCGGATTGTATCTTTATCTGCGACGAGATCGGCAACGGCATTGTACCGATGGAGAAGCAGGAGCGGGAATACAGGGAACGTGTCGGCAGATTATTGATCCGGCTTGCAGGGGAAGCGGAGACAGTGGAGCGCATCATATGTGGAATGGGACAGAAGATAAAATAAAAGTAAAAATCACATGGATCAGACATGGCATGACACAGGCGAACGGAGAACACCGTTATCTTGGAAAAACAGATGAACCGTTGTCTGAAACAGGAATCCGTCTTTTACAGGAAAAAAAGAAGGAATATTTTTCCAGTCCACCGGAATTTTTGTATACATCTCCGATGAAACGCTGTGTTCAGACAGCGGAACTTCTTTTTGAGCGAAAGCCGGTTCTGATCCCGGAATGGAAAGAGATGGATTTCGGGCAGTTTGAGGGAAAAAATTATGAGGAATTAAAGGACGATCCCTGCTATCAGAAGTGGATCGACAGCAATGGAACACTGCCATTTCCCGGTGGAGAGTCAAGAGAGCAGTTTATCCGGCGTTCCATGGAAGGTTTTGACCGGATGATGTCTGATATTTTAAAAAAATCAGAAAAGAACACCGGAATACAAAACGACACAGATCCGCAATATCTGAACAGTGATCGTGGAACAGAAATCCCAGTCGCAGCCGTAGTGCATGGCGGTACGATCATGGCGGTGTTAAGCAGTCTTACCGGAGGGGAATATTTTGATTTTCAGGTGAAAAACGTGGAAGGATATGAAACTGTGCTGGAATGGATCCAGGGCAGATGGAAGATAACAAGTCTGACTAAGATAGGATGTGAGGACTCAAAAAGTGAACATTTACAATAGATAAGAAAGGAAATTAAATCATGATTTATCATATTGCTTCCATGCTGGCGGGATTTCTCATGGATCTGCTGCTTGGAGATCCTTACTGGCTGCCGCATCCGATCCGTCTGATCGGAAACTGGATCAGTTTTCTGGAAAAGAGACTTCTCGGCAGCAAAACAGAAGAAAAACATACCACACCGGAGCAGGAACAAAGGAGAGGAATGCTGCTTGTACTTGCAGTTTTGAGCAGTACGGTGTTTGTGACGGCTGTGCTTTTACTTGGCGCGTATAGGCTGCATCCTTATCTTGGTGCTGTGATCGAGAGCATTATGACCTACCAGATCCTTGCCACGAAATGCCTGAAAGTGGAGAGCATGAAAGTCTATCAGGAACTGAAAAAAGGGGATATTGCGGCGTCACGGAAAGCGGTATCCATGATCGTCGGCAGAGACACGGAATGTCTGGATGAGACAGGCGTTGCAAAGGCTGCGATCGAGACTGTGGCAGAGAATACTTCGGATGGCGTGATCGCACCGATGATCTTCACAGCGATCGGCGGTCCGATCCTTGGATTTTTCTACAAAGCTGTCAATACCATGGATTCCATGGTAGGATATAAGAATGACAGATATCTGTATTTTGGCAGAACTGCGGCAAAACTGGATGATATCGTAAACTACATCCCGGCAAGGATCAGCGCACTGCTCATGGTGGTTTCCTGTTTTTTATGTGGAAAAGAGTTTGACGGAAAGCGGGCATGGTATATTTTTAAGAGAGACCGCTGCAAACATGCGAGCCCCAATTCGGCACAGACGGAAGCGGTGTGTGCAGGTGCCCTTGGAATCAGGCTTGCGGGAAATGCAAGCTATTTTGGCAAAATCGTGGAAAAGCCTTATATCGGGGATGCAGAAAGAGCGGTGGAGACAGAAGATATTAAACGTGCAAACCGGTTACTGTATGCGACGGCTATCTTGTGTGAAGCAATCTGTCTGTCGGTACTTTGGATCATCCTGCTTATTTCTTAAGTTAGATGATTGCGAAACTCGTAAAAATCTAAATTGAATTGTGAAAAATTAACAAAAGCTTGAGAAAACACTGGGGAG
>ENA-ORMN01002902-ORMN01002902.1-human-gut-metagenome-genome-assembly--contig:-NODE-2902-length-14165-cov-3.557760_pt1 | contig 14165 bp, 10 predicted proteins | sample MGYA00242102_ERZ508993 | MGnify/ENA primary metagenome ERZ508993 (study PRJEB26280, sample SAMEA2338770) | human gut metagenome | biome: human gut; feature: human-associated habitat; material: faeces... | reverse complement strand
TTTTTGCTGGTGGACGAAAACACCCGCCGTCATTGTCTGCCCCGCATGAGTGAGGCCCGCTGCCTGCAGGGGGTGAATCCCATCGTCATCGGGGCCACTGATGTCCACAAGAATCTGGATACGCTGGTCCACGTGTGGCAGTCGCTGCAGCAGGGCGGGGCGTCGCGCCGCTCGTGCCTGGTGTGTCTGGGCGGCGGCATGGTGACCGACCTGGGCGGATTTGCGGCCGCCACCTTCAAGCGCGGCATCCGCTGCGTGAATCTGCCCACCACGCTCCTCTCGATGGTCGATGCGGCCGTGGGCGGCAAGACGGGCATCAATTTTGGCGGACTGAAAAACGAAATCGGCGTGTTCCGTCAGCCCGAGGCCGTGATTATCGATACCGGATTCCTGCGCACGCTCGACGACGAGAACCTGCGCTCGGGCTATGCCGAAATGCTCAAGCACGGCTTGATAGCCTCCGAGGCCGCCTGGGCCGAGCTGTTGCGCTTTGATTTGGACCACGTGGACTTCGGGCAGCTCCAGCGGCTGGTGGAGAAGAGCATCGGCGTAAAGGAGCGCATCGTCGACCAGGACCCCACCGAGCGCGGCCTGCGCAAGGCTCTCAATCTGGGCCATACGGCCGGCCATGCGCTGGAGAGTCTGGCCCTGGCCGGGCAGCATCCCGTGTTACACGGTTATGCCGTGGCCTGGGGCTTGGCCTGTGAGCTTTATCTGAGTGTCGTCAAGGCGGGATTCCCGCAGGATATGATGCGCCAGACGGTGCAGTTCGTGCAGCGTTATTATGGTACGATGGGCATTCAGTGTAAAGAGTACGACCGCCTGCTTGACTACATGAAGCACGACAAGAAGAACGTGGGCGGAGTCATCAACTTTACGCTCCTGCGTGCTCCCGGCGACATCCTGCTGGACCAGACGGCTACGCAGGAAGAAATATTCGAGATGTTCGACTTCTTCCGCGAATCGCTGGGATAAGTCGTGTAGCCCCTTCGGGCAGAAAATCAATCATACCGCCGTCGGGACCTGATGTTGAGGGTCCCGACGGCGGTATGTGTTTCTTTGGGGGGATAAGGTTTTTCCCTTTTCTGGTTGCGGCCTACTGTTTCCGGCGGGTAAAGGTAAACCACTCCAGGTTCATCAGGTCTTTTCCTTCCTTACCCTTGAAGACCAGCACCAGGGCATGTTTGCCGTGTACGGGCTTGATGTCTGTTTCGTGGATGGCATAGGCCAGGTTTCCCTGCGTGGCTGCAACGGGGCACACGCCCAGCAGCGGCCCGTCGGGGCTGTCAATCCGGATTTCAATCCGGGCCTCAGTATTCTTGTCCCAGGTTTTGCAGATGAAATGGTTGACGTCGGCCAGGTTGAAGTCGTAGTATTTCCAGTAGGCACAGTCGTTGTTTCGTATGCCTGTCAGATATTCTACCGGAGTGTCGTGTGGCGGACGGCGCACGGTGGTCCACAGATTGCCCGACATCAGGCAGGCGCGTGATGCTTCCATCCGCAGCAGGGGCGACATGGGGCCGCCCACTCCCTGTGTGGTCATCTCCACCTCCGCTATGGTGCCGTCGGGCCTGAAGCTGATGGGTTCCATGCAGGCTTTGCGCATGGACGACGAGCCGTGGGTGGGCCGGTGGTAGGCCACGTACCATTGGCCGTCAATCTCAACGATGCATCCGTGGTTGTTTACCAGGTTTTTCCCGCTTCCCCAGTTGTCGATGATGACTCCCCGATAGGTGTATGGGCCCAGCGGCGAGGTGGCGGTGGCATAGTTCAGCGTGGCACAGTTGGATTCGCCATGACGCTGATGGCCGCCGTAAACGTAATAATATATGCCGTTTCTCTTCCTGACCGAGCTGGCTTCGTTAAAGGCATGTTCCGTATAGGTCAGCAGGCTGTCGTGTACGGCTCCCTCAATGGTACGCATGTCCTTGCTGAGTCTGGCTCCCTTGGCATAGGCCTGTCCCCAAAACAGATACGCTTGTCCGTCGTCGTCCACAAAGACCGACGGGTCGATACCCGTGATGCCCTCAATGGCCGTGCCTTTTTCAAACGGGCCGTAGGGCGAGGTGGCGGTGGCCACTCCCTCGCCGCCACCTCGCAGACAGTAGTACAGGTAGTAGGTGCCCTGGTGGTGGATGCAGTCGGGGGCATACAGAATGTCGTCCGTATATTCAGTTTGTTTACCCGCGCCTTGCGTGGCAAACGAAGTCTGCTCCATGCTCCAGTTGACCAGGTCGGAAGAGGATAGAATGTTGTATGAGTGCGAACACCAGGCGTTGCCCGGCTCGTCGCGCGAGCCGTATACGAAAATGCGGCCGTCGGGCATTTGCCGGACTTCGGGGTCGGCAATGAATACGCCCTGGGGTACAATCGGGTTGAGCGGCCGGTTTTGGGCCACAATGGGTTTGCGGGGGTCTGCCGGTTGCGGCAGGCTATGGCAGCTTGTCATTGTACAGACAAGCAGCAGGCAGCATCCGCAGGCGAGGTTTCGGTTTCTTGGCATTACGGAAAAAGTTAATCAGGTTCAGGTTGTCTGTCTTGACGGGGCTGGCGGCGTATGCCGCCCGGCATTCCGCGTCTGTTTGGCTAAGATAAGCAAAAAAGCATTGTCACCGTAGGGTGTGCAGCCTTTTTAACTTCTTGCCACAAGGTCGGACCCTTTTTCGTTAAGGTCCGACCTTGTGGAGTTTATGTGCCGTGTTGTTTTGCCGCGGCGCCGTGTGGACATGGCGTAAAGGCTCAGGGCTTGCCGGGACAGCCTTCCAGATACATGTCCTTCAGGTTGAGGATGACGCGCGGGAACTGCTCGAACAGGTTGAGTCCGATTGTACCGTCAATGGTGGGCGGCATGCTGCTGGGGCCGGGCATGGGTTTGCCGCTGCTGAGGTCGAGGCCCGTGCCCACGTGTACGTTGTGGAGGGTGGCTTGGGCGCTGCCCATGTTCAGCGCCATGGACGGCAGACGGTAGGTGCGTTCGCGTATGATGCCGCCTACGCCGGCCATGCGGATGGAGTCGAGCACGCCTTCAGCCCGGACGCGCTTTTCGTTCTGATTATACCACTTTTGGTTGAAGCCGGTAAGGTAGACGCCCGTGTCGAGGTGCATCACCACCGGGTTGCCCCAGCCGTCGCGCGTAAGGAGGTTCAGGTTGTTGTTGTCGTTGAGCAGCAGGTTGGGCCCGGTTTGGGGCATGGGTGTCAGCCGGCCCGGAATGAGCAGCTCGCGGCGCGCAAAGTCGAACTGGATTTCCTGCATGGTCTGCATGACGGGCAGGCCGATGACGGGCGGCAACAGGCTGCCGATGCTGTCGGCCCGGTCGTTGCCGGTGCTCATGTCCACAATAAAGAACGGCACGTTAATCCATGTCATGTCGCCCATGCGCAGCGTGTCGGCTATGGCCATTTGGCCTTGCTGTATGCCGAAGCCTGCCATGCTGATGGTGGTGTCCAGCGGGCGCAGGCCGCATCGGGCCGCGTCGCTGCTGCTGATGATGTTGATGCCTGCGCCGGTGTCAAACACCAGCTTCGTGCTGGTGCGGTTGAGGCTGCCCTGCAGGGTCAGCAGGTGTTGCCCGCTTTTGTGGGCAAGGCTGTGCAGCAGGTCGAGGGTGTCCAGGGGCAGGCGGTAGTCGGCCCGGGGATGCAATGGGCGGCACACACTGCCCAGCGAGGCGTAGGTGCGGTATTGGTCGGCCGTCTGCCGCATCTGGCTGACGGAGGCCGAATCGGCGCCCTGCGCCTGGACTTGCCGGCTGAGGCTTTCCATCAGGTCGGCCGCCTGGGCGTATTGTCCGGCGCGGGCCATGTCGCTGCTGAGCAGGACGGCCATGTTCAGCGCGTTGGCCGTTCCCAGTTCATCCTGGTAGTTTTGCAGCAGGAGACTGGTGTGCGCTATGGCTGAGTCGGGCTGGTTAAAATGGTGGAAGGTGAGGGACGTGGCCAGCTCGTAGAGCATGGGGTTGACGTCCTTGCGCGGCGTTTGGGCCAGTGTCTGCTGCAGCGCAAACCACTGGCTTTCGTTGATGAGCGTGCCGATGCGCTCGTCGGCGTTTTGGGCCGGCAGCGTCAGGGCTGCCGCGGCCAGAAGCAGGGTAAGTATCTTTTTCATGAAATCAGTGTTTGTTTTTTCAGTCAGGTTGTCATCTGCAAAGATACGATAATCCGGAACATAATCGGGGGGGGTGAATTTTTTAAGAATGATTAAAGGGTTTTAATACTTTGCGCTGCTCCAGCCTTGACCGCCACAGTGCCGGGGAAGGTAAAAAAATGCGGAAACCGCACATGATTTTAGGGCAAAAAAATCGGTCTGGCCGACTTTTTTTTGTACTTTTGCCGCCGTAAACCAAGTCTTACAAGTAGAAACATGGACGATTATCACGCGGAAATAACCCATTAAAACGGACACGCTGGGGACGTATTCAATATGGAATCCTCTTGACGTGAGCCGCTTATTAACGTTTGGAGGAATATGAATGCGAACTTACTGGAATTTTAATGGCTCACTGCGTACCACCGACGAGTGGGAGCCCAATTGCTGGACACAAATAACCTGCCCCACGCAGGACGATGAAGACTTCCTGTTTAACCAACTGAACGTACCCACCTATTTTCTGGACGACATCCGAGATAAAGACGAGCGCTCGCGTTATGAATACGACGAGGGCTGGGTGCTGATTATCTTGCGCATACCCTACGTTAAGGAAGTACGTTCGCGCACGCCGCACACCACCATCCCGCTGGGCATCATCCTGAACAAGGACATCTGCATCACGGTGTGCAACTTCGAGACGAACATGATGATTGACTTTGTATCGTATCAGCAGAAGCGCAACGTGGGCTTTACCGACTCGGTCGACCTGGTGTTCCGCCTTTTCCTTTCGTCGTCGGTGTGGTACCTGAAGCGACTCAAGCAAATCTCCATTCTCATTGAGGAGTCGAAACGCAATCTCGACAAGAAAATTGACAACGAGGACCTCATCGGGCTTTCGCGACTGCAGGACAGCCTGACGTACTTCATCACCTCCATCCGTGGCAACGAGACGCTGCTTTCGAAACTGAAGTTCAAGCTGCCGGTGGATGAGCTTGACGCCGATTTGATTGAGGACGTCACCATCGAGATGAACCAGGCGCGCGAAACCACCAACATCTATACCAACATCTTGGACTCCACCATGGAAACCTATGCCAACATTATTAATAATAATATGAGTTCGGTGATGAAACAGATGACCTCCGTGTCCATCATCCTCATGTTCCCCACACTCATTGCCAGTATCTTCGGAATGAACATGGTCAACGGGCTGGAAACAGCCTGGTGGGCCTTCCCGCTGGTATGCGTGCTGTCGGTATTGGTAACGGGCGGCTTTTACTGGTTCTTCCGCCGGAAAACCTGGATTTAGCAGGCAAAAAATAAAAATAATGCCAGTTTTTTTGGCTATCAACGGAAAAATGGCGTTATTTGTACTTCAAAATAAATATTTCTGATAACCCAAAATCAATGTCTAAGCAGACACAAGTAGTTATGAACGAAGCAGAACTTAAAAAAGTCAACGAGGAGGCTGTGGAAAACGAAGCTGCAGTCGCTGAACCGGCTGCAGAAGAGCAAGACAATCTTTCCACTACAACAGAAAACAGCGCTATTGAGCGTAAAAACTATACATCCAAACAAGAAATCATAGATCAGCTCAAAAAGCTGGTTCAAGACAACGTGCTGCCGGAACGCAGCGAAACCGAATACCTGAAGCAGTGCTACTACCGTTTGCACAATGCCGAGGTGCTGGCACAGCGTGATGCCTTTGTGGCCGGAGGCGGCAATGCCGACGAGTTCCTGCCGGCTCCTGATGAATGTGAAGCCGAGTTCAAGGCTCAGATGAATCTGCTCAAGGAACGCCGCAGTCAGCATCTGGCTGCCGTAGAAAAGGAGCGTCAGGATAATTTGGAACGTAAGCTGGCCATTATCGAAAAGGTAAAGGCTGCTGCCGCAACGCCGGAAAGCGCAGATAAGGCATACGACGAGGTGAAGCAGCTGCAGGCCGAATGGAAGGAAATCAAGAACGTGCCGGCCGAAAAGGCTACGGAGCTGTGGAAAAACTATCAGCTCTATATCGAACAGTTCTACGACCAGTTGCGCCTGAATCACGAATTCCGTGCTTACGACTTCAAGAAGAATCTGGAAAGTAAACTGCATTTGTGTGAGGCCGCCGAGAAGTTGGCCGACGTGGCCGATCCGGTTTCAGCTTTCCACCAGTTGCAGAAGCTGCATCAGGAATTCCGCGAAATAGGTCCGGTGGCCAAGGAATTGCGTGAGGAAGTGTGGACCCGTTTCAAGGCTGCATCAACCGTAGTCAACAAGCGTCATCAGGCACATTTCGAGAAACTCAAGGCAGAGGAGGAGGAAAATCTGGTAAAGAAGACGGCGCTTTGTGAAAAGATGGAGGCTGTCAGCACCGAGGGCCTGAAAACGGCTGCCGATTGGGAGAATACAACCAACGAAGTGCTGCAGATGCAGGCCGAATGGAAGACCATCGGTTTTACGCCGCGCAAGATGAATGCCAATATCTTTGAGCGTTTCCGTACGGCGTGCGACGCATTCTTCCACAAGAAGTCCGAATATTTCAAGAATATGCGTGAAACCTTCAGTGCCAACCAGGCGCTCAAGGTAGCCTTGTGTGAAAAGGCCGAAGCCCTGAAGGACAGTACCGATTGGAACGGTACGACCAACAAATTCCTGCAGCTTCAGAAGGAATGGAAGGAAGTAGGTCCCGTTTCACGCAAAATGTCGGAAAGCCTCTGGAAGCGTTTCAGTGCCGCCTGCAATTTCTTCTTTGAGCAGAAGAATGCCGCTACGGCCGGACAGCGTGAGGAAGAAGAGAAGAACCTGGCCCAGAAGCTTGAGATTATCGAAAAACTGAAGGCCCTGCTCGAGCAGCATACCGGCGAGGAGCAGACGGCTGACGATGTGCAGGACAACGTGCGCAGCCTCATGGACGAATGGAACCAGGTGGGTCATGTGCCGTTCCGCAAGAAGGATAAAATCTACAAGAAATACCATGAAGTGGTTGACCGTATCTATCAGGAGATGCACATCAGTGCCGGTCGGCGCCGGTTGGAGAACTTCCGCAAGAACGTGGCTGAAAAGGGAGGCAATGAGCTGACCCGTGAGCGCGACCGCATTTATCGTGCCTACGAAGCCAAGAAGCAGGAAATACAGACTTATGAGAACAACCTTTCCTTCTTCAACGCCAAGTCAAAGAAGGGCAACAGTCTGGTAGAGGAAATCGAGAAGAAGGTGGCCCGACTCAAGGACGACCTTGCGCTGATTGCCGAAAAAATCAAGGCCATTAACGAACAGATCAAAGCGCAGCAGAACAATCAGGAAACGGAAGCCTGAGCTCCGTAATCCGACAAACATAAAGAGCCGTTCGAGCCCTTGCACGTCACACAAAACCGTTGCGGGGCAGCGAGCGGCTCTTGGTATATGGCTGTATCATCAATACTGAAAACAACGGAACATGAAAGAATTTGACCGTATCATCCGGTTTGTCAAGGACTGGACCCTGCTGGTTTGCATGGCGCTGGGCGCCGTGGGATATTATGTGCTCAAATGTGTGCCGGCTCTGGAGGCATGGCGGCATCCGGCGGCCGAGATTTCGTCGGGGTTGTTGCCTGTGCTCATTTTCCTGATGCTTTTTATGACCTTCATCAAGATAGACGTGCGCAGCTATCGCCTGACGTGGTGGCACGTGGTGCTCCTGCTGCTCCAGATGGGCCTGTCGGGGGTGCTGGCCTGGTGTGTGTCGGCCCATCCGCAGGCCGGGTGGCGCATGAGTGCCGAAGGCGCTTTTTGCTGCGTGGCCTGTCCTACGGCTACGGCAGCGGCGGTTATTGTGCGCAAGCTTGGCGGCCGCGTACAGACCATTACTACCTACACCCTGCTTTCGGGCTTTGTGTCGGCCGTGATGATTCCGCTGCTCCTGCCCGTAATGGAGCACAACCCCCAGCTGGAGTTCCATGCCATGTTTCTGGTCATTCTGCGCCGGGTCAGTCCGCCGCTTATTGCGCCGTTCGTGCTGGCGGCCCTCATCCGTTGGGCTCATGCCCGTCTGGCGCAGCGCATGGCCGACTTTACGCGCGATGCCGCCTTTTATCTGTGGGGCTTTACGCTCACCATACTCATGGCGCAAACCCTTCATTCCGTATATTGCAGCCACGCCACGGGCTTTCAGGTGCTGCTGACGGCATGCGCCGGCTTGCTGGTGTGTGGCGTGCAGTTTTTCTTGGGACACAAGGTCGGGCTCCTTTTCCGCGATACCGTCAGCTGTACGCAGGGGCTGGGGCAGAAGAACACCATGATAGCCGTGTGGGTCTGCCTGTCCTATCTGTCGCCGCTGGCCGCCGTGGTGCCCGGTTCCTACATCCTGTGGCAAAACGTTTTGAACTCCTGGCAGCTTTGGCAAAAACGCCGGGCCGCGCAGCCCGGCGCCGCAGCTTGAGCAACAGGGCCGTACGGCGATGGCAGGAGAGCGCCTTTAACATCTTAAAAACATTGAAAATTGAGCCGTAAATTTGGGTAAGTTGTTGGATTTGGCTACTTTTGCCATATCCAACTTATTTTATGTGCTAATACAATGAGCAGAAAGTTCTTCCTTTGTTGTCTTTTTGCCATTCTTTTTTGCGGAACAAACGCGCAGAATCTGGCTTTTAATAATTATATCAATACTTATAAGGACATAGCCATCGACCACATGAAGCGGTATGGCATCCCCGCCAGCATTACCCTGGCTCAGGGCCTTCTGGAAAGCGGGGCGGGGCGCAGCGACCTCTCGGTAAGAGCCAACAACCACTTCGGCATCAAGTGTGGCGGCGACTGGACGGGGCCTTATGTGCTGAAAAACGACGACCACCCGAACGAGAAGTTCCGGGCCTATTCCTCGGCCAAGGATTCGTATGAGGACCACGCCAAGTTTCTCACCACGCGCTCACGCTATGCCTTCCTGTTCAATTACGACACGACCGATTACGTCAACTGGGCCAAGGGACTGAAAAAGGCCGGCTATGCCACTAATCCGCGCTATGCCGACAACCTCATCAGCATCATTGAAAAATACGACCTCTCGCGCTACGACTATGCGTCGAAGATGGGCCACATGCGCCTGCGCCGTCACGGCATCAAGGGAAAGATGGATGTAGACCCGCTGCCCGAATTCGATTTGGTTGTGCGCAAGTGCAACGACAACTATTACGTAGTGGCCCGTCAGGGCGACTCGTTTGAGTCCATCAGCAAGCAGACCGGTGTGTCAGCCCGCAAGTTGCGCAAATATAACGAAGTCGACAAGAAACATCAGCTCCAGGCCGGCGACATTGTTTATCTGGAAAAGAAACGCAGCAGCGCCGCCAAGAGTCTGGGTCGCCAGTACCGCCACACCGTGACGGCAGGCGAGTCGCTTTACAGCATTGCACAGAATTACGGCATCCAGCTCAAGTCGCTCTATAAGTACAACAATCTGCCCGACGACTACGTGGCGCAGGTTGGCGAGCAGTTGCGCGTGCGCTAAGTCGCCTTTCGTTTCGTAAAAACGAAGCATGGCCGCCGGGCGGAACAAAACACTTTCCGACCGGCGGCCATGCTTTTTTGTACCTTCCGGCGTCCGGTTGAAAACAGGCCGGAACTTTTTTGTACAAAGTCCGGCCTTGTTCCAACAAGCCGGCACTTTCTTTTCCGGAAGTGGCCCATACTCTCTTATTTCCTTTATGGAGTGAACCGGAAAAAGCAGCCGGCCGGTTTTAGCAGAACTTAAAAAAAGCCCCAGTCAGCCAAAAAACATAAAAAAGCCTGGCTGTCAACTTTTTTTATCAATAAAATGTGTGTGGCAAAGCACAAAAATCCGTATTTTCGTAAACGAGAAAGTGTATAAAATCAATGGGGCGTGAAAATGCCGCCCGGATGCAGAACAATGATGGGCCGTAAGGACCTGTGCCGACCATTTTTGCCGGATGCCGTCAGGCGCGTTTCTCCCTTCCCGTTGAGAGACAATGCACATCAGAACAGAAAACAATATAAAAACAATTAGGTATGAAAAAGTTAGCTCTGCTTTTTGCATTATTGACCGCTGTGCCAAGTGCGACTTTTGCGCAGGACGATGTATATTTCATTCCGTCGAAGGACGTTACGCCCGAGCGCAATGAGTCTTCGTATTCACCGATTGATGAATCGGAAACCGAACCTGCCCCTACGGTGGGATACTATACCGACAGCCAGATTGACCAGTATAACCGTCGTGGCGAGGGGGCCGAGGAAGCCGCCGCAGCTGAGTCGGCCGACCTGACCGATACCGCTGCCATTGGCGAGGGCAGCATGACGCAGCGCCTCATCCGTTTCCATGCGCCCGAGGTAAACGTGTACGTCAGCAGCCCCTACTACTGGGATTACTATTATGACCCCGTATGGTATTACAGCCCCTACTGGCGCCCGTGCTACAGCTGGTCGTTCGGCTGGGCCTGGGGCGGTCCCTACTGGTCGTGGGGCTGGGGTGGATGGTATGACCCGTTCTGGGGCCCGTCGTGGGGCTGGGGCGGATGGTACGACCCCTTCTGGCGCCCGCCTTACTGGCATCACCCCCTGCCGCCGCATCACGGACCGGGCTTCAATCCGCGTCCCAACGCCGGCCGCACCATTGCCGGATATACCGGTCGTACGGGACGTAACTACGGCAGTTTCGGCAGTACGGGTCGTGGCGGTTCGCCTACCTATTTGCGTCCGTCCAACAATTTTGGCGGTCAGCGCCGGCCTTCGTCAGGTGTAGTCAACCGTAACCCGTCGACCCGTCCGTCCAACCAGAGCGGCAACCTGCCTACACGCACCTACAACAACAGCAATACGCAGACGCGGCCTTCCAGCAATCGCTCCTACACGCCTTCGCGCAGTGAGGGATACAGCCGTCCGTCGGGCAGCCGCAGCTACGGTAGTCCGGTCATTTCAGGTGGCGGACGCAGCTATGGTGGCGGAGGCGGAATGCGCGGCGGAGGTTCCCGCGGCGGCCGCCGGTAAAGCCTTTCAGTGGCATGAAAAATTCAGTAAAGGCATGAATGTCAGACCTTATTAAAAGTGAAAGTTATGAACAGAAAATATTTGTTGCTGGCTGCTTTGGCTTCGGCCATGACGGTGTCGGCACAGGATGTATATGAAATAGAAAACCTGACCACGTCCGACCTCAACGGTACGGCCCGCTTTGTGGGTATGGGCGGTGCCATGAGTGCGCTTGGCGCCGACCTTTCCACCATGTCGAGCAACCCCGCCGGAATGGCGCTTTACCGCCGCAGCGACGTGGCCGTAACGGGGGGCTTCCGCAAGAACATGGATCAGGGCGACGTGCTTGGCCACAGCCCCACCAAAGGTTCGTTTGACCAGATAGGCTTTGTATATTCCGCCAATCTGCACGACAATGATCTGCGCTTCTTTAATTTCGGTTTTTCCTACCACCGGATGAAGAACAACAATACCCTCTATACTGCTTCGGGCAATTTGGGCGGCCTGTCGCAATCGTTGGAGATGCTCGATTTGAGCTACGACTACGTAAACGGCGGCTATCTGGACCTGGGCAATGCTGACGACCGCTGGCTGACTTCGCCCCTGCCCGGTTTGGGATACGACGTGGGCATGCTGCTCCCCATCACCGATGCCGAAGGTAAAGTGACCGGCTATCTGCCCGTTGAGGGCAACCGCTACCGCTATCAGCGCGCGCAGTGGGGCGGCATCAACCAGTATGACTTCAACCTTTCGGCCAACATCCGCGACCGCTTCTATATCGGAGCTACGGTGGGGTTGTACGACGTCAATCTGAAAACCTCGTTTGATTATGAGGAGACGTTTGACAACCAGCAGGGCAACTATCTTGAGCAGGTTGACAAGGTGATTGACGGAACGGGAGTTGACTTTAAGGCAGGTATCATTTATCGGCCCATCCTGAATTCGTCGTTCCGTATAGGTCTGTCGTTCTCTACCCCCATCTTCTACAATCTCTCTTCGTATGCTTCGGTTTACATGAAGAGCAACATCAACGAAGCCGTGGAGAATCCGCGCCTGTATGACCAGGGCGATGCCATATCGTATAACGTCAATACACCCTGGAAGGTCAACGTCAGTCTGGGTGGAACGGTATCCAAATATCTGGCCATCGGTGCAGAGTATGAGTACGCCAACTACGGAAGTTCAAAGGTAAAGTATGATGATTATTATGACTATTGGAGTGACAACTCCAAGGATTACGCACTGGAGGCCGAGACCAAGCGCTGCCTGAACAAGGTGCATACCCTGCGTATCGGAGCCGAGGCGCAGTTGCCCTATAATATCCAGTTGCGCGTGGGTTACAACCACGTAACGGCGCCGATGAAGGACGACGCTTCGCTCGATCTTTGCATCAACAGCAGTTCGATGGTATATGCCGTCAATACGGACTATCTGAACCTCGGGGCCATCAACCGTTATACCGTGGGCCTTGGTTTCCGTGGCAAACATCTTTATTTTGATGCTGCCTATCAGTATCAGCAGCAGGACGGCGAGTTTGCGCCGTTCTACGTGCCCGATGCATCCGGACAGAATCAGATGGCCGCACAGAAAATTTCCCTCAATCGGCAGTCGGCCAACTTTACGTTGGGATATAAGTTCTGATTCTGTATCCTATTGTTTATCTTGTTTTTTTCATATGGTGGCGCAGTTCTTCTGCGTCACCTTTTTTGTGCCGTTTTGTAGCCGGAGGGAGTGTACGGATGGAGCAGGAACGGCCGGGGGATTTCCGCACCGCAGCTTGTATGTGCTTCCATACAGGGTGATGTCTGCCGGTCGGTTTGTTTACGTGCTGGCATACACAAGAAAAGCCCGGCTCGGGACTCACGTCTCAAAGCCGGGCACAGCATGAAATCTACTTACCTTATCCTCGTTGTTATGTCTGTTGTGTTTTGTGAGCTTATGCCTTAGCTACGGTGTCGTTTACTACGGTATCGTTCAGGGCAAAAGCGGGAGTTGCCTTTTCTGCGGTGTCAGTTACAACGGTGTCATTCAGGTTGAATGAAGTCTTTTCCGTTGAGTCGTTCACGATTGTATCGTTAACACTTACGTTGCTGGAAGCAGCGTTTGACTGCATGAACGCACCACTCATTGAAACGAAACCCAGAGCCAAAACGGCCAATGTTGCATACTTTTTCATAATCATTACTCTTTTATGGTTTATAATTTTGTTTTGTTCTTTCTGCCTTATATAGCACAAGATGCGTGCCAAAATGAAAGAAAAATTATAAATCATTGATTATGAGAAAAATAAAATTTTTGGCACGGTGCGTAGGGGTGTGGAAAGTGTGGAATTTGTGGGGAAACAGTGTGGAATTATTCCCCAAAAAAGTGGGGAATGGCCTGTGGGGAAGTTCCTTTTGGCACGCTTTTGGCACGGCTTTGGCACACTAAAAAAGCTGCCTCCTGGCGGGTGAAGCAGCTTTGGGGATGAGTTTTTCCGTGTTGGCTTTGGGCTCTTTTCCATAAAGGGGAGGAGGGAGGCTGGGTTAGTCCAGCTTGACCAGCTCGTATTGCTGGCTTCCCATGCCCAACGCTTCGGCGTGGTCCAGCGTGTGCATGCCGTGGCGCGAATCGATGCGTTCAATCAAGTGGATTTTTCCGTGGTCTTCGGACGAGCGCACGAGGTCGGTGCAGGCCCTGTCCAGCGCCACCGGGTCGAGCGAGGCCAGGATGCCGATGTCTCCCATTTTCGGGTCTTCCGGCGAGGCGTCGCAGTCGCAGTCTACCGAAAGGTTGTTGGCCACGCTGATGTACAGGATGTTCTTGCCGCAATGGTCGGCCACGGCCTTGGCCGCTTCGGCCATTGACTCCAGAAAATCGTCCTGCTTGGGATTTCCCCAGCTTGTGGTGCTGGTTCCGGCCGAGTGAATCAGGCGTTTGCCATTGGATGAGGCAATGCCGATGGACATGTTCTTGATGGCGCCGCCGAAGCCGCCCATGGCATGGCCTTTGAAGTGGGACAGGACGATGACGAAATCGTAGTTCAGGAAATCCTTGCCCACAATGTCGCGGGTTAGGTGTTTGCCTCCGGTGACGGGAAGTTCCGTTTCGCCTTCCGCATCCATGATGTCCACCTTGGCAATGGCGGTAAATCCGTGGTC
>ENA-ORMN01002898-ORMN01002898.1-human-gut-metagenome-genome-assembly--contig:-NODE-2898-length-14201-cov-4.241199_pt1 | contig 14201 bp, 9 predicted proteins | sample MGYA00242102_ERZ508993 | MGnify/ENA primary metagenome ERZ508993 (study PRJEB26280, sample SAMEA2338770) | human gut metagenome | biome: human gut; feature: human-associated habitat; material: faeces... | reverse complement strand
AAAAGTCTTTTGAAAGGGGCACGGGGGAAACTTTTCTCCAGAAAAGTTTCCCCCGCCTCTCCCCCCATTAACTTTCATTCTGCGGTAACTTCAAGCCGATCGGAGCGATGTCGAAAAGCCGGGCGGCTTGGGTCGAATATACGCAAAGCCTGTCGCAGGGGCGACCAAAGAGCATCTGCGCCGCCTTGGCGTAGTAGGAAAGCTGAAGGGCGTGAAGCCCGTTCATTTTCTCCATGGCAAGGGCAGGGGTGGTCAGCTCCTCACGGGTCAGCCGGTCAGTCTTGTAATCGTAAAGGCAAAGCCTGCCCTCGCTGTCAATAACGATCAGGTCGATAACCCCCTGTACCGCCAGCCGCTCGTCCCGGATCTGCGCAAGAAATTCCGGATCTCTTGTAAATTCATCCGGCGGGAGCAGAATGTTGAACCGCTGTTCCCGATAGATCTTTCCGGCACTTTTCAGCACAGCGGCAAGATCGCTTTCACAGAAGCGCCGCAACTCGTCAAACCGGATCAGTTCCTTTGCGTCGCCCGGCAGAAACCGAAGCTCGCACAGCCGTGCAAATTCCTCGTCCACACCGTACCGGAAAAGCCGGTCGAAATCGCAGAACTGCAAAAACAGATGAGTAGCAGTACCACGGTCGGTGGCAAGCGGCGAGCGGTGCGGAAGACCCTCCCTAAAGAAATCGGGCACTGGCGTTTTTCGTGCTTCTCCGAACGAAAGCGTCATGCTCTCGTCGTTTTCGTCAAGAACGTCCGGCGACAAACGGGATACCGACAGCTTGGAGGGAATCCGGGAAAAGGAAGTGTAGGGATAGCGGAACCGGTATTTTTCCTCCAGCAGAGCAAGTAGCTCCGGGTCGGGGGAAATATCGGTTTCTGTCGTTTGTTCCACAGCAGACCCGTGGTCCTCCGGCGTGTCGGCACATTCTCCGGCACCCTCCATGGCTTCCAGAGCGGCAACGTCCAGGAAAGATACCCGACAGGCGGTCTGCTCCGGATTTTCGGCAATGGCGTCCAGCATCCAGCCAAGGTAACTTGTCGTGTGCAGTACGGTGTAACGCCCGCCAAAGCAGGCGTGATCCTCGGCGCTTTCGATCAGCTGTTGCTCACCCCGACCGGAGGTTCCGGTCACGTAAAGCCGCTCCCGTGCACGGGTCAGCGCCACGTAAAGCACCCGCATTTCTTCCTCGGTCTGCTTTTTGGCGGATGCGGCAAGCACGGCTTCCCGCATCGGGGTGTTGATACGTGCAAAGCCGGTCTCGTCGGAGATCTTCATGGCAACGCCCGTGGGATAGTCGAACAGCAGACTGTTCTTGCTGTTTTCGCTGTTGAAAGCAGAGCCGGTTCCGCAGACAAAGCAGACCGGAAATTCCAGTCCCTTGGAGCTGTGAATGGTCATCAGCGACACCTTGTCGGGAGAGACGCCGCCCGACGGGGAATCCAGCTTTTTCTGATTTTCGATCATCGTATTGAGAAATTCGATGAAGTTGTAAAGCCCTTTGAAAGAGCCTGCCTCAAAGGTCCGGGCGTAGTCGTACAGCCGCAGAAGATTGCCGGCGTCGCCGGTCTCGTCCTGCCCGCAGAGAAGCCCGGAGGACAAAAACAGCTCCGAGTCGAATACCGCCTGCAAAAAGCGGTCCACCGGCAGGGAGGTGGCTTGGATGCGGAGGTCCTGCAGAACACGGTCAAATTCCCGGCAACGTCCGGCAAGCGGTTCTGCGCCTTCCTTGGCGTAGAGCAGAAGAGCGTCGTACAGCGAGTGGGAGGGCGTGGCGGCGTTGCGGATGGTCACAAGATCCTCCAGCGTGAATTCAAACAGCGGAGAGCGCAAAATTCCGCTCAGCGGAATGTCCCGCTGGGGATTGTCCACCGTGTTGAGCAGACAAAGCATCATCAGCACGTCCGGGTTTTCAAAATAACGGGAGGCGTCGCTCTCCGATGTGCGGATGCCGAGGGCGTGAAGCTCGTCCGACACCAGCGTGCTCATGGAGCCGGAACGGAAAAGCACGGCAATATCGCCGGGGAGGATCGGAGTGCCGTCGGCTTTCTTTTCACCGCTCAGCAGCTCCCGGATTTTCCGGGCAATGAAAAACGCTTCCCACTGCGCCTTGGTGCGCTTGGGCAGGTCGGTTTCTTCCTCCGGTACCTCCTCGCTGCTGCCGCCCGTCCGGCTTTTCGGCGGGACGGTAATGACCGTCAGCTCCACCAGGGGCGGCGTGTAGTCTCCGTCCGGCGGAAGCTTGGCGCAGATGAGGTCGTCCTCCCGCCGGTAGCCGATGCTTTCCCGGCAGGCGTAGAAGATGCGGGAGCACACCAGATTGGTAAAGTCGATGATGCTCCGGTCGCAACGGAAATTTTCGGACATGAAGATGGCGGCGCTGTCGGAGGTCTGCGCCTCTTCTTCGTTCCGGTCGGGGAAGGCGGCACGGTAGTCGGCAAACACCTGCGGCTCCGCACCACGGAAACCGTAAATGCTCTGCTTGATGTCGCCCACCATAAAGCGGTTGTCCGGGCGGGAAATGGCGCAGAAGATTTCGTCCTGCACCCGGTCCACGTCTTGGTATTCGTCAATGTAGATCTCGGAAAACTGCTCGGCGTAGCTCCGGGCAACCGGAGTCGGGGTACCGTCCGGTGCGACCAGAAGCTTCATGGCATACCGCCGGATATCGCTGAAATCCAGCAGATTCCGGCGCTTTTTTTCTTCCTCCAGCCGGCGCTCGAATTCGTCCAGGAGCGCATAGAGCTTCCGGGTGTACCGTGCGGTGTCGTGCATGGCACGGCTGATGACCTCCGGCGACTTGGAAAAGGGTCCCGAGGTCAGCTTGCGCAGGGTGGACGAAAAATCGGTCCGCAGCTTTTTGTACCGGGCAAGCTCCCGGGTCACAAGGTTGGATTTCATTCTGCCGATGGGCGGGATCTGAAAGCTTTCCATGCCGGCTTTGGCGCCGGCGTAGCCCACCGTTCCGTCGGCAAGCCCTTTTGCCATGCCGGCGCAGAAGTCCCGCAGACCCGCAAAAGAGGCGCCGCAATAGGCGGCGTAGGCTTTATCGGGCAGAATATAGTCGCACGCCTGCCCGAAAATGCGGGCAAACTGCTCCAGCATATCCCGGGTGTTTTCCCGGAGAGACGTGCCGAAGGAGGTGGAAAAGAAGTCAAGTTCTGCCTGACTTTCGGTCTGTTCCGCCTGCTTTTGCAGAAAACCGATGCCCTCGGGAACCGAACGCAGGCGGGAAGCGAGCTTCAGAAAAACGCTTTCCAGCTTATCGGTCTCCCGGATGCCGGCAAAACATTCCGCAAACTGTCCGAACTCCGGATCGTTTTCGTAAAAGAAGTCCACCGTGTCGCTCATCAGCTCTTTTTCCATCAGCTCCGCTTCCGCCGTATCGGAAATACGGAAGGAGGGAGAAAGTCCGAGGGCGGCGAAATTGCTCCGGATCAGCTCCAGATAAAAGGAGTCGATCGTGCAGATCCGGGCGCTTCCAAGCTTTGTAAGCTGGGCGCTGAGGTGCCGGTTGGTCGGATCTTCGGCGAGGGCGTCGCTCAGCGCCGTGAAAATACGGGATCTCAGCTCGGCGGCGGCGGCACGGGTAAAGGTGACGATCAGCATCCGGGAAAGGTCAGCGGGGGCACTTTTGTCGGTAAGCGAACGGATGATGCGCTCGGTGAGCGTGGCGGTTTTGCCGGAGCCTGCGGCGGCACTGACGAGCAGGGTCTTGCCTCTGGTCTCCATTGCCGCTTTCTGGGCGGCAGTCCAGTTTCTTGCCATGTTTGTTCTCTTACCTCCTATTGCAGATTTTTCCGGCACAGCGGGCGGGCGTTGCAGTACCGGCAGGGGTCGTTGTCCCCGTATTTCAGCGGCTCGGCGTCCGCTTTTCCGCTTTGCATTTCCCGGGAAATATTCAGAATGGTCCGGCTCATGTCCTCAAAAATCCGGTCAAAGTCGCACTCCTTGGTCAGGGCGCTTCCTTTCAGGTTGCCGTCCTTGTCGCATTTGATACCCGCGAGGAAATCGGAGGACAGCGAGTGGCTCATTGCCCGCAGAAGCTCTTCGTCGTCGGACAAAAGCCCGCTCCGGTCCAGCTTTTGCTGTGCCTGCCGGAGGATCTCTTCCTTGTCGGTGTAGGACTCGGCGTCAATCACGGGGATCCGGGCGGAGAGATATACCACGCCGGCGGGGTGCGGAGGATTTTCCGCATCGGCACCGATCGCTTTCAGAAATTCCGGATTGCGGTTGCGGCAGAGCGTAAAGAGATACAGGAGCATCTGCATATTGATGCCGTGGCGGACGTCGTCCAGCGAGAAGTTTTTGGCGCCTGTCTTGTAATCCACCACCCGGATGTACAGTTTGCCGTCCTTTTTCAGAAGATCCACCCGGTCGATTACGCCGGAAAAGGAAATGTCGGCGTCACCTCCGTTGGAGCGGAAAATGAGCGGTGCGGGATTGATGCCTGCACCGTCGGTGCGAAGTTCAAAGAACGCCGGGCGGAAATCACTGTCCCGGAATTCCTCCACGATATTCTGCACCATCAGCAGGGAAAGCCGCTTCAGCCGCTCGTAGAGATGCAGAAGCTTGGCACTGCGGTATTCTTTTCCGGGACATATCCGCATCAGATATTCCTCGGTCTTTTCCGCCGTCATGGCAATAAGCTCGTCATCCTCCGGAAAGGTGCCGTCCGGCTTTTCGGTCACGGCAAACTTCAGCAGGTTTTCCAGCAGAAAATGCACGAACAGACCGATGTCGAGCGAACGGACCTGCGCACCGCCGCTTTCCCGGAGCTTGAGCACGTAGGTGCAGTAATAGCTGAACGGGCAGTTGACGTATTTTTCAAAGCGGGAATAGGAAACGTGAAGCCCCCGGCTCATCAGCTTTTCCGCCGATTCGGGAGAGAGAGAGGCGTGCGGGTCGCTGACCGCCGCCCGGGTTCGAGTCTCGGCCTTAGGCAGATAGGGCTTCAGCGCCGCCCGGAGCGCCTCTCCCTGCGGCGTTCCGTTCATTGCCCGCAGATGAGAGACGGCGCTTTTCGGAGCGCCCGCAAGATAGGAAAGCTCACCGCCGACGTAGGAATGTATTTTCAGTTGCGGGAGCAGTTTTTTCACCCGCTCAAAGGGCAGGGAGGGAATTTTGGCTTTTCCGCTGACCTCGAATCGGGAAGTAAACAGATAAAGGCGATGCGAAGGGGTGGCAAACGCCCGGCGCACATACATCAGCTCGTCCGACGAACGGGTGTCCGAATCGGAGGAAAGGGTGATCTGAAGATCGTCCAGCAGTTTGCGGTCGCCGGACGAAAACAGCCCCGTGTCCTGCACGCTGGCGGGGAATTCTCCCTCGCACAGCCCCAGCACAAGGGCGTATTTTACGTTTCTTGCCCGGAGCGTGGCGGCGGAACCTATCGTTACCTCGTCCACCGACGTGGGGATAGTGCCGATTTCGGTCTTGGAAAACACCATGCGCAGAATGGCGGAAAATTCGCCGACGTCCGCTTCCTCGTCCGGCAGAGCGGTGGCAACGTCGGCAAGCGTGTTGAGGATCACTCCGTAAACCGAGCGGGTCTGCGCCGCTTCCCTCAGATTTCCTGCCGCCGCTTCCCGTGCGGCAAGCTCCGAAAGGCTTTCCTCCAGCCCGAGTGCTTCCAGAAAAGCGTAAAGCGCAAGGCACAGCTCCGGCACGTTTTGCGCCGCATCCAGATGAATAAACAACTCTTTCAGCGGAGCGGTGAGTGCACGGCGGACCTCGTTGGCGACCCGGAGAATCTCTTCGCCCCGTGGAGTAAGAAGTTCGGTGTAGCCGTCGGGATTCATGCTCCAGTCGTCGCCCAGAAAGCGGTTTCCCTGAAGCTTCCAGGTGTCGATATAGTCCTCAAACAGGTCGGCGGAGCGCAACTCGATCCGGCAAAGTCCGGTCTTGAGATAGGTGATGACGTCGTTTTTCCGCCAGTTGTACTGCCGGATGCGCAGGGCGGAAAGGATCAGCTTTACGGCGGGCATGGCGCACAGATCGGCGTTTCCGGCGAGAAAATAAGGAATACCGTTCTTCTCCAGCGCCGGCTCGATGATCCCACGGTAACGGTTCACGTCCCGCATCAGAATCACGATGTCACGGCAACGGGCACCGCTCCGCAAAAGATCCAGCACGTGTCCGGCGGCGGCTTCCGCTTCGGCGTAGGGGGTGGCGCAGATCTCTGCGATGACACTGCCGTCGTCGGGCAAGCGTTCTTTTGTTCCGGTGTCCGGATTCCAAAGCTCCTCCGAAAGCCGGACGAGGGCGGGCGTCGTAGCCCGCCGGTTTTTGCCGAGGGTCTGCTCGCAGGGTTTGCCGCAGAGCAGGGCGGCGTGCCGGAGGACGTCGAGAGAGCGCCGGACCGATTCGCCGTCAAGCGCTTCGCTGTCGGGGGCAGAAAGGGGAATGGTGACCGTCGTGTCTTCCGCCTGGGCAAAGATACGTCCGATCACCTTTTGCTCCATGGCGGTAAAAGAGGTAAAGGAATCGATATAAACGTGCGTTCCCGCAAAAAAATCGTGTTCGCTCAGCACCCGGTAAAGCCGGGAAAGATCGTCGGCGGAGTCGCTGTACTGCTCGGCGGTCAGCCGGTCGAAAGAGGCGTAGATCAGGGCGAGGTCACGCAGACGTGCGGCAAGCGGAGAGCCGCTTTCCAGCTTTGCGGCGGCGTGTTCCAACATATCGGGCGTTATGCCGCAGGATTTACATTCGCCGATTCCGCTGAGCATCAGGTCGGAAAGCGACGGGTCGCTTTCGGCAAGCGTGCCGTAGACTTCCAGCATCGGGGCAAGCTCCCGCAGGTTCTTCCACATCAGCAACGAGCGGATAGGGCGGGTCATGTAGCGATAGGAAAGACCGCCGTACTCCCGGCATACCCGGTTGTAAAGGCGGGAAAAGCTGAGAACCTCCAGTACCAGCTGGGAGGCAGGGGGAAGGGTGTGCAGGGTCAGACGTTCGGCGCTTACCGCCTCCTGGTCGGGAACGATCAGAAAGGTATGGATGCCGTTTTCGGTGTCTTTCCGGATGCGCTCCATTACTTCGGTGGTCTTGCCACTGCCGCAGGCGCCGTATAAAAAGGTGATCATAATGCCTCCCTCGGGTTGAATTTCCGGGACGTGTCCCGTATCAGAAGACCTCGGTGGTGGGGATTTCCATGGGATCGATGATCTTCTTTTTCAGTGCAAAATAGAAATGTCGGCGGATAATCAGGATGTTTTCCTGCTCCTGTCTTGCGATCATAAAGGGCGATTTCTGCTCGCCGATGCCCCGCATACTCATGAAGTACGGGGTCACCACGACCGAGAAGCACCCTTCGTTTGCGGCGTTTTCCCGCACCATGCCGCAGAAGAAGGAGTCTTGCTCAAACGCTCTGCCCTTGGTGGGGAAATATACGGTCAGCTTTTTGTCCTTCACCAGCTTGCGGACCTCGGAGATCTTGCGCTTCCGCTCGAATACGGTGAAGAGGACCGCCGCATGGGAGATAAAGATGGTGATCGGGATTGAGATCACGAAAGCGGAGGTTGCCAGCACGAAGATCGCACTGGATTGCAGAGCAAGCAGAACGGCGGTGATGATCTGCACCGTGGTGGTGAGAAAGGTGTAGCGGCGCACGAACTGGATGATCTTGGTGTATATGTTGAACACCGAGGTGCGCCGGATCATGGTGTAGATATAAGAAAAATAGTTTTTCCGGGAAAACAGATATTCCGCCGTTGCCTGTTGCTCCACCGTGGCGTATCCCGGCTGCTTCTTTTCCACCCGCCGGCTTTTGCCCTGGAGATTTGCCAGCTCCTCCCGGAGCAGCTCCACCTGCGCCTGAAGCTCGATGTTTTCCGCTTCCAGACGCCGGATGGTCTTCTGATAGGTTTTCAGGGAATTCCGGCTTTTTTGTGCGGCTTTCTTTTTTTTCATAGTCACTCCGTTCCGAAAAATCAAAAAGGTATTGAAAAATCAGGAAAAAACGTGTATAATAAGATCAGAAAATACCGTGTGGAACTTTCTGCGTATATTATACCATAAACAGGCGGGTTTTTGCAACCTTTTTATGCGGGCGGCGAAAAGTTTTTTGCTTCATTTTTCCTGCATGGAATTTCAGTAAGTGTTACAGAATCCGTCAAAAAACTGTCACATACCGAATCTATAATAAAATCAGGGCGCCAAAGAGCGGCGCAGAGCAAAACAAAACATGGAAGGAGCAATACTGTTATGCAGGATGACATCCGGAAAAACGATAACGAAAAAGAAAACGAAACACCGATAAATTCAGCGGCGGGGAGTGAGAGAACAGATGAAACTCTGGAAAACGGTCAAAGCGGCAGGGAAACTTGTGAAGCGGTCTCTGCACAAAAAGCAGGGGCAGATGCGGAAAAAGAAGAAGATTCTCTGCGAAAAGAAAAAGATACTGGAGCAGAAGGGGCAGACGCTGTTGCGGATTCTGAAGCCGCAGGCGTAAACCCGCCGGAGCACGACGGAACGTCCGGCGGAGAGGACGCACAGGCAGGCGGGGAGCCGCCGAGGTATTCCTCCACCTATGCGCCGCCGTACTATATCCCGAACTTTACCGTAAACGATACGCCGCCCGAGCCGCCGAAAGCCGCTCCGAAAGAAAAAGAGCGGAAGCGGGGACGGGGCTGGATCGGCATCCTGATTGCGGCGTCGCTGATCCTCTGTTGCGTTGCCGGCAGTGTGGGCGGTTATTTTGCGGCGCTGTCGTGGAAAGAAAGCGGTACTGCCTCCGGCGGCAGTGACAACGTGACCATTCTGAAAAACGACGGCAGTATCAAGGTCAATGAGGTCATCACCTCCACGGGATATTCCAACCTTACCGTGTCGCAGGTGGCGGAGCTTGTAGCCGACAGCGTGGTGGAGATCACCACCTCGCAGGTCAAGACCGGCTCCATTTACGGTCAGTACGTGACCAGCGGTGCCGGAAGCGGCGTGATCATCACGCAGGGCGGAACGACTGCCTATATCGTGACCAACTACCACGTGGTGGAGGGCGCCGATAAGATCGTGGTGCGCCTGACCAACGGAAAAGAATACACCGCCACCTATCTTGACGGCGACGTGCAGGCAGATATCGCCATGCTGACCATTACGGTGGAATCTGGCGTGGAGCTGACCCGTGCAACCCTCGGTTCCAGTGCGTCCCTCAAGGTCGGCGACGGCGTGGTGGCGATCGGCAACCCGCTCGGACAGCTCGGCGGTACGGTGACCGACGGTATCGTCAGCGCTCTGGAGCGGTCGGTTTCGATCGACGGAAACGTGATGACGCTTCTTCAGCACAATGCGGCGATCAACCCCGGTAACTCGGGCGGCGGACTGTTCAACATGGCAGGCGAGCTGATCGGCATCGTCAATGCCAAGGAATCCGAAAGCGGAATCGAGGGATTGGGCTTCGCCATTCCGATTGATTCGGTTTACGAGAGCATTATTCTCAACGTCATTGAAAACGGTTACGTTTCGGGACGTCCGTCCCTCGGCGTCGAGGTGGCGTACGGAACGCCGAGCCGGCTTTATCCCGACGGCGTGTACGTGACTTCCAAACCGTCCTCCGGAAATGCGCTGAAACAGTATGACCGGATCACTGCAATCAACGGGCAGACGATCGAAAGCGCCAGCGATTATTATGCGGCGGTCAACAATCTGGAGATCGGAAAGAAAGCAAACGTGACGGTTATGCGGATCACGTCGAGCGGCAAGCAGACGGAAACGAAGCTTGAAGTTTCGGTCATCGAAAGATCCAAGACCCCGATCACCTGAAAAAATCCCCGACGGGCGACAGTCAAGGAGGTATAAAATGTATCATATTCTGGTTGTGGACGATGAAGCGAGGATCCGTTCTTTAATCAAAAAATATGCCGAATTCAAGGGTCACACCGTGACCGAGGCGGCGGACGGCATGGAGGCGGTGCATCTTTGCCGGACTGAAAAATTCGATATCGTCATTATGGATATCATGATGCCGGAGCTGGACGGATTTTCCGCCTGCCGGGAGATCCGCAAAATCTCTCAGGTGCCGATCATCATGCTTTCCGCCCGGGGCGAGGAATACGACAAGATCAACGGCTTTGAGCTGGGGATCGACGATTATGTGGTGAAGCCTTTTTCACCAAACGAGCTGATGCTGCGGGTGGACGCCGTGATGAAGCGGGTCAACCGCCCGTCGCCGGACAACGCCAAGCGGGAAAACGTCGTGATCTCTCTGGACAACGGCGGCTTGCGTGCGGACGTAACGGCACGGCTGGTATTTATCGACGGGGAGCGGGTGGATATGTCCCCCAAGGAATACGACCTGTTCTTCTATATGCTGGAAAACCGGAACATTGCGCTTTCCCGGGAAAAGCTGATCAGCGACGTCTGGGGCTATGATTTCTTCGGGGACGTGCGCACGCTGGATACCCATATCAAGCTTCTGCGCAAGAGCCTTGGGCGGTATGCCGACCTGATCGTTACCCTGCGGGGCGTGGGGTACCGCTTTGAGGGCTGAGCAAACGCCGGCGGGAGCGGAAACGGTGCACCGCAGGGCAAAAGAGGAACATATCGGGATCCGCTGGAAAATGTTCGCTATCCTGGTGCTTTTCATTGTTTTCGTGGCGTTCTTCATCTGGTTCTTCCAGGTGAGGATGCTGAATTACTTTTATCAGGAGACCAAATTCCGGGAGCTGGAAAACACGTCGGACGCCATTTCCGGCGTGCTCGACGATACCGATAAGCTGAAAGACACGGTGGGGGAATACGCCGAGGATTTCTTTCTGGATATCTGGGTGTTTGAGATCCGGGAGGATACCGCTCTTCCCATTATCAACGTAAACGGTTCGGGAAGCACGATGCAGCCTTTTCTGGTGCGCCGCTTTCCCGCACTTTACGATAAGGCGATAGAAAACGGGGGAACCTACATTGCCATCGTTCCCATGGAGCATTTCAAGGAAAGTCTGGATCTGCGGATTCTTGCGGACAACAGCGGCGAGCCGGATTCCTATCCGATCTATACCGCCAAGGTAGGAACCATCAGCACGATCTACGTCAGCGTATACGAGAGCGGCGGAAAAAGCTACGCCGTGATCCAGTCGGCGGATCTGACGCCGGTCCAGACGGTGGCAAAGACCCTGCGCAACCAGTTTCTGTGGATTGGGATCTTTCTCATTTTTCTGGCGCTGATTATGACGGCGATCATGTCAAAGGTGATCACAAAACCGATCGTGCGCATGAATGCCGCCGCCAAGGAGCTGGCAAAGGGGCACTACGGCGTGGAGTTCCACGGTAAGGGCTACCGGGAGATCAGTGAGCTGGCGCAGACGCTGAACTATGCGTCACGGGAGCTGTCCAAGACCGACGCTCTGCAAAAAGAGCTGATCTCCAACGTATCGCACGACCTGCGCACCCCGCTTACCATGATCAAGGGATACAGCGAGGTCATGCGGGATATCCCGGGCGAAAATAACCCGGAAAACGTTCAGGTCATCATTGACGAGACCGAGCGGCTTTCCCGGCTGGTAAACGATATGCTGGATATTTCCCGGATACAGGCGGGGACACGCAAGCCGCAGTACGAGGCGTTCAGCCTGACCGAAACGGTGCGTTCCACCATGGCGAGATACGAAAAGCTGACCATGCAGGAGGGCTACCGTATCAGCTTTTCCGCTGACCGGGACGTTTCGGTGTATGCCGACCGTGGTATGATTCTGCAGGTGGTGTACAACCTCATCAATAACGCCATTCACTATACCGGCGAGGATAAGCAGGTGTCGGTGTTCCAATTGGTAAAGGGCGATACCGTCCGCATCAGCGTTACCGATACAGGGGAGGGCATTTCCGAGGAGGAGATACCTCTGATCTGGGACCGCTACTACAAGGTGGATAAGGTCCACAAGCGTGCGGAGATCGGTACGGGGCTCGGACTTTCCATCGTGAAAGGCGTGCTGGAGCTTCACGGCGCTTCCTACGGGGTGGAGAGCACCCCCGGCGTAGGCTCGACCTTCTGGTTTGAGCTGAAAATACTTCCCGATGACCGTGGAGACGGTGGAAGAGATCTGACAGGAGATGAAAATGACAAATGATCGGACGGATGAGAAGATCCGTTCCGCCCTGCGCTGTCCCCTTTGCGGGGCGGAAATGCAGACGGCGGGCGGCAGTCTCGTATGCGGCGGTGCACGCCGGCACTGCTTTGATTTTTCGGCGGAGGGATATCTGAACCTTGCGCCGCCTCAGCAGAGCGGGGGCGGCGACGCCAAAGAGGCGGTCCGGGCGAGGACCGGATTTCTGGAGACAGGCTATTATCTGCCGGCGGCGCAGACGGTGCTGTCCCTGCTGGAGCGCTACGTGCCGGCAGGCGGACTTGTGATCGACGCCGGGTGCGGCGAGGGGTGGTATTCCGCCCGGTTTTCCGGCGCCGGGTTCCGGACGGCGGGCTTTGATCTTTCCAAGCCTGCGGTGCGGACCGCCGCTAAAAGGGTACGCCGGACGGGATGTGAAAGCCGTGCGCTGTATGCGGTCTCCAGCGTGTTTGCGTTGCCGCTGACGGACGGATGCGCCGATGCGGTGGTCAATATTTTCGCCCCCTGCGCTGAGGAGGAATACGCCCGTGTGCTGAAACCGGGCGGCGTTCTGATCGTGACCTATGCGGGTCCGGAGCATCTGATGGGGCTGAAAAAGCAGATATACAGTAGTGTCCATGAAAATGCGGAGCGTGCCGATCTCCCGGTAAAGCTGGAGAAGATCGGGGAGGAGCGCACCTCCTTTGAGATCACGGTGGAGGGGCAGGAGGCGATCCAAGCCCTGTTTACCATGACGCCGTACTACTGGCGGACGTCGCCGCAGGACAGCGAAAAGCTGCGGGGGCTGGACAGACTCACCACCGGGGTGGATATGATATCGGCAGTTTACAGAAAAGGGGAATGACCTATGCAGATCACGGTGATAATTCCGATGTACAACGAAAGCAGCGTTATCCGTCAGACGGCAAAAGCGCTTTCCGATTACATGGAAAAAAATTTTGATTCCTATGAGATTCTTTTTTCGGACGACGGCTCCACCGACGGTTGCGGCGACATGGTGCGGGAGATGAACCTCCCCTGCGTGCGGGTGACCGGGTATGAGAAAAACCGGGGCAAGGGATGCGCCGTCCGCACAGCGATGCTGGAGGGCAAGGGTGACATTCTGATGTTCACCGACGCCGATCTTGCCTACGGGTGCGACTGCATCAAAAGAGCGTATACGGCGCTGAGCGGCAATCCGAAAGCCGGGATGCTGATCGGCTCCCGTAATCTCGGGCGGAACGGTTATGCGGGCTATACCGGTATCCGCAAGCTGATGTCGAAGGTGTATATCAAGGTGCTTTGCCTGGTGGGCGGATTCCGTCTGTCGGACTCCCAGTGCGGCTGTAAGGCGTTCCGGCGTGAGGCGGCGCAGAAGATTTTTTCCGCCTGCAAGGTGGACGGCTTTGCCTTTGACTTTGAGGCGATCCTGCGTGCAAACAGCGAAAAGATCGGCATTATGGAAATGCCGGTCAAGGTTATCAACCACCGGGAATCCAAAGTGCGGATTTTCCGGGATACCTTCCGGATGCTCGGAGACCTGCGTCGGATCCGCCGTGACGTAAAGCAGGAGCAGAAGCAAAAGCAGAAAAAGAAAGCATAAGCCGGCATTTCCGGCTTGCAATAAAGAAAAAAGACAGGAGACAAGAACAATGATAGCAGATTTTCTTGAGTGTGCCGATCTGTACCGTCTGGAGCAGGTCAATCCCAATTTCCGTGAGGCGTTTGATTACCTGAAGACGCTTACGCCGGAAAATGCGGCGAAAAGCGCTTTCGGCAAAAACGGTGACAAGGTGTTTGCAAAGGTCTATACCTTTGACGGCGTGACAAAGGAGGGAGAACCGACCTTTGAGGCGCACCGGGAGTATGCCGACGTCCAGTACGTCGTAAAGGGCAGAGAGGTGTTCGGCTGGGCGCACCGGTCGGATTTTTCGGGTGTGGATTACAATCAGGAAAAGGACTGTCTGTTCTTCCCGATGCAGGACTACGCCACCGTGCCGGTTTCCGCCGGCGGCTTTGTGGTGTTTTTCCCGAACGACGCCCACGTCTCCGGCTTCCGGAACGAGCCGGGGGAGATCATAAAGGTTGTAGTTAAAGTGAAGCTTTGAGGGGAGTGCCGGGGGAAACTTTTCTGGAGAAAAGTTTCCCCCGGACCCCTTTCAAAAGAC
>ENA-ORMN01002896-ORMN01002896.1-human-gut-metagenome-genome-assembly--contig:-NODE-2896-length-14206-cov-4.437849_pt1 | contig 14206 bp, 9 predicted proteins | sample MGYA00242102_ERZ508993 | MGnify/ENA primary metagenome ERZ508993 (study PRJEB26280, sample SAMEA2338770) | human gut metagenome | biome: human gut; feature: human-associated habitat; material: faeces... | reverse complement strand
AATAAAGTATGTACACAGATTGCAGATATTGATTATGCGAAGATTCAGCTCTATGCAGGTAATTATGATTTCTGGTATGAGTCAAGTCAGCTCATTATCAAGCAGATGAAAGAAGCTAATAAGAAGAAGGAAGAAAAGATTAAGGAATTACAGGACTTTATCCAGAGATTCTCTGCCAATGCTTCTAAGTCTAAGCAGGCTACTTCAAGAAAGAGAGCTCTTGAGAAGATTGAATTAGACGAGATTAAGCCATCAAGCAGAAAGTATCCATATATTGATTTCAGACCAGCAAGAGAGATTGGTAATGAAGTACTTACAGTAGAAGGAATTTCTAAGACTATTGATGGTGTTAAGGTACTTGATAATGTATCATTTATCGTAAACCATGATGATAAGATAGCATTTGTTGGTTCTAATGAGCTTGCAACAACTACTCTTTTCAATATTATTACAGGCAACATGGAACCTGATGAGGGAAGCTACAAATGGGGTGTTACAACTTCACAGGCTTATTTCCCTAAGGACAGTGCTGCAGAGTTTAACAGAGAAGATACTATCGTTGAATGGCTTACACAGTATTCACCAGATCCGGATCCTACTTATGTAAGAGGATTCCTTGGAAGAATGCTTTTTGCCGGAGATGACGGTGTTAAGAAGGTTAAGGTGTTATCAGGAGGAGAGAAGGTAAGATGTCTTATTTCTAAGATGATGATATGTGGAGCTAATGTATTAATATTTGATGATCCTACTAACCACCTTGATATGGAGTCAATCACAGCTCTTAATAATGGACTTATTAAGTTCCCTGGTGTTACATTATTTACATCACACGATCACCAGTTCATCCAGACAACCGCTAACCGTATTATGGAAATTGTTCCAAGCGGACAGCTTATTGATAAGATAACAACATACGATGAGTATCTTGCAAGTGATGAGATGGCAAGAAAGCGTCAGGGCTTTGCAGAAGCAGCTTCTGATGATGAAGATTAATAAACAGCAATGGACAGCCGCACTTATGTGCGGCTGTCTGTGCGTATGAGCTGCGAACAGAGTCAAGATGAGAATAAGAATGATTGACAAATACCACACATTTGTTATACTTATCACATATTATATTTGCAGGGGAGCATAAGGGCTGTGTAAGCAGTGGCTGCTGAGAGGGATTAAGTTCCGACCCATAACCTGATGTGGATAATGCCACCGTAGGGATTCTTAAAAGGGCTTTTTAGCTCTTCATTTGATTGTTTCAATATCGAATTTCCACAAGGCTTATGATTTTTCCTGTTAATTACCCAGAATGGAGGAATACATATGGAATACGCAACACAGATGGATGCTGCAAGAAAAGGCATTGTTACTAAAGAAATGGAAATTGTTGCAAAGAAAGAAAATATAGATGTCGAGAGTTTAAGACAGCTTATAGCTAAGGGACAGGTTATCATTCCTGCCAATAAGAATCATAAATGTCTTGACCCTAATGGTATCGGAAATAAGTTAAGAACTAAGATTAATGTTAATCTTGGAACTTCAAGAGACTGTGTGGATCTTGATATGGAGCTTGACAAGGTTAATAACGCTGTAAAGATGGGTGCGGAAGCTATCATGGATCTTTCTTCTTTCGGAGATACACAGAAGTTCAGAAGAAAGCTGACATCAGAATGTCCGGCAACAATTGGAACAGTTCCTATATATGATGCAGTTGTATATTATCATAAGGCACTTAAGGATATCACTGCACAGGAGTGGCTTGATGTTGTAGAAATGCATGCTAAAGACGGCGTTGATTTCATGACTATACACTGTGGTATCAACAAGGCTACAGCTAAGAAGTTCAGAGCAGATAAGAGACTTATGAATATTGTATCAAGAGGCGGTTCTATCATATATGCATGGATGGAGATGACAGGAAATGAGAATCCGTTCTTTGAATATTATGACAGAGTGCTTGAGATATGCCGAGAATATGATGTTACAATGAGTCTTGGAGATGCGTGCAGACCGGGATGTATTATGGATGCATCAGATATCTCACAGATTGAAGAACTTGTTACACTTGGCGAGCTTACAAGAAGAGCATGGGAGAAGGATGTCCAGGTTATGGTTGAAGGACCAGGACATATGCCTCTTAACCAGATTAAGGCTAATATGGAGATTCAGCAGACAATATGCAAGGGAGCACCTTTCTATGTATTAGGACCTCTTGTTACTGATATAGCTCCAGGATATGATCACATTACAGCAGCAATTGGTGGAGCTATCGCCGCTACTTACGGAGCTTCATTCCTGTGCTATGTAACACCTGCAGAACATTTAAGATTACCAGATCTTAATGATGTTAAGGAAGGAATTATTGCTTCTAAGATTGCAGCACATGCGGCTGATATTGCAAAGGGCGTACCGGGTGCAATGGACTGGGATTATAAGATGGACAAGGCAAGAAAGGTTCTTGACTGGGAAGCAATGTTTGACGTTGCGATTGACCCTGAGAAGGCAAGAGCTTACAGAGCTTCATCTAAGCCTGATAAGGAAGATACATGTTCTATGTGTGGTAATTTCTGTGCAGTAAAGAATATGAACAAGATTATGGAAGGCGAGATTGTAAGTATATTTGATGAGTAATTAAATACATATGTATGACAGGCGGGATATGCACAGTTGTGTGTGTATTCCGCTTTTTCTGTGTTTTGGAGAATGCACATTTATTTGCCTTGAGATTAGATAAATGGTATAATATCATGATGCGTGATGAATATATGAAGGAGTGAAGGTTTATGGCAAAAACAGCCAGCAATAATGGTAGAAAGAATACCAGTCAAAGCAGAAAAACTAATACTCAAGGGAAAAAGACGACTGCTCAGGGGAGAAAGAAACAGACTAAGAAAAATGTCCAGACACAGGCTGACCAGTTGAAGAATGATTGTATTATTCTTTTTTCAATTGCCTGTGCAATAATAATGGTATTAAGTAATTTTAATATTGCAGGAACATTGGGAAGAGGAATTAAATGGCTTATGTTTGGCTTATTTGGAGTTATGGAATACATATTTCCTGTAATTCTTGCAGTAAGCATAATCTTTCTTATGGTAAACAGAGAACTGCTTCGTGTCGCGAGAATTAAGACGGCAGCAGGATATGGATTGTTTGTTGTATTATGTGCAATGATTCAGTGTTTATATAATAAACCGGATATTGCAGATAATGGATTAGGAAGTATATTTACATATTGTGCTGATTATAAAGCCGGGGGCGGATTTTTTGGCGGATTGCTATGCAAGGTACTTAGCCCTATAGGTTCAATTGGAACATTCGTAATACTTATGATACTTGCAATAATATGTCTGGTTATAATTACGGAGAGGTCTTTTATATCCGGGCTTAAGAAGGTTGGAAACGGCAGCCAGCGCATTATGCAGGAAGCAAGAGAGGATTATTCAGCATACAAAGAACATTCAGCAGGCAGACAGAATGACATGTCTGATGATGAATACCGCAGGTTAAGGGAAGAAGAGCGTGCTAAGGCAAGGCTTAAGAAGATTGAGAAGAAAGAAAAGCAGCTTGCGGAAAAGAAAGCGAGAGAAGAATATCTTGCCAATGCACGTATGAATAATGTTGTCCGTGGAGTAACATCTGATACTCTTATAACAGGAACGGATGAAGAACTGGCACAGGATATTGATATACATGAAATTCATGTTGATACTGAACGTAATGACCAGTATACACAGGATATCTATGAGCCAGATGAAGATGAATTTGAGCTTGCTTATGATTGCGATAGTAATGCAGGTGTAGCAGGAAATGTGGCTGATGAGCCAGTGTATGCTGACTATGAGTCTCATATGCAGCAGATACAGCCAGATGATTATATGGTTGATGATGAAGTGGCCGGAAACATGCCAGAGGATAATACTGCATCATATGATAATGATTATGTATCAGATAATGATAATATATATGAAAATGATGTGACTAATGAAGAATACAGAGAAAATAGTGTGAACCAGAATAATGGGCAGCAGGGCAGTGAACAGTTAAGTGATGAGCAGAAGACTGAAGTACAGGTCAAGCCTGTGAATAAACCTAAGAAAGCATACAAGTTCCCACCGGTAAGCTTATTAAAGAGAAATCCAGGTGCAGCGTCTGGTGGAAAGTCTGAATACAGAGTAACTGCACAGAGATTACAGGAGACACTGCTTACTTTCGGTGTTAAAGTTACTATAACTGATATAAGCTGCGGACCTACAGTTACAAGATATGAGTTACAGCCGGAACAGGGTGTCAAGGTAAGCAAGATTGTTTCTTTATCAGATGATATCAAGCTTAATCTGGCAGCCGCCGACATAAGAATTGAAGCACCAATTCCGGGCAAGGCAGCTATAGGTATTGAAGTTCCTAATAAGGAAGCCGGAAGTGTATATTTCAGGGAACTGGTTGAGTCTAAGGAATTCAAGGAAAGCCAGTCAGCAATATCATTCGGAGTTGGTAAGGATATTGCAGGAAAGACTATTATTGCGGATATTGCGAAGATGCCGCATATGCTTATTGCCGGAGCAACAGGTTCAGGTAAATCAGTATGTATCAACACAATTATTATGAGTATTCTTTATAAGGCAAAGCCAGAAGATGTAAGACTTATAATGGTTGACCCTAAGGTTGTTGAGCTAAGTGTATATAATGGAATACCACATCTGTTATTACCGGTTGTAACGGATCCTAAGAAGGCTGCGGGGGCGCTTAACTGGGCTGTTAATGAGATGACAGACAGATATAAGAAGTTCGCGGCAATGCAGGTTCGTAATATAAAGGGATATAATGATGTTGTTGTCAAGAAGAATAAGGAGGGCATAGACCCTCCAATGGAGAAGCTTCCACAGATTGTCATTATTATAGATGAGCTTGCTGATCTTATGATGGTTGCACCGGGTGAGGTCGAAGATGCAATATGCCGTCTGGCTCAGCTTGCTAGAGCAGCCGGAATACATATGGTTATAGCAACGCAGAGACCTTCTGTTAATGTAGTAACAGGACTTATCAAGGCAAATATTCCGTCTAAGATAGCATTTGCAGTATCTTCGGGAATTGATTCAAGAGTTATCATTGATATGAATGGTGCTGAGAAGCTACTTGGAAAGGGAGATATGCTCTACTTCCCATCTAATCTTCCAAAGCCGCTGCGTGTTCAGGGCGCATTCGTATCTGATGAAGAGGTTGAAAATGTTGTATCTTTCCTTAAGGAGAATGCAGAGGAAGTATCTTATGATGAGAGTATTGCACAGGCTACTGTAAGTCAGGAGAGCATGCCTGGCAGCAGTAAAGGCGATGATGAGAGAGATTCACTTTTTGCTGATGCAGGAAGATTTGTTATTGAGAATGAAAAAGGCTCAATAGGAAGTCTGCAGAGACATTTTAAGATTGGCTTTAACAGGGCAGGACGAATTATGGACCAGCTTGCTGGTGCAAAGGTAGTAGGACCGGAGCTTGGAACTAAACCAAGAAAGGTTGAGATGACAATGGAAGAGTTTGAAACACTTCTAAAGCAGCAGTAATGTAAGTAATATATACTATAAAATAAGGAGACTAATGTATGAAGCTTTCAGAGATATTAAAAATATGTTCAGAAAATGAAACTGCAGATTTCAGGTACAGTGTTGTATGCGGCAGTACTGAGTCGCAAGTGACAGGAATTACATCTGATTCAAGAAAAATGCAGGATGGATATGCATTTGTATGCATTAAGGGTGCTGTGAGTGATGGACATAAATATATTGACCAGATTAAGGATAAGGCATCTGTAATTGTTGTTCTTGATGGCGAGTACGAAGCTAAGGATTGCAAGGCAGCAGTTGTTAGCACGGATAACACAAGGCTTGCGCTTGCACTTATGTCGGCAGCAATATATGGCAATCCTGATAAGAAGCTGTTTACAATAGGAATAACAGGAACTAAGGGAAAGACAACAACCACTTATATGGTTAAAAATGTGCTTGAGGCATGCGGTATTAAGACTGGACTTATTGGAACAATTGAGACTATTATCGGGGATAAAGCGATTCCGGCACATAATACAACACCTGAATCAATAGAGATTCACCAGTCATTTGCAAAGATGGTAGACGCTGGCTGTAAGGCAGTTGTTATGGAGGTGTCTTCGCAGGGACTTAAGCTTGACAGAACAGCAGGTATTATGTTCGATATAGGAGTGTTTACTAATCTTGAGCCCGACCATATCGGACCTAATGAGCATGAGTCATTTGAGGATTACCTTAACTGTAAGGCAAAGTTATTCAAGCAGTGCAAGGTTGGTATCGTTAATGCTGATGATAAGCATACCCAGGATATCCTTAGGGGAGCTATATGTAAGGTTGAAAGCTATGGTATCGGAGATAATGCTGATATTAAGGCTGAAAATATTGAACTTTTACATGAACCGGGTAAAATTGGTCTTACATATGACTGTACAGGACTTGTTAATATGAAGGTTGAACTTAATCTTCCGGGTAAGTTTTCTGTATACAATTCATTATGTGCAATAGCAATTACAAGGCATTTCGATGTTGACGAAGAGGCACTTAAGGAAACTCTTAAGCATGTTAGGGTTAAGGGAAGAATTGAGCTTGTAAAGGTTTCGGATGATTTTACATTAATGATAGATTATGCTCATAATGCAATGGCTTTAGAGAGTATACTTACAACTCTTAAGGAATATCACCCTCACAGACTTGTATGCCTGTTTGGATGTGGTGGTAACCGCTCCAAGGAAAGAAGATATGAGATGGGCGAGGTTTCAGGAAAACTTGCTGACCTTACTATTATCACATCAGATAATCCAAGATTTGAAGAGCCGGAGGCAATTATAGAAGATATCAAGACTGGAATTGCTAAGACTACCGGAAAGCATGTTGATATTACAGACAGAAAAGAAGCTATTAAGTATGCGATAGAACATGGCGAACCGGGTGATATTATTGTTCTTGCGGGTAAAGGTCATGAGGATTATCAGGAGATTAAGGGTGTGAAGTATCCTATGGATGAGAGGGTGCTTATCAAAGAAGTGCTTGAAGAATTGAAGGGTAATTAATGTACGCAGATGTAATAATAGACATTTCACATGAACAGCTTGATAAGACATTCCAGTATGCAGTTCCGGATGAATTGGTGGATGTAATTGAACTGGGAATGTCAGTTGATATTCCATTTGGAGCAGGAAACAGGCAGATAACAGGGTATGTTGTAGGCTTGGGAGACAAGGCGGCATATCCTGTTGAAAAGATAAAATATATTACAGGAATTACTGAGGGAAAGGTCACTGCAGTAAGCAGAATGTTAAAGCTTGCGGCGTGGCTGAAGCACAATTATGGTTGTACCATGAATCAGGCAATTAAGACGGTTATTCCTGTAAAGGATAAGGTTAAACAGAAGGAAAAACACTCGGTTAATCTTATTATTGACGTAGCACAGGCGCAGAAGTATCTTGATACATTTGCAAAGAAAAATGCAAAAGCAAGATACAGATTGTTAGAGGCACTGATTAAGGAACCTGTAATAGATGAAAGCATTATTAAATCCAAGCTTAATATCACGGCACAGACGGTCAAGGCGTTTGAAGATATGGGGATTGCCGAAGTCAGGTCAGAAGATATGTATAGGAATCCTGTAAGGAATGTTTTGGGAGAAAGAAAGCATATCGAACTTAACAAGCAGCAAAAAAAAGCTGTGGATACAATAATAGCTGACTATGATAATGGTGATTATAAGACATATCTGCTTCATGGTGTTACAGGGAGCGGAAAGACTGAGGTGTATCTTGAGACAATTGAGCATGTCCTTAATCATGGAAGACAGGCAATTGTGCTTATACCGGAGATTGCACTTACATTTCAGACTGTGCAGAGGTTTTACCACAGATTCGGGGATAAGGTATCTATTATGAATTCCCGTATGTCAAAGGGAGAGCGGTATGACCAGTTTCTGCGGGCACAGAGAGGTGATATAAGTGTAATGATTGGACCGCGTTCGGCGTTGTTCACACCATTTTCAAATATAGGCCTTATAGTAATAGATGAAGAGCATGAAGGAGCTTATAAGTCAGAGACTGTTCCAAGATATCATGCAAGAGAGGTTGCATGCCATATTGCAAAGGAAGCAGGCGCTTCAGTGATACTTGGTTCTGCGACTCCTTCAATGGAAAGCTACTATGCGGCAATGAATGGACATATACAGCTTATTACACTTGACAGCCGGGCGGGAAGCGGAGGACTTCCAGCAGTTGATATTGTTGATCTGAGAGAAGAATTAAGGCTTGGAAACAGGACGATATTCAGCAACAGGTTAAGAGAACTGATGAGTGACAGACTTGCAAAGCATGAGCAGATAATGCTTTTCCTTAATAAGAGAGGCGTGGCTGGCTTTATATCATGCCGTTCATGCGGAAAGGTTATGAAATGCCCGCACTGTGATGTTTCACTTACGGAGCATGCTGATGGAAGGCTGATGTGTCATTACTGCGGATATACAACACCTAAGATAACTGTATGTCCTTCATGCGGTTCAAGATATGTTTCGGGCTTCAGGGCAGGAACAGAAGGTGTTGAAGCACAGGTTAAGAAAACATTTCCACAGGCAAGAGTGCTAAGAATGGATATGGACACTACAAGAGGCAAGGATGGACATGAAAAGATTCTGTCAGAATTCGCCAATGGTAATGCGGATATTCTTATTGGAACTCAGATGATTGTTAAAGGACATGATTTTCCAAATGTAACGCTTATGGGAGTGCTTGCGGCAGACATGTCACTTTATTCCAGTGATTACAGGGCTTCTGAGAGAACTTTCCAGCTTCTTACACAGGCGGCTGGAAGGGCAGGAAGAGCAGAAAAAAGCGGAAATGTAGTTATACAGACTTATACGCCGGAGCATTTTAGTATTGTTAGTGCGGCTAATCAGGATTATAATGCTTTCTATGAGCAGGAAATTGCTTACAGAAAGCTGTGTGGATATCCGCCGGCGGATAATCTTATGAAGATTATGTTATCTTCACCAGATGAGATGTTATTGACAAAGAGTGCAGCGTGGGTTAAAGCATTTGTGGATAACAACTGCAAGTATAAAGGACTTATGTGTATAGGTCCGGCAGATGCACCTATATATAAGATTAAAGATGTGTATAGTAAGATAATCTATGTAAAACATAAAGACAGGGAAGTTCTTAACAGTATACATGAAAAGCTTGATGTTAATATTGTTGGAAATCAGGCTTTTAAGAATATTAATGTACAATACGATATTAATGGATGATTGCGAGGAGGAATATATGGCAATAAGAAATATTAGAACACTTGGAGATGATATACTAAGAGCCAAGGCAAAAGAGATTACAGAGATGACACCAAGAATTGAAGAGCTTATTGATGATATGTTTGATACAATGTATGAAGCTAACGGTGTAGGTCTTGCAGCACCTCAGGTTGGAATCAGAAAGAGACTTGTTGTTATTGACTGTGGAGATGATCCTATTGTTCTTATCAATCCTGTTGTATTAGAGACAAGAGGAAGTCAGACAGGGCTTGAAGGATGCCTAAGTGTACCTGGAAAGACAGGTGAGGTTACAAGACCTAATTATGCCAAGGTTAAGGCTCTTAATGAGAATATGGAAGAGATTATAGTAGAAGGAGAGGAGCTTCTTGCAAGATGCCTTCTTCATGAGATTGACCATCTTGATGGTATAATGTATGTTGATAAAGTAGAAGGAGAACTTCTCTCTACAGATGACATTGAAGAAGAATAATTAATGAAAAGGGGAACAGAATGCGAGTAGTATTTATGGGTACACCCGATTTTGCTGTAGGGACACTTAAAGCAATAATCGAAGCAGGACATGATGTGGCAGCAGTTGTTACACAGCCTGATAAGCCAAGGGGAAGAAGCAAATCACTTGTTTTCTCTCCAGTTAAGGAGGAAGCTGTGGCGCATGGAATCACAGTGTTACAGCCGGAGAGAGCAAGAGATGAAGCATTTGTAGAAGAATTAAGAACATATAATGCAGATGTAATTGTTGTTGTTGCATTTGGACAGTTACTGCCGGCAAGTATTATTAACATGCCAAGATACGGCTGTATCAATGTTCATGCATCACTTCTTCCTAAGTACAGAGGTGCATCGCCAATCCAGTGGGCAGTTATTGATGGCTGTGAGTATTCAGGTGTTACAACCATGAAGATGGATGAAGGCCTTGATACAGGAGATATCCTGATGGTTGAAAAGGTGAAGCTTGATGCTAAAGAGACGGGCGGAAGTCTTTTTGACAGATTAAGTGATGTCGGTGCGCATCTTTTGGTTAAGACACTTGAAGGACTTGAAGCTGGAACTATTACTCCTGTTAAGCAGGATGATTCAGAAAGCACTTATGTAAAAATGCTTCATAAGTCATTTGGTAAGATGGATTTCAATAAGAGTGCAGCTGAACTTGAAAGACTTATAAGAGGACTTAATCCATGGCCTAGTGCATTTACTTATATAGACGGTAAAATGTTAAAGATATGGGATGCAGATGTTGCAGATAATATTAGTGAAGTACAGACAGAAGAAGTTAAGCCGGGACAGGTTGTTACGGTAGGAAAGAACACATTTACAATAGCCTGTGGACAGGGGTATTTAGTTGTTAATGAGGTTCAGTTAGAAGGTAAGAAGAGAATGGACAGCGGTTCGTTCTTAAGAGGCAACCAGTTAGAAGCAGGTGTAATGTTAGGAGAATAAGCAGAATCTTAAATGGTTCAGAAAAGAGGTATTATGGTAGCTTTATATGGTTATTATGGATATGGATATTACTATGATCCAATGTACATTCTGATAATAATATCATGCGTTATTGCACTGATAGCACAGGTAAAGGTAAAAAGCACATTTAACAAGTATTCCAGGGTGTCATCTTCAAAAGGAATGACAGGCGCAATGGTCGCAGAGCAGCTTTTAAGAAGCCAGGGAATATACGATGTATCTATTCAGAGAGTATCAGGAAGCCTGACAGATAATTATAATCCAAGAAATAAGACACTTAACCTGTCAGATTCTGTTTATAATTCAACATCTGTTGCTGCTATCGGAGTTGCAGCCCATGAAACAGGACATGCAATACAGCATGCTTACGGATATGGTCCTTTAAGCTTCAGAACAGCACTTTTTCCGTTAGCCAGTGTCGGTTCGCAGGTATCATGGATACTTATTGTGCTTGGACTTATATTTGGCTCAACTAATATACTTATAGATATTGGTATTCTTATGTTCAGTCTGGCAGTACTTTTCCAGCTTGTAACATTACCGGTTGAGTTTAATGCTTCGGCAAGAGCATTACAGCTTCTTGAATCAGAAGGATTCCTATATGGAGATGAGAACAGACAGGCAAGAAAAGTGCTTTCAGCAGCAGCCATGACATATGTTGCGGCAGCAGCCACAGCAATTTTACAGCTTTTAAGACTGATTTATTTATTTGGAGGAAGACGCCGTGACTGATTCGGTGAATTTAAGGGCAGTTGTACTGGATATACTTATGGAAATCAATGAGAAGGGTGAATTTTCACACCTTCTCATTAATAATGCACTGACAAAGTACCAGTATCTTGATAAGAATAAGAGAGCATTTATAAGCAGATTATCACTAGGAACGATTGAGAACAGAATTGAACTTGACTATATAATAGGCCAGTTTTCAAAGACTCCTGTAAGAAAGATGAAACCACTTATAAGAAATATATGTGAAATGTCTGTATACCAGATAATATATATGGATAATATTCCGGATTCAGCAGTGTGCAATGAGGCTGTAAAGCTGGCTACAAAACGTGGATTCACAGGACTTAAGGGCTTTGTGAACGGAGTCTTAAGAAACATTGCAAGAAATAAAGACAATATTACATATCCTGACAGGAATAAGGATATTGAACAGTACCTTTCTGTAAAATACTCAATGCCATTATGGATAGTTAGAATGTGGCATAGTCAGTTAGGTATTGATAAGACTGAGAAAATTCTTGCAGGCTTTAAGCAGGAAAAAAAGACTTATGTAAGATGTAACACAGCAAAGGCACCGGTTGAAGAGATAAAGAGGATTCTTTCACAGGAAAATGTATCTGTGGCAGATGTTGAAGGTATACCATATGCTTTAGAGATTAAGGACTATGATTATATAGCAGGACTTAAGAGTTTCAGGGATGGTCTGTACCAGATACAGGATATAAGCTCCATGACAGCAGGATATATGACTGGATTTAAGGCTGGGGACACAGTAATTGATGTGTGTGCAGCACCAGGAGGCAAGAGTGTTAATGCTGCAATAAGTGTTGGCACTGATGGTAAAGTATATTCAAGGGATGTATCAGATTATAAGGCAGGACTTATTGAAGAAAATATATCAAGGCTAGGACTTAATAATATAGAAGTTCAGGTAAAAGATGCACTCGTAATGGATGAATCTATGAGAGAGAAGGCAGATGTTGTTATAGCAGACCTTCCATGCTCAGGACTCGGCGTTATGGGAAGAAAGCCTGATATCAGATATAATATAACAGAGGACAAGCTGATTTCATTAAAAGAGCTTCAGCAGAGCATACTTTCTGTAGTACAGGCATATGTTAAGCAGGGTGGTATAATGATGTACAGTACATGTACAATTAATTCAGAAGAGAATGAAGCCAATGCTGACTGGTTATGTAAAGAATATGGCTTTAAGAAGATAGAATACAGACAGATTCTGCCGGGAAAGAATGGCGGAACAGATGGGTTCTTTGTTGCAAAACTTAGGAGAGAATAGACATGACAGATATTAAGTCACTTAATTATGACGAACTTGTAACATATATGGCTGGACTTGGTGAAAAGAAGTTCAGGGCTTCGCAGCTATATCAGTGGATGCATGAAAAGCTGGCAGACAGCTTTGATGAATGTACCAACATTTCTAATGCATTAAGACAGAAGTTAAAGGAAACATCAGAATATGTATGCTTAGAGCCTGTCAGGGTACAGCATTCAAAGCTTGACGGGACAGAAAAATATCTGTTCAGATTATCGGATGGTAATTATGTTGAAAGTGTACTCATGAAATATCATCATGGTAATTCAGTATGTATATCTTCACAGGTTGGATGCCGTATGGGATGCCGTTTCTGTGCATCTACACTTAACGGCAAAGTCAGGGATTTAAGACCATCTGAAATGCTTGACCAGATATACAGAATACAGAAGATTACAGGGGAGCGAGTAAGCAATGTTGTAGTTATGGGTTCTGGAGAGCCAATGGATAACTATGATAATCTTATTAAGTTTATAGAACTTATCAATGATGAGAGAGGTCTTAATATAAGCCAGCGAAATATTACTGTATCCTCATGTGGAATAGTACCTAAGCTAAAGGAACTTGCTGACCTTAAGTTACAGATTACACTTGCTATTTCACTTCATGCTCCTAATGATGAACTAAGAAAGACAATGATGCCTATAGCAAATAAGTATTCAATTGAGGAGATAATGGATGTATGCAGGTATTACATAGAATGTACAGGCAGAAGAATCTCATTTGAATACAGCCTTGTTAAAGGCGTCAATGATTCAATGGAATGTGCAAAGCAGTTGATTGAACTTGTTAAGGGCATGAACTGCCACGTTAATCTTATACCTGTTAATCCTATCAAGGAGCGTGATTATAAGCAGACAGGTAAGGATGAAGTGTACGCATTTAAAAATAAACTTGAAAAAAACGGAATAAATGTTACAATAAGAAGAGAACGCGGTTCCGATATAGATGGGGCCTGCGGTCAATTGAGACGACGTCATATTACTTCTAAAAAGGAGAATTAGATGAAATATTATGCAATGACTGATGTCGGAAGACGGCGTGAAATGAATCAGGATTATTTTTTCGCGTCGGATGAACCCGTTGGGAATCTCCCGAATCTGTACATTGTTGCAGATGGCATGGGGGGACACAAGGCAGGAGATTACGCATCGCGTTACACAACGCAGCGCATCGTTGCATCCGTGTCCCGGAGTTCGGGAGAAGAACCAGTTACAATTTTAAAAGAGGCAATAACAACTGCAAACAGACTTCTGATCACAGAAGCTGCAGAAGATGAAGCGAAAAAAGGTATGGGGACGACACTTGTTGCAGCCACCATTATTGACGGACGGCTTTATGTTGCAAATGTCGGAGACAGCA
>ENA-ORMN01002894-ORMN01002894.1-human-gut-metagenome-genome-assembly--contig:-NODE-2894-length-14211-cov-4.573608_pt1 | contig 14211 bp, 10 predicted proteins | sample MGYA00242102_ERZ508993 | MGnify/ENA primary metagenome ERZ508993 (study PRJEB26280, sample SAMEA2338770) | human gut metagenome | biome: human gut; feature: human-associated habitat; material: faeces... | reverse complement strand
TATAAATTAACTAATAATTATTTTATCATCTTTAACATCTACATCTATTTGACTGTTTGCCTTTATTTCATTATTTATTATTCTCTTTGCAATTAATGTTTCTAACTCTTTATTAACTAATCTTTTAAGTGGTCTTGCACCATAATATTCATCATAACCATTATCAATAAAATATTCTTTTGCTTTATCACTAAGATTTATCTTAACATTCAAATCCTTAAGTCTATTTGTAATTTCATCAATTATTTTATCTAATATTTCATGTAACACTTCTTTTGTCAATTTCTTAAATACTATAACTTCATCAATTCTATTAATAAATTCTGGTTTAAAATATTTATGAAGCTCATTCATTACTTTATCTTCTTCATTATTTAATATATATTCACTACCAATATTTGATGTCATTATTATTATTGTATTCTTAAAATCAACAGTCCTACCATTAGAATCAGTTAACCTACCTTCATCCAATATTTGAAGTAACAAATTAAGAACATCTGGATGTGCTTTTTCTATTTCATCAAAAAGTACAATACTATAAGGATTTCTTCTAACGGCTTCTGTTAATTGGCCACCTTCTTCATAACCAATATAACCAGGTGCAGCACCAATTAATCTAGACACAGAATACTTTTCCATATATTCAGACATATCAATTCTTACCATATGATGCTCATCATCAAATAACTCATACGCTAAACTTCTAGCAACCTCCGTTTTACCTACACCAGTAGGTCCTAAAAATATAAATGAACCAATAGGTCTATTAGGATCCTTAATTCCACTCCTAGAACGAATTATAGCATCACTAACAAGTTTTAAAGCTTCCTCTTGCCCCTTAACCCTTTTATTTAAATTGTTCTCTAAATTAAGTATTTTGTCCTTTTCACTACTAACAAGTTTAGCAATAGGAATATTAGTCCACTTACTAATAACATTAGCAATATCATCACTAGTTACAGTATCACTTAATAACTTATTTTTTGATACACTCATTAGTTCCTTTAACTCTTTCTCAAGTTCAGGAATGACACCATGTCTTAACTTAGCAGCAGTTTCTAAATCATATCTATTCTCGGCTTGTTCTAAAAGAAATTTTTCTTCATCAATTTTTGATTTCAACTTCTTAATATCATCATTTATATTCTTTTCCTTATCCCACGCCTCAGTTAATGTTTTCTCATCACTCTTTAACTTAGTTAAACTATTATCTATCTCTTCCATTCTTTTTTTAGATAATTCATCCTTTTCCTTCTTTATTGCTTCCTTTTCAATTTCCAAACGCATTATTTTCCTAGTAAGCTCATCAAGTTTAGTTGGTACACTATCCATTTGTACCCTTATAGTAGCACATGCCTCATCAACTAAATCAATTGCCTTATCAGGTAAATATCTATCAGTTATATATCTATTAGATAAAGTTGCAGCACTTATAAGTGCCTTATCTTGTATAGTAACACCATGATGTATTTCAAATCTTTCTTTTAAACCACGCAATATAGTAATAGTATCTTCAACACTCGGTTCACTTACTATAATTCTTTGAAATCTTCTTTCAAGTGCACCATCTTTTTCAATATATTTCCTATATTCATTTAATGTAGTAGCACCAATTACATGAATCTCACCTCTCGCAAGCATTGGCTTTAATATGTTACTAGTATCCATTGCACCCTCTACTGCACCAGTACCAACAATAGTATGAATTTCATCAATAAACATTATAATATTACCCTCAGATTTCTTTACCTCATTAAGTACTTTTTCCAATCTTTCTTCAAATTCACCCCTATATTTAGCACCTGCAATTAAAGAAGCCATATTAAGTTCCCATATAACTTTATCTTTTAAAGAAAGAGGAACATCACCCTTTACAATTCTTTCAGCAAGCCCCTCTACTATAGCTGTTTTACCAACACCTGGTTCACCAATAAGAACTGGATTATTTTTTGTTTTTCTTGATAAAATACGAGTTATAGAACGAATCTCCTCATCTCTACCAATTACTGGATCAATTTTCCTTTTCTTAACATCTTCATTTATATTACGACCATACTTTTCAAGTACGTTTTCTTCTTCATTTTGATTATACATATTTATCACCCCATATAACATTATATATATTTTTTGGCACTTGTCAATAGAGAGTGCTAAAAAACTTTTACATTTTTATTATAATCATTATAAACATATTTATGCAAAAAAAGCATATTGCTATGCTTTCTTTAATCCGCTAATTTTTCTTCTAATACATCTAATGGTTCATCATCAGAGAAATCTGATTCTAATTCAAACTTAACTTGAGAATATTTTTTAGCACCTGTACCAGCAGGTATTTGTTTACCAATTATTACATTCTCTTTTAATCCTTGTAATCTATCAACTTTGCCTTTAATTGCAGCATCAGTTAAAATTCTTGTAGTTTCTTGGAATGATGCAGCTGATAAGAACGAATCTGTTTCAAGTGATGCCTTTGTAATACCTAATAATACTGGTCTACCTGTTGCAGGTTGTTTACCTTCAAGAATTAATTCTTTATTTGTTTCAGTAAACTTACCTAAAGACACTAATGTACCAAGTAATAATTTTGAATCACCTTCATCCAATATTCTTATTCTTGAAATCATTCTTCTAGCAATAATCTCAACGTGTTTATCAGATATTCCAACACCTTGTGAACAATATACTTTTTGTACTTCTTTTAATATATATTTTTGTACTGTAACTGGATCAGTTACTGCAAGTAATTCTTTTGGATTTATATTACCGCTTGTAAGTACATCGCCTGGTTTAACAGTATCTCCTACTTCAACTAATAATTTAGCACCATAGTTTGTAGTATGCTCTTTTGAATCAGCATCATTTACAATAGTAATCTTATACTTTCCATTAACATTTTCTATATTAGTAATTTTACCAGATATTTCTGCTATTGTTGCTTTTCCTTTAGGGTTTCTTGCTTCAAACAATTCTTGTACACGAGGTAAACCTTGAGTTATATCGTCGCCTCCAGCAACCCCACCTGTATGGAATGTTCTCATGGTTAACTGAGTACCTGGTTCTCCAATTGATTGAGCAGCCATAATACCAACAGCTTCCCCTAATTCAACCATATTACCAGTAGCCAAGTTTCTACCATAACATTTTCTACATACACCATTTGGTGTTTTACATGAAAGTAAACTTCTAATCTCTACACTCGTAACACCTGCTTTAATTATTTTATCTGCAAGTGGTTCAGTTATATATTCATTTCTTTCAGCAATAACTTCACCAGTTTCTGGATTTACAACTTTTTTATTAGTAAATCTACCTAAAATTCTATCATATAATGATTCAATAACAGTTCCTGCTTTTTCATCTTTTATCTCTTCAACAACAACACCTTGTAATGTTCCACAATCTTCTTCTCTTACAATTACATCTTGTGCAACATCTACTAATCTTCTTGTTAAATACCCAGATTCAGCAGTTTTTAAAGCTGTATCCGCACTACCTTTACGAGCACCATGAGTTGATAAGAAGAATTCAGATACTGAAAGTCCTTCTATAAATGATGATGTAATTGGTATTTCAACTGACTCTCCATTTGGTTTAGCCATAAGTCCACGCATACCAGCAAGTTGGGTAAAGTTATTTAAATTACCACGTGCTTTTGAACTCATCATTATGAATATTGGATTATCAACATCTTGTTTAGAATATTGTTCAAGTTCTTTTTGAACCTTCATTTTTGCATTATTCCAAACTTCAATAACTTTTTTAAATCTTTCTTCCTCAGTTATTAAGCCCCTATTGAATTGCTTATTTATTTTATCTACCAATTCATTTCCTTCTTTTAATATCTCGCCTTTATTCTTACTTGTAACGATATCACTTATCGCAATAGTAATACCTGCTTTTGTAGAATATTTGAAACCTAAATCTTTTAATTTATCTAGGAATATTGAAGTATCAGTAGTTTTATATCTTTTAAATACCTGTGCGATAACACTTTCCAAATCACCTTTTGCAAATGGCTTAGTTAAATCCATCTCTTTTATCTTCTCTTTTATATCTTCACCCTTATTAACGAAGAATTTAGAAGGTATCATTTTTTCTATATTCTCACTACTAGCTTCATTTACATATTGGAACGTATCTGGTAATATCTCATTAAATTTAATCTTACCAACAGTAGTTATCAAGTATTTATCCATTAAATAATCTGAGAATATTTTATGTTTAAATGCTCTAACTGGTATAGCAATTCTAGTATGAAGAGTTATTTCATTTCTTTCATAAGCCATAAGTGCTTCATTAGCATCTTTAAACACTCTTCCTTCATACTTTTCTCCAGCTTTTTCTATTGTTAAATAATAGTTACCAAGTATCATATCCTGTGTAGGTGTAACTATTGGTTTACCATCTTTTGGAGAAAGTATATTATTAGCACCTAACATTAATAATCTTGCCTCTGCTTGTGCTTCTTCTGATAATGGCACGTGAACAGCCATCTGATCTCCATCAAAGTCAGCATTAAATGCAGCACATACAAGTGGATGCAACCTTATTGCTTTCTCATCAACTAATTTTGGTTCAAAAGCTTGAATACCTAATCTATGTAATGTAGGTGCACGGTTAAGCAATACTGGATGTTCTTTAATTACTTCCTCAACAACATCCCATACTCTTTCATCCTTGTTTTCAATCATTTTCTTAGCACTCTTTATATTATGTGCAATATCTTTTTTAACAAGTAAATGTATTACATGTGGTTTAAATAATTCAAGTGCCATTTCCTTTGGAAGACCACATTGATACATTCTTAAATTTGGTCCAACTACTATAACAGAACGACCAGAATAATCAACTCTTTTACCTAATAAATTTTGTCTAAATCTTCCTTGTTTACCTTTTAAAATACTACTTAATGACTTCAAAGGTCTATTAGAAGCACCTGTTACACTTCTTCCTCTTCTACCATTGTCAAATAAAGCATCCACAGCTTCTTGTAACATTCTCTTTTCATTTCTAACAATTATAGATGGAGCATTTAGTTCAATTAACTTTTTCAAACGATTATTTCTATTAATTACTCTTCTATATAAATCATTTAAATCTGATGTAGCAAATCTACCACCATCTATCTGTATCATTGGACGTATTTCTGGTGGGATAACTGGTAAAGCAGTTAAAACCATCCATTCTGGTTTATTTCCTGATCGTGAAAAAGAATCTAACACCTCTAATCTCTTAACTAAACGAATTCTTTTTTGTCCGACAGAATTTTCAAGTTCTTTATTTAAATCTGCTAATTCTTTTTCAACATCAACTTCAAGAAGTAACTTTCTAATTGCTTCAGCACCCATACCTACTTCAAAACCATCACCATATTTTTCATAATATGAATGATATTCTTTATCAGACAATGTTTGCTTTTTTTGAAGTGGAGTAATTCCTGGATCAAGTACTACATAACTAACAAAATATAATACTTCTTCCAAATCTCTTGGAGACATATCTAGAACAAGTCCCATTCTAGATGGAGTACCCTTGAAGAACCATATGTGTGAACAAGGAGCAGCAAGCTCTATGTGCCCCATACGTTCACGTCTTACTTTTGATTTAGTAACTTCAACTCCACATCTATCACATATAATTCCTTTATATCTTAATCTCTTGTATTTACCACAAGCACATTCATAATCTTTTGTAGGTCCAAATATTTTTTCACAGAACAACCCATCTCTTTCTGGTTTTAAAGTTCTATAATTTATAGTTTCTGCTTTCTTTACTTCACCGTATGACCAAGAACGTATCTTTTCAGGAGAAGCTATGCCTATTTTTATACCTTCAAATCTGTTAGCATCCATTACTCATCTCCCCCTTCATCTAAATCTTCATCGAAACTTGGTTCAAAATCTTCCATTTCTTCATTATCTTCTACTTCTTCTGGTTCAACAACTTCATCTTTTATTTCATCTATTGATAAAATTGCAGTTTCTTTTGAATCCTCTTCTTCTAATTGTTTCAAATCTATTTCTTTATCATTTTCATCTATCATTGAAACATCTAATCCAAGTGCTTGGAATTCCTTAACTAATACCCTAAAGCTTTCTGGAACTCCAGCTTGATGAATCATATTTCCTTTAACTAACGCTTCATAAACTTTAACTCTACCTACAACATCATCTGATTTAACAGTTAAAATTTCTTGAAGAACATTTGCAGCACCATATGCATATAATGCCCAAACTTCCATTTCTCCAAATCTCTGTCCACCAAATTGTGCTTTACCACCAAGTGGTTGTTGCGTAACCATTGAATAAGGTCCTGTACTTCTAGCATGTATTTTATCTTCAACCATGTGATATAACTTAATCATATACATAACACCAACACTTATTCTATTATCAAATGGTTCACCTGTTCTACCATCATACAACACTGTTTTATAATCTTTATCTATTCCCGCTTCTTCTCTTAACTCATCAATATCATTTATTGTTGCACCATCAAATACTGGTGTAGCAGTATGAAGACCTAATTTCTTAGCAGCCATACCTAAATGTAATTCCAATATCTGTCCTATATTCATACGAGATGGAACACCTTGTGGATTTAACATTATATCAACAGGAGTACCATCTGGTAAATATGGCATATCTTCTTGTGGCAATATCAATGACACAACACCTTTATTACCATGGCGACCTGACATCTTGTCACCTATTGATATTTTTCTCTTTTGAATTATTGAAACTCTAACTACCATATTAACACCGCTAGGAAGTTCATCACTATCTTTCTTAGTAGTTATTTTAACCTCATGAACTATACCACCCTCACCATGTTCAACACGAAGAGACGTATCACGAACCTCACGAGTTTTTTCACCAAATATAGCATGTAACAACTTTTCTTCAGAAGTAAGCTCAACCATACCTTTTGGCGTAACCTTACCAACAAGTATATCTCCTTCTTTTACAAGAGTACCAACTTTTATAATACCTCTTGAATCAAGATTACGTCTAGATTCCTCACTAACATTAGGAATATCACGAGTAATCTCCTCAGGTCCTAACTTAGTTTCTCTACATTGAATTTCATAATTTTCTATCTTTAATGATGTAAATGCATCATCTTTAACAATTCTTTCATTTAATATAACAGCATCTTCATAGTTATATCCTTGGAAAGTCATAAATGCAACTACCATGTTTTTACCCAAAGCAAGTTCACCTAAATCTGTACTTGGTCCATCTGCAATAACTTGTCCAGTTTTTACAACATCGCCTTTTCTTACAATAGGTCTTTGATGATAACATGTAGCAATATTACTTCTCTCATAATTTAACAATGTATAAACATCTTTTCCTAACGCATTTTTAACTACTATTTTTCTTCCATCAGCATATTCAACTACTCCATCTGCCTTACAAACAACGACTGCACCACTATCCTTTGCAGCTATTGGTTCAATACCTGTTGCAACAAGTGGAGCTTCTGTCTTAAGCAATGGTAATGCTTGTCTTTGCATATTAGCACCCATCAATGCACGTGTCGCATCATCATGATCCAAGAATGGAATACAAGCAGTAGTTACAGCAACTATTTGTTGTGGGGAAACATCTATATAATCTACTTGTTCTTTTTTTACAATTATATTTTCGCCCCTATAACGAGCAATAACATTTTCATCAGTTATTTCAGTTTTATCTTCTGAAAGTCCAACTGTTGCCTGACTAATTATATAATCAGATTCTTCATCAGCTGTTAAATAATCTATTTGATCTAATAATTTACAATTCTTAACTCTTCTATATGGAGCCATTATAAACCCATAATCATTTATTTTTGCATAGCTAGCCAAAGATGTTATAAGTCCAATGTTCTGTCCTTCTGGTGACTCGATTGGACAAATTCTACCATAATGCGATACATTAACGTCACGAACTTCCATACCAGCCCTATCACGAGAAAGCCCACCAGGTCCTAAAGCAGATAAACGTCTTTTATTAGTTAACTCGGCTATTGGATTTATTTGATCCATAAATTGTGATAACTGTGATGAACCAAACAACTCTTTAATAACCGCAGTAAGAGGTCTAATATTAACAAGAATTTTTGGAGTTACAGTTGCTAAATCAACAGTACTCATCTTATCTCTTATTATTCTCTCCATTCTAGCAAGACCAATTCTAAATTGATTTTGTAATAGTTCACCTACTTGTCTTACACGTCTATTGGCTAAATGATCTATCTCATCAAGAGAACCAATTCCTTGTAATAAATTCAAGTAATATGATACTGAAGCATATACATCAGATATAGTTAACCTCTTCACATCTACATCTTGGTCATTACCAATAATAGATATAACTTTCTCTTTATCTATATTTGAGTATACCTTAACCACTTGAATTTGATCATAAGTATCAAGTTCTTCATTAATTAATACCTTTTTCTTTCCATAACCATCTTTAAATATTGGTTTAATCTCATCCAATATTTCTTTTGTAATTACTGTTCCAGCATCAACAATAACCTTGCCATCTACTTTAATAGTTTCTGCTATTTTGCAATTAAGCAAACGTTCACAAACATCAAGTTTTCTATTAAACTTATATCTTCCAACTTTTGCTAAATCATATCTAAATTCATCAAAGAATCTAGTTATTAATTGGTTTTTAGCACTATCCAATGTAGCTGGTTCACCTGGTCTTAACTTTTCATAAATTTCAATTAACGCCTCATCAGTATTCTTTGTAGAATCTTTTGATATAGTATTAGTAATATATTCATCATCACCATATAAATCAATAATATCACTATCATTAGATAATCCAAAAGCACGAAGTAAAGTTGTTATTGGAACTTTTCTAGTTCTATCAATTCTAACATAAATTACATCCCTTGAATCTATCTCATACTCTAACCAAGTACCTCTGGTAGGAATTACTTGGCACGCAAAAATAGATCTACCATTTTTATCAATTTCCTTAGTAAAATATACACTTGGTGATCTTACCAACTGTGAAACAATAACTCTCTCAGCACCATTAACAATGAAAGTACCTCCTTCAGTCATTAAAGGCATGTCACCTAAGAATATTTCTTGTTCCTTTACTTCACCTGTTTCATTGTTAAACAATCTTGCTTGAACAATTAAAGGAGAAGCATAAGTTAAGTTTCTATCTTTACACTCCTTAATAGAATGTCTCGGAGTTTCAAATACATAATCTCCAAAATCCAAAGAAAGATTACCAGAAAAACTTTCTATTGGAAATAAGTCACTTAAAACCTCTTTTATTCCTTCTGTTCTAAACCATTCATATGACTTTTTCTGAATTTCTAATAAATCCTGTAATTCCAAAGAATTACCGACCTTAGAAAAATCTGCTCTTTCACGATATGATCCAAACTTTTTTAACTTATATGCCATCTTTTCACCCCATACATAAAATTTCAAAGAACTCTGCCACTTTTTTAGAGTATAAAAAATGGCATAGTACCAATTTAAAATTTTACTCCTAAATTGATGTAAAGTCAATGAGATTTTAAAATTTGTTATATTTTTTTCTTGACTTTTTTTATTTTTTTTGATTTTGTTGACTTCTCATTATTTTTCATTTCAATATATTTATTACCATAATTACAAATACAACAAAAAAATGTAGACATTCATCTACATTTTTATATATTCATTTAAATTACTTTAATTCAACAGATGCGCCAGCTTCTTCTAACTTAGCTTTTAATTCTTCAGCTTCTTCTTTCTTTAAGCCCTCTTTTAAAGCTCCACCAGCTTCAGTTAAGTTCTTAGCTTCTACAAGTCCTAAACCAGTTACTTCTCTTACAATTTTAATAACTGCAATCTTATTAGCACCAGCACTAGTTAATACTACATCAAATGTTGACTTTTCTTCAGCAACTTCACTAGCAGCTGGAGCAGCAGCAACAGCTACAGCAGATGGATCTACACCAAATTCCTCCTTCATAGCATCAACTAATTCCTTAATTTCTAATAATGTCATTTCTTTTAAACTTTCAATAAAACTTTCCTTTGTTAACTTAGCCATTTTCAATTTCCTCCTTTATTTTTTCAAATCTATATTTTTGTCTTACTTTTGGATACTTGTTAGCATCAACAAGTCCATTAAACATTTTATATGGTCTACACCATATTTCATGACTTATAATATTCTCATATACTACCATATCTTCCAAACTTTCAGAATTTTTAGCAATACATAAAACTTTATAATCATGACCCTTAAAATGATGATATAAATCACCCACTAACACATCACGCATTAGTTCTCTTTTTGCTCAGCATATAAATTAAGTGCAATACTCAAATCTTTTGCTATAGCAATCATACCACCAGCAAGCATTGTAAGTAATCCATCTCTTGATGGGATTGTAGCTATCGCAGCAAGTTCTTCTAATGAAGAAATCTTTCCATCGATTATACCACCCTTTACAGATAATGCTTCGTGATCTTTAGCAAAATTAGTAACAACCTTTATTGGTGCAACTGCATCAAGAGAATATACCATAGCACTTGGACCAACAACACAATCATCTAAACTTAATTCTAATGAATCAAGAGCTCTTTTTGTTAAAGTATTCTTATACACTTTAACATCTGCATTATTATCTCTTAAAGTTTTTCTAAGTGATGTAATTTCTTCATCAGTTAATCCTCTATAATCGATAAATACAACACCAGCACTCTCTTTTATTTTAGATGCTATCTCGTTAACCGTATTAGCTTTTTTCTCTAAGATTAACTTATTTGCCATAAGCCACCTCCTCCTTGAATTATTGTAATATAAAACCTTCACCAAAGACGTGAAGGTTATGAAACACTATTTCATTTTCCTCGGTAGGATTTACTTTAACACCTACTGTCTTCGGCAAATTTCTAAATCAATTGATATTATATATCATAAATTCTTATTTGTAAATAAAATTATTACAAAGAATTTACATCTAACTTAATACCAGGACCCATTGTAGTTGACAATGATATATTTTTTACATATACACCCTTAACAACTGATGGTTTACTTTTAATTATTATGTTCATAAATGCTTTAATATTTTCTTTTAATTGATCTTCAGTAAAAGAAACCTTACCTACTAATGCATGAACATTTCCATAAGAATCAGTTTTGTACTCAACTCTACCTTTTTTAACATCATTAACTGCCTTCTTTACATCAGTAGTAACTGTTCCAGTTTTAGGGTTTGGCATTAATCCCTTTGGACCTAAAACTTTACCAAGTTTACCAAGTAAAGGCATCATGTCTGGAGTTGCAATCATTACATCAAAATCTAACCAATTCTCTTTTTCGATTTTTTCTAGCATATCAGTATCACCAACAAAATCAGCACCAGCTTCTCTAGCTAGTTTAGCATTATCACCCTTAGCAATAACTAACACTTTCTTTTCTTTACCTGTTCCACTAGGTAAAACAATAGCACCTCTTAATTGTTGATCAGACTTCCTAGTATCAAGATTTAATCTTACTGCTATTTCAACACTACTATCAAACTTTGAAACACTAGTTTCTTTAACTAACTTAACAGCTTCATCTAAAGTATATAACTTACTTTTATCTACTTTATTTAAAGCTTCTAAATATTTTTTACCTTTCTTCATTTTATACCTCCTAATGTGGTCAATGCGGAAACTCGCTCCCACATAGGCATAACCTATGTATTTAACTTATAATTAATCTTCTACTTTTATTCCCATGTTAATAGCAGTACCTTCAATGATTTTCATTGCTGATTCAATGTCATATGCATTTAAATCTGCCATCTTAGTTTCTGCTATCTCTTTAATTGTTGCTTTAGATATAGTTGCTACAGTTTCATTTTTACCCTTAGTAGCACCCTTTTGTATCTTAGCATACTTCTTTAAAAGAAATGCTGCTGGTGGAGTCTTTAACTTAAAATCGTAAGAACGATCCTCATAAAGAGTTATTTCTACAGGTAGAACATCCCCCATCTTATCTCTAGTTGCATCATTAAACTTCGTACAAAATTCTTGTAAGTTAATTCCAGCAGGTCCCAAAACAGTTCCAACAGGTGGAGCTGGTGTAGCTTTTCCAGCAGGAATTTGTAACTTAATTTTCTTTACTATTTGCTTTGCCACGAAAAACACCTCCTATAAAATATTTTTTCGCGAGTGGTTATAATGATTTTTCCGCTTAATCTCCCACTTTTTTCTCTATATACAAATTTATATAGCGACAATATTTTAACATTATATTTATATAATTGCAATATCAAATTTATGCTTTTTTATCAAAAATGCAAACAAAAAGAAAAAGCTTAGGCCTTTTCAACTTGAGATATAGTTACATCTACAGGTGTTTCCTGACCAAATAAATCTATTAAAACTGTCAAAGTATTATTATCTTTATCAATTGAGCTTACTTTACCATACATATTCTTAAATGGTCCATCTACAACCTTAACCTTATCCTCTTCTTTTAACTCACTACCTATTTCTAATCTACTCATACCCATATTAGCAAGTATTCTATCTATTTCACCAGGCAATAAAGGTACCGGCTTAGCTCCCTTACCAGAAGATCCAATAAAACCAGTTACACCCGGTGTATTACGAACAACATACCATGCCTCATCAGACATAACCATTTCAACTAAAACATAACCAGGAAACATTTTCTTAACTTTCTCCTTAGTTACACCATCCTTAACCTCTACTTCCTTTTGCTCAGGAACAATCACTCTAAATATATTATCTTGCATATTCATTGAATTAATACGCATCTCTAATTTTTCCTTAACCTTATTCTCATGTCCTGAATAAGTATTAACTACATACCATAACTTATTATTTTCCATACTAACCCACCAATACCTTTACATAAGCAATAATTAAATCCAATGCCAAGAAAAATACTGAAAAAAACAACACAAACAAAATAGTAGTAAGCGAATACTTAACCATATTCTTCTTTGTTGGCCATTTAACCTTGCTAATTTCCTTTTTTACATCCTTAAAAATTTCCTTAATCTTTTTCATAAACGCACCCTCTTAAAAAAAACACTTAAAAGTGTCTGACAACTAAATATTACCATACATTAAACATTTAGTCAACCGTAAAAATATGTGAATCTATTAATAAAATACATTAAAAGCACTAGTAAAATAACTAGTACTTATATATAAATATTTTTTTTCAAAATTTGGTGCCTCACTCTAGTCCCTACCCAGTTTGGATCACATTTACGCATTCCCTTTATTATGCACCTGTTCTTAGAATATATGGATTACTACTTGTTCCAGTTCCACTCTCTATAAGGACATTAGATTTTAGATATATTGAGGGCGCAACAGCAAAGGAGTAAGCCGCACGGTCGTTGTAAGCAACGCCAACATCACTCACAACCCACGCATCGCTAGCAAACGAACCATAGGCAGCAGGAGATAGATACCATGTATAACTGCTTCTTTGCATCCAGTTGTTGTTTTTACATATATATGCATTTGAACTATCTTGCTTTTGCATGTTTGTTTCACATACACTTTCACTACTTGCATAAGCCCAGTCTGTTACATATGGTAGTGCTACATATCCAGTCCATGTTGTTTTTCTTGTTACTGTATCATTACAATTATTTCCACTAGAGCATATCTTTCCTTTTGTTCCTCTTTCGGCTTGATAAAACGCAAGCGTATCTGTTCTTTTTCCCAATTCTATTGCTCCTGTATTCCATGTATGATTGTCTATTAAACTTTTTGATGTTTCATCTATTGTTCCAGTTGGACATGTTTTTGTTCCATTGTTAGCACTACCGTAACATGTAATAGTTGTATCTCCACCGTAATACATCTTATTTAAGTATTGCATCAAATCAGATCCCTCGTATGTTGTTCCATCTTCATATGTACTTTCTCCCCACTGATTTATTCCATTTCCGTTATTTATTGTTGATTCACTAGTATCCCACGATAAGTTACCTAGTTTCTCACTTCTCACTAGTTTTACATTATTTCCAAATACTCCTATTATTCTCCATAATTCATTATTGAAACTTACATAATTATTTGGATCACTTCCATAATATCTTATATTTTGATCAGGAGTATTATCTATCTTTAGTCCTTCTCCATCATACTCTAGTAAATTTGTTATATATTCTGTTGCTTTCATTCCATATGTTGGTTTTGTTATTTCT
>ENA-ORMN01002893-ORMN01002893.1-human-gut-metagenome-genome-assembly--contig:-NODE-2893-length-14212-cov-3.270820_pt1 | contig 14212 bp, 12 predicted proteins | sample MGYA00242102_ERZ508993 | MGnify/ENA primary metagenome ERZ508993 (study PRJEB26280, sample SAMEA2338770) | human gut metagenome | biome: human gut; feature: human-associated habitat; material: faeces... | reverse complement strand
TGTAGATTATAACATAATCTTCTGCCTGTGTCCAATTTGTTTTGACATATTTTGTATCTTCTGAGGTACAAAGCAGGGATTTTCTGTTATTTCAGTAGCAAATATGTGCATTTTTCGAGTTGTATATGACTAACATTATGCAGATATGCCAAATTTCGGACAAATCAGGCAGATAAAAGTAAAAAAAGGAGGCTCTACGCCTCCTCCATGATCTGCTGTATTGTTTTTCTCTTAAGGAGACTTATCAGTTCATCCTGTACAGATAACAATTCTCTATGTACCAGACATGGCAATCCACCCTGTCCGTCTCTGACACAGTTATATTTCGGATCCAGACATTCGATGATAAACATCTCCGGATCAATCGCCGAATAAACCTCATATAAAGTCAGCTCATCCAGTCCCCTGTTCAGAGAATAACCACCATGTACGCCTCTGTATCCCTTCACGATCTCTGCCTTCTGAAGTTTCTTCAGGATCTTATAGGCAAAAGGAGCTGTGATTGCTTCTTTCTCACAGATATCGGATACGCTCAGTCTGCTCTCTCCCCAAAGCGCACGTACCACTCGAACTGCATAATCGCACTCTCTTGTAATAAACATAGTCTTTACAACCTCTCTAAAATTAATTATCCTTTACTGTCCACATCGCTGTTCTGCATAAAACAATGGAAACAGTAATCGTTATTTCTGTCATATCAATGCCTCATATTTCTATCCGTCAAGAGGCTATATTTATTCTATATTATAACAGTGCTTCTTTTTTTTGTAAATAAAAGAACCCAAAAAAGCAAAAAACAGTTGCAAATTTCCCAATTTACGGTACAATGATAAACGGTTGTAACTTATATAATAGGAAATAATGTAACTGTTTCCTGCGAAAGATACGTTTTCCATAAACAATCTGCCGGACAGTTACTGCAAAACAATAATTTCACGAAAAAGAGGTATGATATGATTTCAGCAAACAATATTACATTGCGCGTAGGTAAAAAGGCCCTCTTCGAAGATGTAAATATCAAATTTACTGAGGGCAACTGCTACGGTCTCATCGGTGCAAACGGTGCCGGTAAGTCCACATTCCTTAAGATCCTTTCCGGACAGTTAGAGCCTACCAACGGTGACGTTGTTATCACTCCCGGCCAGCGTCTCTCTTTCCTGCAGCAGGATCACTTCAAATATGATGCATATACAGTTCTGGATACTGTTATCATGGGTAACAAGAGACTGTATGAGATCATGAAAGAAAAAGATGCTATCTATGCAAAAGCGGACTTCACTGATGAAGACGGTATCCGTGCCAGTGAACTGGAAGGTGAATTTGCAGAGATGAACGGATGGGAAGCAGAATCTGATGCTGCTACTCTTCTGAATGGTCTTGGAATTGAAACCGATCTCCACTATTCCCAGATGGCTGACCTTACAGGAAGCCAGAAGGTCAAAGTTCTTCTGGCGCAGGCACTGTTTGGTAATCCGGACATTCTTCTTCTGGATGAGCCTACCAACCACCTTGACCTGCCTGCTATTGAATGGCTCGAAGAATTCCTGATCAACTTTGACAACACTGTCATCGTTGTATCCCATGACCGTTACTTCTTAAATAAAGTATGTACTCATACAGCAGACATCGACTACGGCAAGATTCAGCTCTATGCCGGAAACTACGACTTCTGGTTTGAGTCCAGCCAGCTGCTGGTAAAACAGATGAAAGAGGCGAACAAGAAGAAAGAGGAGAAGATCAAAGAGTTACAGGATTTCATCTCTAGATTCAGCGCCAACGCATCGAAGAGTAAACAGGCTACTTCCCGTAAGAAAGCCCTGGAGAAAATCCAGCTCGACGATATCAAACCGTCCAGCCGGAAATATCCTTACATCGATTTCCGTCCGAACCGTGAGATCGGAAACGACGTTCTGCAGGTAGAGGGACTGACCAAAACCGTAGACGGCGTGAAAATCCTGGATAACTTAAGCTTTACCCTCGGAAGAGAAGATAAAGTTGCTTTCGTCGGAAGCAACGAGCAGGCGATCACCATGCTGTTCAAGATTCTGACCGGAGAAGAAGAGCCGGATTCCGGTTACTACAAATGGGGCGTAACCACCACACAGGCTTACTTCCCGAAGGACAACACCGCAGAATTCGACTGCGACCTGACTATCGCAGACTGGCTGACCCAGTATTCCGAGATCAAGGACGTAACGTATGTCCGCGGATTCCTCGGAAGAATGCTTTTTGCCGGTGAGGACGGCGTGAAACGTGTCAGAGTCCTTTCCGGAGGAGAGAAAGTGCGCTGCCTGCTCTCCAAGATGATGATTTCCGGTGCAAACGTTCTCGTTCTTGACGAGCCGACCAACCATCTGGATATGGAGTCCATCACTGCACTGAACAACGGTCTGATCAAATTCCCGGGCGTGCTGCTGTTCACCTGCCACGACCATCAGTTTGTACAGACTACAGCAAACCGTATCATGGAGATCCTTCCGAACGGCGCGCTGATCGATAAGATGACCACCTACGACGAGTATCTTGCAAGCGATGAGATGGCAAGAAAACGTCATGTCTACACAATGACAGAGGAAGATAATTAAAGATGAGCAAAAAGACGACAGTTTCCGGCATTCTGCTGGTGTTGCTTGTGCTGGCCACAACGCCGCTTCTTGGAACGGACAACGTTTCGTTCCTGAAGTGGTGGCTTATGACCCTGGTGCTCGGTATTGGATTTTATCCGGCTGCCGCAGCGCTGTTTCCGCGGTTTCATGACCGGGGATGGATGTTTTCTAAAGTGCTTGGCATCGTTGTTTCCGGTTTTGCTGTATTTGCTCTTGGAAGCTTCGGACTGGTTCCGTTTACCGCACCGGTCTGCCTGATCACAGTCGGCGTACTGATCCTGGCTTCTTGGATTTTCGGATGTTTTAAGGTACGCGTCCATGCGCCGGAAATCGACTTCCTGATGATGGAAGAAGTGTTGTTTTTCGCCTTTTTCCTTCTCTGGACCTACCTTGCGGGCTTTCACCCGGAGGCACACGGAACCGAAAAATTCATGGATTATGGTTTTATGAAGGCCATGATGCGCAGCACCGCCGTTCCGGCAGAGGATCTCTGGTACAGCGGAAGCGGTATTAACTACTATTACGGCGGCCAGTTCTATGCCGTATTTCTGACGAAGATTACCTTCACGGATGTAAAGCAGACGTACCATCTGATGCGTACGATGGTGGCATCGTTCGCGTTTGTTCTGCCGTTTTCGATCACCTACCATCTGGCAGAGTCGCGTGCGTGCCACCGCATCCGGAAAGAGGGCGGCAATAAAAGCCAGATTGCACCGGTGCTTGGCGGTCTTCTTTCGGGAGGCGCCGTTTCCCTTGCCGGAAATATGCACTATGTGATTTACGGCTGCATCCGACAGTGGCTGGGACTGAACGAATCGGCTTACTGGTTCCCGAGTTCGACCCGCTATATCGGGTATGACCCGCTTGTGGAAAATGACCGCACGATTCATGAGTTTCCATCGTATTCCTTTGTGCTCGGCGACCTGCATGCCCATGTGGTGAATGTCATGTTCGTCCTGCTGGTGCTGGGCCTTTTATATTCCTACGTGAAAAATACCTGCCGTGATCCGGAAAAAGAGTGGAAATGGTCGTTAAAAGACGTTCTGCTTCAGCCGCAGATCATCGCGGCGGGCTTTCTGATCGGTGTGTTCCACTGGTCCAACTACTGGGATTTTGTTATCTATTTCGTCGTGATTGCAGGCTTTGCGCTGTACGGTGCGCTGTACCGGTATCATGCGCGGGCGAAAGAGACGATCGGAACGGTTCTCCTGCAGGCTGCAGAAGTTTTTGCAATTGGAACGATTGTCGCCCTTCCGTTTACAATGAAGTTTGAGACGATGGTTTCCGGTGTCGGCATTGCCAAGCACCATTCGATACTGTATCAGCTGGCGATTCTCTGGGGCCTTCCGACGGTGCTCGTTGTGCTGTTTATCGCAGCCGTTCTGCTAGCATGGCGGAAAAACTGTCATCTTCCGGGCATGGAGCGGCAGGGACAGATTGTACTTGCCGATGGAAAGACGCAGGAAGAGGTGGAAGAGCAGGCCGTTGCCCTGATCCTGGGAGAGAAAAAACCGGAGCCGGGCGAAAAAGAAACGGCAGAAAAGCCAAAAAAAGTTTCTGCCTTCTGTAATTTCTGGAGAGAGATTGCGGTGAGCGATATGGTGATCGGTATTTTAGGCCTCTGTGCCATCGGCCTTATCATCATTCCGGAGCTCGTCTATGTGCGCGATATCTACGAAGAATCGTATGCGCGCTCCAACACGATGTTCAAGCTGACGTATCAGGCATTTATCCTGTTCGGTATCTGCATGAGCTACATCATCACGCGGTTCCTGCTCTGGAAAAAAGAGCGGATTCTGCAGGTGTTCGGCGGAATCGGGCTGGTACTGCTTTTATGGACCTTCGGCTATTTTGGAACGAGCGTGTACTCCTGGTTCGGAAATGTTTTCGATCTGTCCGAGTACCGCGGACTCGATGCGACAGCGTATCTGGAAAATGTCTTTTCCGAGGACGCAGGTGCCATCCGCTGGCTGGATGAAACAATAAAAGGACAGCCGGTTGTGCTTGAGGCGAACGGCGACAGCTACAGCGATTACGAGCGCGTTTCCGCAATGACCGGTCTTCCGACCGTGCTTGGATGGTATGTCCATGAATGGCTCTGGAGAGGGGATCCCGCAGACTTAAATGTCCGCGCCGAGGACGTGAAACAGATGTACACCTCGGCCGATACGAATGAAGTGCTGCGCCTGCTGGAGCAGTATCATGTGACCTACATTTTTGTGGGAAGCAAAGAAAAGGAGAAATACGGCGATGCGCTGAACGAATCGCTGCTGCAGTCCATCGGAGATATCGTTTACCAGGATACTGCGTCCGGTACGTATATTCTTCAGGTGCAGGATACATAAAGAACAAAAACAGGAGAAAAGAACCGCCGGGTGCGGCATCTTTTCTCCTGTTTTTCATATAATACAGAGAATGCAGAAGAAAGTGCGAAGGGCAGACCATGCGGAGATTCCGAAAAGTGCGGCACGTTCCTCTGCCGCTTCTGGCTGTGATAATGGCGGCTATTCTGTTTGCAGAGCTGGCACGGTGTGAAAGAGAAGGCGCGAAAGAGACAGCGGCGGAAGCAGAAAAAAGTGTGCCCCGCCGTGCGGCGCTGACATTTGATGACGGGCCGAATGCGTGCTATACGCCGGAGGTGCTTGAAATTTTAAAAGAAAATGAAATTCCGGCAACGTTTTTTCTGCAGGGGCAGTGTCTTGCCGGAAACGAAGAAATCGTCCGCCGGATGCATGCGGAAGGCCATCTGATCGGAAATCATACGTTTCATCATGTTCAGCTTACGAAAGTATCAGAAGAGGAAGCGAGGGAGGAGGTCGTGAAAACAAGCAATGCAATCTACGAGATCACAGGGGAATATCCCGTCTATATCCGTCCGCCGTTCGGGGAATGGAGAGAGGGGCTGGACCTTGCAGTGACGATGATCCCGGTACTCTGGGATGTGGATTCCCGCGACTGGGAGAGCCAGAACACCGCGTCGATCTGCAGCGAGGTGCTTCCGAATGTGAAGGATGGCAGCATTATTCTCATGCATGACGGCTACCGCGCGACGGTGGAAGCGCTGCGGCGGATCGTAAAAGAATTAAAAGAAGAGGGATACACGTTTGTGACGGTGCGTGAGCTGATTGAAGAATAGCTTCCGCGGATTCCATCGAACATAGTTGCGGAGAATCCGAGATTAAGGGGTTGAGGATACCCGCCAAAATGTGATAAGATAAATGGCAGAAAGAAAAATGGGGTGAAAAATACATGGATTTGTTTGATTATATGAAAGAAACCACAATGGAAAAAGAGTCCCCCCTCGCATCGCGCATGCGCCCGACAACGCTGGACGAGGTGGTTGGACAGGAGCACATCATCGGCCCTGGAAAGCTGTTGTACCGTGCGATCAAGGCGGATAAACTCGGCTCCGTCATTTTCTACGGCCCTCCGGGAACGGGAAAAACGACGCTTGCCCGCGTCATCGCCAACACGACAAGCGCAGAGTTTACCCAGCTGAATGCCACGACAGCCGGCAAAAAGGATATGGAAGAAGTCGTAAAAGAAGCGCAGCAGCGGATCGGCATGTACGGCAAAAAGACGATTCTTTTTGTCGACGAGATCCACCGCTTCAACAAGGGGCAACAGGATTATCTGCTTCCGTTTGTGGAGGACGGCACACTCGTTCTGATTGGCGCGACGACGGAAAACCCGTATTTCGAGGTCAACGGGGCGCTGATTTCGCGTTCCATTATCTTTGAATTAAAGCCGCTCGAAAAAGAGGACATCGAAAAACTGCTGGAGCGCGCGGTGACGGACCCGGTAAAGGGGCTCGGGACGTACAACGTTGTGCTCGATGCGGATGCAAAAGAGTTCCTCGCCGACATCGCAGGCGGTGACGCGAGAGCGGCCTTAAATGCAATCGAGCTGGGCGTCCTCTCGACGGAACGTCAGGCGGACGGAAAAATCCATATCGATCTCGAAACGGCATCGGAGTGCATCCAGAAGCGCGTCGTGCGGTACGACAAGACGGGCGATCAGCATTACGATACGATCTCTGCATTTATCAAGAGCATGCGTGGTTCTGACCCGGATGCGGCGGTCTTTTATCTGGCCAAAATGCTGTATGCCGGGGAGGATATCAAGTTTATCGCCCGCCGCATCATGATCTGCGCGGCGGAGGATGTCGGCCTTGCCGATCCGAATGCCTTAAATGTAGCAGTTTCCGCGTCCCTTGCCGTGGAACGCGTCGGCATGCCGGAGGCGCAGATTATTCTGGCGGAGGCAGCCACGTATGTTGCCTGTGCACCAAAGAGTAATTCTTCGTGCGAGGCAGTCTTTGCGGCGATGAAGACGGTCGGAAGTGTGCGGACGTCGGTTCCGCCGCATCTGCAGGACGCCCATTATAAAGGTTCTGCCAAACTCGGCCACGGTCAAGGCTATCAGTATGCACATGATTACCCGAATCACTACGTCGAGCAGCAGTATCTGCCGGACGAGATCTTAGGAAGCCGTTTCCTTCATCTTGGAACGAACGGCTATGAGCAGAAAATCCGGGAAAACTTCAAAAAAATTGGAAAAGACATCGAATAAAAGGGGAAGAAATCATGACAGACTGGCTTGGAAAGCCGTATTATTCGCTGGACGCCTATCTGAAAAAGACGTTCGGGGAAAAAGTGTACAAGCTCTCGCTCGACGGCGGGATGACGTGTCCGAACCGGGACGGCACCTGCGGTGACCGGGGCTGCATTTTCTGCAGTGCGGGCGGCTCCGGTGATTTTGCCGGGGACAGAAACAAATCCATCCCGGAACAGATCCGGGAGCAGAAATCCCTCCTGCAGCAAAAGCGGCCGGTGCATAAGTTCATCGCCTATTTCCAGGCGTATACGAACACGTACGCGCCGGTGGAATATCTGGAAAAAATTTTCCGGGAGGCAATTTCGGACGAGGAGGTCGTGGTCCTTTCGATCGGAACGAGACCGGACTGCTTAGGGGAAGAGGTTCTTTCTCTGTTAGAAGAGCTGAACCGGATCAAACCGGTCTGGGTGGAGCTGGGACTGCAGACGATGCATGAAAAAACGGCACAGTATATCCGAAGGGGCTATCCGCTTTCCTGTTTTGAACAGGCAGTAAACGAGCTGCACAGGCGGGGGATTCCCGTGATTGTCCACACGATCCTCGGTCTGCCGGGGGAGGGACAGGAAGAAGTCTTTGCAACAATGGATTACCTGAATGGACTTTCCATTTCCGGCATCAAGCTTCAGCTGCTTCATGTGCTGAAAAACACGGATCTTGCGGCGGACTACGCGGCCGGAAAATTTGAGGTGCTGGAGCAGGATGCGTATCTTACCCTTGTCATTGACTGCCTGCGGCGCCTCCGTCCCGATTTTGTGATCCACCGTGTGACGGGAGACGGCCCCGGGGATCTTCTGATTGCACCAACATGGAGCCAGGCAAAACGCACCGTCTTAAATGAGCTGCATCATCGCATGAAAGAAGAACATGCGTATCAGGGACAGCTTCTGGACGAAGAAAAAGGAGGAAACACACCGTGATTGAATCATCCTTTACGTTATACAAACTGATTATTCTCTACATGCTGCAGAATGTGAATTTTCCGCTGTCAAATACACAGATTTCGGATTTTATCCTGGAAAAAGAGTACACGAACTACTTTCATCTCCAGGAGGCGTTAAGCGAGCTGCAGGATACAAAGCTGATCGAGATCGAGAAGGTGCGCAACACCTCGTACTACCACATGACTGAGGAGGGCAGCAAGACGCTTTCCTTCTTCGAAAACGAGATCTCTCCGGAAATCCGGGAGGAAATCGACCGCTATATGAAGGAACACTCCTATGAACTGCGGAAAAAAGCGTCCGTTGTGGCCGATTACTACAAGACCGCGGGAGATGACTACGAGGTCCGCTGTCAGGCAAGAGAGCGGAAGACGACTATTTTTGAGATTGTCGTGACGGTTCCGTCCGAGGAGGCGGCCAAAAAGATCTGCAGCAACTGGGAAAACCGGAGTCAGAAGATTTATGCTTCGATTATGAATGAACTGTCAAGATAACGATTGACAGGAATGGTGGCATATAATAGAATAAATTAGTATGTCTAAAAAGCATAAACATGGAAAACATAGTAAATAAGATTTTATATTCCAAAGGAGATAAAACTGTGCCTGATTATACAAAAGAAATTGAAAGACGGCGTACCTTTGCCATCATTTCCCACCCGGATGCCGGTAAAACCACACTGACTGAGAAATTCCTGCTGTACGGAGGAGCGATCAATCTCGCCGGTTCCGTAAAAGGAAAAGCGACTGCGCGCCATGCCGTATCCGACTGGATGGAGATCGAGAAAGAGCGTGGTATTTCCGTTACCTCTTCCGTTCTGCAGTTCAATTACGACGGCTACTGCATCAACATTCTGGATACCCCGGGACACCAGGACTTCTCGGAGGATACCTACCGTACCCTGATGGCAGCCGATTCCGCCGTTATGGTGATCGATGCCTCAAAGGGTGTCGAGGCACAGACCAGAAAGCTGTTTAAAGTCTGTGTCATGCGCCACATCCCGATCTTTACCTTCATCAACAAGATGGACCGCGATGCGAACGATACCTTCGAGCTGCTCGACGAGATCGAAAAAGAGCTCGGCATTGCAACCTGCCCGATCAACTGGCCGATCGGTTCCGGAAAGAAATTCCGCGGTGTTTACGACCGTGACAAAAAGAAAGTCCTTACCTTCTCCGATACAATGAAGGGAACGAAGGAAGGTATCGAGGAAGAAATTGATATCGACGATCCGCATCTTCTCGATGTGGTCGATGAGGACCAGAAAGAACAGCTTATGGATGAGATCGAGCTGCTCGACGGCGCAAGTGCAGAGTTTGACCAGGAGCTTGTCAGCAAGGGAGAGCTCTCCCCGGTATTCTTCGGATCTGCGCTCACCAACTTTGGTGTGGAGACTTTCCTGCAGCACTTCCTCACGATGACGATGCCGCCGCTTCCGCGTACGGCAGACTGCGGCGTGATCGATCCGGTCAAAGAGGATTTCTCTGCGTTTGTCTTTAAAATCCAGGCAAACATGAACAAAGCACACCGTGACCGTATCGCATTCATGCGCATCTGCTCCGGCAAATTCGACGCCGGAATGGAAGTCTTCCATGTGCAGGGAGGAAAGAAAATGCGTCTTTCCCAGCCGCAGCAGATGATGGCGAGTGACCGTCATATTGTTGATGAAGCATACGCCGGCGATATCATCGGTGTATTTGACCCGGGCATCTTCTCTATCGGAGATACGATCTGTATGCCGGGCAAAAAATTCGCATACGAGGGAATTCCGACCTTCGCGCCGGAGCATTTTGCAAGAGTGCGCCAGCTCGATACGATGAAGAGAAAACAGTTCGTCAAGGGAATTTCCCAGATTGCACAGGAAGGTGCGATCCAGATTTTCCAGGAGTTCAATACCGGTATGGAAGAGATTATTGTAGGTGTGGTAGGTGTTCTTCAGTTCGATGTGTTGAAATATCGTCTGGAAAATGAATATAATGTGGAGATCCGTCTGGAAAATCTGCCTTATGAGCACATCCGCTGGATCGCAAACAAAGAGGAGATCAACCTGGACCGTATTCAGGGTACATCCGATATGAAGAAGGTCATGGACCTCAAGGGAAATCCGCTGCTTCTCTTTGTCAATCCGTGGAGTGTCGGCATGGTACAGGATCGAAACAAAGACCTTGTGCTGACCGAATTCAGCAAAAACTAAGAACAAAAGAGCGGGATGCCGCTTAAAAAGGAGAAGGAATGAACTTATTCGATATTCTGGGCCCTGTGATGGTCGGTCCGTCGAGTTCGCACACAGCGGGGGCAGTGCGGATTGGATGGATGACGCAGAAACTTCTCGGGGAACAGCCGGTGGAAGCAAAAATACTGATGTACGGTTCCTTTGCCGCAACGGGAAAGGGCCATGGAACGGACCGCGGTCTCGTCGCGGGTCTTCTCGGCATGCGGCCGGATGACGAGCGGATTCCGGACAGCTTTGAAATTGCCCGGAAGATGGGTCTTTCCTATTCATTCGGCATCGCCAATCTGACGAGTGCCCATCCGAACAGCGTCGTTCTGGAAGTAAAGGGAAAGAGCGGCCGGACGCTCGAGGTGCAGGCGTGCTCCCTTGGCGGCGGCCGTATCATGATCAACCGCCTCGACGGGCTGGATGTCAACTGCAGCTGCGAGATTCCGACCCTGATCGTCCACAATCTGGACCAGCCGGGGCACGTGGCCGAGGTTACGTCGATGCTGGCACATAAGTCAGTCAACATTGCGAATATGTCCCTCTACCGCGACAAGAGAGGCGGATCGGCCGTCATGGTCGTGGAGATGGATCAGCCGCTTCCCAAAGAGTCGCTGGAATGGCTGGAGCATCGTGAGGGCATTGTAAAGGTAACATACATCAACGTAACGGAAGGAGAAGAGGACGATGTCTTATAATTCACTGGAAGAAATTGTCCGAGAGTGCCAGGAAAAAGACCTGCCGTTTGATGAAGTCATCCTTCTGGACGATATGAATGAGAGAAATGTAAGCCGCGAAGAGTCCATTGAGACGATGCGCGGCATGTGGGAAGCCATGAAAGGCGCTGAACGGAATTACGACGGTTCGCTGCAGTCGAGAAGCGGTCTTGTGGGCGGCGCCGGAAAGACGATGCGCGCGTATGTCGAGAGCGGGAACACGCTCTGCGGACCGTTTGTCGGAAAAGTTATGGCATCTGCACTTGCGATGGGTGAGTCAAACGCCTGCATGAAGCGGATCGTTGCAGCACCGACCGCAGGAGCGTGCGGTGTGCTTCCGGCTGTGCTCGTGAATTACCAGAAAGAGAAGGGGACAGCGGATGAGCAGATCGTGCGTGCGCTCTACACGGCAGCCGGTATCGGCCAGGTCGTTGCGGCGCGGGCCTACATTGCGGGCGCTTCCGGCGGCTGCCAGGCCGAAATCGGAACAGCAAGCGCGATGGCGGCAGGCGCACTGACCGCACTTGGCGGCGGCACTCCGTCCCAGATCACGCATGCGGCAGCGATGGCATTAAAGAACCTGCTCGGTCTCGTGTGTGACCCGGTCGGCGGTCTTGTCGAGGTCCCGTGCGTCAAGCGGAATGTGATCGGTTCCGTGAATGCACTTTCTGCGGCGGACATGGCACTTGCGGGAATCATAAGCCGCATTCCGCCGGATCAGGTGATCGATGCGATGCGGGAAGTCGGCGACCAGATGCATCCGAGTCTGCGCGAAACCGGCCAGGGCGGCCTTGCCAACACGCCGGCAGCACGCGAGTGGTGCGCGGCACAGGAAGAAGAATAAAAAAAACTTTTATTTTCGGAAAACTTTTGGTATAATAAAGGAAAGTCAGCCAAGGAGGAGGTTCTTTAAGATGGCAGAGGCAAAAATTCAGAAAAGAAACACTTATACGATATATGATGACGAAGGAATCGGAACCGTGCAGATTGCAGACGAGGTGGTAGCTATTATCGCAGGACTTGCGGCAACGGAAGTGGACGGGGTAGCCTCCATGGCCGGAAATATTACCAACGAATTAGTCAGCAAGCTTGGCATGAAAAATCTTTCCAAGGGTGTCAAAGTTGATGTACTCGACGGCGTTGTCTGCGTGGATCTTGCCCTCAATCTCAAATATGGATACGAGATTCCGGCAACCTGCAAAAACGTACAGGAAAAAGTAAAAACAGCGATCGAGAATATGACAGGCCTGGAAGTTTCCGATGTCAATGTAGCCATTGCAGGCGTGAATATGGAACAGACGAAATAAAAAACAACGAACCGCGAGGGAATAAGGCGACCCCTTACAACCCCGCGGTTCTTGTTAACTATTCAGAGCCAGATGAAATGGAAGAAAAATAGTTAATTAACTATACAGGAAGGAATTAAAACAGACAATGAACAGAAGCAAACTTCGCGAAAATATTTTTAAACTTCTCTATACCGCAGAGTTCCAGGAGAAAGAGGAGATGCCGCAGCAGATGTCTCTTTACTTTACGTACTCTGACGACAACGACGAGGATGAAGAAGTAACCGTAAGCGAAAAAGATCAGACCTATATGGAAGAGAAATACCATCATGTGACCGAGCACATCCCGGAAATCGACGAGATGCTGAACCGTACTTCCGAGGGCTGGAAAACGACCCGTATGGGAAAAGTAGACCTGGCGATCCTGCGTCTTGCCGTTTACGAGATGAAATTCGACGAGGACGTTCCGGTCGGTGTAGCCATCAACGAGGCCGTTGAGCTGGCAAAACGCTTCGGCAGAGACCAGTCTCCGTCCTTTATCAACGGTATTCTTGGAAAACTGGCAAGAGAAGAAGATGAGAAATAAAAATCAGAATGTTTACACCGTAGGCCAGGTCAATTCATACATCAAAAACATCTTTGACCAGGACTATATGCTCCGCCGGATTTACGTCAGCGGAGAAGTAAGCAACTGTAAATACCATCCGTCCGGCCACATCTATTTTTCCTTAAAAGATGCGGAAGGAACCATTTCCTGTGTCATGTTCGCCGGTTCGCGGCGCGGCCTTGCCTTCCCGATGCGGGACGGCGATAACGTGATTGTCGGCGGCAGCATCAGCGTCTATGAGCGGGACGGAAAGTATCAGATCTATGCAAAAGAGATCACAAAAGAGGGCGCCGGCCTTTTATACGAAAAGTATCTGGCCCTAAAAACAGAACTGGAAGAGATGGGCATGTTTGCCCCGGAGTACAAACAGCCGATTCCTGCGTATGTAAAGAAAATCGGCGTTGTCACAGCACCGACGGGAGCTGCTGTGCAGGATATTAAAAACATTGCACTCCGCCGGAATCCCTTTGTTCAGATCATCCTCTACCCGGCCCTGGTGCAGGGAGAGGGAGCGGCACAGACTGTGATCGACGGAATACAGTATTTTGAAAAAACAGATGTAGATACGATTATTGTAGGACGTGGCGGAGGATCGGTAGAGGATCTGTGGTGCTTTAATGATGAGAAGCTTGCCAGGGTGATCGCAGCCTGCACCAAGCCGATCATTTCGGCGGTTGGTCATGAGACAGATACGACGATCTCTGATTATGCAGCAGATCTCAGGGCACCGACGCCGTCTGCTGCAGCAGAGCTGGCGGTATATGCGTGGCGGGAGTTTGAGATTGGACTCAGTGAATACCGTTATGATCTCCGGGAGTCTATAGAGCAGATCCTGCGGGTACGCAAACTGGAGCTGCAGAAATATATGGTTTTACTGCAGCATGTAAGTCCGGAGGATATGCTGCGGCAGAAAAGGCTGTATCTGGCAGATTGCCAGGAGAGGCTGCAGCGCATGATGGAGCGGCAGCTTACGGAGACAAAGCACAGGCTGGCATTATATGCGGAGGAGATGAAGGGACTTTCTCCTTTGCAGAAGCTGCAGAGCGGCTATACTTATACGGCCGATGAAAGTGGCAGTCACATCGATTCCGTCAGCCGGCTGACAAAGGGACAGCATCTGATGCTGACCTTTGCGGACGGCAAGGCGAAGGTAACAGTGGATGAGATAACAGGACAGAAAAACGGAGGCTGATTATGGCAAAGAAAGTATCTCTGGAGGAATCC
>ENA-ORMN01002879-ORMN01002879.1-human-gut-metagenome-genome-assembly--contig:-NODE-2879-length-14271-cov-3.533905_pt1 | contig 14271 bp, 12 predicted proteins | sample MGYA00242102_ERZ508993 | MGnify/ENA primary metagenome ERZ508993 (study PRJEB26280, sample SAMEA2338770) | human gut metagenome | biome: human gut; feature: human-associated habitat; material: faeces... | reverse complement strand
GAGATACTAAATTCCAGAGTAGTCATTGAGAAGGATGGAAATGCTTATTATGAGACTCAGAAATTTGACGATAATCCCAATGATATGGTCAGAGTCCTGCATAATGTATACTGGAAGGATATCGTCAGTGAACAGGAGTCTATTGCATTTGACCTGGATCATGGTGAACTGCTGCGATTTTATTATCTGATGAATGAAGATAAGCAGGAGTTTCTGATCATTGCGCATGCATTGGCAGGAGACGGGGCTTCTCATGGCTTTTTCCTGAATGATGTCATGAGAGGACTGTCAGATATGCCGGTCAAGGCAAAACCGTTGACCCGTTTTCAGTTAAGCAGTCTTCCAAAGGAAAGTAGACTATCCTTTATGGAGAAAATGAAGCTGTCAAGTACACTTCGAAACTGGAATAAAGAAGGAACAGACTTTACAGAAGAAGAGCTGAAGAGCTGTATCGCAAAGGCTTACGACAGTAAGTTTGATACCGAAGAGATTGCACCGCTTGCGAAGGTGGAGGATGCTTATTATCTGGAATTGTTCCACGGAGCAACGATCGCATTCAAAGATATGGCACTTTCCATTCTTCCGCACCTTCTGACTACTTCTGCAAAGAAGAATCAGGTGAAGAATGAGATCGTCATTCTGACTGCAACATCCGGGGATACAGGAAAAGCTGCACTTGCAGGATTTGCAGATGTAGAAGGAACCAAGATCATCGTATTCTATCCGAAGAACGGAGTCAGCCGCGTACAGGAGCTGCAGATGGTAACACAGAAAGGAGACAATACTTCTGTTGTTGCGATCCACGGTAACTTTGACAACGCACAGAGCGGTGTGAAGGCAATGTTCGAGAACAAAGAGCTGGAAAAAGAGTTAAATGAAGCAGGCTACCAGTTCTCATCTGCCAACTCCATCAATATCGGACGTCTGGTTCCGCAGGTTGTATATTATGTATATGCTTATGCGAAGCTTCTTCAGAATGAAGAGATTGCGGAAGATGAAGAGATCAATGTAGTTGTACCGACCGGTAACTTTGGGAATATTCTGGCTGCATACTACGCAAAGAATATGGGAATCCCGATTGCAAAGCTGATCTGTGCATCCAATGAGAACAAAGTTCTCTATGACTTCTTCCAGACAGGAACTTATGACCGTAACCGTGAATTTGTTCTTACAACATCTCCGTCTATGGATATTCTGATCTCCAGCAACTTAGAGCGTCTGATCTACAAGATCTCAGGAGAAGATGCAAGAAAAGATACGGATCTTATGACTGAGCTGAAGACAAAGGGAAGTTACGCGATTACAGGTGAGATGAAAGCAAACCTGGCTGATTTTGCGGCAGGATATGCGACAGAAGAGCAGGTCGCAAAGACAATCCATGATATATACGAAGATACCGGTTATGTAATGGATACCCATACGGCGGTAGCTGCAACGGTGTATAAAGCTTACAGAGAAGACAGTAAAGATGACAGAAAGACAGTAATCGCATCCACAGCAAGTCCATACAAATTTGCAGGAAGCGTTATGTCAGCGATCGATCCGAAGTATAAAGGACAGGATGATTTCAAACTGATCGAGGAGCTTCAGAAAGTATCCGGTACAGAGCTTCCGAATGCCATCAAAGAGATCATGAATGCCGAGATCCGTCACAATACGGAATGTGATGTGGATCAGATGGAGCAGACTGTTAAGAATATTCTTGGCGTAAAATAGACAGGAGAAGGCAAAAGAATGAACGGAATGGAAGGAATTTTCGGGATCATTGGTATTGGGGCGGGATTGTATAGCCTGTATGCATGGTTTCAACTTAAATTCAAAGGAATCATCAATACATCAATTCTTGTACCAAAAGATACGAATATAAAGAAGTGTAAGGATAAGGAAGCATACAGGGCAGCAGCAGGACCGAAGCTTCTTGTGCTTGCGGTAGTGCTGATCTTGTACGGCGCAGAAGATCTGTATAATACTTATGTGCAGAGTACAGGAAAATTATTCTGGGTGATGTTAGTGCTGGTACTTGCAGTACTGGTATGGTTTGCATGGACAGTCAAAAAGCTGAATGCAAAGTATTTTTAAAATCAGATCACAAAATAAAGGAAAAGGGAAGGTGCAGACAAAAAGAGCTGCACCTTCTTATTTCATTTGGCGGAAAAATTTGTTACAATAAAAGTATTGCATGGCAGAGAAAATGTGATGGGGATAAAAGAAAATGTCATGCGAGAGATGAAATGCCGGAAGATTCCGATCCGTTTCAGGATGGAACCGTATTAAAAGAAGCATTTGACAGACTGAATAAATATGTAGTAGGGTAGATGAGATTTGATGGAAAATGTATTTGAGATATTAAAAGATTTACCAAAGCCGGGGGATTACGTTCTTTTGACAGTGGCAAAAGGATCCGCAGCCGGAGAAAAAGCAATTTTGGCAGAGAAAAAAATAATCTGGGAAAGTAAAGAAAACGGTTTCTTTTCAGCACATTTTTCAGAAGCAGGTGACTTGAAAAAATGTGGACTTTATGAAATCAGAGAGCAGCAGGTGTTTTGTGATATAATTGGAGGGCAGGAGCATCTGGTCATTTGTGGCGGTGGTCACGTATCGGTGCCGGTGATCAAAATCGGGATTATGCTTGGATGGAAGGTCACGGTTCTTGAAGATCGTCCGCAGTTTGCCGATCATGCCAGAAATGCGGGGGCAACGGAAGTAATCTGCCAGCCGTTTGAAGATGCCCTGGATCAGATCGAAGGAGACAAGGATACGTATTTTGTTGTACTGACCAGAGGTCACAGATATGATCAGGTTTGTCTGGAGAAGATCGTTGGGAAGGAACATGCTTATATCGGAATGATCGGAAGCCGGAGAAGAAGTGCGATGGTAAAGCAGAATCTGATTGAAAAAGGATGCAGTCAGGAAGTAATCGGCGAGATAAACAGTCCGATTGGTCTGAACATCGGTGCTGAGACACCGGAGGAGATCGGTGTGGCGATCATGGCGGAAATCATCGAAGTAAAGAATCAGAACAAGAGAGTCTGCGGTTATCCGGAAGACTTGCTGGAAGCAATCCTGGATATCGCTCATCCGGGAAAGAAGATGCTTGCAACGATCATTACAAGAAAGGGTTCTGCACCAAGAAATGTGGGATCCAAGATGCTGATCCTGGAAGACGGCAGCTGTGTTGGAACCATCGGAGGCGGCTGTATGGAGGCAGAGGTTTTAAGAAAAGCGAGAGTCATGATGCATGAAAATAATACAGGACTAAAGACAGAATATGTGGATATGACCGGAGATGATGCGGAGGAAGAAGGCATGGTCTGCGGCGGTACGATCGAGGTGTTACTGGAACCACTCTGGAATTAAGAAAGGATGGAAAAGGCTGTGAGAGATTCTTATGGACGAACAATTGAATATATGAGAATTTCAATCACAGACCGCTGTAATCTGCGATGCAGGTACTGCATGCCGGATGGCGCAAAGTGGATTCCTATGTCAGAAATCCTGACTTATGAGGAGATTGAACGAATCTGCAGGGAGGCTGTCCGGATCGGGATTACCAGGTTTAAGATTACCGGAGGGGAGCCTCTGGTCAGAAAAGGATGCGCAGATCTGATCCGGATGATCCGGCAGATTCCGGGCACAGAAGAAGTAACAATGACGACAAATGGGGTTCTTCTGGGTGAGAATCTGGAAGATCTTCTTGCAGCGGGGCTGGATGCGGTGAATATTAGTCTGGATACACTGATTCCGGAAAAATATCAGGAGATTACCGGGGCAGATGAACTGGAAAGAGTCAGAAAATCCATTTTCATGGCAGAAAAAAGCGAGATCCGGGTAAAGATCAACACGGTCCTGCAAAAAGGAGTCAATGATGAGGAATGGAAAAGTCTGGCAGAGTTGGCGAAAAAGAACAAGCTGGATGTCCGTTTTATTGAATTGATGCCGATTGGACAGGGAAGAGCAGAGAATGGCATTTCCGGTGCCTGGGTGCTTGGAAAACTGAAAGAAGCTTATGGGATAGAAGGAGAGTTTTATCCGTTAGAGGGACGGTTTGGGAACGGACCTGCTGTGTATTATCAACTGCCTGGTTTTCAGGGGAAAATCGGTCTGATCAGTGCATTGCATGGAAAATTCTGTGACAGATGTAACCGGATCCGGATGACATCAACCGGAAAGTTAAAAGCGTGTCTGTGCTATGCAGATACTATCTCCGTTTTTGAGGCAGCAAGACACGGATCGGAAGAAGAAATCCGGAAATGTCTCGAACAGGCGATCCGTGGAAAACCGAAGATGCATCATTTTGAGGAGCAGAACTTTATTACAGAACAGAAAAATATGTCACAGATCGGAGGATAAACATAAAAATGGGAAGACTGAAGGGAATCTGCATCAGTGAAAAGAGAGGAACCGAAAAACATGAGGTTCGTGAAGCCATGGTCAAAATGGACTGGGGGATTGAAGGAGATGCGCACGGTGGTAAATGGCATCGTCAGATCAGTCTGCTTTCCGATGAAAAGATTCAGGAATTTCGTGCAAAAGGGGCAGAAGTTGCGTATGGTGCATTTGGTGAAAATCTGATCGTGGAGGGATTTGATTTTCGCGCGCTTCCGGTTGGAACAAGATTTCATATCGGAGATGTGGTACTTGAGATGACACAGATTGGAAAAGAATGCCACAGTCATTGTCAGATTTATAAGAGAATGGGTGACTGCATTATGCCAAGAGAGGGCGTTTTTGCAGAAGTCGTCACCGGAGGTCATATCAAGGTGGGAGATGAAGTTGTCATGGAACAGGTGAAAAGTGACCGTCCATTTTCAGCGGCAGTTATTACTTTAAGTGATAAAGGCTCTGCCGGAGAACGAGAAGACAAAAGCGGATCCATGATTGTCGAAATGTTGAAAGATGCCGGATATGATATTAAAGAAACGATTTTATTACCGGATGAGCAGAAAAAACTGGAAAAAGAGCTGATCAGACTGGCTGATCAGAGACAGCTTAATGTGATCTTCACCACCGGAGGAACAGGATTCTCCGAGCGGGACCGAACACCGGAGGCGACGGTAAATGTCTGTGACCGGATGGCAAACGGAATAGCAGAGGCAATCCGGAATTATTCGATGACGATTACAAAGCGTGCTATGTTCAGCAGAGCTGTATCAGGTATCCGAAAAAAAACGCTGATCATCAATCTCCCGGGAAGTCCCAAAGCAGTACAGGAAGCACTGGAGTTTCTGCTTCTTGAACTTGGACATGGGCTTGGAATCCTCCGGGGAACAGAAGGCGAATGTGCCAGAAAATAAAGAGGTTAAAAATCATGAGTGGATTTACACATTTTAACGAAGATGGTAATGCAGTGATGGTAGATGTGGGGGAAAAGGCTGAGACAAAAAGAGAAGCACTTGCATCAGGGGTGATCCGCATGTCGGAAGAATGCTTTCAGAAAGTAAAGGAAGGCAGCATGAAAAAAGGAGATGTTCTTGGCGTAGCAAGAATTGCCGGGATCATGGGTGCAAAAAAGACAGCAGAACTGATTCCGCTGTGCCATCTGTTAAACCTTACCAAAGTCGAGATTGATTTTGAATATCTGGAAGAAGAGCATGGGATCCGGGCAATCTGCCACACGGCATGTACTGGCAGGACCGGTGTGGAAATGGAAGCACTGACCGGGGTAAATACCGCTCTTCTTACAATCTATGATATGTGCAAGGCGGTTGACCGGGGAATGGAGATCAGAGAAATCCATCTGCTTGAAAAGTCCGGTGGAAAAAGCGGGAAATGGGTACGTTAAACGTATTTTAATTTCTGGTAAAAAAAGTAAATATCTTCAACGATTAACAGTTGAAAAAACACGGCTGATGGTCTATAATAGGCTTTAGAAAACCTGGAATGTTCGAGACTTCCGTATTTTTGAACCTACAATACTTTAAACGGGATTCTTATATCTCTGTAATATGTCAGGCCCTCATTGCGCAGGGGAAGGCAGAAAAGCAGATGCGGTCGCCCACCTAGCGGAGTGCTAGGAGTCAAAAAACGGAAAACGGCATTTCGGGGGACTACAAAAGATAAAGAACAGTTGCGAGAGCAACTGTTTTTTTGGGTTTTCAAAGAAGTGAAAATGTGATAAACTATTTTGAAAAATGAAACTGCAGATAAGATAAATGGAGTTATTATATGATGAAAACGATAAACAAGATTCGGGAAATTACAGGGCAGGTGTCACAAAAGCATGTGGGAGCATACGCGGCTCAGTCTGCTTATTTTTTTGTGCTGAGTATGATCCCGATTATTTTGCTGCTTCTTGCAATCATACAATATACTCCGGTGACAAAAGCAGATGTTATGACTGCAGTGGTAAATTTGTTTCCGGAGACAAGTATGCAGGATTTTATGGTTGGCATTGTAAATGAAGTATATAACCAGTCGAAGACGGTCATTCCGATCACTGCAATCGTAGCACTGTGGTCAGCAGGCAAAGGAGTACTTGCAGTTAGTACCGGACTGAACTGTGCATATGAGCTTCGTGAAACACGAAATTATGTATTTTTAAGAATCCGGGCATCCATCTATACGATCCTGTTCATTGCAGCGATCGTGATGGCTCTGGTACTTTCTGTGTTTGGTAACAATATCAGTATTTTTATATATCACAAGATTCCGTTTCTTGCGGAGACGACGGATATGATCATGCGTTTGAGAACGGTGATTTCGTTTGTTGCTATGACTGGAATTTCACTTCTGGTATATCACTTTTTGCCGAACCGGAAGCTTCCGTTCAGGGATCTGATTCTGGGATCTATTTTCTGTTCTCTGGGATGGCTGGTGATCTCGTTTGTTTTTTCAATGTATCTGACAATCTTCAAAGGATTTTCCGGTCTGTACGGAAGTATGACGGCGATCATTCTTGTGATGCTGTGGCTGTATTTCTGTATGTATGTGATGCTGCTGGGAGGGCTTATTAACTGTATCTGGGTAGATGCAAAGCGGGATATCCTGGAAAAGGATTAGTTCTGCAAAAAGCAGCATTCAGGTTCCGGAATATGATTTTGCGTAGATAAACGGTGAATCTATCAGATAAAACCGCTTGACATAAAAAAATCATATGTTACAATAATTAAGTATATGACATATCATAAAAGCAATGACCGTGTAAGTAGTGAACTGTTTTCCGACAGAGAAGGAGAATCCCCGGCTGTAAGTTCTCCCCGGTTCAGGCAGGAAACGAATTTCCCACGTGAGCTGCGTTTTTGAAAATAAAGTAGAAAACGACGTCCCTGCACGTTACGCAGTCCGAGTGCCTGTTATTCAAAGAGCAGGAAACAGGGTGGTACCGCGATTTATCTCGTCCCTTTTTAGGGGCGATTTTTTTTATATATTAGGAAAGTGTTCTTTCCTAATATATAAAAACGCTCCGCGAGGATGTGTACTGCGGCGTATAAGGAAGATGTCACAAGCGATCGCCGCAGGTGCCAGAATGTGCCAAAGCACATTCTTTTTTCTTCCACAGGAAATTTTATTTCCTGTTATAGTCGCAAATGAATAGCCAAAACAAGTTTTAAGGAGGATATCATGAAAGAAAGACTTGAGAGCATCAAACAGGAAGCCATTAAGCAGATCCAGGCTTCTGATGTACCGGAGAAATTAAATGATGTACGTGTCAAATTCCTTGGTAAAAAAGGAGAACTGACAGCCGTATTAAAAGGAATGAAAGATGTAGCTCCGGAAGAACGTCCGAAGGTAGGACAGCTTGTGAATGAGACAAGAGCTGCTATCGAAGAACTTCTTGATGAGACAAAGAAGAAAATGGATGCTGCAATCCGTGAAGAAAAATTAAAACAGGAAGTTATTGACGTAACACTTCCTTCCAAGAAAAATACAGTAGGCCATCGTCATCCGAATACGATCGCTCTGGAAGAAGTAGAGCGTATCTTCATCGGTATGGGATACGAAGTTGTGGAAGGACCGGAAGTAGAATATGACCTTTACAACTTTGAAAAACTGAATATTCCTGCAGATCATCCGGCAAAAGATGAACAGGATACATTCTATATCAACAAAGACATCGTGCTTCGTACCCAGACATCACCGGTTCAGGCACGTGTGATGGAACAGGGCAAGCTCCCGATCCGTATGATCGCACCGGGACGAGTATTCCGTTCTGACGAAGTGGATGCAACTCATTCACCATCCTTCCATCAGATCGAAGGACTGGTAATCGATAAAAATATTTCCTTTGCTGACTTAAAGGGAACTCTGGAAGTATTTGCAAAAGAACTTTTCGGACCGGATACCAAGACAAAATTCCGTCCGCATCATTTCCCATTCACAGAGCCAAGTGCAGAAGTAGACGTATCATGCTTCAAGTGTGGCGGAAAAGGCTGCCGTTTCTGTAAAGGATCAGGATGGATTGAAATCCTCGGCTGTGGTATGGTTCACCCACACGTACTCGAAATGTGCGGAATCGATCCGGAAGAATACACTGGATTTGCATTCGGAGTAGGACTTGAAAGGATCGCCCTTCTCAAATACGAGATCGACGACATGCGCCTCCTCTACGAGAACGATATCAGATTCTTAAAGCAATTCTAGTGAGCACACAATGAAAGGAAGCACGAGCGAAGCGAGTATTTACTTTCATGTGCGAACGGTATGACAAAATCAAAGAGCAGCGCGGAGAGCTGCTGGATTTTGGAGTCTGAATAAGGGAAATTTATAAACAAATCAGAAGGAGATATAAAATGGATACTTCATTATCATGGATTAAAGCGTATGTTCCGGAACTTGACGTAACAGCGCAGGAATATACAGATGCAATGACTCTTTCCGGAACAAAGGTAGAAGGTTTTACAAAGCTGGATGCTGATCTGGATAAGATCGTAGTAGGACAGATTGAGAAAATTGAGAAACATCCGGACGCAGATAAACTGATCATCTGTCAGGTAAATGTAGGAACAGAGACCGTACAGATTGTTACAGGTGCTCCGAACGTAAAAGAAGGAGACAAGGTACCGGTTGTTCTGGATGGCGGACGCGTTGCGGGCGGACATGAGCCTGGACAGAGAGTAGAAGGCGGAATCAAGATCAAAAAAGGAAAACTCCGTGGAGTCGACAGCTACGGAATGATGTGTTCCATCGAAGAACTTGGTTCAGACAGAAATATGTATCCGGAAGCACCGGAATATGGAATCTACATTTTTGATGATGACGCAGTTGTCGGAGAAAGTGCAGTAAAGGCACTCGGACTGGATGATGTCGTATTTGAATACGAGATCACCTCCAACCGTGTAGACTGCTTCAGCGTGGTTGGTATCGCAAGAGAAGTTGCAGCTACATTCCGCAAAGAATTCAAGCCACCGGTTGTAACATCAACCGGAAATGATGAAGATGTCAATGATTACATCAAAGTAAAAGTAGAAAATACAGACCTTTGCCCACGTTACTGTGCAAGAGTCGTAAAAAATATCAAGATCGGACCTTCACCGAAATGGATGCAGAGAAGACTTTCTTCCGTAGGAATCCGTCCGATCAACAACCTTGTTGATATCACAAACTATGTAATGGAAGAATACGGACAGCCAATGCATGCATATGACCTTGATACGATCGAAGGAAAAGAAATTGTAGTGCGTACTGCAGAAAAAGGTGAGAAATTCACAACTCTTGACGGACAGGAAAGAGAGATGGATGAATCTGTACTGATGATCTGTGACGGTAAGAAATCCATCGGTATCGCAGGTATCATGGGTGGAGAAAACTCTATGATCACAGACGATGTTCAGACAATGTTATTCGAAGCAGCTTGCTTTGATGGAACCAACATCCGTAAATCAAGCAAGAAGATCGGACTTCGTACCGATGCATCCGGTAAATTTGAGAAGGGTCTGGATCCAAATAATGCAGAGGCAGCCATTGACCGTGCATGCCAGCTGATCGAAGAGCTGGGAGCCGGTGAAGTTGTCGGAGGAATGGTTGATGTATACAGCAAGAAGAAAGAGCCTGTAAGAGTACCATTTGATGCGGAAAAGATCAACAAGCTGCTTGGAACAGACATTTCTAAAGAAGAAATGATCGGATACTTCAAGAAGATCGATCTGGAATTCGATGAAGAGACAAGCGAAGTCATCGCACCTACTTTCCGTCATGACTTATTCCGCATCGCCGACCTTGCGGAAGAGGTTGCAAGATTCTACGGATATGATAACATTCCGACCACACTTCCAAGTGGAGAAGCTACAACAGGAAAATTATCATTCAAGTTAAGAGTAGAGCAGGTTGCACGTGATATCGCTGAGTTCTGCGGATTCAGCCAGGGAATGACATATTCATTCGAAAGCCCGAAGGTATTTGACAAGCTTCTAATTCCGGAAGATTCTGATCTTCGTAAGGCTATTCCGATCATGAACCCACTGGGAGAAGATTATAGTATCATGCGTACATCTTCTTTGAATGGTATGCTGACATCACTTGCAACAAACTATAACAGAAGAAATAAAGACGTAAAATTATACGAACTGGCTAACATTTATCTTCCAAAGGCACTTCCACTTACAGAACTGCCGGATGAAAGAGTACAGTTCACACTTGGTATGTATGGCGAAGGCGACTTCTTCACTATGAAGGGTGTCGTAGAAGAATTCTTCGATAAAGTAGGACTTCATAAGAAAGAAAAGTACGATCCGAATGCAGGAAAATCATTCCTTCATCCGGGACGTCAGGCAAACATCATTTATGATGGTGTAGTAGTCGGATATCTTGGAGAAGTACATCCGGAAGTTGCAGATAACTATGGAATCGGAACAAGAGCCTACATTGCAGTAATCGATATGCCAGAGATCGTAGCAAGAGCAACATTTGATCGTAAATATACAGGAATTGCAAAATTCCCTGCAGTGACACGTGACATCAGTATGGTAATGCCAAAAGAGATTCTGGTAGGACAGATTGAAGATGTGATCGAAAGCAAGGGCGGTGAATATCTGGAAAGCTATTCACTGTTCGATATTTACGAAGGTGCTCAGATTAAAACAGGATTCAAATCTGTTGCATATTCTATCGTATTCCGTGCAAAGGATAAGACTCTGGAAGATGCAGATGTATCTGCAGCTATGGACCGTATCTTAAAGGCACTCGAGGGTATGGGAATCGAACTTCGTAAATAAAAAAACATTCATTCATATCAGATAAAAGCTCGGTAAAAAGAGCAAGAGGATTACGTATGAAGAAAAAACAGATCATAGGTTTGGTAGTAGCGGCAGCACTGTTCGTTGGAGTCAGTGCTGCCAGCGTATTTACCAATACAATTTCAAAAAATCTGCTTCAGAACAGTGCAGATGATATAATTAATCTCGGAGGTTCGTATCAGTTTAATCCACCGTCTGAAGATTATATTGCAATCGTAAGAGTAGAAGGTACGATCCAGGAACAGGGTGGAAGCAGTGCACTGGAGGCATCCAGCGGATATCAGCATGATTCAACGATGAATTATATCGATGAATTGATGGATGATTCTAACAATAAAGGAATTCTTCTGTATGTAGATTCTCCGGGAGGAACTGTCTATGAATCCGAAGAACTGTATCAGAAACTGAAAGAATATAAAGAGACAACAAAACGTCCGATCTGGGATTATATGGCACATTATGCAGCATCCGGTGGATATATGGTGTCTATGGCATCGGATAAAATCTATGCAAATTCGAATACAACGACCGGTTCCATCGGTGTGATCATGTCAGGATATGATATGTCCGGGCTGTATAAAAAGCTTGGAATCCGTTATGTAAGTATCACGAGCGGAAAGAATAAGGACAGCAGCAAATTTACGGACGAGCAGATTGCTATTTATCAGGATCAGATCAATGAAGCTTATGAGGAATTCGTGAATATCGTGGCAGACGGCCGTGATATGTCAGTGGAGGATGTAAAGAAACTGGCAGACGGAAGAACTTATACTGCAAAGCAGGCGAAGAACAACGGTCTGATCGATGAGATCAGTTTGTATCCGGATATGAAAGATGCAATGAGCAAAAAACTTGGAACATCTACATTTTATGAGATGGAATCAGATGAAGGACTTTTGCAGTCGCTGTTTTCCAAAGCAGAATCATTAGTTCCGAAGTCAGAAGCGCAGGTTCTGACGGAAACCGCCAAAAGTGTAGAAAGCGGGGTGCCGATGTACTATGCAGAACAGTTACGATAATCAGGAGAAGTTAGCCAGACAGAACAGTTGCTGTGCCAGTGGGAATCTGGAGTATGCAGGGTTCTGGGTGCGGATGGCGGCTTATATGATCGACAGTGTGGTAGTATTTGCAGGCCTCCTGATCGTGCGGCTGATATTTGCAGGTATCTCACTGGCTGGCGGTGGTGCGATAACGGGAACGGATATCCTGTTTCATTATTCGTTGAAAGATATCATACTGTATGCTCTGAAAGTGTTATATTTTATTGCATTTACCTATCTGACAGGAACGACACTTGGAAAGAAAGCGATGAATCTCCGGGTAGTTTCAAAAAATCCGGAAGAGAAGCTGACACTGTTCAATGTGGTGTACCGCGAGACGGTTGGAAGATTCTTATGTAGCCTTCCAGTGAATATCGGTTATATTGTTGCAGGAATTGATTCGGAAAAACGTGGATTTCATGACCTGCTTTGTGATACCAGAGTGGTCTATCAGAAGAAGATAAAAGCATGGATGGCGCAACCGGGAACAGTTGCACCAGAATGTGAAAAGCCAAATGTAGAAGAGCAGAAACAGCAGACATCAGAGGGTGAGCTGTCAAAAACGCAGGAAAATGTCCAAATGAAAGAGTCTGGGATACAGGAATTGAAAAAAACAGAAAATACACAGAGTTCTGTAGTTGAGAAACTGGGAAAACCAGTGTATAATGGCTATCGTCTGGTAGAAAATAAATCAGAAAAAGAAATAGCTTCAAATGCAACTGTAAATGAAAACATATCAGAAAAAGATACGTAAAGAATAAAAGGGAAAGGAATTCATAATTATGAAACGTCAGGATTTTTATTATGAATTGCCGGAAGAACTGATTGCACAGGATCCGCTTGAGGATCGTTCGAGCTCCAGACTTCTTGTCCTTGACAAGGAGACCGGGGCTTTTTCCCATCATGTATTTAAAGAAATCACAGAGTATCTGCATGAGGGAGACTGTCTGGTAATCAATGATACAAAGGTTATTCCGGCAAGACTGATTGGTTCCAAAGTAGAGACCAATGCCAAAATCGAAGTATTATTATTGAAGAGAAAAGAAAACAACGTATGGGAGACGCTGGTAAAACCAGGTAAGAAAGCAAAAGTCGGAGCAAAGATCAGTTTCGGTGATGGCCTTTTGATGGGAGAAGTCATTGATGTGGTAGAAGAAGGAAACCGTCTGATCAAATTCGATTTCGACGGAATTTTTGAAGAAATCTTAGACCAGCTTGGCCAGATGCCGCTGCCTCCATATATCACACACCAGCTGGAGGATAAGAACCGTTACCAGACCGTTTATGCAAAAGTGGACGGTTCGGCAGCAGCGCCAACGGCAGGCCTGCATTTTACCACTGAGCTGCTCGAGACGCTGCGCCAAAATGGTATCGAGATCGAAGAAGTGCTGCTCCATGTCGGGCTCGGCACTTTCAAGCCAGTGAGCGAGGAAGACATCGAAGACCACAAAATGCACTCCGAATACTACGAGATCAGCCAGGAAACCGCAGACCGCATCAACAAAGCCAAGGCCGAAGGCCGCCGCATCATCTCCGTCGGCACCACATCCACCCGTGCTCTTGAGAGCGCTGCCAAAGATGGCCGTCTCCAAGCTGGCAGCGGCTGGACAAATATCTTTATCTATCCCGGCTACAAGTGGCAGATCATAGATGGCCTCATCACCAATTTCCATCTGCCGAAATCCACCCTGATGATGCTCGTCAGCGCCCTTTCTACGCGTGAGCACATCCTTGCCGCTTACAAAGAAGCGGTCGCTCAGCGCTACAGGTTCTTCTCTTTCGGCGACGCCATGTTCATCAACCCAGGAGATAAAAAATGAGCTTTGAATTTACAATAGAGAAAAAATGCAGCCACACTGCTGCCCGTCTTGGACGTTTATCCACACCTCACGGCGAGATCGAAACACCAACCTTCATGCCCGTCGGCACCCAGGCCACTGTCAAGACCCTGACGCCTGACGAGCTCAAAGACGCAAAATCGCAGATCATTCTTTCCAATACCTATCACCTGTATTTGCGGCCAGGGCATGAGCTTATCCGTGAGCTCGGCGGTCTCCACA
>ENA-ORMN01002874-ORMN01002874.1-human-gut-metagenome-genome-assembly--contig:-NODE-2874-length-14287-cov-5.471543_pt1 | contig 14287 bp, 8 predicted proteins | sample MGYA00242102_ERZ508993 | MGnify/ENA primary metagenome ERZ508993 (study PRJEB26280, sample SAMEA2338770) | human gut metagenome | biome: human gut; feature: human-associated habitat; material: faeces... | reverse complement strand
GAACGACATCATCCCCAAGAAGATGAACGCCACGGCCAAAAGCGCGGTCGGCAGCTTCGGGACGAGCCCCGTATGGGCGAACTCCCAGATCACAGGCACGCCGAACAGAAGGCCGACCACGCACAGCAGAAGGCCCAGAAGCGAGAAGAGCGCGAGCGGGCGGTAATCCTTGAACAGCGAGAGAATCATCATGAGCACCTTCATGCCGTCGGAGAAGGTATTGAGCTTGCTTTCGGAGCCCTCGGGACGGTCACGATAATCGATAGGAACCTCAGCGATGCGCCAGCGCTTGTCGACCGCGTGGATCGACAGTTCGGTCTCAATCTCAAATCCCGGCGAGAGCACCGGCATCGACTTCGCGAACACCTCGTTGTAGGCGCGATACCCCGTCATGACGTCGGAGAACTCGAACCCGTAGATCGCCTTGATGAGGAAACGGACGAGATTGTTTCCAAAGCCGTGGAAGGCGCGATCGTTTTCCTCGCCGTAAGTGCCGTTCGACAGGCGGTCGCCCACCACCATGTCGGCCTCGTCGTTCATAAGCGGCGCCAAAAGCTCGGGCGCGGCCTCGGCGGGATAGGTGTCGTCGCCGTCAACCATAATGTAGTAGTCGGCGTCGATATCGCGCATCATCTGACGCACGACGTTGCCCTTCCCCTGGCGACGCTCGACGCGAACCTGCGCACCATGCTCGCGCGCGATGTCGCCCGTGCCGTCGGTGGAGTTGTTGTCGTAGACGTAGATGTCGGCGTCGGGCAGGACGCGCTTGAAGTCGTCCACCACCTTGCCGATGGTCACGGCTTCGTTGTAGCAGGGTATGAGTACTGCGACCTTGTCTGCCATTGAGCTCCCTTTCAAACAAGCAAACAGCAAGCGCAAAAGCGCGAAATGTATCAATTGCCGACTATGCACACGGCGCATACCGTCCAACATCCCTCAGGGCAGCAGCCGAAGCGCATAGCTATAAGCCACATTAGTTTACTCGCTTTTTACGTTGAATGAAATGGCTTCGGCAAGCGCATAAAACTCTCCACGAACAGGCGGGAATATAGGGACAGGTACCGTTTTCCAGCCAGCATACAGGTCCGCGCCTGCAATGAACGAACCGTCTCCCGCTTCTTGGGCATAAAGAAACAGGAGGCGGTTCAAAACTCGCAAACGGGACCCTGCTTTTGTGCGCTATGGCGAAAGCGGGAATCCGATACCTACCCCTATTTTCCTGTTCGGTTAGTTATGCGTACGATGATCGCGGTAATTAGCTAAATACGTTGCGAATTCAGCTGAGGTGTCAGAGTTGCCAGAACGCCACATTTTATGGTCAATGATGGTGCTTTCGCTGTCGTAATATGCATCGATATAGGCAATAAGCCCGTCAATCGCCTCAAGCTGCGCTTCGGGATAAGCGCCCTGCCCGCTCACGTGCACTATTTCGATACCGATAGAATACGAATTCATGCCGTAGTCGGTAATGCTCTTCGAAGGAGCTTTAGTGGTTCCCCTTTTGTCGTCGCGCCCATCTTCCGGCACACCATATTCGCTGTTGTGGCCCGTATCGCCATAACCAGCATGATGGGCTATGGCATCCATCGGCACACATTGCACAATAGAGCCGTCTTTATTCACGATGAACTGCGATGCCACTTTGTTGCCGCTGCTTTCCCATGAATTAACGATAGAAGCCGCGCTGCTATCCACTTCGGTGTCGTGCAGCACGATGTACTTCTGATAGCTGGCTCCTTTTTTGCCGTGGTTGAAGTCGGGACGATAGTCTTCCGTTATATCCAGCTTCACGCGCAACTCACTTGCCGTCGGCTTAGCTTCCTCCGCAGAAGAAACGCCCCCTTCGGCTTCTTCGCCACTTTGGGCACCGCCATCCGAAGAAACGCCCGCATCATTCACCTTGAGCTGAGAGTGGTCGGGCTGTTGCTGCGGAGCTGCGCAACCCGCCAACGTGCACGCCAAAGCAGCGGCGGCAAGTATCCCTATCAGTCTCATACGTTTTCCTTTCAACCGAACGGTACGTCCCGGCGCCCAGCGCAACGGCGCCGGTGCACTCTTCAAGCGACACCCCCCCGTGCTAAGAAAGGGCGCTGCCTCAAAGGATATGCTTGCCCTGAAGGAGCCTGGGGCCGGCGCGTCAATTGGTCTGGGCTGGCCTCGAGAACAGCTGAAACCCCAGCGGGTAGCCAAGGTGCGCTTCACCAACCAACAAACGCTCCGCCCCGCCACATCCTTCAACAGCAATCGAGACGCAAATCACAGCGAGCCTGGCCAGCTACCCTTTCGGCAACCATACCAGGCTCGCAACATATCAATGCAAGAAAATGGAGATCAATCCTATTTCCTCAGGTCAACGCCAAGTTCAGCATTCACCAAATCAAATGCCGCGTCGATGGCCTTGTCCATATCGTAGTACTTGTATCCACCCAAACGGCCAGCGAACACCACGTTGCCTTCCTGCTTGGCAAGCTCAACGTACCGCTCATACAGGGCGCTGTTGCGATCGTCGTTCAGAGGATAGTACGGCTCGTCGCCGCGCTCCCAGTTTGCGGGATACTCGCGCGTAATGATGGTGGTTGGCTGAGTGCCGTACTCGAAGTGCTTGTGCTCGATAATGCGCGTGAAGGGCACCTCGCGCTCGGTGTAGTTAACCACCGCGTTGCCCTGCCAATTCTCGCATTCAATACGCTCGGACTCGAAGCGCAAAGAACGATACTCCAGCGCGCCAAGCTGATAATCGAAGTAAGCGTCGATGGTGCCGCAGTAAATAACGCGGTCGGCAATACCTTCGTTTTCAGCAACGAACTCACGATATTCGGTATTCAGCAAAATTTCCGTATCGCCGAACATGCGCTCAACCATAGCAGTGTATCCGCCCATGGGGATGCCCTGCCAACGGTCATTGAAGTAGTTGTTGTCATAAATGAAGCGAACGGGCAGGCGCTTGATGATGGAAGCAGGCAGCTCGGTGCAGCTCTTGCCCCACTGCTTTTCGGTGTAGCCCTTGATCAGCTTTTCGAATACATCCTTGCCGATAAGCGAAAGCGCCTGTTCCTCGAGATTAGAGGGCTCGCCTTCGCCAATCTGCTCGGCTGCTTCCTGCTTCTGGCGCTCAATGATTTCCTTCGCCTCAGCGGGAGTCTTGATTCCCCACATCTTCGAGAAGGTGTTCATGTTGAACGGCAAGTTGTAAAGCTCGTCCTTGTAGCTGGCAACAGGGCAGTTCACATAGTTGTTGAACTCGGCGAACTGATTTACGTAATCCCAAACGGGACGAAGCGACGTATGGAAGATATGGGCACCATACTTATGCACGTTGATGCCATCGATTTCTTCCGTGTAGATGTTGCCTGCAATGTGATCGCGGCGGTCGATGACCAAGCAGGTCTTGCCGATCTTGGCGGCTTCATGAGCAAAAACGGCGCTCGTGATGCCAGCGCCAACGATAAGGAAATCGTAATGGTTGCGCTGCATGCCATGCCTTTCTGTGTGTAACGTTTCAGCCAGCAGGTTGCTGGCCACTCTAGCGTGTTTAGAATGCACCGCGCGGGCGCACTATTCTTTATTTTAGACCAAGTCCCCCAACGATTGCATTCGAGAGCGTGCAGAGCCAGTGAATATAGGGATAGGTGCCGTTTTCCCTACAAGCAGAACGCAGGAAATACCCAGCGGTTTTTTTCATTTACTGCGGATAATTACCTGAATATATAAGTGGGAAAACGGCACCTATCCCTACAATAAAAAACGCCCTCAAGGGCGTTAACGAAAATCCGGGTATGCGCCAGTAAATCAGCGAGCGGGATTCTGGCGAGTGCAGGGAAAGCGAAAGGCCCGCAGGGCAGGCCTTCGCGCCGCCCTGCGGGCCTTGAGTTTTCCCTGTGCCGCCAGAATCCCGCGCAGCATCGTCGCGTCTCAGGAGCATGTTGCGCTGATCGTAGATCAGCGCAACCGACTAATCCTGCTTTACAACAAGAACGTCGCAGCGAAGGTTCCTGATCAGATAAGTGGAAACGCTGCCAACGAATACGTAGGTGATGTTCGAAAGACCGCGCTCACCACAGATAACCAGCTCGGGCTCAAATGGCTTGATCATCAGATTGTGAATGGTTTCCTGAATGCGACCAACCTTAACAACAACCTCTACGGAAGGAATGTCCGGATCTTCCTCGGCTGCCTTCAACGTATCGCCCAGGGAATCGACCAAACGGTTGCGAACCGTTTCAGCAAGCTCTTTGTAGTCGGTGCCCGTTAAAGAATCAGGAACCGAATCTACTACATGGCCGAACATCAATTCTGCATGGTTGAGCTTCGCAATCTGAATTGCGCGCTCGGCTACTTCCTGCTGAGTGCTGCCGCCATCGAGTGCTGCAAATACGCGCCTGTACTGCTTCATAGCTCTCGCCCCTCTTTCTCCTTCGCCATATGGCAAAGGCCCCAGTATCGAAGCGCCCCTGCGCCTCGCTTATTATCTTTCTTTATTCTAGCAGGATACCCAAACAAAAACGTCACAATGCTGTAACACGTTCATTCCTTCTTCCCCAAAGAAACCCCAAATGATGAGGGGATTGTGAATGGTTGCCTCTGCGAAAGCCATGCCTGTCACGAAGCTGTTCCGGCACTCCCTCCCGAACCTGCATTGGCCACTCTTGGCTTAACTCCAGCTAAAGCACGGGCGTTCTGCATTGCCTCCAAATATGCTTGAGCATCGCCTGGATCGTCGTCGATAGACTCATCGCCCAAATCAACCTCGCGAGGAACACGACGATACAGGATGTCGTACATAACCGGCACCACATACAGCGTCATGAACGTGGCGTACAGCAAGCCGCCCACAACCACAACCGCCATGCCGCGCTGCATCGACGATCCCACCGCATCGCTGAACACCATCGGTAACATAGCGAAGATGGTGGTAATTGCCGTCATCATGATGGGGCGCATACGGGTACGTCCCGCAGCCACCAGGGCATCGTGCTTCGACAGGCCACCACGGCGCAGCTGGTTCACATAGTCAACGAACACGATGCCGTTATTCACAACCGTGCCCATAAGCACCGCGAAGCCCAGCAGCGAAAGCATGCTCAGCTGTTCGCCAGCTGCCACCAAACCGAACAAACCGCCGGTAAAGGCAAGGGGAACAGTCAAGATCACGATGAAGGGAGAAAGCAAGCTCTGGAACTGCGCCACCATGACAAGGTAAATCAGCACAAAGCCCAAAATCAGAAGCAGCATCATTTGAGAAAGCATTGTGTTGATGTTTTCCAGTTCGCCACTGGTTTGAATGGTGTAGCCCTCGGGCAGCTGATAATCCTTGAGCTTGGTCTGCAGATCGCGCGCAAGCAAAGCATTGTTGTAACCATCTTCGACATCGGCCGTCACCGTAATAGCCCGGGTTGAGTTCACATGAATCATCGTGGGAGAGGCAACTCCCTGCTCAACCGTAGCGAACTCGCGAAGCTTGTGCGTGGCGGTATCGCCCGTCTGCTGATTGGTTATCTCGATCTCGGTATCAAGAAGATTGTCTGCCGTAACAGGGTTTGTCTTATCCACTACAGACACATTCATCTTGCTGCCATCGAGCGTCATGGAAGGCGCATCGACACTTTCGGAAAGCTTTTTCGCCAAATCGCTATACAACTGAGCAACCGTATAGCCGTCCTTGGTAAGCTTGTCGCGATCGACAACCAGGTGAAGCTCGGTCGCAGCATCTTCCATGCCGTTTTCGATTTCGGTATAGCCCTCCACCTGGCCAACGATCCCCATCACATCTTCGCTGATACGCACCAGCTCATCCTGATCGGGACCTTGGATCCTCAGCGAAAGCCCACTGCCAGTCATAGAACTCATCGCCTCGGAAGAAGAAGCGTCGGTAATCACTTCACAGTTCAGGCCAGAAGTACGCTGCTGCAGCTGATCCAAAATCGAAAGTACCTGGCCTTCGGTGGTCACTGAACTGTCGGTCTGCACGTAGAACGTGAACACCTGGTGGAACTTGTCGCTGCTGCTACTGCTGGAAATATCGCTAGCAACCATCGAGGTCGAAGACGTTCCGTCCATAGCGCCAACGAATTTCACTCCGTCGATGCCCATGGCTTCGTCCATAACCTTATCCGCCGTAGCGTACGCCGTCTCCTTGTCGGTATCTTCAGGCATGGTCACTGTCACCGTTGCCGTTTTCGAGGTCATGGTGGGGATCATAGTGATACCCATGTTCACCACGCCAATCACTGCAACAACCAAAAGCACTACCGACACCACAAGAGGCAACGCCTTATGACGCAAGAAGAATGCCAGCGAACGAGCGTATTTCGTCTGCAGCGTCTCAAACCAGTTGTTGCGGCGAGGAATATAGTTCTTGAACAGGAACGAAGAAGCAGCGGGAACCATGGTCAACGCGATAAGCAGCGACGCGGTAAGCACGTAGGCAATGGTCAGCGCGAAGGGCAGCATCAGCTGGTTCACCATGCCCGTAGTAAACACGATGGGCAAGAATACGCAAATGGTAGTAAGCGTGGAAGCAATTACCGCGCCCGAGATCTGCTTCGCACCCTGAACGGCTGCGCGAGCAGGCGGAATGCCGCGGCTGCGCAGGCGATAGATATTCTCCAGCACAACAATCGAATTATCTACCAGCATGCCAATAGCGATGGAAATACCACCAAGAGACATAATGTTCAGCGAGATGCCCGAGAAGTACATCACCACCAAGGCGCAGAGCACTGAGAAGGGAATACTGAAAGCCATGATGAGCGTGGGGCGCCAATCGCGAAGGAAAACGATGAGCACCACCACGGCAAGAAGCGCGCCCAAAAGCAGCGACCGCAAAATAGAGTTGATGTACAGCGCAATGAAAGACCCCTGGTCGCTCACCACGGTTAGATGCAATCCGGGATTGGCCTGCTCAATTTTGGTAAGCGCTGCTCGGGTATCTGCAGAGACTTCGCTCGTAGAAGCAGTGGAATTCTTGAACACCGAAAGCAATACGCCGTCTTTGGCGTTGATACGCATGTACTGATCTCCGACATTGTCAACTTCGGTGATGTCGGCAACATCGGCAAGGCGGATTTCACCCACGCCATCGATGTCGGCAAGCAAAAGCGAACGCAGGTCGGAAATGGAAGAGATGTTGTCGCCCACACGCAACAGCCACTGATCGTCCGAGCCGCTATCAAGATAGCCAGCCGGCATCGAAAAATCTTGGGCCTTAATAATGCCTGCAAGCGCTTCCTTGTCCACCAAGGCATCGACATTCGCCTTGGAAAGAGCCTCTTCACGCGAGCTTTCGTACTGAGAACGGGCATCCGCCAGCTGCTGTTTGTTAGAATCGATGGTCTGTTGGGCGCTGGCAAGCTGAGCGCTGGCGCTGCCGAACTGCGTTGCCGCGGTAATAGAGCCCGACTGCACTTCGGCAAGCTGCTTTTGGTAGGCTTCAAGTTCTCCCGTTACCGTTTGCGCCTTCTGCACAAGCTGCCCAATTTTCGCCTGAACCTGGGGGTTTGCGCCGCTAGGATCGACGGCCTTCAGCGCTCCGATCTCCGCCTGCAGCGAAGTGATCTCGCTGGTTTTCCCGGAAATTGCCAGCGTTAAGCCAGAGCTTGCCTGACCAAGCTGATCGCTTGTTTCCTGCTGCTTCTGCTCGAGCGCTTCTTTTTGACTGTTTAGCTGGCTCTCCGCTTCAGCCAGCTTCGCCTCACCTTCATCGATGCTTTTCTTGGCATCGTAGAGCTGGGAATTGACGCTGGCCAGCAGCTTGTTATTGATGTCTTCGATCTTGCTGTCGGAAAGGCGCACCTCTACCGATTTTTCCGCCGCCCCAACCGTAGAAACGTCGGCAACACCGTCAATGCGCTCCAATTCAGGAACCGCTTTGTCTTTCACCAACGAAGTGGTGTCGAAAATGTCATGGTCGTCGTAGGATGCGGCAACATACAAGGTTGCCATCATATCCATGCTGATTTCCATGTAGTTAGGGCTGCCAGCGGTTTCAGGCAGCTGAGAAGAAACCTCGTTTACCGCAGACGAGGCCTTCACCATGGCGGAATCCATATCGCTTCCGTCCTCGAACTCGAGGAATATCATGGAATAGTTATCAGCACTTTGGCTTTGGACGGAGGAAACACCGCTTACCTTCGAAAGCGAGCCTTCCAATACATCGGTAACTTCGGATTCCACCTTTTCAGCGCTAGCGCCAGGGTCGGTGGTGATAACCGCCAGATAGGGCAAATCCATATCGGGCAGCAAGTCGGTCTTCATTTTGGTGAGCGAAACACCACCCAGAATCAGGATGATGATCACCGCAACCGTAACGATATATGGCTTCTTTACGCTAAAGCGGCTAAGCACAGCAACTCCCTTAATAGTGCAGTTGAGGTAGGTTTCGGGCGAGTGCCAGAGAGAGCCTATTGACTCCCGTATGTTTTATTTAGTAAACATTGTGATTTTATGCCGCATCGCCACAGATCTCGGCCACGAATCCGCGAAGAAAGCCCCATACACGCCGATTCCACACTATGCAACGAAAAGTCGAACGATCTGCCCTGATTGTTGAAACGGCAAAGTAGGAATATAGGGACAGGTACCGTTTCCCACTTTAGCTTTGAGGCGCCGCCCGCACTAATCGCATGGAGTTGCTGGGCGGCCTCCCCAGCCCTGCCTAGCGGGGAAACAGCGTCTGTCCCCATATCCCACTAATAAAGCTCCGGCCTACGATGCTCAAGGACAGGCATGGCTGCGCGAACTCCGTCAATCGCCGAAAGGTCTATGCGGGCAGCAACCAGCTCTTCGCGGACGCTGCCACTGGCCAGCATCACACCATCAGGCCCAAACACGGCGCTTTGCCCGATGTAGCCCTTATCAACGCGACTTAAGCCCGCAACGAAGATCTCGTTCTCAATGGCGCGCGCCGAAAGAAGGGTGCGCCATTGCTCCGCCTTCAAACGGCCATCCACCCAGGCGGCGGGATTGATTAGCAGCTGGCACCCACGTGTTGCCGCGAAGCGCGCCACCTCCGGAAAACGCAAGTCGTAGCAAATGGAAAGGCCGATGCGGCCGAAGGGAGTATCAATAGGCTCGAATAACGCAGGGCCCGCCGCCATACGATCGGACTCCTTGGTGAAATCGGTGTCAAACAGGTGCACCTTCCGATACACCCCGCGCTTTACACCGTCGCTGCCCGTTATGACCGCCGTATTAAAGGGATTCCCTTCAGCGTTTCGCTCATTCACGGTGTATACAAGCCAAAGGCCATAGCGCGCCGCAAGCGCATTCATTCCGCAGCAAAACGGCCCATCGATTGACTCAGCCTCAGAAGCGAACGACCGTTTATCCAGTTCATAGCGGGTCATAAGCGACTCGGGGAACACCAAGATATCCACCCCACGAAGAGAAGCTTCAGCGCACCATTGTTCGACCATTTCCAAAACAGCTTCCATGCCGCCATTTTCAGGATGACGGCACTGAGCCAGCCCGAGGACAAAAGTCATGGCAGCTCCCTTCACGCGCGATGCGGTCAAACGCAAGCTCAAATACGAGCTTGCTTCATTTTCCCACTAAAAAACGAATGGACCGGGAATAACCCAGTCCATTCGCCTGCTAGTACCTCTGTCTCATACGGACAGCGTATGCATTAATTAGTTGTTGCGACGGCGACGAAGCAGTGCGGCAGCGGCAGCCAAGAGGCCCGCGATGCCGCCAATACCAGCGACTGCAGCAACGTTGGTAGCGTCACCGGTCTGAGGAGCAATGCTCGACTCGTCGGCTGCGTCGGCATCATCACCGGCAGCTTCCTGAACTGCGGCTTCTTCGCTGTTGGCGGTGTCGTCCGCAGCAGCCTGGTTCTCGGAGTAGAAGGCATAGTAGGTTACCACGCCGTCCTGGTCTTCATCCTCGACTGCCTTGCTGAAGTCAACGGGGGTGTACTCCCAGTTGCCCTCATCGTCCTTGAGGGTGGAAGACCAACCCTCGAAGGTCCAGCCGTCATAGGTGGGGTCGGCAGGCTGGGCAACGGTCTCGCCCTTCTTGACCTCGGTGGAAGATTCAGTCTCGTTGAAGTTGTCAACAAACTTAACGGTAATCTGCTCGGCCTGAGCATCGGCGTTCTTGGTCCACTGGGCGTAGATAGTTGCATGGTCCTTGCCGGCGATAGACTGGCTGAAGTCGACCTTGTTCAGGTCCTTCTGCTCGTCGGTGAGGCCGGAGAGGTCGGAGACCCAGTACCAGCCGTCGAAGGTGTAGCCCTCGCGGGTGGGGGCAGCGGGCTGGCGCATCATGCCGTCGGAGTCGGTGACGCCCTGCTGGAAGGTCTCGCCGGTGGCGAACTGGCCGCCGTTAGCAGCGTACAGGACGTTGATTTCGTCCTGGTTCTTCACCCACTGGGCATACATCGTTACATGAGGCTTGGTAACCGGCTGGCCGAAATCGACCTTGTTCTGCTCTTTCTGCTCTTCGGTGAGGACGCTCAAGTCGGGAACCCAATACCAGCCGGCGAAGGTGTAGCCATCACGGGTGGGAGTCATGGGCTGGCGCATCATGCCGTCAGAGTCGGTGAGGCCCTGCTGAACTTCTTGACCGTCAAAGAACTTGCCGCCATTGGCAACATACAGAACGTCGGTCTCGTTCTGTACTTCATCCTTAGTCCACTGAGCGAACATCGTAACGGTCTGACCAGTAACCGCCTGGTCGAAATCGACCTTGTCGGCAGCCTTCTGCTCGTCGGTGTAGCCGGAGTAGTCAGCGTGCCAGTACCAACCAGCGAAGGTGTAGCCATCGCGGGTGGGCGTAGGAGGCTGACGGAGTTTGCCATCAGAGTCGGCAACGCCTTGCATGGTTTCGTTGCCGTCTACGAACTGGCCGCCGTTAGCAGCATACAAAACGTTGATCTGGTTCTGTTCCGTTTTCTGCTCGTCGGCCTTGTAGTACACATAAAGCGTGCTGATGCCCTCCAGGGAGGAGGTCATGTTCACTTCTTGTTCGCTGGTCGCTACGCCTGAAACAACCTTCGTGGGGGTATACCCTTCGAAGCTCTTAACGCAATCTGCAACGCTGCTGTCTGCGGTAACGTCAATCGTGGTGGTTACGCTGGAGCCATCACGTTCGCCGCCCTGGAAGAAGCTTACAACCTCAACACTCTGAGCCTGAACCTCTGCGTTCTTTTCCCATGCAGCAAACCAGCTGCCTGCCTTGGCGGAAGAAAGATCAAGCTTGTAATACTGCTGATAATTCTCAGGAATGCCATCCATGCTGGACTGAGAGTACCAACCCTTGAAAGTATAGCCCGCACGAGTAGGCGTAGGAGCATTGATGCTTCCGTCCTCGTTTGCCTTGATGGTTACTCCAGTGCTGCCATCAGTGAACTGTCCACCATTTGCCGAAAACGAAAGCTCGGCCTGGGTAGACTGCTCGGAAGTAGCTCCCTCGCTATTCTCATCGGCGTCATCGGCCAATGCTACTGCAGGCACACTACCAAGAGCAAGCGTCAAGCTCAGGCTTGCCGCAATTGCTTTCTTAGAACGCAAATCCTTCATTTATTCTCCTTTTCGCACTGCATTAGCCCGCGCCCTTACGCGTCAGACTAGTTATCTTTTTTATGCATTCGCTATTTAAAGGCAGTTTGAAAAGGATCCGTTGCACAACATTAGTTACCGATTTGCTTTGTGCACAACATGCGCAACTGAGAGGTTTACCCGTTAAATCTATTGAGACATTATGGCTTTGACCTCGTATTTCTGCGTTATAATATGAATAACGCGCAGCTAGTACCCATTTTTATCGTTTTAACCTGTAGCGAAATTGCGCACCCGGCAAGGATATAGATGCACACACCCAGCTCCTATATGTATTCTGATCTACGCAGCTTTGGCGGCATCACCAATAAAGATGCTGCAAGCGAGCTCCTAACCGATCGGACTGTGTGCGGCAACGGTGCGCCCCGTGATCGAATCAATGAAAGAACCTTTTTATCAAGGCAGATCGTCCACGCAACCCCAAGCCAGGTACATCCCGAGTTTTTTTGCGACTTTCATCAAAGCGCCCAAACAATAACTAGCAAAATCGTTTCCAATTTAGCCAACCCCTGTGCATACCACGAGGTTATAGAGCACTACGGTGGTGTAGCGGCAAAGGAAATGGGGGCTCTTCTCAGGCACTATTCCCTTGATGGAAATCTGTACGCCAACGCTATTCGCAGAATCAACGCATCACCTATGTCGGAAACATCCGATAAGGCCGTGCTTTTGGTGATGATGTTTCTGACTACTGGATGCCTCGCAGATCCCGAAATTGCAGCAAGAACAACGCACAGTTTCATGGAGAAGAAGCTTTCATTCACATTTTCAACGCTTCAGCCAACACTAGCGCAACCAAAGCACACAACCAAATCCGCTGGCAAACCCATAAAACTTGGGCTAATCAGGATCGATAACGAGGTTGCGTGCTCTCCTATATACCCTCTCTCTACCTCCGAGGAAGGAACCACTATCGGGCTCTTGGCAACAGGCAGCAACAGCATCAATGATGTCGATATCGATGTTTCTAGAAAGCATCTTCGCATTTTCGAAGACGGAAGCGCCTGGTACGCTCAGGGGTTAGGATCGACAAACGGCACTACTCTAATTTCAGGAGCCGATAAATCTATCACTGAGATAGAACCGCAAGGATCTGCTAATAAAAAGTACCCCCCCCCGTCAAAATCAGCCATGGTGACACACTCTGCCTAGGCAAAACAACGAGGTTTCTTGTTCTGAAAATTGCCGATTAATAGTTAACTGGCTACATGGGCCCATTACCTTGTTGCGCAACATTCAAGGCTCATCAGATTGCAGTATAGATCAATCACACTGTATGAAAGAAGGGCAGTTTTGGATTCAGTTGACCCATGCTTCGGGCTCAATAACCAATCAGAACAACGAGTATCCATTCTCTCCCTGGACTCCTTTACGCCAGCTTTCGTGGACCCAAACTGCACAAAGGAAGAAACTAGTCGTCGTTTTCTGACATTCTTCCTGGAAAATAAAGCCCCATATCCCAGCTGCATGGTTTTGCGCAAAGCCTACAACACGCTCAATGAATGCGTCGCACTGAAATCCCCTTTGTTCTACGAAGACGGCATTAAGGAAATGGAATACAAGGAAACCTCTCAAGAAGCGCTGCAAAGATACGAAGAGGTTCAAACACTGCTTACCCTGGAAGAATTTCGCAGTTCATTGGCGGTTTCACATTTAAAGGGTTTTCCCCGCATGCTTGGGCTAGGGAACGCCAAGGGCAAGCCAATTATCGTCAGGGAGTATGTTGAAGGGGTCACGCTGGCAGCAGCAATAGACTTACTTCCCCATGTAAACCTTGGTGCGTGCATTGGGATCGAGCCCATTACGGTTGCCGCAATTGCCAAAGCGGTCCTGAAAATACTCCTCAATGCCAAATCGCTTGAGGGTGCCTTCGTGCACCGCGATCTATCACCGCGCAATATCATTATCAGAACAGAAAGAGCAAGCCTTCAGCAACAAGTAGACTCCTGCTGCTTTGATATATGTCTCGTTGACCTGGGAAGCGCTTCGTACATTGAAACAGATTCCCCGTTTACCACCACTCAATATGGCATCTGGCGTTACGGAACGATTGAGTATGCCCCACCCGAAATGCTCACCCGCGATGTAGAGGGCATTGAAGAACTTCGACATTCAGAGACCATCGATACCTATGCTCTCTGCAGCATAATGCATTTGCTGCTCACGCTAAAAACCCCGTACCAACTTGCTTCGAGAATCAATGATTCGCCTTACTTGGTTAAGATCAAAGAAAAGCCGAAAATAGTCCCAAACGTTCCTGTAAGCAAATTGCTGAAGCTTGCTGATCAAGGAATCAAGGCGAACCAAGAAGAGCGCTTCAGCATCAGGGAACTATACAAAGAGCTATGCAGGCTCGTCTAAGCGGTATAGCAACACTTAACTAGATAAATTTGGATAACGGACCGGGAAAACCCGGTCCGTTTAACTATTAGCACGTTTAATGTAAAAAGACAGCGCAAGAAATAATTAGTTGTGCGAAGGATGCGAAGTGGCGGCAGCCAAGATGCCCGCGATACTGCCAATGCGGGCCATGCGGCATGGCTCATTGCCCCACCAGTCTGTGAGGAGGCGATGTTCGACTCGTCGGCACCATCGTCAGCGGCTTCCTAGCCTGCGTCCTCCTCGTTGTTGGCGGAGTTCTCAGCGGCAGGCTGGCCCATAGAGCAGAAGGGGCTTATAGGACAAAAAGTGTGTCTCGATAGAACGCATGTTCCCCTCATGCTAAT
>ENA-ORMN01002869-ORMN01002869.1-human-gut-metagenome-genome-assembly--contig:-NODE-2869-length-14307-cov-5.406259_pt1 | contig 14307 bp, 16 predicted proteins | sample MGYA00242102_ERZ508993 | MGnify/ENA primary metagenome ERZ508993 (study PRJEB26280, sample SAMEA2338770) | human gut metagenome | biome: human gut; feature: human-associated habitat; material: faeces... | reverse complement strand
TTAAGATTATATCTTATTAGGCAGAGGTGTTACAACTATATTTTATCACAACAATATTCCGATCGTACAGTTCCTGATCGGAAATTATATGATGCTGGAATATATATCTTATTTGATTTTCGGCATGCTGCCGATTCCGTTTATTTTGTTTGAGAAACAGATCGTAGCTCAGAAGTTTGGCTGGCTGTTAAGTCTGATTGCTGTATATATCATGCTGGTACAGACCGGAAGAGTTGTATTGCAAATGACTGGTTATATGGATCTGAAAGAAAGCCAGACTATTATTCATGTGGTTATCCTTTTGTCCATTGCCATGTTTATTCTGCTGGGAATTGTAAATATGTACGTCAACAGAGAAAGTGAAAAGAGTTTGATTAGCAGAGTTAATGTCATATTTCTGCTGGTTATAGCTGCCGGCAGTGGCATCGATATTCTGACCTATTATATATATCCACAGGGGGGGAAAGAGTTTAATTGTTCCAAATTCGCACTTCTCCTATATATTGTCAGCCTTGTTTACGCCACAATGAAAGAGACAGAAGAACTGGTGCAGAAGGCACAGGACGCAGAACGACTGGCTTATACTGATGAACTGACCAGACTTAATAACCGCACCGCATACAATGAAGCAGTGGAGAAGATAGATTTAACCAAGGGTGTTCATACGGTATTTATGTGTGATTTAAATAATTTGAAGAAATGTAATGATACCATGGGACATCACTGGGGGGATACTTATATCAAGATAAGTGCTGGAATCATACAGGAAAGTTTTGCCGATATAGGCAGGGCATACCGGATCGGCGGTGATGAATTCTGTATTATTTCGGATGTGGATGATCCGGAACAGATTCAGGCAGCATATGACAAGCTTGCGTACAGGGTGGAAGAATATAATACCGGCACATCGGTAATCGAGATAGGAATTGCAGTTGGTTATGCAAGGTATGATGCAAATATCGATAAAAACCTGGAAGATACAAGGATTAGAGCCGATCAGCGCATGTACCTGAACAAGGAAACGATAAAAAATAAAAAAAATTGAAAAAAGTATTGACAAATGCCAATACTATTGTTATAATACTGCTTGTGTTTCGACGAACGTCGACAAGCCCAGTTAGCTCAGTTGGTAGAGCAGAGGACTGAAAATCCTCGTGTCTCTGGTTCGATTCCGGAACTGGGCATTTTTTGTATCTAAAAACTTTTAGAAATAGAAAGTGAAAAGGTGAAAGCATATGGATATACAAAAAGAGGATAAACAGCAGACTTTATATGAAAAGTTAGAAGAGTACAGTAAATCTGATTTTTATCCATTTCATATGCCGGGACATAAAAGAACAATTTTTAAAGAAATTAATTTGTCGCCATATTTATATGACATAACAGAGATTGATGGATTTGACAATCTGCATCATCCAGAAGAAATCATTAAACAGAGATTAGAACAGGTATCTGAATTTTATAAATCTAAGAAAAGTTATTATCTGGTAAATGGAAGCACCTGTGGAATAATGTCTGCCATATCTGCAGTAACAGAACAGAAAAAGACGGTTATTCTTGCCAGAAATTCTCATAAATCTTCTTATAATACAGTTTTCCTTTTAAATTTAAAAACAGAGTATATATATCCGGATTATATTGCGGACTATGGAATTAACGGAGGTATCACACCGGAGAATGTAGCAAAATTCCTGGGAGAATATGATAATATACAGGAAATAGCAGCATTTTTTATTACTTCGCCTACTTATGAAGGAGTGGTGTCTGATATTGAAGGAATCGCCGAAATATTGCATAAATGGGGAATTCCGCTGATTGTAGATGAAGCACATGGAGCCCATTTTAGTATGAATCCGTATTTTCCGGAATCGGCTTTGCACAAAGGGGCAGATCTGGTAATACAGAGCCTTCATAAAACACTGCCGGCATTTACGCAGACGGCAATGATTCATATTGGCAGGGGTAGTCTGGTTGATTCGGAAAAACTGGAAAGATATCTGGCTATTTATCAGTCAAGCAGTCCGTCCTATGTATTGATGGCAGGAATCGATCGGTGTATGCAGCTTATGATGGATGAGGAACGAAGGAAAAATCTGTTTCAGGTATACATTGAAAGTCTGGAAGCATTCCGGGAAAAATGTGGTCAGTTCAAATATTTCAAACTTCTGCAGTTTAATGCAGGATATGGGATGTATGATTATGATAAATCCAAACTTGTAATTATTCCGGATCTGCATTATTATAATGGCAGAAAGCTGTATCAGGTATTGCTTGATAAATATCATCTGCAAATGGAGATGGCTTCGGAACGCTATATTATAGCAATGACTTCGATTGGCGATACCGAGGATGGATTTAAACGTCTGTATACAGCATTGGAAGAATTGGAAAGAGAAATACGGTTTTCGATAAAATATAAATTTTTGTACGAAGATCAGCAGGAAAAAAGTACGGATTGCAATGAGAGCAAAAGTTTAAAATCTGTATTACCGGTTAAGAAATCCGGAAAAGCGATTGTATGTAAAAATATTCGGGAGGCATCGGAACAGGAGTATGATATCATGTTATGGAAGCAGGCAAGGGGAAAGATATCTGCGGAATTTGTATATTTATATCCGCCCGGTATCCCGATTCTTGCTCCCGGAGAAATTATTACGGGAGAAATTATAGAAGACATATTAAGATACCATCAGATGGGATTAAATGTCCAGGGAATGTCGGACGAGGAATGTCAGACGATAAGAGTTGTCAGGGAAAACTGGAAACCGGTAGATTTTGGACAGGTGAAATTCTGAAGTTATCCACATTTAAACATAGAAAAAGGAAATTTAGAGGAATTATGAGCAATATTTTTTATTTAATGGGGAAAAGTTCATCCGGCAAGGATACCTTATATAGAAAACTGATGGAACAGAACCGGTTATTGAAGGGAATCGTAAGTTATACAACAAGGCCGCAGAGAGCGGGAGAAACGGACGGAAAAGAATACTTTTTTGTAACGGAAGATGAAATGAAAGCGATGGAGCAGAAGGAAATCGTAATCGAAAAGAGAGTTTATCACACGATTTATGGGGACTGGAGTTATTTTACCGCTGATGATGGCCAGATACAGGAGAACGGCTGTGATTACCTCTTAATAGGCACGTTGGAGTCTTATATGAAGGTAAAGAAGTATTATGGAGAAAAACGCGTATTTCCTGTGTATATCGAGGTGGAGGACGGAATACGTCTAAAGAGGGCGATAGAGAGGGAAATGCAACAGAAAAAGCCGAATTACGAAGAACTATGCCGGAGGTTTCTTGCGGACAGCCAGGATTTTTGTGAAGAAAATATACAAAAGTGCGGGATAGAGCAGCGATTCTCCAATTATAACGCAGATCAGTGCATAAAGGAAATCAATAATTATATGAAAAAAAAATAAAAAATAGTGCGGGAGGTGTGATTTTATGGATAATATGAAAATTTCAGAAATTTTGACAAATCCGAACCATAGGATTGACAGAACCGCCCAGAGTGGGGATGATACGTTTAAATTTATGCTGGTAAGTAATATTGCAGAACAGGAATTACAGCAGAAAATAGGCGGACTCATGTCGCAGATTGATGAACAGGGAAAAAAGATTTCCAAAAAGAAAGATATCCGGGATATGAGACGTTACCGGGAACTGATAAAGGAATTGTTAAATGAAGTTATTTATCGCTCCCATGAATTTTCCAGAGAGAATTTTCTCGACCGGAGAGGACGGCACAGGGTTTATGGTATTATCAGGCTGGTGGATAAGAATCTGGATGAGCTGGCTGAGGAATTAATGAAGGATGAACAGGATAATATTTCGATTTTAAGCAAGATTGGCGAAATACAGGGTCTGCTGCTTGATATTTTTACTTAGGAGGTACAAATGGCGGGATTTCGAGAAATAATAGGACAGGAAAAGATAGTGGAGCATTTCCGGAATGCAATTCGTTATGATAAAATTTCCCATGCATATATTCTGAATGGAGAGCAGGGAATGGGAAAAAAGATGATTGCAGAGGCCTTTGCAATGACTGTACAGTGTGAAAATGGGGCATATGAACCGTGTATGTCCTGTCATTCGTGCAAACAGGCAATGAGCGGAAACAACCCGGATATCCGATGGGTAAAGCATGAAAAACCAGCCACCATTTCGGTCGAAGATATCCGCATGCAGGTAAATAATGATATCGTAATTAAACCTTATGAGTATAAGAGAAAGATTTATATTATAGATGAGGCGGAAAAAATGACGGCAGCGTCGCAGAATGCATTATTGAAAACGATTGAAGAACCACCGGGATATGCGGTGATTCTTCTTTTAACGTCGAATAAGGAAATGCTTCTGCAGACGATTTTGTCAAGATGTGTGGTGATGGACCTGGCTCCTGTGCGTGCGGACAAAATAGAAGAATATCTGAAACAGAGGGAAAGAATTGTGGATTACAGGGCAAGGGAAGCTGCTGCTTTTGCGGGTGGAAATATAGGAAAAGCAAAGGAAATGTGTGCATCTGATGATTTCTTTGCCTTTAAGGAAGAAGTGCTGAGAATGGCGAAAAATACCTGTTATATGAATGTTGCTGATATGACGGCATATGTGAAGGAGATGGCAAAGCAGTATAAAGAAAATATAGGAAATTATTTAAATTTGCTGGAACTTTGGTATAGAGATGTGTTAATATATAAGGTGTCGCAAAATTACAAGGAATTATTATTTCAGAAAGAAGAGAAAGTGATACAGGAACAGGCGGAAAAACTGCAGTACCAGGGAATTGAGAAAATACTTGAGAGTATTGACAAAGTACGCTTTCAGATAAAATCAAATGTTAATTTTGAACTGGCATTGGAAATGATGTTTATTAACATCAGAGATAGTTTTGCATATGGAGGCAGATAGATTTTATGGTTAAAATTATTGGTGTAAGATTTAGAAAAGCCGGAAAAATTTATTTTTTCAGTCCGGCTGAATATGAAATAGAATGTGGGCAGCATGTCATTGTGGAAACTGCCAGAGGAATAGAGTATGGCAGTGTGGTATTCGGTCCGAAAGACGTAGAAGAAGATAAGGTAGTACAGCCTTTAAAATCAGTGATAAGAATTGCAACACCGGAAGATGATGAGCAGGAACTGAAAAATAAGGAAAAAGAGAAGAAAGCTTCTGAAATCTGCCTGGAAAAGATAAAAAAACACGGACTGGATATGAAACTGATCGGTACGGAATATACGTTTGATAATAATAAAGTATTGTTTTATTTTACGGCGGATGGAAGAATTGACTTTCGTGAACTGGTAAAGGATCTGGCATCCGTATTTAAGACAAGAATTGAATTAAGACAGATTGGTGTGAGAGATGAAACGAAGGTATTGGGCGGAATCAGTATTTGTGGAAGACCATTGTGCTGTAGCTCGTATCTGTCAGATTTTGTACCGGTATCCATAAAAATGGCAAAAGAACAGAATTTATCCCTGAATCCTACTAAAATATCGGGTATGTGTGGAAGACTGATGTGCTGTTTGAAAAATGAAGAAGATGCATATGAGTATCTGAACTCAAAACTTCCGGATATTGGTGAATACGTTACAACTGTGGAGGGGCTGAAAGGTGAGGTATCAACGGTCAGTGTATTAAAGCAGCTGGTTAAAGTTATCGTGGAGGTTAATGGCGAAAAGGAAATCCGTGAATATAAGGTAGAGGATTTAAAATTTAGGAAGAAAAAGAAACATGATAATGAAAAGATACAGGATAAAGAGCTGAAACAGCTGGAAGAGCTTGAGAAAAAGGAAGGAAAGTCTAAGTTTGATGATTAATCTGCAACCGGGTGAGCGAATTGATGATTTGGAAAGAAACGGATACCGGATTATCCAAAATCCTGAGAAATTCTGTTTTGGAATGGATGCGGTGCTGCTATCCGGTTTTGCAAGGGCACAAGCCGGAGAAACTGTGCTGGATCTTGGAACAGGAACCGGTATACTGCCAATATTGATGACGGCAAAGACAAGGGCAGAGCATTTTTCTGCATTGGAGATTCAGCCGGAAAGTGCGGATATGGCACGAAGAAGTATTGCATTAAACAGTCTGGAAGATAAGATCGATATTATCTGCGGCGATATTAAAGTGGCTTCCGGGATTTTTGGAAAAGCAAAATTTGATCTTGTTACCTGTAATCCCCCTTATATGAATGACTGTCATGGATTGAAGAATCCGGATTTGCCGAAAGCGATTGCAAGGCATGAGGTGCTATGCACACTGGAGGATGTCATCAGGGAGAGTGCAGCAGTTTTAAAACCCGGTGGAAGGCTGTATATGGTTCATAGACCGCACCGGCTGATAGAGATTATTACAGGCCTTACCAGGTATAAATTAGAGCCGAAAAGGATGCAATTTGTACATCCTTACCAGGACAGGGAAGCCAATATGGTGTTAATAGAAGCAGTAAGGGGTGGTAAATCCATGTTGAAGTTAGAACGTCCTTTGATTGTATTTCAGGAAAAAAATGTATATACGGAACAAATTAAGCAAATCTATGGATTTTAGAAAGGTGGATAAGGGATATGCAGGGAAAGTTGTATTTGTGTGCAACACCGATAGGTAATCTGGAGGATATTACATACAGGGTATTAAGAATTTTAAAAGAAGTGGATATGATCGGTGCAGAAGATACCAGACACAGCATTAATCTGATGAATTATTTTAATATTGCAACACCCATGACCAGTTACCATGAATATAATAAAATTGAAAAAGCAAAATATCTGGTAGAAGAAATGAAAAAAGGAAAAAATGTTGCAATTATTACGGATGCAGGAACTCCGGGGATATCCGATCCGGGCGAAGAGATAGTGCGTCAGTGTCATGAAGCAGGCATAGAGGTAAGTTCCGTTCCGGGGCCAGCGGCCTGTGTGACAGCATTGACCATGTCCGGATTATCTACCAGAAGATTTGCTTTTGAAGCATTTCTTCCGTCAGATAAAAAAGAGAGACAGCAGATTCTTAAGACATTAAAAGATGAAACAAGAACCATGGTTATTTACGAAGCACCGCATCATTTAATCCGGACGATGAAAGAATTGCTGGGAGTTCTTGGAAACCGGGAGATGACTTTGTGCAAGGAACTGACTAAAATTCATGAAAAGGCAGAAAAATCTACAATTGAAGATTTGATTGCAAAGTATGAGGGAACGGATGTTAAAGGCGAATATGTCCTGGTTATTCAGGGAAAATCGTTCGAGGAAATTGCAAAAGAGGAGCAGGAAGCATACCGTGACATCAGTTTGGAAGAACATATGCAGCACTATCTTGACCAGGGAATGGACAAGAAGGAAGCTATGAAATGTGTCGCGAAAGACAGAGGAATATCTAAACGTGATGTATATGCACAGATTAATATAAAGTAGGTAGAAAACAGGGCATATTCCGCCCTGTTTTCCTGTTACATGGAAGGCTGCGTCTGTGGAAGTCCGGAATGGAGATTTTCAAACAAATCATTCCGGTATGGCTTTGAAATATTCATTTCAATATTATTAATGCAGACTGTTTTGGAAGAATATCTGGTAATATGATGGATATTAATAATATACGAATACTGTATGCGTATAAAAGCATTTGAAAGCACCTGAAGTTCATGGTATGCCTCTTCAATTTTGCAATAGGTGGTATAGACTTTCGTATCTGTATAGATTTTCAGAATACGGCCGCTTTTTTCAATGTACAGAATATCTTTCAGCGGAATATGATAGGTATAGCCATTGCTTTTAAAAGAAAAGCATTTGTGATAATATAACAGTTCATGACAGGCTGTTATTATTTTTTCTGTAAAATGACATTCATCAATCGGCTTAGGCAGTAGGGCATATGGATGGGTATCAACAAATGCGGTTGCATATTCGATATGTTCAGGTGTGGAGGAAAGATAGATTATGACTGTTTTCCGACTGCTGTGATTCTGGATGTAAGATATCGCGGTCAAATCATCTTCTTTATTCTGGGAAATATCCATGATAATAATGTGAAAGTAATTATTGGTGCAGAAGCTGTGGTAAAGTTCTGCACCATTGGAAAATTCTTCAAAATTAATTTTACAGTTACGGAAAGTATTTTGGATCACTTTTTCTAACTGGCAGCAGACAGATGCACTGCTGTCACATATTGCTACAGATAACATCAGTCCGCCGAATCGAATTTTAAAAGCTGTGTTTTAATAAGTTTCCCGGTTTCTGTAAGAACTTCTGTTTCTGCGGGAGAAAGTCCGTCAAAAACACATTCTAGCATAAATTGTATGGCTGTGGTTTTATTTTCAAGAGAATCCATGAGAAGATAGTCAATAGACACATTTAATGCATTTGATATATTAATTAAATTCAGAAGTGATATTCTGGAGTTCCCACTTTCTATATTTCTTAAAGTTTTTTCTTTAACGTGGGACATTTTATAGAGATCTTTATAAGTAAAATTTCTGCGTAAGCGGCATTCTTTAATGTTTTTTCCTAACAGGCTGTAGTTAATGGTTGGTTCGTTCAAAACTCATTCCCCCTTTTCTGGTGTTTAAAGCTGTTTAATATTTCAATGCAGGAAATCTGCTGTTCTTCATCCAACCCATTTATAATATCTATCTGGGACAGGGACAGCGAATTTTCTGCTGAAGTATTGGTAATTAATCGTTCAAAAGGAACATCAAGAGCATTGCATATCTTTACTAATGCATCGAGGCTTGCATGTGCGGATCCGTTTTCTATATTCCGGATATGGCTGTCTGAAAGGTCACATAATTCCGCAAGTTCCAGCTGTGATAATTCTTTTGATGCTCGTATGGATTTTAGCATTTTTCCAGTGCATTTAAATTCATAAAAATAATTAAATTTCATATAACCTCTTTTGTATTTATTAATAGTTTAAGATATAAGTGAGGGCTGTCAGACCAGAATCTTTCAAGCCGGCAGAAATTATTCTGGAATTTTTCCCTGTAACATAGTTTATGTAAAAATCTGGAAAAAATAAATACTATATAAAAGGAAAAATCCTTGCATTAAGTTAGGTTTTTGCAAAAGTATACAAAAATGTGATAAAAGGCAACAATTTTGAAAAAAAGAAGAAATTTGTTGTATAATATTGTTAAGGCTGAGAGAAAACCTTAAATAAATTTATCAGGAGGAAAATGGGGCAGTGAGAAAGAAAGGGAGCATTATTATATTACTGGACTCTGAGGGAATGGAAGTGAAGAATTTCCTGTATATGCTGTCAGGGTATAAGGGCATACAGAATTATGAGCTGATACTGGCATACCAGAAGGATCAGAGAGAGTACATCAATATAATCAGCAGTCAGGTATTGGGGAAATTAAAGCCCGTATATTATCCAATGGAGGAGGTCGGAAATACAGGCAGGGTATATAATGCAGCAGCGGGACTGGCAACTGCGGACGCACTGATCTTCATGGATATGCAGATGGTGCTGATACAGGGATGCCTGGATGAGATGATGAAATCCCTGGAAGAGGACAGGGTGCTGGCAGTGCAGCCAATGATTATAAAATTTCATTCAGCACTGGTAAAGAGTACGGGATATGTATTTTCCGAAAGCAGTACGGGGCATGCACTTCAGAACAGGCAGGTAAAGGATGAGATTGTAAATAAATCATTTGAGAGAAGTGCATTGATCACATCACTGATGGCAGTAAACCGGCTGGTATTTGAGGAATTAAGAGGCTTTAACAGTAATTTTCCCAAAGAATGGCTGGGAAGAGAGCTTACCATGAGAATTACCATGAAGGGATATAAGAATATGTATAATCATCGGGCAAGAGCATATGATATGGTGGATGAAAGAGGAATGTGTGAAACAGGTCTGATTGATAATTTCTGGTTTCCAAGGAGAAAAGAGTGTTTTTTTGAAATGAAGAATCTATTAAAAACGCAGATAAAGAAAAACGAACTCGAGAAAAAATACATTGTCATTAATTTTTCTGGAATCATGCAGATTCAGGAGTTTTTAAATGGCACTGAAATAAGGATTCAGAAAGTCATCCATTATACAGTGTCAGAATCAGAGGCGAAGATACGGTTTGAAAAGATATTACCATTTTATCTTATGGAGGAGAAATGTGGGTATATTTATATTGTTAATAATTTTGTGCAGATAAAGGATAATCCGGTCTGGTTTGCAACAAGGAAAAAAACGGAGGATATGATTATTGATTTGTCGGGAAATGTCATTAAAGTAGGAGAATTATAAAAGGGTATAAGGTTATGAATACAGGGAAAACAGAATAGAATAAAAAAAAGCATAGTGGTCTTTTATGTTAAACTGGATTTGGGGAAGTATGATTGTAGCCGGTACGGTGTATGCAATTCTGACGGGAAATACGCAGGCAGCTGGTGAAGGTCTGATGGAAGGAGCAGAGGAAGCTGTAGGACTTGTACTTACAATGGCAGGAATTCTGGGTGTATGGTGCGGACTTATGGAAATTGCGGAAAAATCCGGACTAATGAAGAAAATTACAAAAATATTAAAACCATTTGTAACATTTATGTTTCCTGATATTCCGGAAGATCATAAGGCACTGAAATATATTTCGATTAATTTTGCAGCAAATATATTCGGGCTGTCCGGTGCGGCAACACCATCGGGAATAAAAGCAATGAAAGAATTACAGAAATTAAAAGACGGGCAGCAAAAAGCAGGCAGAAAAAATGCAGCCGAAATGGCTGCAAGTAAGGAAATGTGTACTTTTTTAGTGATTAATATCTCGTCTCTGCAGCTTATCCCGATCAGCATGGTGGCATACCGCAGCCAGTATGGAAGTGTCCATCCTGCCGCGGTAACATCACCTGCGATTATAGCTACACTTATCAGTACCCTGACAGCAATCCTGTTCTGTAAAATAATGTGTAAACTAAAACGGGATTAAATATTCTGTCCCATCCGTTTCCGGCAGACTCTCATGCAGCGGAAAAATGCAGGAATCAGGAAGCAGTCTGCAAAAATCCATGCCAGCGGATCGGCAAGGCATACCCCATAGTAACCGATAAATGGAACAAGACCAAAGGCGGCAATCGTTCTGGCAATCATTTCAAACAGTCCTGCAAGAATAGCAAACTGGCTGAATCCGAGTCCCTGGATGGAGAAACGGATAATATTTACAAGTGATAAAAGGAAGTAGGTACTGCTTCCAAATAAAATATATGTGCCGGCATTCTTTATTACGGCGGTACTGTCTGCATTTACAAATAACAGCAGTAATTTTGATGAGAAAAGGTTTAAAACCACAAATAAGAATATGCTGTATACCAGCCCGATTTTTACGGCGGTTTTTACACCCGGACCGATTCGCTCCAGTTTTCCTGCTCCGACATTCTGACCGGCATAGGTTGCCATAGTTGTTCCCAGTGCATCATATGGACACCAGAAAAGGATGGCAAGTTTTTGTGCTGCAGTAACGGAAGTGACATAAAGTTTTCCAAGACTGTTTACGGAAGTCTGGAGAATAACACTTCCGATTGCGGTAATGGAGTACTGAAGTCCCATGGGGATACCCATGCTGCAGAGCGTTTTTGCCCAGTGGGAGTCAAATTTCCATTCTTCCTTTGATATTTTTAATATTGGAAATTTCTTTTTCATATACAGTACACAGGCAATACCGGATATCGCCTGTGAAATAACAGTTGCAAAAGCAGCTCCTTCCACACCGGTATGAACCAGGCAGATAAATACAACATCAAGAACGATATTGATAATGGAGGCAAGTGCAAGAAAGTATACAGGGGTCCGGCTGTCTCCGAGGGAACGGATAATGCCGGCAACCATATTGTATAAATATACGGCAGGAATACCTGCAAAAATAATGACAATATATTTATAGGAATCATCAATCAAATCTGCCGGTGTGTTCATAAATGTAAGAATATTGCGGCAGAAAATAACGGTGATAACGGTCATGACAGCGGCGAAAATCAGGCAGAGCCAGACACTGTTGGCAACGACGCGGCGCAGATTGGAATCTTTTTTTGCACCGAACTGGTGTGCGACCGGGATGGCAAAACCATTACAGACACCGGTACAGAATCCGATGATCAGAAAGTTTAAAGATCCGGTAGCACCTACCGCCCCAAGGGCATCTTCTCCAAGAAACTTTCCGACAATCATGGTGTCTACCATGCTGTAAAACTGCTGAAATAAAAGACCGAAAAAAACAGGAAGGGCAAATCCCATGATTAATGAAAAGGGTTTTCCTTCTGTCATGCTCTTTGTTGAATCTTTAGCCATAATAGTAAAATCCTTTCTTTTAAGTATAATTACAAATCAAGTTTTAAATCATTTTCTTTGATCCAGCCTATTTTGCGGAAGAATAATCCGAAAAGCCAGGTGAGTAATCCGGGCAGGATAAAACAGATGAGCAGCAGCCCGAGCCAGTCAAATGCGGTAATGGCAGATTTTGCACCGGAAGCTACATCGGCAGCCCAGCCGGTATATACACCGATCTGTCCGACGAGTCCGCAGGTTCCCATACCGGAAGATACGGCAGCTCCGTTCATCTGGAGTTTAAAGATACAGGTTGACACAGGACCGATTACTGCTGAGGAAAGAATGGCGGGAAGCCAGATTTTTGGATTCTTCACTATATTTCCCATCTGAAGCATACTTGTTCCAATTCCCTGTGCAAATAATCCGCCCCATTTATTTTCACGGAATGAAAGTACTGCGAAACCGACCATCTGGGCACAACATCCGGCAAGTGCAGCTCCGCCTGCCAGTCCGGTGAGTCCGAGTGCGGCACATATTGCAGCACTGCTGATAGGAAGGGTAAGTGCAATACCGACAATAACGGAAACGATAATACCCATGAAGAATGGCTGGAGTTCGGTTGCCCACATGATGGCATTGCCGACGGCACTGGCAGCCTTTCCGATTCCCGGGGCCCACCACATTGCGAGCAGAATGCCTGCAGTAATGGTAACAAAAGGGGTTACGATGATATCAATTTTTGTTTCTTTTGAGACCAGCTTGCCAAGTTCGGATGCAAAGATGGTAACAATCAGTACCGCGAGAGGCCCGCCGGCACCACCGAGGGTATTCGTTGCAGCACCGACGGCGGCAAGAGAAAACAGCACGAGGGGCGGACAGTGCAGGGCATAGCCGATGGCGATCGCCATGGCTGGACCGGTTGAAGCTTTCGCATATGTTCCGATTTCAACAAGAAATTTTACCCCAGCCTGTTCACCAATGGTTGCGATAATTGTGCCGATTAAGAGTGAGGCAAAGAGTCCCTGTGCCATAGCCCCAAGAGCATCAATGCCGTATCTTTTTGCGGATATTTCAATATCCTTTTTCTTTAAAAAAGCTTTAAAATTTTCCATTAGTAAGTAACCCTCTTTTCATTTTAAAAATCCTTTTTCCTGAAGTGCCTGTTCGATTTTGTCCAGGATTTCTTCGGAAGCCGCTGTAACAGAATGGTAATGAAAACCATTTGTAAGGACATTCAGTGGCTGGGAATGACTTTCGTGAAGTTTGTCCAGAAACTCATCAACGTCGGTTCTGTTTTTCAGAATCAGATCTACCGTAATCATGCCATAGACATCATGTTCCACGATAACATCCAGAACGGTTCCACCTAAATCAACAATGGTGTATAACTCTTTCTTTATCTGTTTGGTTGTGTGGAAAACCGGGAATATTCTTTTGCACTTTGTGGAAATATGTTCCGGTTTATACAGGACATATCCTTTATTCGTGCTGAGAATATTCTTGTTTGTTGCCCGGATAAGTGCAATATCCTGTACAATGACCTGTCTGCTTACCTGAAACTGCTTTGCAAGTGCAGTTCCTGATACAGGCTTTGTTGATTTGCTGATGATCTCTATAATTGCTTTACGTCTCTCTTCTCCTGTCATAATTATGCCCAGCCTTCCTCTTACTATCATAAGTAGTCTACACCAATCCCCCTTCTTTGTGCTACATTTTCTTTTGGAATCTTTCTATAGAATTAGATTTATTTGCACAAAAGAACCATCAACAGAAAAAACAGCAAATAGATTGACTACATTCTGAAAAAATTTTATACTTATTATAAACCTATATGCATACGAAAGGAGAATTCTATGAAAGTTCATAAAATATTGGCATTAACACTTGCTATGGCATTATCCATATGCGCAATTCCTACTACTATTGCAGAAGCAAAAGGTGAAACCTGGACAATTCCCGGTGACAATACCTATCATTTAGACGGTACAGATGTTGTCATCAAAGTCGAGGGTGAAACCCTTCATGTAACAGGAACAGGTGCCGTTCCAAGTTATGA
>ENA-ORMN01002868-ORMN01002868.1-human-gut-metagenome-genome-assembly--contig:-NODE-2868-length-14317-cov-4.172206_pt1 | contig 14317 bp, 8 predicted proteins | sample MGYA00242102_ERZ508993 | MGnify/ENA primary metagenome ERZ508993 (study PRJEB26280, sample SAMEA2338770) | human gut metagenome | biome: human gut; feature: human-associated habitat; material: faeces... | reverse complement strand
ATCAAATCCTGATGACTCAACTGTTAATAAAAATTCTTTAATGCTTCCATCTTTACACGAATCATTGTCCGGCCAAGGACTATCAAGAATATTAAATCTTGAAACAACATTGATAACAAGTTCATTCATACGGCGCTTGATTAGTAATCTTTCATCATCGTCTGCTCCTGTGTATATCTGCTCTAGTGTTCTGAATACAGATGTGGATGCATCAATTATTCTTGGGCTTGTATCATTTGGAAGCGACTCAATCAGTTCAATTACAATATCTAAACAATCCAAATCATTGCTATACTTTTTTATAGCAGAACGTAACATACCCTCCACAACCCAGCTTTTTCCAAACTTGATTTGTAGCCCTGACAGGAATGCAAGTGCATACTTCGAGTCTATCTTAAGCAATTCATCAAACCAGCGATTTAGAAAGTGCTTTGTTTCTCTTCCATCAGTATGATTCCAAAGAGCCATTGTCATTTTTGTTATTGTATCACGTTCCTCTTCTGGATTTCCTGCAACAGCTTCAAAAAAAATGTTATAAGAATCCATAATTTGCAACAGAATAATATCCTTGTGATATCCATATGCAACAAGATAATGTATACATATATCAAAATGCTCTAAAGCCTCAGACTGATTATACTTTGAAATAAGACTAACAAAGCGTAACTTTGCTGCAGCTATGCAATCATATACCTCATTTTTTTCTATTTTCTCCTGAGTTCTTAATAAATAAGGTTTTACGATCTCATAATTATCAATTGTCAGAAAACGAGATATTAAGCCCAAAAATTCAGCATCAGTTAATGGACCTCCCATACTATGATCCAAACTTGTTCCAGTTTCATCATCAAGCCGTTCGAGAATCCCCAGGGCTTTCTCCAGATCCTCTACTGTTCCATTTTTGACAATCAGCTCTACTGCCAGTTCATATGACCTTGTTAATTCATTCTGTAGAAAATACAAATCACAAGTACGTGGTTCTCCTTTGAAAACTTCCGTATCCTGTAGCAATAGTTTCAAATTAGTAAGTGCTGTTTCACAGATTGTTTTAGAATCCATTTGTGTTGTGTGTGCACACAATTCTGACATCTTGACAGAATATATTATCCAATTATAGAACCAGTTAATATTTTTACAATCCGCACAGACTTTCTCTATTACTTTCCTATCCCCCGCTACAGCCAAATAATATATTTGTGAGAAAAATTCTTTAAAAATCATTATATCTTTTTCTCCTGGCATCCTCAATGTTTTGATTTTTTCCCAGTTTCCAATTGTAACCTCAAAGGAAACTTCACTTTGCGGATAATATCCAGTCTCAATATACGAAAGATAGTTTTTCCAATTAATCAGTTGTTGCTCCTCCGCAATTGAAGCAATTTCATCAAATTCTATATAGTCCTGTAACTCATCATACGCAATCTCAATACATTGGTTTCTTATTGAAACCTTTTCTTTTTCTATTACCTCCATAAGCTTAGGAATGATACTAACTCCTTGTTCATCAAGATAATATCTATAATAGTATTTAAGTTCCTCAATTTTATACTGTTTAGCCTCTGTATCTAAATACAGTTCCCACCAAGGTGTAATACCCGCTTTCGAAGAAATATAACACGCAATTCGGCCTGTATTCATATCAAAGGTTGGTTTTCCATCAATTTGCATTAATTGATTTAGTTTAGAAGCACCCTTTATATCACATATTGCTTGGAAGTACTTTTCTCCAGTACTATCGAATTCATTCATATCATCGAGCATTGCCAACAACTCACCTGCTGTTGCCAACGCAACTAAATTTCTAATTCTACCCGCACTTCGGATAATACAATTCAAGTTCATTCTTATACGTTTTCGAGAATAACCCTCTGATACTGATTTAAGAACAAATTCTTTCTCAATCAATTCAATATTTTCTACATCTCTCTTGATTTTATACAGCAATTCAGTAAGATAATAAAATGACTTATCAAATTCAAAAAATGGTTTCTTCTGTAACCAATCAGCAAGAATACCATAGACATTTCGCTCTAAATCCACTTTTTTATCTTTCAATGAAGCTAAAACAAAACGGCGAAAACTTTCATGATATATTGAAAAACCACCACTTAGTGTATTTTCTATCAATAATGGATGAAGCACCGATATGTCTTGTTCTACATATTTTCCATCCCCTGTAATCTCCATTAAATCATTTAAACCAAGATAAAAATCTGCGCCACAAAGTGCATTAACCGTGTGGTTATTATGAACTTTTGTATACAAATAGGAATAATACTTAGACAGACTGATATCGTAGTCAGGTATTTCGTCTATTAATTCTCTATTCACATCTAAGTTTCGTAATTGGCGCAAGATATAACTAAGGTATAGAGCATTTCCCTGAGATTTCTTAAGTAAATATGCACTTATTGATGAAATATCATCATCTTCAATAATATCGTCACTAATTTGAAAAGTCTTCATCAAGGATTTTACTTGTTCTATTCCCCATGGCTCAATCTCAAATACACTGTAGTTCTTGCTTTTAAACTTCTCTATTTCATCTATTGGCTGCGATGATATTATTACATAGCAGTTATCAGGAAAATCAATTTTCAACAGCTCCGAAATGATTTCAATTTCAGAATGGGAAATAAGATCTTTATTTAGCTCATATTCTCTAGCTATATGATCAAGACCATCTACCACTAAATAGAATTCTTCTTCAATGAAAGAAAGCAAATTTTCAAGCTCTGCTTTATTAGCACCATAAATTGTATTTTTATGTACAACTAGCTCGGGGCATTGTTCCACAATCTGCGAAATTAGATTTCCATATAAGGAAGTTACACGTATTCTGTCAAGGCTATTTGTATCCTGTAAAGAATGGAAACAATTATAATGTATAACTTTACTATCTTCTCTCGTAAGTTTATCTATGTATTCATCAACAAGCCAAGACTTTCCAGATCCAGGATTGCCTGAAATAATAACACGTTTTGAATCAAGAATTACTCTGTGTAACTTTTCAATTTCATTACCAAGTATAATCTGATGTGCTGAATCCACCGGGAATCTTTGATCGAATTTCCCGTAATCCTTTATTAATCCAAGGCGTCCCACTAATATATTTGTATAAAGTCTGTTTCCTATCGCTCTAGAATGTTTTACTTCAGATGCAAGTTTATAAATAATATCCTCTACGTTGAGAGAATCATTTGGATATATTCCTACCCCCAATTTCTCAGTCTGTCGAATAATTACATTTTCTAGGGCTCCAGGATTCTTTAAATCCAGACTTGCTTTAGGCATTTCTAAAATAATCGTGAGCTCATTACAAAAAGCTAAAAAGGCTTCTCTATCAATAAGCCCTGACTTAATCGCCGTATTAAACTTTCTCCAACCTTTTGGTGGTAATTTTTCTGCTGGCCAAAACACGTCACCATCAAACGAATATGCAACAACCGAAAAAGGCAGAGATTGTTCTTGAACAGGCTTCAAAAACTCTGTAATTGGATCATCATCAGTAGGCCTGTTCCATGCAAGACATAACTTTATTTGAGTATCATTTTCGGATTCCTTTCTCATTTTCCAAGAAGCGAAAAGATCACATAACGCAGTATCATGTCCATTACCATTTGCCAAGTCATCTTTAGTAAGTTTATAGGATTTTTCTTCATCAGAATACTTAATTTGAAATTCAGTGTTACCATTAGGCATCTTCAACTTTAAATCGTCAAATTTATCTCCACTGAAATCCTTACGATCGATAATCAGTTCAGCATCTATCTGTTGAACCATCAGTTGTAGAATTATTGAAACAGTAAAATAATCCTGATATTCATATCCTTCATGGATTGGGCTCTGCATTTTATGACCTCCTCACATAAACACTAAGTAATTCAACTTATTAATCCTTCCTCAATGCCTTATACAATTCTGCTGCCATAGCGTCCTGAACTTTCTGATAAAAATCAGGGTCGTTAAATAACTTAGCAAAAGAATCATTATTATCCAAGAAACATTGTGTCACAATATCTCTGAATTTATCCGGGAACAATGACTTCACGAACATTTCAGTACTGTTATCCTTAGCATATTTTTTGAATTTCTTCACCTCAGTATCCTTCATAAACATCTGATAAATACCTTCAATGATTACTCTATCCGCATCAGTGAAGTTACCGCTAAAACGTTCATTCACCTTATCAATGATACTTTGTAATGTATCCTTCTTCTTGCTATTTTTCTTTGGTGCTACACTTCCCCCTGGGATAAATATTGGTGGCTTTTCATCCAATACAATTGCTCCTGCAAAAGTCTCAGTAAGTGAAGCATACTCCAAACGAATCTTATCATCAACATCAATAAAATCTATCACATCAGGTCTAGGAAGCAGTTTTACAAGATGCGCTGTGTACTGATATTCATGAAATAACTCAGGATCGTGCAAACGCACCAGCTGTGTAACATATGAATAAATACGGTTAAATCTTCGTATATAATCTCTTGATGCTTCTCTGTCATCCTCATCTAAATCCTTATATCTCTGGATGACCGGACGGAACATACCTGCCAATCTGCCCAATGCTGCCGCATCCTGATTTTTACCCACATTAGAAACCATAAACTTATTGAACACATCCACATCATCATAATTATAAATCATATAATCATGAATCTTATTTCTAATATCGTATGCTGCATTTATATCCGTATCGCCTTCCATAGTAGTATCTTCATAATACGGAAGAAATGCTCCCTTAATATCTTCCTCTGTATTTTCAAAATCCAATACAAAAGTACTATTCTTCCCTGATGTTGTACGATTCAAACGAGAAAGTGTCTGTACTGCGGTAACATCATGGAGCTTTTTGTCAACATACATCGTATGGAGCAATGGTTCATCAAATCCGGTCTGATACTTATTCGCCACTACCAGAATATTGTACTGGCTACTGTGGAACGCCTTACGAAACTTCTTGTCTGTGGTAATGTACTTTCCGTTTTCATCCACATTCATAGTAGCCTCTGTAAATGGTTTCTCACTCGGATAATCCTCAAGAGTTACCTCCCCGGAAAAAGCAATCATAACATCACTTCCGGCACACTCCGCCTCATGCTCCCTTATATAATTCCTGATTGCAAGATAATAGCGGACTGCATTAGCACGGCTATCGGCGACTACCATCGCCTTTCCCTTTCCATTTATCTGATATCGGCAATTTTCAAGGAAGTTCGTCATTATCATTTCTGTCTTCTGAGCAATCGTATAACCATGTTTCTTGTAGTACTTAAATAATGCACGGGATGTCGGTCCTTCAATCAGTTCCGGATTATCCTCCGATACTTTTATGAGCTTGAATGCTTCTTTAACTGTTGTATAATTTGCCAACACATCAAGAATATACCCTTCTTCGATTGCCTGTCTCATAGAATACACATGGAACGGTGCTCTAATAGATTCACCATTCTCATTTACCCCAGCAACAGTTCCAAAAGTCTCTATCGTCTGTTGCTTTGGCGTTGCTGTAAATGCAAAGAATGACTGATTATCATGCCTTCCCTGACCAATAACCGCACTGATATACTCATCAGTCAAATCCACTTCATCTTCCTCAATTCCTGCTTCTTCTGCATATTCCTTAATTGCAGCACCTATATCTATCAGGCTGCGTCTAAGAGTCTTAGCACTCTCTCCATTCTGTCCCTGATGTGCTTCGTCAATAATTACCGCAAATTTACGTCCACGGAACTTCTCCATGTCCTTTTTAGCAAAAAGGAATTTCTGAATCGTACAGATAATAATACGCCTCTTATCATTTATAGCTTCAGCAAGGCTTCTGGAGTTTTTCTTATCATCAATAGCTTCTACCAAGCCAACCTGATGTTCAAAACTGTTGATGGTCTCCTGCAACTGACCGTCCAGTACAACACGGTTTGTAACTACAATGACAGAGTCAAACAATCCCTTATTATCTGCATCATGTACGGATGCTAATCTATAGGCAATCCATGCGATAGAATTAGACTTGCCGGAACCTGCCGAATGCTGAATCAAATAATTGTTCCCAACACCATTTGCTTTCACATCAGCCATGATTTTCTTTACAACATCATACTGATGATAACGTGGGAAAATCATCTTTTCATTCGTTACCGTCTTAGTAACTCCATTCTTAACCACTTCTTCCTTTTCTTTCACAAAGGAAATGAAACGGTGAATCAAATCAAGCATACTTTCTCTTTGAAGTACTTCTTCCCACAGATAACTTGTATCATATCCATTTGGATTCTGTGGATTTCCTGCTCCTCCGGTTACCCCTGCTCCATTAGACCCCTGATTAAATGGCAGAAAATGAGTATTACCATCTGCTAACTGAGTAGTCATCCAAGCCTCATATAAATCAACCGCAAAGTAAACCAAAAATCTATGGTTTAATCTGAAGGCAAACTCCTTAGAGCTACGATCATCCTTAAATTGCTTGATTGCACAGTGGTAATCCTGACCTGTCAACTGATTTTTCAGTTCCAAAGCCACCACCGGAATACCATTGACAGAAAGAACCATGTCTATAGTATTGGTATTGGCAGTACTATAGCGGAACTGACGGGTACAACCAAGTATATTCGCCTCATAGCGTTCCGCTGCCAAAGAACTATTTTCTGATTCCGGCTTAAAATAGCACACCTTCAACTTACAGCCCATATCCTCTATTCCATTGCGAAGAACATATAACAAGCCTTGATTGGATATAGTAGTTTCTAAGCGATGGTACAGTTTCTCTGATGCATTTGCGCCATAGTACTTTACATACTTCGCCCACTCCTTTGGCTGCGTCTTTTCAATAAACTCGCAAAGCACATCCATATAGATACACTTAGCTACATCATGCTGGCGGTTATGTACCCAATTACCTTCTGCATCCTGTCCGCAGAACTGAGTATATCCACCTTCCGGTGAGATAAGAAATGATTCTATATCTCGTTCAAATCTCTTTTCGCTTTTATCCACTAAGATACCTCCTTCTTACCTGTGACATATTCGTAAATAAGAGCACGCTTGTATTGTTCCAGTTTTTCAATTTTGGATTGCTTGATGGCAATTAATTTTTCAATCTTATCGACCTTCTCAGACAACACACTTATCATATCTTGCTGTTCACTTTGTGGTGGCACGCAAACCCAAAAATCTTGTAACATAGGTAATCTTACAGATGGAACTGTTGTTTTTGCACTTCCATAATCCATAACTTTCGAGAACATATTCTCTAAATAAAATTTTAAAAAAACAGGATTTACATATTTAAAATCATAAAATCTATAAACTCGCTGATGCACAGCATATTTCCCATCCACTAAATGAAATACCCTACCTGCACCCGCTCCATCACCAGCCATAAGAATGCCTTCACCATCAAATGTATATGTATCGCATCTCTCAACTATTGGAGAACGAACATAAAACGGATATTCACCTTCAGGATTCGCATTCTGTGTATCCTGATTACCAGTTGTAATTTTGACAATATAACGGAAACGAATTAGTTCCCAATGTTCAGGTATCTCTCCTATCCACTCAACACCACTATCCTTCATCGGCACAGTAGGGTCAATTCCCTTTGTTACAACTTCTGTAATCAAACTCTGTTTATAAGCTTTCAACTTTTCAATCTGCTTCTGCACATTACCAATAAGTCTATCAACATCATCTATCTTCTTGTTAAGAAAATTCACAATTCTTTTTTGCTCATCCTCTGGTGGTAATGGAACCGAAATGGCTCTAAACTCCGTTGAATAAGTTCTCCATCTCATCAACATAATTCCTCGTCCATAACGATAACATTCACCATTAAATTGTGAAGTTCTAAACAAATAATGATAATATTTACTGTTAGTATCATGCAGTGGCTTATACACATCATATGCCGGACTCGTAACACCATTGTAAGCAGATCTACCTACTGCCCCCATCCAACACAGAATAATATTTACCACAATATCATCTTCTTTTACAATCTTATATCCTTCAGCTGTAACGGCTTTATTTCCCGTTGTTTCTGTTAAATCACTATGCTGAACAACTCCTTTATCCGTATATAATGAGATTAAATTAACATCTTCAAGAGCATCATAATTTTTTTCATTACGCAGCTCAAAAAGATTTTTAATTCTCCGAATCATCCAATGATTTGGTATTTTGCCCAACCATTCAACTCCACTATCTTTCATCTCACGCATTTCCAAACAACTCCTTCATCAAAATTGTTTCTTCCACTTCAAGTTCCTTTATTTCCTCAAATATAGATTCTGAAGATGCCGGTGCTTCAAACTTATAGAATAATCTCGTAAATGGGACTTCATAGCCTTCCTTATTCTTTGATGAATCTATATAAGCATTTGGATTATATGGCAGTACATTCTTTTCCATATATGCAACTATATCTTCGCTCAAAGGAATGATTTCAGTATCTGTAGCACCTTTTACTGGCTGTTTCTTTCCTTTCTTCAAGATCGGTTTACCATCTTCATCAACCTGTGCCGTTTCCACAGTAACCTTTGTAAAACCAAAGAACTCTTTGTCAAATACCTTTGACTCTACAATCAGTCCATTATCCTCATAAGACTTATTATCAAAGCCTTCATATGCCCTAAGAATAAGTTCAATGCATGCATCGTCAAGGTCAACTCTCTTAGAACCGATATTCTTACGACGTTTCACATAACATTTGCTGGCATCAATAAGCTGTATCTTGCCGCTACGGTTCATATCCTTACCCTTAGTCAAAATCCAAATATATGTAGAGATACCCGTATTGTAAAACAGGTCCGTTGGCAGCTGCACAATCGCCTCCACCAAATCTTCCCCTATCACATATTTACGAATTTCAGAAGCACCACTTCCCGCATCCCCGGTAAACAAGGACGAACCATTCTGTATAATAGCCATTCTTCCGGAACCCTCTTTTAACTTTTTTACACCATTGAGCATGAACAACATCTGCCCATCTGAAATCGCAGGAACTCCGGGACCGAAACGTCCTTCATAGCCACGCTTTGCTTCTTTTTCAACAGCTTCTTTTTCACGTTTCCAATCAATACCGAACGGCGGATTAGAAATAATGTAGTCAAACTCATATCCGTCAAAAGCATCATTGCTCAATGTATCACCATATTTCATACCAGATGCATTTCCACCTTTGATAAGCATATCCGCTTTAGCAATGGCATAAGTTTCCGGATTGAACTCCTGACCAAAACAAGTTAAATCAGCTTCACTATTAATCTCTTTTAAGCGTTCTGTCAAGCATCCCAACATCTGTGATGTACCCATAGCCATATCATAAGCAGTCTTAGTACATCCATTTTTCATAATATCTGTCTTTTCAGGAGCTACAAGCAACTCCGTCATCAGATAAATAATATCCCTGCTTGTGAAGTGTGCTCCGGCTTGCTCATCATAAGACTCTGAAAACTTACGAATCAATTCTTCAAAAATATAACCCATATCCGCAGAAGTAATCTTATCCGGAGACATATCTGCCTTTGCAGAATTAAACTCTTGAAGTGTTACAAAGAGCACTCCGCCCTTTACCATCAACTTAACTGTATTATCGAAATCGAAATTTTCAATAATATCTTTCACATTATCAGAAAATCCTTGCAGATATTCTTCAAAATAATCCTCTATCTTGTCAGGTTCAACAAGCAATTTAGCAAAATCAAAACTGCTTGTATTATAGAAATCACGCTTTGCCACTGTACGAAGAATCCCATCACGGGCAGCACCTTCCACATGCTGTTCATCAAGCTTCTTTGCCATTTCTACTACAGCATCCTTGGTTTCTTTTAATGCATCATCAAAACGTTTCAAAACCGTCATAGGCAAAATAACTTTGCCATATTCGTGTGGCTTGAATAAACCTACCAGATGTGTTGCTATTTCCCAAATCAGATTGGCTTTCGCCTGTATATTTGCGTTAGTCTGCTTTTGCAGTTCATTCATTGACATATTATCATTCTCCTTTATTTAGTATGCTGCGACACGCAAGCAAAATTTTCGCTTATATGTAGTCTTCTTCAATCAGTCGTTCCAACATTTTTCTGAAATTTGATTTTGTTATTTTCAGCTCACTTCCACTGATCAGTCTCTCAACTCGTGGATAAGCTGATGACTTCTCTAATTCAGCAATAATACTTCCACTGTCACCTTTTCCATGTCCACTGTGTGGTGTTGGTCCGAACAATACGAGTCTATATTGCGGTGCATACTGCATTCTTCTAAAATCAAATTTCTGTATCTGCTTATAATCAAGACAGAACTCAAATCTGCTTTTGTCTATGCCCAAATTTTTAGCGATACTGAGCAATACCTCTTCCTTTAAATCCGTACCACCGACAACGACAATTTTACCCTCTTTGTATGAATAAAAATCCGGCTCCTGTTTCATCAAATCTTCCATACCGAGTAGTTCCAGAAGTTCTTCCAACCTTCCACTTCTATTCAACTTTGACAAGATTGCTGTAATTCTATCCGGCAACACTGACATAATTTCATCCTCTAATGCCGAGAGTTCTTCAATAGCTAATACCATTCTATCCCTCCTCGTATATAGACTTTAATTCTGCTGTTGCCCTTGTAAGCTTATGTTTTAAAATCTTTACTTCATCCATCTTAGCCAAGTATTTTTCAGCCACCTCATTTTGTACAGATATATCCGGGCAAGGGATCATAATCTTTTTCAACCCATCTACCGGAATATTCGGTAATGTAGCTCCTACTGTGACACGTGATAAAGCAATCGTCCCATTCTCGCTTTCCAAGTACGCTTTTACAAAGTAAGGATTTACTTTTGTTTCATCCAATTCAATCACATAAAGATTTCCGTTAGCCAAAATCTTTCTTCCTTCCTCAACTGAGGCTACTGCAATTTTAACCGGAGCTCCATTCTTTGAAATAACAAGGCTGTTATTCTTTATGCAGTACTTCTCCATTTTCTTATCCATTGATTTAAGAAACGGAAGTTCATCACTAATAATTCCGTCCTGGATATTCGCAAGCATCAGATATTGATAATCTGTAGGTTCTTCTGAAACCATTTCATCAAGCTCATTCGCTTTTACCTGTGCGCCTCTTGTTACATTTACAATCAAATTTTCAAAAGGAACACCATCTTCAACTTCAATCTCAACCTCCAAAAAGCGAGAAGGGTTAATCGCATAATCCTGATCTTGAATTTCTTCGATAGTAACACTCTTTGCATTATCTGTATCTTCATTAAACATGTTCACGATGCTTTCAATTGTTTCATCAGATAACAGATTTTGTCTTCTACCAACTGCTGCCATTTCGCTGGCATCAATCATCCGGATTGATTTATTCCCTTTGCTTAATACAAGTAGTGATGTAGGTATTGAAGTTGATGCATACAAATTGCCCGGCAATGATATAACAGCTTCAATCCACCCTAACTTTACAAACTTCTCTCGGATACTTTTACTAATTCCGCCATTCCATGTTGTACCGTTAGTTGTTACAACTACTGCTTTTCCATCCTCTTCCAAATGCTTCATAGCATTCAAAATAAACAACCAATCGGCATTTGCAACTTTCTTGATTTCTGGAATAACTGATTCGAATTCCTGCATCTTTTCTTTTCCAAGATTAAACACTTTCATGTTCCAAGGATAGTCACAGAAAATCTTATCAAATTTCTTTGCAACACTCATTTCCAAAGTATTTCCCTGCTCAATGGTAACTTGTTCTGAAATAAGCTGTAATCTTATATTCGAAATCTCCTTGCAATGTGTATTTATCTCAATTCCATAATACTTTGAATCAGGCGAAGCTCCTATTGCTTCCATAAGGAAATTACCGGTTCCACAGCAAAAATCTGCAACCTTATCATTCTCGATATTTAAAATCCTTGTTGCAAGTTTCGCTACGCTATCCGGTGTTTCCATCTCTGCACCATATCTTCCGTTTGAAGTAGGCATCCATAACAATGTTGCTACCAATGTTTCTGTTGTATAGGAAACACCTAAATCAATCGCTACAGACCAAGCATCCTTAACAGCTTCCCTTACAAATAATGACTGCTCCACAGGTAATTCTTTTTCCACATATTCGATAAGCTCCTCTACATTCTCAATTCCGTTATCAGCTACCAAATATGCCAAATATGCCATTCCAAACAATTGAGTCGGCATCAATATGTTACTGCCTTTCATTTTGGCTGATATATCATAGGTTACTTTTTCTACACTTGCAAATTCTTCTTCTCTGAGTTCTTTTAAAGTGATATTTAACATATTTAACCTCCCTTGGTTTTTTATAACCAAATCTTTATGTATGTAATATACCACCTCCCTATTTGGTTGTCAATAACCATTTTAGGTTTATCATAACCAAGTTAATTCTTGTAAAAACACTTATATAGAAATTTTCGGTTCCTATTATGCTTGAATGTCTCGAAGGTATAAATTCTCTTGCATATGGCAATTTAGGTGATACAGCATCCACCATAGCACCCAAACCCTTCCTTCCCTTCACCGATTATTTCTATTACTCTTAGACTTCTTCTCTCGCATCTCCTCCGCATAAATCTTATTAAACACCTCATATCATTCCTAATGTGTCATATCAGCCCCAGCTTATCAAGCATCCGATTAAACATCTTAATTCTGGAAAAGTACTCCATCTCTCCAAACTCAAACTCTTCGGATATCATAGCCGCCGGATACTCTATAAACTTCTCTACATCAATCCTCAACACATCTATCTTTTCTATTATCTGTTTCCATCCGCTGACAAGATCTCCCTTGATGTTCGGCTATATCCTACCCACTACTAGGGCGATTTAGTAACTTTCATCCTTTAACAACGTACGCCTCAAGGCACACTAATATTGGGCAGAGGAATTATCTTCCTCTGCCCCTATTCCACATCTTATCTTCCGCCTTATCTTTACCAGCATCTCTACCAACACTCTCATCATAAATCCTCTGAAACTCCTCATAAAGCTCACCACCATCTAGCTTTATCCCCAGCCTTTTCATTACATCCGAGAACACCCTTATGCTTCCACTCACATCAGCAATATCGAATCCGAATACATCAGCCTTAACAGACTCACTGACATTCTCATAACCACCAAGCTCTGATATTCTCCTGACAATCCAGTCAGCTTTGTCCACAGGTTCAGTTTCTCTAGTTTCAACAAATCCATTTTTATCTGTTACATCAGTTATACTTTCGCCAACTCTTGTCACATTCACATCAGACAAATTAAGAATCTCTGGTATTCCTATGCTCTCTAAATCAGCCTGTTGCTTTCTCACACTATCAATTTGCTCTTTTTGTCTGCCTATTTCATTCTGCTTATTGTTAGGATTTATTACCTCAACATTTACATCAGGCTCATCAACTACTGCCGCTACTTTCTCAACCACAGCCTCATCTTCCATCCCCGGTATCTCAACATCCCTGTCAGCAACAATCTCCTCATTCTCCGACACCGCATAATATGCCGTATACAAATCTTCTTTCACAATGCTGATTTTGATATAGAAACAGTTTCTGATGTATTATCATTACTGTTTAAACTAGACGACCAGATCGATATGAAATTTGAGGCAGATAAGGACGATGAGGGCAATTTCAAACCTGCTACTGTTAAGCTGTCCTTTAAGAACAATCTCATCAATAAAAAACTTTGTACCTATATGAAAGCTTTGGAAATTCGTGAAAAAATGCTAAATGCTAAAGATGAATATTCAGAAGAAGAGTATGCTGACAGTTTGCAGCATATCAATGAAAATATCGAAGAAATCAAGCAGCATCTGCTTGATGACAATATGGTTGTCAAAAAAGACACTGACCGCCTTACTGTGAAAGTTTATTAGAGATTACAAAGGAGACCAATTATGAAAAAACGAATTAAACATACTCTAAATTTTATATTGAAAGAAGTCATCTTAAAATACTTATTTTGTTACATTCTTTCTGTTATTGCATTAGCTGTACCTTTATTTCTTAATATTGACGAACCATGGAACAGCTGGCTTATAAGCTTCTCAGCATCTATCTTTTCATTACCTGTTATTTTTATAATCTGTATGTCTCAGCACTGGAAAAACATACACAGGATAAAATTTCCCAGAAAATAAATAATAACGTGATTAATGTTTTTGCTCAATTTATTTATTTCACAGAATATTTCTACTATAAACTTGAAGATGAAAAAAATGGCGCTGAAGCTTCTTTAAATAAAATTTTAACGTATCCACACTGCTTTAAATCCTCAATCACCCGGACAAGAAGTATAATTAACAA
>ENA-ORMN01002862-ORMN01002862.1-human-gut-metagenome-genome-assembly--contig:-NODE-2862-length-14338-cov-4.317090_pt1 | contig 14338 bp, 12 predicted proteins | sample MGYA00242102_ERZ508993 | MGnify/ENA primary metagenome ERZ508993 (study PRJEB26280, sample SAMEA2338770) | human gut metagenome | biome: human gut; feature: human-associated habitat; material: faeces... | reverse complement strand
CGGTCCACGCCGCTGGACCCGTGCCGCCTTTTGAAAAAGGCGGGCGAAAACTTTCAGGCGATTGGCAAATACCGAAAACATACCGGGTCAGGTTTTCACCTGACCCGGCTTTTTCTGCGGATGTATTATTTCTTTTCGCTCAGATATTTGTCGATTGCGGCGGCGGCTGTCTTTCCGGCACCCATTGCCGAAATAACGGTAGCCGCACCGGTGACCGCATCGCCTCCGGCGAATACGCCCTCACGGGTGGTCGCACCGGTCGCCTCCTCCACGATGATACCACCGTGGCGGTTGACCTCCAGTCCCTCGGTCGTCATCTTGATCAGCGGGTTCGGAGAGGTACCGATAGAAATGACTACGGTATCGACGTCCAGAACGAATTCACTGCCCTCAACCGGAACCGGACGGCGACGTCCTCTTTCATCCGGCTCGCCAAGCTCCATCCGGATGCACTTCATTCCGGTCACAAAACCGTTCTTCGGATCTCTCCGATCGTCCGGATTGTGATAGCCGAGAATCTCCACGGGGTTGTTCAGAAGGCGGAATTCAATTCCCTCCTCCATGGCGTGCTCCACTTCCTCACGGCGTGCGGGCAGCTCCTCCATGGAACGGCGGTACACGATGTAAACCTTTTCCGCACCCAGACGGAGTGCGGTTCTTGCGGCGTCCATCGCCACGTTTCCGCCGCCTACCACGGCAACCCGTCCGCCCTTCATGATCGGGGTCACCGGGTCGTCAAGATATGCCTTCATCAGGTTGGAACGGGTCAGAAATTCGTTGGCGGAATATACGCCCTTGTATGCCTCACCCGGGATTCCCATAAAGTTGGGAAGTCCTGCGCCGGAACCGATAAAGACCGCTTCATAGCCCTTTTCAAACAGCTCCTCGATCGTCAGCGTCTTACCGATAACCATATTGGTTTCCAGATCCACGCCCATGGCGACCAGGTTCTTCACTTCCTTTGCCACAATGGTTTTGGGAAGCCGGAATTCGGGAATTCCGTACACCAGAACGCCGCCGGCGGCATGAAGCGCTTCAAAAATCGTGACCTTGTAGCCAAGCTTGGCAAGGTCGCCCGCACAGGTCAGTCCGGACGGACCGGAACCAATTACGGCAACCTTGTGTCCGTTAGACGGCTTGACCGCCGGGATCTCGTCCGAGTGGGCGTTGTGCCAGTCGGCAACAAAGCGCTCCAGACGACCGATTCCGACCGGCTCGCCCTTGATCCCCCGCACGCACTTGCTCTCGCACTGGGTCTCCTGCGGGCACACACGTCCGCACACGGCGGGCAGGCTGGAGGTCTGGCTGATAATGCGGTACGCCTCCTCAAAGTCGCCCTCTTTTACCTTTTCGATAAATTCGGGAATATGAATATTTACGGGACATCCGGCAACGCAGGGCATATTCTTGCAGTGCAGACAGCGCAGAGCCTCGTCCACTGCGGTCTCCTCGCTGTAACCGGTTGCCACCTCCTGAAAGTTATGGGCACGGACCTCCGGCGCCTGAGTCGGCATCGGATTTTTCTTCAAACTCATGTTCGGCATCTCAGTTTTCCCCCTTTTTGAACAGATTGCAGGTTTCCTCATATGCGTGGCGTTCAAAATCACGGTACATCATGCCTCTCGACATCGCCTCGTCAAAGTCCACTTCATAGCCGTTGAAGTCGGGACCGTCCACGCAGGCAAATTCGGTGATCGCCTTGCCGTCACGGTGAAGCGTCAACCGACATCCGCCGCACATTCCCGTACCGTCGATCATGATCGGGTTCATGGAAACGGTGCACGGAATTCCGTAAGGTCTTACCGCTTCCACCACAAATTTCATCATGATCAGCGGACCGATGGTGATTACTTCGTCAAAGCGCTCTCCCGCCTCAAACATCTGGTTCAGCGGAGCGCATACGTTTCCTTTTTCTCCGTAGGAGCCGTCGTCGGTCATCACGTACAGCGACTGCGAAACGGCACGGAATTCATCCTCCAGAATCAGAAGATCCTTGGTACGGAATCCGATCACCGAGGTGACCTGACATCCCATTTCGTGCAGCTTCCGGGCAATCGGAAGCGCAATGGCACAGCCGACGCCGCCGCCGACAATGCACACTTTTTTCAGCCCGTCCAGTTCGGTCTTCTTGCCGAGCGGTCCTACAAAGTCCGCCAGATAGTCGCCCTCCTCCTTATGATTGAGGAGTTCCGTGGTTGCACCCACGATCTGGAAGATAATGGTGACCGTTCCCCGCTCTCTGTCATATCCTGCAACCGTCAGGGGAATCCGTTCACCCCGGTCGTCAACTCTCAGAATGATAAACTGTCCCGGCTCTGCTTTTGCCGCAACAAAAGGAGCTTCGATCTCCATCAGCGTAACCGTGGGATTCAGAGGTTTCTTTTTCAGAATTTTATACATACAGTTCCTTTCCTGCCGCCGCACAATGGCAAATTTATTTTTTAGCAAAATTTCACAAAAATCAGTCAATGACCTTTCACGACTGATTATAACATATTTCCCGCAAAAATTCAATAGTAATTTTCAGGATTTTTTCCAAAAAAGACGGTTGAAAGTCCATGACTCTCAACCGTCCGTTTACGGAATTACTTATTGGTGAGCTTTGCGATCTCGTCGGCAAAGTTCTCTTCTCTCTTCTGGATTCCTTCGCCCTTTTCAAAGCGGTAGAAGCCGGTCACGGTGATATTACCGCCAAGCTCCTTTGCGGTGTTCTCCACGTACTTGCCGACCTTGATATCGTCGTCCTTGACGTAGGACATATCCAGCAGGCAGTTGTTGTCGTAGAACTTGCTGATTCTTCCGGTCACCATCTTTTCAATGATCTGGGCAGGCTTCTTTGCGTTGGCGGGATCGTTTGCGATCTGTGCCATCAGAATTGCCTTTTCCTCTTCGATCACCGAAGCGGGAACCGACTCACGGTTCAGGTAGGGGGTAGGATATGCGCCGACCTGAAGTGCGATGTTCTTTGCGAAAGCGGCGAACTCGTCCTTTGCGGCAACGGCGGGATCTGCGTCAAAGGTAACGATAACGCCGATCGAACCAACACCGTGAATATACGTGCTGGTGAGTCCCTCCACCACGACGAAGCGACGGATGCTCAGCTTTTCACCGATCACGAAGATCATTTCCTTGAGCTTTGCCTCAACGGTCATGGAACCGTCGATGTAGGTGGAAGCCATGAGAGCGTCCACGTCAGCAGGCTTGTTGGCAATGATCGTCTTGAGCAGGTTCTTTACAAACTCCTGGAAGGAAGCGTTCTTTGCCACGAAGTCGGTCTCAGAGTTGACCTCGATCATAGCGGTGGTGTCGCCCTCTTTCAGAATATCCACAATACCGTCAGCGGCAATTCTGGTAGCGGTCTTGGCCTCTGCCTTCAGCTCGCCTCTCTTACGGAGAATCTTGATCGCTTCTTCAGCGTCGCCGTTTGCTTCCACCAGTGCTTTCTTGCACTCCATCATACCGATACCGGTCTTGGCACGCAGTGCGGCAACGTCTTTTGCAGTAATATTTGCCATTTTTCTATCTTCCTTTCTAAAAGCTCGGAGCGCCGATTACTCAGCGTCAGCCGTTTCCTCAGCGTCGGCAGTCTCATCGGCAGCCGCATCCTCCATCTGCTCGCCCTGCTTGCCCTCGATGACAGCGTCGGCAAGAGCGGAAGAGATCAGCTTGATGGCACGGATAGCGTCATCGTTACCGGGGATGATATAGTCGGCGTCGTCCGGGTCGCAGTTGGTATCCACGATAGCGATTACGGGGATGCCCAGCTTCTTTGCCTCAAGAACGGCGTTTCTCTCCTTCTTGGGGTCTACGATAAAGATAGCGGACGGCAGTTCTTCCATGTTCTTGATACCGCCGTAGTTCTTCTCCAGGTCAAAGATCTCTTTCTGCTTGTTGGCGACCTCTTTCTTGGGGAGAAGATCAAAGGTTCCGTCCTCCTGCATCTTTTCCAGAGCATTCAGACGACCGATAGAACGCTTGATGGTCTTGAAGTTGGTCATCATACCGCCCGGCCACCGGACGTTCACATAGTACATACCGCAACGGGTAGCTTCCTCACGGATCGCCTCTGCCGCCTGCTTTTTGGTTCCGACGAACAGAAGGGTTCCGCCCTGGCTGGAAAGATCACGGACAAACGCATACGCCTCGTCAAACTTTTTTACGGTCTTCTGCAGGTCGATGATGTAGATTCCGTTTCTTTCGGTGAAGATGTACTCCTGCATTTTGGGGTTCCATCTTCTGGTGTGGTGTCCGAAATGAACACCGGCTTCAAGAAGTTGCTTGATTGAGATAACAGACATTTCAATGTCCTCCTTCGGTTTTTTCCACCACACTGCCCTGCAATTATTTGCCCCGGAAAACGGGACAACACCGAATCGCCGCCGGCAATGTGTGTGTATTTTATTCTGTGCGGACAAGCATTCCGCACAAGTATTAAAATTATATCATACCTTAAAATCAAAAGCAAGATTTTTTTTGCTTGTTTACATTTTATTTACAATTTTGGTTTTCTCACCAGAAATTTTTCTTCTTTTTCTTGTCGTTTTCCGGCATGGCACATTCCTGCGGCGTCAGCTTGACCAGAATGGCGTCCTCCCCGATACATTCGATCCGGTTCCACGGAATGACAAGATCCTTGTTGTGGCTCAGCCCCAGAAAACCGCTGGGGCGTGGCACGATCAGGGCGGTGATCTTTCCGTCGCACACGTCAAATTCAAAGTCGCAGGGCGTGCCGAGCCGTGCGCCGTCGCAAAGATTGATGACCTCTTTTTCCCTCAGTTCGCAGGTGCTGAATCTTTCCATAATAAAAACGCTCCTTTGCCAGACATTGGTATAGTCTATGCAAAGGAGCGCCCGGGTATTCACTTCCGGCGTTCTCCCGGCGCCGGTAAGAACAGGTATACGACGGCAAACACTGCCGGCGGGATAAAGGTCATGAGGAAATACGGAAGCGGATTTCCGGTCAGCTCGAAGAGATAACCGATCGGATGCACCGCAAAGCAGAGGATCAGAAATCCGAGCACCGCCGCAAGATAGCCAATGGCGTACCGTTCCCGTACCAGCGACTTCCACGGCATTTTGCCGTAATAACGCAGGAAATACAGGACCGTCAGATGCAGAAATACGGTTGTCGTAAAGGTGTATTCGATCTTATAGAGGTACGCCCCGAAGACGCCGGTCAGACCGACGAGCCACGGCAGAAGCACCGCACAGCCGCTTGCCGCCAGTGCCGATATCAGAAGCCTCTGGTTGGAGCGGATAAAGCTCCGGAGACCAAAATCGTCCACGCCCTCCTCTTTCGCCACCCGCTGACCCGCCGGCGCCGAGGCAAACAGTAGCATGGCGCAGAAGTCCATCCACATTCCGCAGAACAGAAGATGCCTTGCGTCCATCACCACACTGCCGAACAGCATGGGAAGTCCGGCAATACAGATGCGGATCCACTGGGTACAAAGCATATAGCGGAAGAAATCCCGCAGGTTCCGCCTTGCCGCACGGGCAAGCGCAATGCTCCGGATCACCGCCGAAAGTCCGCCGTTTCCGCCGCCGGTCGGTCTCGGGATCAGAAGCTCCGCCGCCTGCCGCACGTCCTGCGGACAGGAGGTGCCCACCGCACGCCGGTTTCCTTTGCATAAGACCTCGTCCCGGATCAACTCGGCGGGTGAAAGGAAGAGATCGGCTTCTCCGATCGCCCCAGCGGCATAACCCGAAAGCCCGATCACCGCCACCCGGCGTTTCCTGGCTTTGGCATAGCGCACAAGCTCCAGAATATCCTCTTCGGAAAAGCCATCGTACATTCCGTACGTACCGAAGCCGTCGGTCAGTGCCCGGTTCTGCCGGAGCATGGTTTCCTTGGAGACTGCCGCTCCCATCACACAGCCGGCTGGAATTTCGGGTGCGTCCTGCCGCCCCGGGCAGTGCGAAAACGCAACCGTATGCACCCCCGCTTTCTGCAAAACGGAAAGCTTGCGGGCAAGCGCCGGCTCGATTCCCTCCCGGAATGCCAGAAAGCCCACGAAGCATGATTCCCCGCCGATGCCGTCCGAAAGCGTAAAGATCAGTCCTCTGCCGCCCGCCGTGCAGGTCGCCCAGAGCTGTTTCAGCTTTTCCACGCCCTCTGCCGTCAGCGGTCTGCGCTCACCGGAAAGCACGGCGCTCCCGCAACCGCTCAGCCCCTCCGGCGTGTGAAAGACCGACAGCATCCGCCGCTCTCCCTTGTCGGTAAAGCAGACACGGTCGGGGATATCGTTATGATTTCCCGGGAAATATGCCGTTGTGGGATACAGGATCTTCACGGCTTCCCCGTCTGTTCCGGTCTTGCCGAGAAACTGCTCCAGCCCCACCGCATAGCGGTCCTGCGCCTGGTTGCCCGCCGTCAGAAACCGTTGGCAAGCCCCCGAATAAAGCGAAGCAAGCTTGCAGAGCAGATCGCCCTCCGCCGGCATCCGGCTGAAATTCCGAAGCTCTCCGGAGACTATCACCGCTCCCCGGAAATGAATCATACCGTCGGTAAGGGCGGAACCGTCCAGCAAAAACAGCTCGTCCACCTGCGCCAGCCGGTCAAATACGTCCGACGACCGGGGAACGGCGTAGTTGCCGCCCGCTCCTCCCTGCTCGCTCCGCCGGATCTGCTGGGCATAAAACAGCTTGAACACGGTCACCGACGCCTGCACCATGGAGGACGCCGACACGGCAAGCGCCGTCAGAAAGGCGTAGGAAAGCAGGACTTCTCCCTGCCGGACGTAGCTGATGACCAGACTGATGATGCAGAACGGAAGCACGCACAGCATGGAGATCATGCTGATACGGGCACAGCTTTTTTTCATTTTCCGGAGGTTCTGCGGGGTCCTTTCCCGGCAATCCTCCTCTATTCCGCCGGTCATGGCGCCAAGATAGGTATAGGTCCCAACCTCGGTAACGATCGCACGGGCACAGCCGCTCTCGATCACCGAACCGGCGTGAAGCATATTCACCATTTTCCGGGCGTCGTTTTCCTCGGGGCGGACGATCCCGTGCGCCGTTTTTTCAAGCGTGATATACTCCTCACAGTTGACCCGCATACTGACCGAAAGCCGGTCTGAGGAGATCAGTCTGGCGTCGCACCCGATGACGTCCCCCGGCTCCAGAAGCAGAACGTCCCCGGGAACCACCTGAGCGTAATCGGTATAAAAGAGCTTTCCTCCCCGCACGACCCGTGCATAGGGGCGGAAATACCCCGAAAGCCCCTCCAGATACCGCTGGGTGCGGTAATAGAGCAGGCAGGAGACCACAATGTGGAACAAAACCAGCGCAAGCACGGTAAGCCCGCTTTGCAGCTCCTCAAAGAAAAGCGACACCGACGCCGTCAGAAGCAACAGAATCAGGGCAAAATCCGCAAGCATCTCCCCGAGCATCCGGAGAGGTGATTTCGCATACGGATAGAACACACTGCCCACCGACGGATCTCTACGAGAACGAGCCGCCTTGCGGGACAGTCCCGAGGCGGCATTGGTTTTCAGTTTTTTTTCAACCTGGCTGATGTCCAGCGCAAACCATTTTTCGTTCTTCATTTCAGATAGTCCAAAGCCAGCTTTCCGTCCTCGGAGGAGTACCGAAGCACAGCGCCGGTGATCTTCCTGTCGTAATCGGATATAATCGCCTCCGCCAGCGGATCCTCCACGTGGCGGCAGATATACCGTCTCATATTCCGGGCGCCGAATTTCTGAGAATAGGAATTCTCCGCAATGCAGGCAAGCGCATCGTCGGTGTACCGGAAGTCGATCTTCTTTTCGGCAAGCGAGCCTTTCAGCTCATCCAGCATGATCGCCGCAATCCGCTCAAAGTCCTTTTTATCCAGCGAGCGGAAAGTGATGACCTCGTCCACCCGGTTGATGAACTCGGGGCGCAGGAAAGCGGAAAGCGCCTTCATGGTCCGGTCCTGTCCCTGCTCTTTTTCGTTGGCAAAAAAGCCGACGGTGGCGTTGGAGTGGTCGGAACCGGCGTTGGTCGTCATTACGATCACGGTGTTTTCAAAGTTGACGGTCTTTCCCCGTGCGTCGGTGATACGCCCGTCATCCAGTATCTGCAACAGAATGTTCAGCACGTCCGGATGCGCCTTTTCGATCTCGTCGAACAGCACCACCGAATACGGACGACGGCGGATCTTTTCGGTCAGCTGTCCCGCCTCGTCGTACCCGACGTATCCGGGAGGCGCTCCGATGATCCGGGAAACGCTGTGCTTCTCCATAAATTCCGACATATCCAGGCGGATAAGCGTTTCGGGAGAATGGAACAGGTCGGCGGCAAGCGTTTTTACAAGCTCGGTCTTTCCCACGCCGGTCGGTCCGGCAAAGATAAAGGAAACCGGCTTTCTCTTGTAGGCAATGCCCGCACGGTTGCGCTTGATCGCCCGTGCAACCGCCTCCACCGCCTCGTCCTGACCGACGATGCGCCGCTTCAGGCGGGTCTCCAGCTGGTCGATCTGCTCAAACTCGTTTTCGCTGATATCGGTTGCGGGAATTCCCGTCCAGATCTCAATGACAGAGGCAATGTCCGCCTCGCTGAGCGTTACCCGCTCGCAGTCCGGCTCCAGATCCTTGAGGCGCTGGGACGCCTGCAATTCCTTTGCCTTGATCTCGGCGATCTCCTCGTAGCATTTCTGGGCGCCCTTTTCGTCCGACGGGGTATCGTTCTCCAGCTTTTCCCGGCATTCCCGCAGGGCAAGCAACTCCTCCCGAAGCTCCTGGGATTCGTTGAGCGCCGCACTTGAAAGCGAAAGCTTGGACGCTGCTTCGTCCAGAAGGTCAATCGCCTTGTCCGGCAGATAGCGGTCGGTAATATAGCGCTCGGAAAGCACGACCGTGCGCTGTACCACCTCGTCCGGAATCCGGATGGAGTGGAATTCCTCGTAATAATGCTTGATGCCCTCCAGCATCTTCACGGTCTCCGCAATGGACGGCTCGTTGACCGTCACGGGCTGGAAACGGCGCTCCAGAGCGGAATCCTTTTCGATATATTTCCGGTATTCGTTGAGCGTGGTGGCGCCGATGATGCGCACCTCTCCACGGGAAAGGGCGGGCTTCAGGATATTGGCGGCGTTGACGCTTCCCTCCGCATCGCCGGTACCGACGATGTTGTGAACCTCGTCAATGACAAGAATCACGTTCCCCGCTTCCCTGACCTCGGAAAGCAAGCCGAGAATCCGGGATTCAAACTGTCCCCGGAACTGGGTCCCCGCCACAAGGGCGGTCAGGTCCACAAGATAAATCTGTTTTCCCTTGAGCTTGTACGGAACGTCGCCGTCGGCAATTTTCTGGGCAAGCGCTTCGGCAATCGCCGTTTTACCCACGCCGGGCTCGCCGATCAGGCAGGGATTGTTCTTCTGACGACGGCAAAGGATCTGAATGACACGCTCCAGCTCCCGGTCCCGTCCGATGATCCGGTCCAGCTTGCCGTCTGCGGCACGCTTGGTAAGGTTGCGGCAGTAGGTGTTGAGATATTTGTACTGCTTGCCCTTTTCCGGCTTTTTCCCCTTGGCGTCGCTACTCTTGGCGCCGTTCTCCTGCTCCTTGGGAGCGGGAAAGCCGACGTCCTTGAACAGCTTCGGAATGTCGATGGCAGGGGCGCCGCCGTCCTCCGAATCGTCATCGGGCGCGGGCAGATTGTCCCCCATTTCCCCGATGTAATCGTTGATGTCCTTTTCCATATTTTCCAGCTGTTCGGGCGTAATGCCAAGCTGGTTCATCACGTTCCCCAGCATATTGTCCACCGGTACGCCAAGCTCCTTGGCGCACTGGATGCAAAGCCCCTCGTTGATTTTATTGCCGTTTTCCAGCTTGGTTACGAAAACGACAGCCACACGCTTGTGGCACCTTGAACACATTACCATTTTTTCAACATGGATGCGGTCTCCCGCTTTATCCTTCCTTTCGGATATTTAAAATATCACCGTGCTTCGGCTCTACGTTTTTCAGCCAGGCATAGTGCTTGATATAGGCAATCAGCGTCACAACTGCGCTTACCACCGCCGGTATGAACATCATCACGGCAAACACCGGATGTGCCATAAGATAACTCTTGAATACAATGGATGCGGCAATCGTCGCATAGAACAGGCAGACCGTCATCTTGCCGTACCACTTGCTGACCACCGCCACGCTTCTCCTCTTGATGACGATAAAACCGATCAGAAGTGTAAACAGTTCCTTGACAAAGAACGGGATCACAAACCAGATCGGGATATAATGCCGGATATACAGGCAGACCAGCACGGTGCACTGCATCAGCTTATCCGCAAGAGGATCCAGGATCTTTCCGAGATTGGAGACCCAGTTGTTTCTTCTCGCCAGATATCCGTCCACCACGTCGGTAAGACCGGCAATGAGAAAGATCAGAAGCGCCACGTAAGGCTTCTCCAGCGCAAAGAACAGCCATACGAACACAAAAACGAGAAGAATCCGTATCACGGACAATATATTCGGAATGTTTTTCAACTTCATTTGTAATTTATATCCTCACATTCTTTTTTCGGTCTGTCTTACATAAAGATACGGAAAATCACGCTGTCCTCCGCCATATCCGCAAGCCTGCTCACTGCTCCGGAATCCGGAACAATCTCGCCGAGAAAACGCAGGCAGTACCCCGCAAGGGCGATGAACGCTACCGACAAAAGGATTCCGAACAGCGCTCCCAGCACCCGGTCCAGCACGCCGGCAAGCGGCAGGACCCTGCGCAGAAAGGCGGCAATCCCACGCCCGACGATGCGGAACAGAAACCACAGAAGCCAGAAAAGCAGCACGACGCACAACGGCGTCAGCCAATCCCATTTCGGGTCAAGCGCCAGGACCTCCGAGAAAAAGTACCCGATAAGTTTTGCACCGAAAAGCTTGGTACAAAGCCACGCAAAAAACCATGAAAAGGTTTGCAGAAGGATCTTCGCAAAGCCCTTCAACGTACACACAATCACCGTGACGGCAAGAATTCCAATCGCCACGATATCCAGAACCGCCATTCTTCTCCTCCGAAACTATCGTATTATTTCCCTTTGAAGATCAGGTATTCGGCTTTTGCTTCCCCGCAGATCAGCGCCGTTTTTTCATTGTAAAGCAACATTTTTCCATTGTCCGAGGAAAGCTCTTCCTCCGCCAGAGTGGCAGGATTCATCCGCACCACACCGCTCTCGGTCTGCAAAAACAGATAATCTCCGTAAATCCCGATATCCTTTACGCTGTGGTACACGCTATCATTATATAACAATTTTCCCGATTTGTCAAATGCTATTATCTCATTTTTTGAAGAAGATATCACCGACACGGCAACTCCCTGCCCGCTTACCGAAAAACCGGACACACTGCCGCCCGCATAATTGCAGCTTTCAATCTCGTCAAAATCCGCATTGAGAATCCGGGTGGAGCTGTCGGTGACCAGCGCAAAGCAATTATTGGAAAGGAAGCCGCTCCCCATCGGAAACTCCCCGTTCAGGTCCTTGTTTGCCACCTCCTCCAGCGTGGTAAGATCCCGCACCGAAAGGTGGGTATTGCCGGTTCCGTCCCCGATCCCGTAATACAGAAAGGTCAGCAGATTGCGGTCGCTGTCGATCGCCATATCAATCATATAAGCGTCCAGGCGGTATTTCGCAAGCTTTTTGAAATTCTTGTTGTACAGGTATACCACCGTTTTGCTGTCCGCCTCCCGGGTCACGATCGCAAAAGTCCCGTTTTTGGCAAAGCAGGCGTCGGTAACAGGATATTCCAGCGTCTCGGTATATATTCTGGCAAACGAATTATACACCGAAAAGCTTTTTCCGGAAGTATCGTACACCATAACGTACCGGTTGGAGCAGACCGCATAGGGGGAAGAAAATTCCGAGGACGCCTGCAGGCTCCTGCGCCCCGTAGCGGTGAAGATAGAGACCCCACCCGGACCGACCGTGACCAGACCGCCCCGGTAAAGAGAAAATTTCTGCCGGGAGTCGGATTCGTAGGAAAGCGTTTCATAATTCGAGGTGCCGGAATCGGCAAGCCCCGAAAAATCACGGATCAGATAAAAGAAATTGTCGTAGGTGATCTCACGGAAATTGAACACCAGCGTGATCGCCATAAAGCAGACGAAAAACACCCAGAGCGCCCTCTGCGCCACCTTGAAGCCGGCGGAAACCGATGCGTAGTACACGTCCCCCGCCGCATTGAAATCCTCATGCCGCAAAACCTTTTCTTTCTGCGGCTCCGGGTTGAAGAAGTGCCCGATCTTCCCCATCAGCCCGTGCGGCTCACCGTCGGCGGCGTTCGGGTCCTTTTTGGGATTCCGTTTGTTCTGATCCATTCGTTTCATCGGTTGCATTTCCTCCTTTCCGGAAATTCAAAAGTTCTTTCGGTAAGTTCAGTAAACCACACGGTTGAGATACAGCCCGTGCGCCGGCGCCGTGGGTCCCGCCGCCCGGCGGTCCTGCGCCGCAAGAATTGCCGGGATGTCCTGCGGCTCCAGTCTGCCGTAGGCGACCTCCGCAAGCGTTCCCGTCATAATCCGCACCATATGGTACAGAAAGCCGTCGGCGCTGACACGGAAGCATATCGTGTCGCCCTCACGCTCCACCTCGGCGGTATACACGCACCGGACGGTGTTCTCCACCCCGGAGGACGCCGCCATAAAAGAGGTAAAGTCGTGCGCACCGCAGAAATATTCCGCCGCCTGCTTCATTTTACAAAGCCCCTCCGGCGCTATCGGGCGTGGGCAGTGCCACGCACGGTCGGTCTCAAACGGGTCACGGGTACGGGCGTTCCGTATCCGGTATTCATATTCCTTATAGCGGACGTCGTACCGGGGATGAAATTCCTCCGGCACCCATTCCGCCGCAAACACGGCGATGTCCTCCGGCAGATACCGGGAAAACGCCTCCGGCATCCGGTCGATCGGCACGGTCGTCTCCAGCGCACTTTTCCCGTGATACGTCACGGCGGCGCAGAACTCCCGTGCGTGCACGCCACTGTCGGTCCTGCTGCACCCCACGATGTCGCAGGGAGTGCCGAAAAGAGCCTCTGCCGCCTCATTCAGGCGCTGTTGGACCGTCACGCCGTTCGGCTGTACCTGATATCCGCAGTAACGGGTTCCGAGAAAAGAAATATGAAGCAGAATTTTCATGTCGTCCTCTCAGTGCATGGTATATCCGATTCCGACGTGATTGAGAACGATCAGCGCCGCAATCAGAGCCGCAATCAGAAACAGCGGTATCATATCCCGGAAACGGAGATGCCGGACGTGCATCCGTGTTCTGCCCTCTCCGCCGTGGTAGCAACGACATTCCATTGCCACCGCAAGGTCGCCCGCCCGGTTGAAGGCGGAAACGAACAGCGGAATCAGCACCGGCACCAAAGCCCTGGCACGCTGAATCAGGTTGCCCGTGGAAAAGTCGGCGCCTCTCGCCTTCTGCGCTGTCATAATCTTTTCGGTCTCCTCCACAAGCGTGGGGATAAAGCGCAGGGCGATGGTCATCATCATGGCAAACTCATGAACCGGAACGTGAATCTTTTTCAGCGGGGAAAGAAGATCCTCAATGGCGTCGGTCAGCTCGATCGGCGTGGTGGTGTAGGTCATGAACACGCTGGTACCGATAATCAGCGACACAATCCGAATGATGATAAAGAGCGCCGAATAAAGCCCCTCCGCATAGATATGAATGAATTTCCATTCCCACAGAAGCATTTCGCCACGGGTCCAGAAAATGTTCAGAAGCGAAGTAAAAATAAGAATCACGAGCACGGCACGCAGACCGCCGAGTACGGTCCTGAGCGGAATATGTCCCAGCAGGACAAGAAAGACCGATACCGCCGTCAGCAGAGCGAAGCTCAGAATATTCTTGCAAAGGAAAGAGCAGACAATATAGACCATTGCCAGAATGATCTTGATACGGGGATCCAGCCGGTGAAGCGGTGAATCCGCCGGATAATATTGTCCGAGCACAATGTTTTTCATAGAATCAACCAATCATTTTTTATAAATTCCGAGAAGCGCCCGACAGGCGTCCTCCACCGTGTAGATCCCGGTATCGACCGGCACGCCAAGCTCCCGCACCCGCAGCATCAGCTTGGTGATCTGGGGGATATCCAGCCCGATCTTCGAGAGCAGTTCCGAACGACGGAACACCGAGTCCTTGTCGCCCTCCAGCATGATCTCGCCGTGCGACATCACCACGATACGGTCGCAGTAGCGTGCCATGTCCTCCATGCTGTGGCTGACGATAAGCACGGTATTCCCGCTTTTTCTCTGATAATCCACGATATTGGAAAAAATGGCGTTTCTGCCACGGGGATCCAGTCCCGCCGCCGGCTCGTCCAGTACCAGCACCTCCGGGCGCATGGCGATAACG
>ENA-ORMN01002858-ORMN01002858.1-human-gut-metagenome-genome-assembly--contig:-NODE-2858-length-14351-cov-3.934457_pt1 | contig 14351 bp, 9 predicted proteins | sample MGYA00242102_ERZ508993 | MGnify/ENA primary metagenome ERZ508993 (study PRJEB26280, sample SAMEA2338770) | human gut metagenome | biome: human gut; feature: human-associated habitat; material: faeces... | reverse complement strand
TTATCGGTACTGCAGTTGCTGCAGGTACCATGCTGGCTATGATCGGTCCTGTTGGCAAATAATCATTAGCTAACTTCAAGAGCTCACACATTAGTGTGAGCTCTTTTTTGTATCTAAAATGTAAATTTTACTGCCGGTGATACTCTTAGCCTCATATTTATAGTATAATAAAAAGGAACTGTTCAAGAATTGAATAGCATTTCTTTACAAGAGGAGTCTTGAGTATATGCAACGATTTAATCTGACCAGACAGTTTTTTAGGGATGTCTGGTACCTTACGAAAAGCTATTGGCAATCGGAAGAGAAGAAAAAGGCTTTCTTTTTACTAGGCTGTATCATAGCGCTGACACTTGGCGTGGTTTATATGCTTGTTTTGCTTAACCAGTGGAACAACAGCTTCTACAGCGCCTTGCAAAATTATGATGCTAAGAAGATTTTTGATGAACTCATTCATTTTTCGTGGTTAGCTGCTATTTATATCTTATTGGCAGTATACTCATATTATCTGCAGCAGACATTGATTTTGAATTGGCGTCGTTGGCTGACAACGCGTTTTATCGACATCTGGCTGCAAAACAAAACCTACTACAATCTGCAGATGTTCGGGAAGGATACGGATAACCCTGACCAACGTATCAGTGAGGACGTGCGTCAGTTTGTTGAAATGACCTTGAGCTTTGGCATAGGGATCCTCAAGGCGTTTTGCACGTTTGCATCCTTTGTTGTCATTTTATACAATCTTTCTGGCAGTCTTAGCTTTACCTTTATGGGTAAGACGTGGACAATTAACGGCTACATGCTGTGGGCATCACTGCTTTATTCTGTCATTGGTACCTATATTACCCACATTGTTGGCCGCAAGCTGGTGAAAATCAACTTCATCCAACAGAAATATGAAGCGGATTTCCGTTTCAGTATGATTCGCCTGCGTGAAAGTGCGGAAAGCGTTGCCTTCTACCGTGGTGAAGCGCAGGAAGGCAGTGTATTTAAGCTACGCTTTAAAATGCTTTTGGATAACTTCTGGAAGCTTGTTAATAAGCAAAAACAGCTTGTCTTTTTAAATTCCGGTTATTCTCAAATCGCTATCATTTTTCCCTTTGTTGTAGCCATGAATCGTTATCTTACGAAAGAAGTAACACTAGGCGGACTGATGCAGGTTGCCAGTGCTTTTGGCCGCGTGCAGGATTCGCTTTCGTATTTTGTTGATATGTACAGCAGTATTGCTCAATGGCAGGCTGTTGTAATGCGTTTAACTTACTTCGGCCATCATATGCACGAGGTTTCTCAGCAGGCGGAACGCTTTCATGTGGAACGCTTTGCTGCTGCCGATGTGGTCGAGGTTAACGATATGCAGATAAATCTGCCGGACGGAAAACCGCTTCTGGAAAATATCAGCTTTACACTACATCCGGGGCATAATGTTTTGATTAAGGGTGTCAGCGGAAGCGGTAAAAGTACCTTGCTGCGTGCCATATCCGGTATCTGGCCCTTCGTCGACGGCAAAATCTTTCTTCCGTCACGTGATAAGCTGATGTTTATTCCACAAAAGCCTTATTTACCATTAGGCACACTGCGTGCTGCCCTTAATTACCCGGGAAATAAACCGATAGATGATACTGAATTGATTTATCTGATTGATTTGTGCCAGATTGGTTATCTTAAGGATAAACTTGATTTGGAGGCTGACTGGAGTCACGTACTTTCTGTCGGTGAGCAGCAGCGCTTGGCCTTTGTACGTGCCCATATCCAGCAGCCGCAATGGCTTTTCCTGGATGAAGCAACCTCTGCTTTGGATGAAGACACTGAGGCGACGATGTACAGCCTGTTACAGGAGCGTTTACAGCAGACTACTGTTGTAAGTGTCGGTCATCGCAGTACGCTGAATAAATATCACGAGCTTGTTTTACGCTTAAATAAATCAACTCGTCAAGTTACTCTTGAAAAATTGTAAGGAGGTTTTCTTATGCTGCCATTGCAAATTGCAGAAAATATTTATGACGTTGGTGTTCAGGATTGTGCTGTGCGTGATTTTCACGGCTACAAAACAGAGAGAGGTGCAACCTATAACTCTTATCTGATTATGGATGAAAAGGTAACTTTGATTGATACTGTTAAAGCGCCCTTTACCGAAGAGCTGCTTGCTAATATCAGTAAGGTAACACCATTGGATTCCATTGACTATATTGTCATCAACCATGTTGAGCCTGACCATTCCGGTGCTATGCCTGCGTTAGCCAAGGCTTGCCCCAAAGCAAAGTTCTATATTACGATGCAAGGTAAAAACGAGGCGATTCAGCATTACGGAGATATTTTTGCTTTTGAGGTTGTTAAAGACGGAGCAACCTTAAATATCGGTAAGCGTACCTTAACCTTCGCTTCGATGGCAATGCTGCATTGGCCTGACAGTATGGCTACCTATAGTGAGTATGATAAAATACTTTTTTCCAATGATGCCTTCGGTCAGCATTACGCTACCAGCAAGCGCTTTGATTGTGAAGTAAATCAGGACGAATTATTCTACGAAGCTAAAAAATATTTTGCCAACATTCTCTGGCCTTATGCAAAGCTGATTGGCAATGCGCTGAAAAAGCTTGGCGGTCTTGATATTAAAATGATTGCGCCTTCCCATGGTGTAATCTGGACGGAGCATATTGCCGATATCCTGCGCTGCTACAGCGAATGGGGCAGCGGTGTACAGGACGGAAGTCTTGTTATTGCTTATGACAGCATGTGGGGCGGTACGGAAAAGCTGGCGCGGGCGATTGCGCGCGGTGCTGCTAATGCCGGCATTGTTGTTAAAGTATTCAAAATGGGCGCTACACCTAACAGTACGGTAGCAGCAGAGCTCTTTACTGCCTCCGGTTTTTTGGCAGGATCTTCAACTCTTAATTGCAGCATGCTGCCGAATATGGGTTCTCTGCTGATTTATCTTAAAGGACTCGGCGCTAAAGGTAAAAAAGCTGCAGCCTTCGGTACCTTTGGCTGGGGCGGTGGTGCGCAGAAGGATATGGAGGAGCTGCTGGCAAAAAGCTGCTTTGATGCAGTAGAACCCGGCTTCAACTGCAAGTGGACACCGCAGCAGCCTGAAATTGAGGCTGCGGAAAAATATGGTTATGACTTTGCATTGAAATTAAAGGCTGAATGAGCTGTGAATTTTGTGTAAAACAAATATATTTACTAATAAAAAAAGTACACAAATAACGATAATAGTGTATAATAGTATTATAACGATGAAAGCGAGGTCTTATGATGAATAAGAAAGCTGAAGTGTACAAGAAATTCCTTGAAGAAAACAAAATTAACTGGGGCGATGTATTCGAAGTTCCGAAGGCAGACGAGGTTCCTGAAGAAAGCTTCATGCATCCTGTTGTATTCCGTTCCGCTATCGGCATCCAAGGTCAAAACCTGCCGACTATGCTGGTAATTGACGACAGCATCTATGTAATGCTGCAGGTTCGCGTAGGCGCTGGTCTGGTTAAGGAAGCTAACAAGGCTGCAGTTCTGGCACATCTGAATGCTCTGAACGAAAACTACAAGGTATTCAAATATTATGCTGATGAAGCTGGCAATATCATCATTGAAAGCTGCATTCCTTCTACCGATGATCAATTCGTACCGCAAATGATTCATGCAGTAATCGACGTTATTGTTGACCACCTTAACACTGAATATCCTAAGCTGATGAAAGCTGTTTGGGCTGAATAAGCTAAATAAAATAATATGGTACTTTCTTAAATAAGGGGAGTAGCCGGCACAAGCCTTAGGGCTGGTGTTTACACTGCCGTCAGTACGATTCGGACGAATCCGGCTTTGTAATTAAGTGGCGAGACTTTGTTGTAAAATTTTTATTTTACAGCATTGTCTCGCCCTTTTTTATTATATAATATAAGGTGAAGAGTGTACTTGCATGATTTACCACAATTTTCGACAAGTAGCAGACGTAAGGTCAAAGGAGGAAGAAAATGAGTAAATATGGCTTAAGCAAGGAGCAGATTGAAGAGTCACGGCGCAAGTACGGTGATAACACGTTGACGCAGCCACCGCGGGAAACATTTTGGAGCAAGCTGCTGGGGAATTTTCAGGATCCCATTATTCGCATCCTGATAGTAGCGCTCCTGGTAAATGCCTTTTTTGTCTATCTTGGTCATGGAGATTGGATTGAAACAATAGGCATTTTCCTGGCAATAATTTTGGCAACCTTTGTTTCCACATGGTCCGAATACAGCAATGAGAATGCTTTTCAGAAGCTGCAGGAGGAAGCCAGCCGCATTCGCTGCAAGGTATGGCGTGACGGCGAACCGGAGGAAATTGCTATTGATGATGTTGTAGTCGGTGAAGCAATTATTCTGGAGGCAGGCGATAAAATACCGGCAGACGGTATTTTGCTGGAAGGAACGCTGAAGCTGGACCAGGCAGCGTTGAACGGTGAAAGCGAGGAAGCTAAAAAAACTGTTGCACCTGCTGACTTCCAATGGAATGACGGTAAAATTGACTTTCTTGATGAACATAAGCTGTTCCGAGGCAGCGTTGTAGTAGAAGGCACTGCTGTGATGCAGGCGGTAAAGATAGGTGATAATTCCGTTTACGGCCAGCTGACGCAGGAGCTGAAGGATGATGAACGCGACAGTCCGCTGAAGCTGAAGCTGAAAGGACTGGCAGAGCAGATAAGTAAATTCGGTTATGCCGGCGGTGTGCTGATAGCAGTTGCGGTAATACTGCATAAGATATATCTGGCAGGCAGCCTTGCAGCTTATTTTGCCGATATGACAACAGTAATTGCCGATTTGGTGCAGGCTGTAATCTTGGCGATTATTATTATCGTTATGGCGGTACCGGAAGGCCTGCCGCTGATGATTGCTATAGTTTCTTCGCTCAATATGCGCAAAATGCTGCATGACCATGTATTGGTGCGCAAGCTTGTCGGCATTGAAACTGCAGGCAGCCTGAACCTGCTGTTTACTGATAAGACAGGCACTATTACAAAAGGACAGCTGGAGGTAGTACGCTTCTTAACCGGCGATTTACAGGAAATTACTGATTTTACCTCATTGCCTGCACGTCTTAAGGAGCTGACCTGTCAGCAGGTTCTGATTAATACATCATCTACCGTTACCGACGGCAAGATTGTCGGCGGTAATATGACGGAAGCAGCATTAAATAATTATGTCGGTGCTTATCGTTTGCCGCAGCTGCCGCAGCGCCAGCGCTTTATTCCTTTTAACAGTGCCAATAAATACTCCTGGGCGCAGGTTGCTCCTGCTGATGGCGGCGCAGCATATTGCCTGATCAAGGGCGCACCGGAAAAGCTGCTGCAGGCTACCGATTGGTATTGGTCAAAAGATGGCAGCCGTTTGCCGTTGACTGATGAGATGAAAGCAGCTTTGGATAACAGAATGCTGGAGCTTGCAGGACAGGCTATAAGAATGCTGGCCTTGTGCACCTATGAGGGAGTACCTGCTGATAACCTGCCGGATAAAGGACTGACGCTTGCCGGTGTTGTTGCCATCCGTGATGACGTGCGTCCGGAAGCAGTGGAGGCTATTAAGGCTGTACAGCAGGCTGGCGTGCAGGTAGTAATGATTACCGGTGACCGTAAAGAAACCGCAGTTGCCATTGCCAAGGATGCAGGCCTGCTGCAAAGCGCGGAGGATGTAGTCTGGACCTCCGACGAGCTGGCACAGATGAGTGATAATGAGGTCAAGGCTAAGCTGACGCATCTGCGTGTAGTGGCACGTGCTTTACCGATGGATAAATCGCGCCTGGTGCGCTTGGCGCAGGAGCTGAATCTTGTAACCGGTATGACCGGCGATGGTGTAAATGATTCGCCGGCGCTGAAAAAGGCTGATGTCGGCTTTGCTATGGGCAGCGGTACAGAGGTTGCCAAGGAAGCAGGCGATATTGTTATCATGGACGATAATTTTCTGAGCATCAAGCAGGCAATTTTGTACGGAAGAACGATTTATAATTCTATCTGCAAATTTATTGTTTTCCAGCTGACGATTAACTTCTCGGCTGTGGCAATTAACTTTATTGCTCCCTTTATCAATATTGATGAACCGCTGACGATTACGCAGATTCTATGGATTAACCTGGTAATGGATACTCTTGCTGCGCTCGCCTTCGGTGGTGAACCGGCATTGGCGCAGTATCTGTGCGAGGCGCCGAAACGCCGCAGTGCGCCGCTTGTCAGCAAAAAGATGCTTACGAGCGTTATTGTAAGTGGTCTTTATATGACTATTGTGGGCATTGCCTTTTACAAGAGCGCATGGGTTGACCATCTGTTCCGTGATGCAGATAATCATATTTATACCTACACGGGCTTCTTCTGCGCCTACATTTTCATGGCAGTTGCCAATGGCTTTAATGTGCGTACTGACGGGTTGAACCTGTTAAAGAATATCAGCCTGAACAAGGGCTTCTTACAGGTAATGGCGCTCATCGTTGCAATTCAGGTGCTGCTGACCTTTATTGGTGGGCGTGTATTGCGTACAACACCTCTGAATGCGCATGAATGGGGCGTTGTCGTCCTGTTTGGCGCTTCCATTATCGTTGTTGATTTACTGCGTAAGCTTATCAGCAGCAGGTAAAGTTATACACAGTTGTTGATAAGTCTGTTGATAATCTGTGGGTAAAACACATAAGCTGTGGATAAGTATTCGTGGATAGAAGCACACTAATTGCTGTTACATTGTTTACAAATTTGCTGTAAAAAAATAAATTTCAGAAAGATTATTGACAATTAAAAGCAGAGTGCGTATAATAGCATTCAACGAATCAAATATCGTCCCTAAAAAAACGGTGAAGGGAAGAAGATATGACCGGATGGGCTAAGAGAGTCGCTGGCTGGTGTAAAGCGATGTCAATGGTTATATGCATACTGATCCTGGAGTTGCCTTTCCGATATGTAGGGAAGGACGTGTGGTCACGTTACAGGCAAAGGCCTTGTTGGAGGCTGAGAGGACAGTGCTGTTGAGGTACTGTTGAAATAGGGTGGTACAGCGTGGAATTGTTCCCCGCCCCTAATTGTGTTATTAATAAATAACACAGGTTAGGGACGGGGATTTTTGTTTATAATCGCTAAGAAAAGCTAGGGGGAAATTAATCATGCAGCAGGAGAAAAAATATATTCCGTTTGAACAAATAAAAATTACCGGCCGTCAATGGCCTGATAAAACGATTACTAAAGCACCTGTATGGTGCAGTGTTGATTTGCGCGACGGCAACCAGGCATTGGTAACACCGATGGGCATTCCGGAAAAAATCCGCTTTTTCCACACTCTGGTAGATTGTGGCTTTAAGGAAATCGAGGTTGGCTTTCCTTCCGCCTCGGAAACTGAATACGAAATTTTGCGTACCTTGATTGAAGGCGGCCATATTCCAGATGACGTAACTGTACAGGTTCTGGTGCAGGCGCGTGAAGAGCTTATCCGCAAAACCTTTGAGGCAGTACGCGGTGCTAAGAATGTTATCATCCATTTTTACAACTCTACTTCAACACTGCAGCGTAAAATTGTTTTTGGCAAGGATATGGACGGTATTACCGATATTGCTGTACAGGGCGCGCGCCTTATCCGCCAGCTGACGGAAGAAGAGGTTGCCCGCAGCGGCATGAATATCCGCTATGAATATTCTCCGGAAAGCTTTTCCGGTACGGAAATAGATTTCTCTGTTGCTATTTGTGAGGCGGTAATGCAGGAAATGGGCTCCAGCAAAGAAAACCCCATTATCCTCAACCTGCCTTCTACTGTTGAAATGTGTACGCCGAACACCTATGCCGATCAGATTGAATACTTCTGCCGTCATATTAAAAACCGTGAAGCAGCAATTGTCAGCGTGCATCCGCACAATGACCGCGGTACGGGCGTTGCCTGCGCCGAGCTGGCACTTTTGGCCGGTGCGGACCGTATCGAAGGTACCTTGTTCGGTAACGGCGAGCGTACCGGTAACCTTGATATCGTAACTGTAGCCCTCAACATGTTTACACAAAATGTTGATCCCGAGCTGGATTTTTCTCATATCCTGGATATCAAAAAGGTTTATGAGGAATGTACAAAAATGCATGTGCCAGAGCGTCAGCCGTACGCCGGCGAGTTGGCCTTCACCGCCTTCAGCGGTTCGCATCAGGATGCTATCCGCAAGGGCTATGAGTACATGAAAAATAGCGGTACAGAATATTGGGAGGTACCGTATCTGCCGATTAATCCTGCGGATATCCATCGTGAATACGAGCCAGTTATCCGCATTAACAGCCAGTCCGGTAAGGGCGGCGCTGCCTTCGTGCTGCAGCATACCGTTGGCTACAATCTGCCGAAGGAAATGCATCCGGAATTTGGCAATATCGTGAAGGCTGCGGCTGACGAATACGGCGACGAGCTTTCCAGCGAGCAGATTGTGCAGCTCTTCCGCAAGGAATATATCGACTTCGCCGGCAAGTACCAGCTTCTGCGTCATCGCTTTACCGAGCTTAACGAAGCTGACGGCAGCATCCACAGCCGTTTTGAAGGTGAAATTTCAGTTGCAGGCGAAAAGAAGAGTGTAGTTGGTGTAGGTAACGGTCCTATCGATGCCTTCTTCCAGGCGCTTACCAGTGTCGGGATTAATGGCTACGAATTCGTCAACTATCATGAGCATGCAATTTCCAAGGGTTCTGATGCGAAAGGCATTTGCTACATTGAGTTGAAGCAGAAAAACAATGGCCATATCTTCGGTGTAGGCATTCACTCTAATATTAACGTGGCAGCGCTGCGCGGTATTATCTGCGCTATCAATCGCGCCGAGAAGTGATTAATAGTTGTCAGTGAATAGTATTTAGTGATTAGTAAATAGTTGGCAGTACGGGGCGAAGAGAAAATATATTAGAAAAGCGCTCCTGCATATATTATTTTGCTAAAGGCCGGCGCCAGATAATAGATAAGCCGGATTAGAAAAACCTCCAAAATAAGGGAAAAATTTTTTGAAAAACAAGGGAAAGAACTAAAAATAAGGGAAAGAAGTAAGCGCCGTCGGCCGTAAGGCAGGCGGCGATTTGCTGTTTGCTTAAATATTTAAAATATGATAATATAAAAATAGTTGCATATCAGATAAAAACACTGATTTCTTTATTAGAACAGGAGGGATTGCTGTGAAAAATACGATGCAATATAAAGGCTATGTCGGCTCTGTGGAATTTTCGGAGGAAGATGGTATTTTCTTCGGTAAGGTTTTGGGTATACGTTCTGTAATTTCCTATGACGGTAAAAATGCACAGGAATTAGTGGAGGATTTTCACGGAGCGGTCGAGGATTATTTAGCTATGTGTGCTGCCGAAGGTATTACACCGGAAAAGGCGTATAAGGGAAGCTTTAATGTGCGTATTCCCGCTGAGATGCATAAGCAGGCGGCAATTTGCGCTTTACAGAACAACATTTCATTGAATAAAATTGTGGAGCAGGCTTTGCAGCGCTTTTTGATGCTGGAAAATTAAATATATGAAAAACAGGTATAGCGGTATGATATCTGGCTAAGTATATTACGTCAGACTAAGAATATAGTTGTAGGTTAGTTGACGTGTAATTACAATATAATAATGCTTTAAATATTAAGGACTTCATTGTAAGAGAATGGGGTCTTTTTTCATTTATCAGGTGCCGTAGGCACCTGCAAGCCAAAAGTACTCGATGTACTTTTGCTTGACGGGGGGGGGACAACGTGCTATAATTCTAGCTGTGACTAATTATGTAATTAAAGTTATTGTAAAATAAGAAAAAAGCCAATATACATAATTAACGATTTAGAGAGTTTTACATGTAAGTATTTTCCTCTTTGAGGAACTGCAAACACTGCATGATATATTGCTATAAAATTTAAGAATCTAACTAGAGAACAAGAGAATAAAAGCGTATCAGGTGTATTTATACTTAATAGGTAAACAGGTGCAAAACCTGTGCTGTCCCGCAGCTGTAATGTGGAGCTGGCCTTATATAGTCACTGGGAAACCGGGAAGACAAGGCTGGCAGTGAAGCAGAGCCAGAAGAACTGCCTGATATAGGGCCTTTCAAACAACCTGCGATGTACAGGATTGCGCTTTCCCAGGGATAAGTGCGTCTTGCTGTCACAGTACGGCAAGGCGCTTTTATTTTAACTGCAATATTTGCATGAAGTATATTTATTATTCTTGCATATTAACATCTGACAAGCGGAACAAGGATAGCTTGGTCAGATGCTTTTATGAAAATAAATTTTTTCCCAGTATGCTCAAGGATTACGAGAGAAAGGAGGAGCTATGAAAAGGATATTTATGCTGCTGACCTTAATTTTGGCGCTGATGTGCCCAGCACTTGCCGGTGCTTCTGAGGTATCAAGTGACAAAATGATTTTGGACTGGACAACATCCAAGGTATGGGTCAACGGCGGCGAGCTGTGTGTAACAGGCACATTTGTAAATAAGCGCAGTGATTTGACTATCACTAAGCTGAATGACTTTATTATGCGTGTTACCTACACAGACAAAAATGGCGAGCAGAAGCAGTTTACTGGCAGACCGGTAAAGTTTCCGCTATGCAAAATTCCTGCCAATGGTTCGCGTAAGCTGAATCTTAACTTTGGCAAATTTGCTGACGAAAGCGTTGGCAACTGGGTAACGGCGCAAACCTATACGTTTACGTATATTAATGGAGCGTGGTTCTAATTTTTGATGAAAAGTGAGTAAAAGCGCGGGGAGCCGCGCGGATAATGAAGAAAGAAGTGTATGAGTAACATGAAGAGAAGATATACAGCTGCGGCTGCAATGCTGATGGTTCTGGGGCTGTGCGCGAGCGCAAGCGCAGCATTCGACGAGAACCTTAATGACTATACCTTGGACACAATGATTGTTGAAGCTGATACTGTTAAAAACAAATTCGGTGATACTATTACCGAGCAATCCTACTATCGTACTGGTGGTGATGTAAAAGTTATTACGAGAGAAGAGATTGAAAAAAGGCATTATACCGATGTAACTGAAGCTGTAAAGCGTTTACCAGGTGTATCATTTCAAAATCCTGGTTTTCGAGGAGGTTCTGGTGGAGGATTTTATGGTAACAGTATTTTTATAAATGGTGATGCTAGAGTAATAATTTTAGTTGATGGTCGTCGTGTCGATAATTTAACTAGTGAACGTGGTGGCAGAAATTCTTATGGTTCTAATAAAAGCACTGGTGTAAATATTGACCAAGTTGTCAATATGGAAGATATTGATAAAATAGAAGTTATTAAAGGTCCTGGTGCTTCAGTTTATGGCGCAGATGCTACTGGTGGTGTAATAAATATTATTACGCGTAAAGGTGGTGTAACACCTAGTGGTTCTATCGATCTTTCTACTGGTAATTGGAATGGTCATAAGTATGCTTTAAGTTATTCTGGTAGCGCTGGTAAAGATAATTCTTGGCATTATTTTGTATCAGCTAATAGAGATATGTCAGGAGATACAAAATATAAAGATGGAATGACGGGGGAAAAAGCACGTTTTGGTGGTTCTAATTACAAGGAAGATGGTGTAAATATTCGTCTTGATAAAGATTTTAATGATAAGCAAAATTTAAAATTATGGTATAATTTTAAAGATGGCTGGGATGGTTATCCGTTATGTACACCAAGGTTAGCATACTATAATAAGGATACTTGGGATAAAGTCGCTTTTAAATTGACGCATGGTATTTTAGATGAAAACAATAAACTTATTTCTGGACCATTAGGATGGGCAGGAGAAGCTAAAGTTCCTGGGTATACAAATATGTTTTCTGTAGATAGTGCAATTTACGGTTCATTCAATAAATTTAAAAATAATGATATTGATATTCAGTATACCTTCAATAAAGATAATGGTATGGATAGTTTTGTACGTGTATATAATCAAGATCATAAATATTATAGTAATGATACATATTATTGGGGATATTTGGATGGGGAAAAATTTTCTAACGGATTCCAACCTTTGGCTGATGCCTATAATAAAGCCTTTCCGAATGGTGCCACTGATGCGGAATTAAAAGATTGGATAAAAGAACATGTTGTTCCATTTCCTTTAGATAAAGCAGCAGTTGCTGAATGGCTTAAGAAAACCGGTGGTAAAGTTGGTATGCCTAGCCGTTGGACAGAAGAAAAGAATAAGGGCATTCAATTGCAGTATGCTAAGTCGTTAGGAATTAATGATATTATTGCCAGTGTTACTTATGATCAATCAAGAAAATATAATAAAAGTTATGATGCCAATGGTAATCTTTCAAGTAGTTATACACAACGTAAAGCTGTAAGAGCATATATTCAAGATAAAATTCATGTTAGTGATAAATGGGATATTACTCCTACAATGCGTTATTCATGGTACAGCTCATTTGATGATGTAGATAATAAAGGAAATAAAACAAAAGGAAAGGGAGGTAATAATAATACTAACTTTGCCTTAAATTCTCAATATATGTTTGATGATACAAGTAGCGCATATTTAGGATGGACTAAGGTATATAGACCTTTAAAGAAAGGAGACTATACAGCTGCATCTAAAACTACTCCATTAGGAGAGTTAAAAGATGAAAGAGGTGATGTATGGACTTTTGGCGTTCGTAAAGATTTAACAGATAAAACTTCTATTGCGGCACATTATGATTTGACTCGTATGAGTAATGCAATAGCAACATTACCGATTTATGTTCCTGATGATCCTTCAATTACAAGTGGTGCAGTTAATGCAAAAGAAGATAAGAGATCTTTTAATTTAACAATTGATCACCAGATGGGAGAACATTTTAATTTATCAACTTCTTATGCTCATATGAAAGATACTTGGGATGCAAAAGATGGTTGGCAGGTTTTACCTAATTGGGAATCTTTTAATAAGGCAAATATTAATACTGCAATTAATAATTTGCGTCCTAAAAATCATTATGCAGCTAATTTATCTTATGAAAATAGAAGCTTGTATATTGGATTGTTGACTAACTGGTATACTGGATTGGCTAGTTATGCATTTACAGATAATAGGTTCTTAGTTATGGATTTAAATGTCAACTATGAGTTTACTGATAAATTAACTGGTTATATTAAAGTTAATAATCTTACTGATGAAGCTTACCAATTGTCTTACAACGCTTCTTATGGTGGTGGACAAATGCCGTCTCGTTGCTTCTGGGTAGGAATGAAATATAAATTCTAAAATATCTTTATAAAAGTTTAATTATACTCCATCTCATTCAGGTAAAGCACTACTGCTATCACAGCAGTGGTGCTTTGCCATATTCCTAAGTATTAATGGTGATATTATGCAAAAGTTATGGATAGGATTAAGCGTGATTATTTCGTTACTGCTTAGCGGTTGTACGAGTAGTTACTTTAAATTACCTGTGCAGGAAAATCCTGAAGCATTAAAACGTTTTGATAAAGCAATACAGTATTCATATGATGCTGCACATTATCCGACGAGCATTGAAAACCTGAAAACAGGCAGAACCTTTGAAAAGCAGTCTTTTTCAAAACCTCCGCAAAGAATAGTCTGTGTTTGGCAAAATTCTATTGAAACAGCAATTGCGCTTGGTGTTGGCGACAGAATTGTTGCCGGAATGGGAGTATTCAGCCCTCAATACATCAAGAAAGAGTACAGAACTCAGTATGAAAATATTCCCATAAAAGGCATAGAAAATTTAGATCAGGAAACTATCTTGATGCTACAGCCTGATATTATAATAGGCTGGTATTCTACTTTTACTTCTAAATATTTACGAAGCACAGATTTTTGGCATAAAAGAGGAACAGGGACATATATTGCCGTATCATCTGCTTGGTTACCTAATGGTCAGATATTAGAAAATGAATTTAATGATATTTTAAATTTAGGGAAGGTTTTTGATAAATCGGAGAAGGCTGAAGAGATTGTTAATGCAATGAAAAAAGAAATTAATGATGTTGTAAACAATACTAGCAAATTGAAAAAACGTCCCCGTGCCTTAATACTTGCCGGTATGGGCAAACAGTTAGGAATTTACGGAGAAAACTCGTTGGCCGGAGATTTAGTAAAAAGACTGAATGGTGAATTATTGGCAGCTGATCAAAAGTCAATAAGTGCGGAGCAAATAATCGAATATGATCCTGATGTGATTTTTTATTTAATCGGAGAAACGAGATATAAAGATAAAGATACTATTATGCAAGAGGTGTACGCAAGAAGAGAATTTCAGCATTTAACTTGTACTAAGAACAAGCGTATAGTTGCGTTACCGTTGAATGCTATTTATACGCCTGGAGTCAGGACTATGGATGGTATAAAAATAATAGCTCATGGATTATATCCTGATTTATATCCTGATCCGGGATTTTTTTAAAAATGTTATTGGAAAAGAAAA
>ENA-ORMN01002856-ORMN01002856.1-human-gut-metagenome-genome-assembly--contig:-NODE-2856-length-14362-cov-3.744391_pt1 | contig 14362 bp, 10 predicted proteins | sample MGYA00242102_ERZ508993 | MGnify/ENA primary metagenome ERZ508993 (study PRJEB26280, sample SAMEA2338770) | human gut metagenome | biome: human gut; feature: human-associated habitat; material: faeces... | reverse complement strand
TTTTAGTAGAGATTTTATGGATGACCTTTTTGATATGCCACAGAGAACTTACGCCAAGAGCTATTCAGCGAATGGATTAATGAAAACGGATATCAAGGAGTCCGAGGAAGGATTTACGGTAGAGATGGATCTGCCGGGCTTTTGCCGAGAAGATATCAGCGCAGAGCTGAAGGATGGTTATCTGACCGTTACAGCAACTGCTAAGAAAGCAGAGGAGAATACTTCGGACAAGAAAGAGAAGTATGTTCAGAAGGAACGTTTCCATGCAACTTGCAACCGCAGCTTTTATGTTGGTGACAATATGAAACAAGAAGATATTAAGGCGAAGTTTGAAAACGGTGTTTTGACATTACAGGTGCCAAAAAAGGAAGAGATTCCGGAGGAGCAGACCAAGAAGTTTATTACGATTGGTTGATCATCAATGCAAACTTCCCATACGAAAGGCTACAGGGAGGTGGAGTGAATGAAGACGAAGCAGGATTATTATGACACCTTAGGGATATCAAGGGATGCGGATGATGCGTCGATCAAGCGAGCCTACCGTAAAATGGCCAAGAAATATCACCCGGATATGAATCAGGGTGATCCGAATGCTGAGCAAAAATTTAAGGAAGTTACGGAAGCTTACAATGTGTTAAGTGATAAGGAAAAGAAGAAACTTTACGATCAATTTGGTTCTGCAGCATTTGAGGAAGGTTTTGATCCGACCGGCGGCACGGAATTTCACTATTCCGGTGGCGATGCATCGGGGATGTATGGTGATATTTTTGATAATCTTTTTGGTGGCAAAGGCGGTTTTAGCGGACACTTTGGTTTTGGTGACGGTACATCGTGGCACAGTAGCGATGGCAAAACCTGGAAAACAGGTGATGGTGGATCATGGCATGTGGGCGGCGATTATGGCAGATCGAGCTTTTTTGACACCTATGAAGATGCCGGTCGGAAATCAGGTCAGGATGCGAGGGCGCACATTTCGATTACTTTTGACGAAGCAGTGTATGGATGTGACAAGGTCATTACTTTGCAGGATGGAGAGCGCGGTCAGAGCAGAACGCTGCATGTGCACATACCGGCAGGTATTGACGATGGCAATCGCATTCGCTTAAAAGGTGAGGGACATCCGGGAGTTTATGGTGCACACAAAGGTGACCTTTATCTGCAGGTATCTGTCGGCACAAAACCGGGTTTTGAGCGTAAGGGCTTGGATATTTATACGAAAGTCAATGTACCATATACGACAGCAGTGCTTGGGGGCAATGCCCGCGTGCACACGCTATACGGAGATGTTGACTGTAAGATCCGGGAAGGAACGCAGAGCGGTACCAAGATACGACTAAAAGGAAAAGGTGTTGTATCCAAAAAGAATGCATCTGTGCATGGGGATCAGTATGTTGAAATCGGAATTGAAGTTCCGAAACATTTGTCGTCACAGGCAAGGCAGAAATTACGCGAATATGCGGAGGCAAGCTAATCCTATAATGTAGCCAGATCATATCAACAAAGAGAATAATTCTTGATAAACTGTTCATAATAAAGATAGAAACTGTAGGTTATTGAGAGCAGAAACGAGGAGAATTATGATCTTAAAACAAAATGAAATTGATGTGATCACAGAATTGCAGACACAGGAAAAGAATTGTGTGGAAAAGTACCGCCGTTACAAAGAGCAGGCAAAAGATGAGGAATTGAAAAATCTGTTTGGTGAGATCGAGCAGCTCGAACAAAAACATTACGATACACTGGGGCAGGTACTGAATGGTGATGTGCCATGTTGTGACTGCAATGATTCCAGAGGAAAAGACTATGCGCCAACTGCAACGTATAGTACAGACGGAGATAGTGAGGATAAGCAGGCGGATAATTTCTTGGTTACTGATTGTATCGGCACGGAAAAGATGGTTTCTTCGGAGTATAATACAAATGTGTTTCGCTTTGGAGAACCTTCAGTTCGTAAACTGCTTGCAGATATTCAGGTCGAGGAACAGAATCATGCAGAGATGTTATATAAATACAAAACAGTAAATGGAATGTCATAAAGTATAAAGATATTTCCTAACAGATAAGTAAAGGGGCAAGGCTTGTGTCTTGCCTTTTTTAATTAATAGGAAACTGCTGTTGTGTAGCGTGGCATCACCAAGAATTGCTTTAGTTTTTTTGATGGCAGGATAATTTACTATGTCGGCTGCAAAATAGTCATTGATTTACTGACATAATAAGCGATATGTGGTTGTGAAAAACGGTGGGGTATGGGAAGTTTGAATATCTTGTTCGAAAAATGGAGCTTGACGAGGAAAAGAAAAACACGTAATATAGTATCCGATACTACATACAGAAGTAAACGGTGCCGCAATGGCATATGAAGTGACGAAATGTCGGAAAGGAATGAAGTATGAAATCATTACGTATAGGAGATATTACGCTAGAGAAGCCAATTATTCAGGGAGGTATGGGAGTTGGAGTCAGTCGAGGCAGATTGGCAGGCGCTGTATCTGCCTGTGGAGGCCTTGGTGTGATCTCCTCGGCACAGATCGGATACGATGAACCGGAATTTGCAACGGATCAAGTACTTGCGAATGAAAAAGCAATACGTAAGCATATCGCACTGGCAAAGAAAATATCCGGGGATAAGCCGGTCGGTATAAATATCATGGTGGCATTGAAGCACTATGAAGATCATGTGCGAACGGCAGTTGATGCCGGAGTAGACGTCATTATATCAGGAGCCGGTTTACCGATGCGGTTACCGGAATATGTCGGGGATTCCGGCTGCAAGATCGCACCGATCGTTTCATCTGTCAAAGCGGCGCAGATCATACTTCGCCAGTGGAAAAAGAAGTACTGCAGGACAGCCGACTTTATTGTTATAGAAGGTCCTAAGGCGGGAGGCCATCTTGGATTCAAAAAAGAGGATATTGCGACAATTACGGCGGAACAGTATGAGCAGGAGATAAAAAATATTATTCAAGTCGTACGAGAGTACGAACAGGAATTTGCTTGTAAAATCCCGGTTATAGTTGCCGGTGGCATTTTTGATCATAAAGATATAGAACATGCTTTGGAAATCGGGGCTGACGGTGTTCAGATCGCATCACGTTTTGTTGCAACAGAGGAGTGTGATGCTTCGGATGCGTATAAGCAGGCATATATTAATGCAAAAGCAGAGGACATTACTATTGTCATGAGCCCAGTTGGGATGCCGGGACGTGCGCTCAACAATGTATTTGTTCAGCGTGTGAGCCGACAGCGGGAAGAAATCAAAAAATGCTACAATTGTTTGGCTAAATGCAATCCTGTTGAAGTGCCGTACTGCATCACCAAAGCACTTATATCAGCAGTGCAGGGAGATTTGGATCATGGTCTGATATTTGTGGGAGCGAATGTTGATAGAATTGATCGAATGACCTCCGTGCAGGAGCTGATGGCAGAACTTACAAACTGAAACTTCCCGCACCTCATTATCTTACGCAACCACATATTGCTTATTATGTCAAAGCATGCTAAGTGTTTTGCAGCCACAATATAGCGGCTTCTGCCGACAGAGAACTATAGTAATTGCCTTGCCGCTTTATCGTTGTATAATGATACTTCTTCTGCACAAAAGTTTTAGTTATATAATACGTGGGATTGGCACATTTTGCAAGATTATTCATACAGTAAGGTAAGACACATGAAACCATCTTTTTACAATTATCGATTATGCCGCTGCAACAAGCGGCAGAACGGAGGTTACTATGGCACGTTTTACAAATCAGGCACAGCTACGCTACGGTAATGCTGTGACCAATTCCAACGTTGCAGTTGGTGAAATTTTGGAAGTTTTATCTGCTACCAAGACCGCTGTAAAAACCACTTACGGACAAAATGACACTGTCACCTATATTATCAGCATTGTCAATTCCGGTGCAACAGCATTCAACGGACTTACTTTAACGGATGATCTTGGTGCTTACACATTTGGTACCGGTACAGTTACACCTCTTACCTATATTCCGGGAACCATAAATTATTATATCAATGGAACGCTTCAGACTGCTCCTACAGTTGAAGCCGGGCCGCCACTGACCGTATCCGGTATTAGCGTTCCTGCAAACGGCAATGCAACGATTATTTACGAAACAGCCGTAAATGAATTTGCGCCGTTTGCAACCGGTTCGGATGTTGTAAACACCGCAAGAATTACCGGTGGCGGCATTACGCCGATCACAATCTCCGAAACAATCGCTGCGGAAAGCACGCCTATCCTTAACATTACCAAATCTGTCAGCCCGGTCCCTGTTACCGAAAACGGCATTTTAACTTACACTTTCCTAATCCAGAATATGGGAAGTGCACCTGCTACCGTCACAACAGGTGCCACGATCACGGATACGTTCAATCCAATCTTATCCGGTCTGACCGTAACCTTCAACGGAACCGCATGGACTGCGCCGACTAATTACACGTACAACGAAACAACCGGTTTGTTTGCCACTGCCGCTGGTCAGATCACGGTACCTGCTGCCACCTTTACGCAGGATCCGGAAACGGGGGCTTGGGTTACAACACCCGGCGTTAGCACATTAGTTGTCACAGGCACGATCTAGCGATAGCCTTCAAGCTTTTGATGTGCTTCCGGCACGATCTAACAATAGCCTTCAAACCCTTGATGTGCTTCCTTCTTTCGAACACTACTTTCACTAAGAAGAGCAAAACCAGCGTTTTGCTTTTATCACGTTACACAACACCCTAATCCTATCAATTAAAAAGGGGCTGCGCACTAATTGCTTAGTGCGACAGCCCCTTTGTCTTATCCTATATTACCGTTTGCAATACTTACGTATTGCGATCATTGCCGGCAAACTATTATTTTGCACGGCCACAGCAATATTTGTATTTCTTCCCGGATCCGCATGGACATGGCTCATTACGCCCAACCTTGCGCTCCTTAACAATTGTACCGGACTTTTTCTGCTCACGATAAAGCTCCTTGCGTCGCTCCGGCGTCAACAGCTCATCCCACTCCGGCAGTTCATATAACCAATCAGCACCCGCTTCTACCATATGATAATATAAGCTTTCCAAATCAATCGGCAATTTTACAACCGTGTCAGCTTCCATTTCCTCGATTGGGTTCGGTTCTTTCAAACTTTCATTGATTCCATCTAAGAAACCTACCATATAATTCAATTCCATGCCGTATTTATCTGCTAATTCCTGAACAGTACCGGATACCACTTTCTCCGGAGCCGCAAGTAACTGCTGATAAATGGCTTTTTCCTGCTCGAAATACTTATCCCAAATTGCTTTTCCCTCTTTGGAGTTCAATTCTACGCCATATGCGTACTCTCTCCATTCCTGTAATAATCCCATAATTTCCTCCGATTTCTACTGCTGCCTGCTCTGGCATCCACCGAAAAGACAGCGAATTTTCTTCTTGTGCGATTACTCGTCCACGCAGCTACACGCCTGACAACGTTTCATCCCTGTAGCATTATACCTGTTTTCTCGGCAGAAGTCCACACTTTTTGATATTCCACTGCATAGACTGCATAGATACTCGCTAACCATGACATCGCGCTCATTGACGAACAAATCCTAAAACAGCTCTCTACTTCTGTTCCGGCCGTATCCAAGTCCCGCTCGCTTTCTTATGTTTCCACGAGTCTTTGGATGCCTGATATCCTGTCACCGTCATTACCTGATAATCACTCTCCGTCTTCAGCGAGCGATAGATCTTTTTGAGTGCAACCCACCGGCGATTGTGCTTAGGATCACCGGAATCTCCCAAAAATACTGCATCTTTCTGTTTGTCATATAAAAAGGCGGTAACATAATGCCCCGGTGTATTTTTCCAATAACAAGCTGAGTTACTGCTGCTGACAAGTACAATCGCTGAGTCATTGGACGCGATCATCTTTTGAAATTTGCGATACGATGTCGGTTTGCGCCGCAGGGACACCTCAAAGCCAAGGCCCTGCATAGCACTTTCCATATACTCCCAGGCGACTGCACCGCCACCACCGTAAATCGTATTCCTCTTGGTATACTTATAAATATCTACCGGAGAAGCCTCATAAGTGGTCTGCGACGAATAAATATTGGCCATACAACAAAATCCGCAACCGAATGCACCGAATTTGCCACCGTCATAATACGTCTCTGCCCATTTCCCGGACCAGGTCAAACGTTTACCCCAAGACTTCGGCCCCTGCAAAAACGTATACACTGCATTCTCCGGTTTTACCACGTTGTTCTGTCCTGCTGTTTGGATAGATTTCCCTGCTGTTTGCGGCATATCTCCCGTGCTGTTTTTGTCCCCGACATTTTTAACAGCCCCGGTCTGCTTCCCGCCACTTGCCGTTATTTTCTGTGCGGACTTTCCTTTATCTGTCTGAGAAGCTGTCACACGCAGAGCAAGTCCCACGACCACAACTACCGCCAGCAATACAACGAAGACACTTTCTTTCCAATAGTTCATACGTCCGCATTTCAGTTCATCCCACTTGTTTCTTAATAACCTCATCTTTCACCTTCCTACCGTTATCTGCTTCTGGATTTTTCACTTTCTAACTGTCATTTACCGTGCAAAGCTCTTGCTTTATCACCGTCTACTCGTTACTCGGCTTTTCACTTTCTAACTGTCACTTACCGTGCAAAGCTCTTACCTTATCACCGTCTACTCGCTACTCGGCTTTTCACTTTCCAACTGTGACTTACCGTGCAAAGCTCTTACCTTATCACCGTCTACTCGTCACTCAAATATCTCGTCTTTCACCTTCCATACAGATACATCATCTTTTTGCCAGACTACATCTGCCACTTCATACAATCCATTCACGTCAACATTATACGTGCCATACTCTTGATTGCTCAAATAAATATAATTGACATCATACTTCCGGAACAACTCCTTAGCACCCGCCGGACTCGTATACATCGTTTCGACGTCCTGTTCATTTTGCTGATAGTTCAAACCATGATAATACAAAAACGAAGAGGAACCACACACGATACTGCGTCCTGTCAACGCCGGGACCGGACTGTTATGAGCCGTTGATGTCAAGATCACATCCCACGGCGTAGTTTCGTCCTCAATATATCGACACGCTTTTACCGCTGATGCGGTATATAATTCATAATCAGATACCCATTCACGACCCATCGTCAAAAAGCCGGATATTGCACTAACAAATAACAGGCAGGCACCCAAAAGCACTACACCAGCCTTTCCGATAGCACTGCACCAATACACAGCGCCGTACCGTTCATAAATCTGAACTAACGCATCTGCCGCGATTCCGCATATAAAGACCGCTCCAACAAACAACAATTTATTGTTATCATAGTCATTCGGCTGGAAAGCCGCAAGCTCAGCCACAAACCAAATCAACAAGTATGGTGCACCTATCTTTAGGTTTCTCGCACTGACCACAAAGGAGGACAGCAAAAGCAGCACAAATGGCAATCCAAGATTTTTAAGATAAAATACGATATACTGATCACCATTATTGGACCAATTGAAATGACTGCGCACAAAATTATCGCCGGAGGCCTGTGAAAATGTCCACATAAATAACTGTGGAAGTGCAAATATCAATACTAAGATCAAAAAAATGCCCCACGTAAATGCCAAACGTTTCCACAATCTATTTTGCAGATAACGCACCAACTTGTATCCCAAAAACAGGACAAACAGTGCAACCCCAATGATCATTATCGCTAATCCATGTTTGTCTGCAAACTCATTCGAGCGGTTGATCATCTGCATCACGCTAAAGAACGCCAGTCCAATATAAAGAGCATATCGAATCCAGCTGTCTGATACCGTTGCCGCTGCATCAGCACTTGAGCTTCCCATGCGATTTCTGGTTGACGCTGACACGTTTACACTTCTCCGACTAGAAGATGTTACTTTGCCATTTCTGCGTCCAGAAGCTGTCGCTATTCCATTTCTTCTACCAGAAGATGTCACTTTGCCATTTCTACGGCTGGATCCCCTGCTCGCTGACGCTGCTTTCCGCCCATATGTAGCCTTTCCTGTCACAAAAAGACTATTATCTGTCAGATCCAATAGCAGCCATACCGCACAGATCATCCCCAACGCCAAAAACGAATGCGTATGGATCATTGGCAGCGCACCTGCCGCCACGCCTGCCATAACAAACAATTTCTTTTTGCGCTCCGCTATCGCCCGGAACAAAAACGCCAACAGTGGAAACAATATGGCCCAGCCAAATAATGTCGCACGCTGCGGGATCAGCATGTCAACCATAACCTGTACCCAGCGCAGATTTTTATCCAAATAATTCGTTGGTGTCATATAAAATTCCGCAAAGATTTTATGTATCTTTTCTGCATTGTCAAAATACACAAATCCTAGCCCACCATTCCAAAAGAATAGGATCCAAGCGATCAACGCTGTCGCTGATCTGCCAAGCCAATATTTGATCAAGCAGTAAAATCCCATAAACACCTGCAAAATTGCTCCGAGCATCGGCAAAACATACGCCAGTCGTAGACTTGCGCCCATCAGATACAAACTGGAACTAACACTGTCGCACAGAAACGGATAGGATAATTTATGCCCCGGCAGCAAAGAATACTCCGGCGGAAACGTCTGCTGATTTGCAATACTGGTAATAAAGCTAAAATGCATATTCATATCGCCGTAGGTGGACTGCCCCGTGTGCATACTGCCATCAGCATTTCCTACGATTGTATGTGTATACAGACAATAGCAAAAAAAGACAAATGTAACTGCCATCAAGATCCAGACCGGATTTTCCCGGAACAAACGTTTCCATTCGTTCACCTTCCGATATGGATGCTGCTGTAGTGAAGATTCTGAACAATGGCATCTCCAACCAACCAGCACACATAGAACTACCTGTAATAGCAGAGCCAATACATGTGCTGTCATCGAAAAATCAAACGCAAAGGCAAAAAGCAAAGGAAACCATTGTAATGCCAAGACACCGGCGACACTTCCCACCAGATACTGCATCACAATACTATATCGTTCTTTGCACAAAAGTTTTCTGCCAATATACATTCCACTGCCCAGAAACAACGCATAATAACCTACCGCTAAAACTGCCCCTGTCACTCCATTTCCATCAAACATAATTTATACTCATCCTCACTTTAATCACTATTCATCACTCTGCGCCAAGACAGCCAAAAAGCAAGGCAATCCCGTTATCTCCATGCACAGAGAGAAACTCCGTTTCATATAAACATCAGAATACCGTAGTTTCATTTCTTTGTCAAACGGCTTGCCAGACCGGCTCTTTCCATTCTTAGGTACACAACTTGCCAGACCGGTTCTTTCCATTCTTAAGCACACAACTTGCCAAACCGGCTCTTTCTATTCTTGGACAAAATAAAAACCCTTAAGCGAGACCGGGATATTTGCCCTGTCCGCTTAAGGGAATACACTTTAATACACTCTTTTGTTATTACAGAGTAACGTCAACACTTGTTGTTCCTGCTGCTGCCTCAACAGTCTTGCCTGCTACCGTAATCTTAAAGCTCTTGTCTGTTGCAGTGTAAGAAACAGTAACCTTATCACCATATCTTGTTGCTGTGATGTCAGTAAGCTTGTTGGATTCCTGATCGTAAATAGTTGCTGTTGCAGTCTTACCATCCTCTAATCCATATACTACTGCCTCTGCATCCTGCAGATAATCATACAATACATTCATTTTGCCCTCTGCATCGAAATTACCATAAGTAACAATGCTGTTTGGACGAGCAAGGATCGGTGTCTGGAAATAATCACATTTTCTTGTGTAATACTTACCACCTTCGTATGTCTCACCGCTCTGGATATCTGTCCATGTTCCACAATCCGGTACATAGAACTCTGCAATACCTTCTTCATTCATAACCGGAACGATGCACAAGTTGTCGCCGAGCATGTACTGCTGATCCAGATACTTACAAGCAGTATCGTCAGAGAATGCGATGATCATAGAACGCATCATTGGAACACCAACCTGATGAGTCTTGTTAGCCTGTGCCCAAAGATAAGGCATCATCTTACCCTTTAATACAGTGTAGTGACGAAGTACATCACATGCCTCTGTATCGCCATCCTTATCATAAGCCCAAGGCACACGGTAAGAAGTAGATCCATGCAGACGGCTGTGTGTAGACAACAGTCCGAATGCGCACCATCTCTTATATACATCAGCAGGAGCTGTAGCCTCGAATCCACCCATATCATGGGAGAAGAAACCGAAACCGGATGAGCAGAGAGAAAGTCCACCACGAAGTGTCTCTGACATTGCAGAATACTCTGCGTAGCAGTCACCACCCCAGTGTACCGGGAACTTCTGTCCACCAACAGTCGCACTACGAGCAAAGAGACAAGCCTTGTCCTTACCATAATACTCCTCTAATGCTTCAAATACACACTTGTTGTAAAGGTATGTGTAGTAGTTGTGCATTTTGATCGGATCAGATCCATCGTAATATTTTACCTTAGTAGGGATTCTCTCACCAAAGTCTGTCTTGATGTTATTAACACCCATGTCAAACAGCTTCTTCAAAAGACCCTTGAACCAAGCACAAGCCTCTGGGTTTGTGAAATCGACAATTGCCATACCAGGCTGCCACATATCACACTGGAATACGCTTCCGTCCAGATTCTTGATGAAATAGCCTTTTTCTTTACCAATATCAAACAACTTAGACTGCTGTGCAATGTATGAGTTGATCCATACACAGATCTCTAAGCCCTTGTCGTGTAGTCTCTTTAACATTCCCTCAGGATCCGGGAACATCTCATCATCCCACTCAAAGTTACACCACTCGTAACCCTTCATCCAGAAACAGTCAAAGTGGAATACCTGCAATGGGATCTTGCGCTCTGCCATACCATCGATAAAGCTGTTTACTGTCTTCTCATCATAGCTTGTTGTGAAGGAAGTAGACAACCACAGACCGAAGGAATATGCCGGTGGCAATGCAGGCTTACCTGTCAATGTTGTGTAGTTCTCTAATACATGCTCTAAGTTCTCACCACCGATAATGAAGTACTCTAACTCTTCACCCGGTACCGTAAATGTTACCTTGGAAACTGTATCGCTCATTACCTCGAAAGATACTTTGTCAGAGCTGTTGACCAATACACCATAGCTCTTAGATGAGATATAGAAAGGTACTGTCTTGTAACTCTGATCAGAACATGTACCACCATCACAGTTCCATGTCTCTACTGTCTGACCATTCTTTACGAATGGAGTGAATTTCTCACCGAAACCATAAATGCACTCACCGATGTCTGTCTTTAACTGCTCACGCAAATATGTTGTGTGAGGATCCTGTGGGTAGTTGAAGAACTGATCGTCCTCCTGTGTGTTCATGCGCGCATTTGCTGTATACTGGCTCTCGTTGATGATGGATGTAGATCTCCATGCACCGCCTGTCAAAAGCTTATCTTTGTAGTAATACTGTACTTCCCAATCATCTGCGATCTTGATCTCTACACGAGTATCGCCAGACTTCAATGTTACCTTGTCCTCTGTGCGAGTGATCTCAGGAGTATATCCTGTATCCTCGTTCAACTCATAACGAGGAATGTTGTCCAATCCTCCTCTGTAATGATCAATGTGTACCTTGATGATATTCTCTGATGTAGAAGAATATGTAATCTCAAGGTTTGGTCCGCCCAATGTCATACCACGATTCAAAACCGTATATGGTGTGGCTAATACTTTGATGGAATTCTCTGTTGTCTCCACCTTGTATGCCTGAGAAGCGTAGTTCACATTGTAACCCTGTTTGCTTAACCAAAATCCGTCTGCTACTTTCATGTTTCGTCTCCTTTCAAAATACCAGGTAGTGTCAAAAGACTACCTCTTTTTTGTTCTAAAACCTTTATTTTAGGGAGTTTGCAAACAAAAAGAGCAATCCCCCCTATTTTCTGATATAATGTCAATCGCCAAACCAACAAAACAAGAAACGAGGTTATTGCTCATGGACATTATACTTTATTTATTAAATTACATCAATTACCAACGCAAAATTATTGGTCAGTTATTGAATTTTATTTGCAGATACATCCCATTAAAGCAGTGGACTTTTGATGATTCTCATTCTCCTAAATATCAAAAATTCAAGATAGATGAACTCCCTAAAATTCTTCACTACGAGCCTTGGGATTATCGTCTTCTACTTCCATACTTAGAATGGAAGTATGGTAAGAAAATCAAACCTGTGCATCGTCGCTCAGACTGCAACATCCCTGACGATTGCTCCTGCCCTCGTTGCAACGCTCCAAAGATTTATCTTTACAAAAACAATGGTTCTAAAGGACAAATCTGGTGTAAGGTTTGTGACACTAAATTCAACCTTAACGAAAATCGATTCACAAAAACCACTTCCCTTCGTTGCCCTCACTGCTCCAGAATACTGGAACCTATCAAGAGTAGAAAGCACTTTATCATTCACAAATGTAGAAACCTTAAATGCCCTTACTATCTTCATAATCTTAAAAAAGTTGATAGAGAACATTTAGATGAAAAACATGGAAAAAGCAAATATAAACTCCACTACATCTACCGCGAATTTACGATAGATTTTTTTAAGATGGATTTATCTTCTCTTCCTAAAAACGCGTCTTCCTTAAATTTTAAGAGGCACGATTCCTACACCATGTCACTGTGCTTAACCTATCGTGTCAACTTAGGTCTCTCTTTGCGAAAAACCGCTCAAGCTCTCCGAGACATTCATGGAATAAAAATATCTCATCAACAAGTAGCGAATTACTGTACTACTGCCGCCATCTGTGTAAAGCCTTTCACCGACAATTACGATTACAAAGTTGGTAAAGTATTAACTGCTGACGAAACCTACATAAAAATCAAAGGTATAAAAGGTTACATCTGGTTTATTATGGACGCTGCAAAACGCTCCATCCTCGGATACCAAATCTCTGATAATCGTGGTGTTGGTCCATGCATTCTTTCCATGCGTATGGCATTAAAACACTACAAAGAAAAACTACCAGAACACTTTAAATTTATCGCTGACGGATACAGCGCATACCCATTAGCAGCTCAACAATTCTTCCGCCAGTTTGGTGGAAAATTTAAGTTTGATATCACCCAAGTAATCGGCCTTACCAACGATGATGAGGTATCTACCAAATATCGCCCTTACAAACAGATGATTGAACGACTTAACAGAACCTACAAAGAATCCTATCGTCCTACCAACGGTTTTGATAACATCGAAGGCGCCAACTACGATTTAGCTCTCTGGGTAACTTATTACAACTTTCTGCGTCCCCATAGGCACAATGGTTATCGTGTCCTAAATCATGTACAAGAGCTTGATAATGCCGATAACATGCCAGGAAAATGGCAACTACTAATCTATCTAGGACAATGCAGAATTAAACAGATGCAACAGGGTGAAGCCCATAACTGTTCCTAGATTCAAAGCCCGAGGTTAATATCAGCCACCGTAAGCAACGCTTACGGCTGTGTCCTTGAAGGCACACAGAGGCAATGCTAAAATGCTGTGATGCGACGGAAAGAGTGTAACTGTTCCTGAGTTCTTCGCCGTCGGTAATACGATCAGAGCATTGCTTTTGTGCGCCCTCAAGGATGGCGTCCGTTATCAAAAACATAAATATCTGCAATTTTCAAGGTTCATTTGAGCCTATTTTTCTTCGGCTCGTTTTTCATAGCTTACTTGACACTATCTTTTGCAATCGTAACTCAATTAGTTTTTTTCATAACCAGTTAAACGACTTAGTTGATTGATGGTATAATCTTTGTATTCGTATAGCATATCATCAGTAAGTAATAGATTCATAGCAAATGTGTTGGCTTCAATTTCCCTTTTGGAATTAAGTAACAGTGTTTGATTCCGGATGAAGTAGCAGTTTACTTTGCGATGCATGATAGCATGTCCAAGTTCGTGTGCCATAACAAGAGTTCTATCGTGATCTGATAAATCTTCGCTTAAGAATATGCATCTATGGTTTTTAAGGAACATATAGCATCCTTCAAATCCAAGTTTTCCTGTTTGAACAATTATTCCAAGAGCATCGGCTATTTCAAAGGGATTTGTTGTATCAAATTTTTTGATATAGTAGCTTACAAGTTTCTTTATATCCTTTTTCAATAAAAACACCCTAATCCTTTATTTCTTGTTTTTATTTGGATTGTACTTCTCCTTGTTTATTACTTTTAATTGTGTAAGCATAGATTCCAACTGTATCTTAAACAACTCTGCTGATTCAGGAGATAGTTCCTGACCATCGAAAGTTGCAGGACGGATACGCATTTAAGGATATGGATAAAGATGGTGAACTGGATGTGTATGAGGACTGGAGAGAGGATGCAAATACGAGAGCGGCGGATTTGGC
>ENA-ORMN01002852-ORMN01002852.1-human-gut-metagenome-genome-assembly--contig:-NODE-2852-length-14376-cov-8.503247_pt1 | contig 14376 bp, 10 predicted proteins | sample MGYA00242102_ERZ508993 | MGnify/ENA primary metagenome ERZ508993 (study PRJEB26280, sample SAMEA2338770) | human gut metagenome | biome: human gut; feature: human-associated habitat; material: faeces... | reverse complement strand
GCTCCAGCTATGCGGCCAGTGTGTCCCAGCAGGCGTACCAGCAGCAGATGGGCGCGCTGAACGACGCCCTGCCGTCCCTCTACCGGCTGGCGCTGGACACCTACAACAGTGAGGGCGACGATGTCGTGACCCGGATCGACCAGCTCAACACGCAGGAGAAGAACGCACAGGCGCAGTATAATGCGGAGCTGTCGGACTATTACAGTCAGCTCGACCGGAAGGGCAGCGCCTACAACGCCGCCTATGAGCAGGACTATGGCCGCTATCAGGACTATCTGGGCCGGCTGGACACCCTGTACGGCTACTATTCCAACCAGGAGCAGCAGGCCATCGCCAAGCGCAAGCAGGCGTTCAATGGTGTGCTGAGCATTCTGGGCGTTATCGGCGACGCGGTGCAGCTGGCCATCACCGGGACCACCGGCATCGGCTCGCTGATGGGTACGCTGGCCAACACCGGGTACAATATGTACGCGAAAGACCGCGCCTACGCGGCCGAGCGTGCCGACGCTGCGTGGGACCAGCAGATGCAGGAGACCCAGCGGCAGGACAGCCTTGCCCAGCAGAAGTACAAGAACGAGCAGGCGGAGCGGCAGTATCAGGACACCCTGCGCCAGCAGGAGTTCAACAACAATGTGACCAGCGAAAAGCTGAATATCGCAAAGGGCGAATGGGCGCTCAAGCAGTCCAAGGCAGCCCAGAGCGCCCAGCAGGCTGCGGCAAACGCCGGGGCAAAGAGTGCGGGCAGTTCGGGAGGCTCGGGCAGCGGGTCGGTGTTGTCGTCCGGAGGCGGCACCATCGTACCTTACAGCGCAGCCCGCCTCTACCGGCAGGGCAGGAGCGACACGGCCATCCGCAGCGAACTGCTGAAGGAGGGCTACTCCAACGATGAGATCGCCAATATCCTGAAGCAGCTGGGAAGCTGAGAAATACGAAAAGGCCGCAGCGTGGAACACGGAAAGGTGTTCTGGGCTGCGGCCTTGAGTCGTTTGAGTTTTATTTATAAGATGGATGAGGGAGTAAAGGGCGTTGTTGCTGCGATAGACATTCCTAGAGATTGGTTCGAGTCCCACTGGACATCCCCACAATAAAAAAAGACCCGCAAGCATATGCTCGCGGGTCTTTTTAGTGGGGTGCCCAGTGGGATTCGAACCCACGGTCTCCAGATCCACAATCTGGCGCGTTAACCGACTACGCTATGGGCACCACATAGATGCGCCCGAAGGGACTCGAACCCCCGGCCCACTGCTTAGAAGGCAGTTGCTCTATCCACCTGAGCTACGGGCGCACGTTGTTATCCCAATGGGTTCCATTATGGCGGCAGTTCTGTGTCGGCACAGGCTGCGAGAGAAATAATACCATACCCATCGCATTCTGTCAAGGAAAATCTGAAAAAAGTTTCAACTTTTTTGCCCTGTGGGCAAAAACAGACGCTCCGGTGTGCACAAAACGGCCTTACAGCAGCCACATTCCGGCACAGCCCAGCGCAAAGCCCAGTGCAAAGCCGCACACCACGTCCCGCACATGATGCACCCCGGTGAGCACCCGCAGGCAGCAGATGAGCAGGGCAATGCCCACCATCACGCAGCCCGCAGCGGGGTAGAAATACAGCCACACCGCCGCCAGCACGGCGGCGCTCAGCGCGTGGCGGGAGGGCATGGAGTGCCCACGGCTCTCCTTTGCCACCAGCGGGGTAAAGCCGGGCTGCTCGTAGGGGCGGGGGAAGTGCAGCCGGCTGCGCAGCAGCGTGCCGCCCCAGAACACCAGCCCCGGCACAAAGACGGAACGGGCGATGAGCACCATAAAGTCCAGCGCGGCCTGCTTCTGGGTGAAAAACAGCCGTGAGAGCCGGACGTTCAGCAGGCACAGCAGCACCGGATAGCACACAAAGGGTACCAGCGGCAGCCACCGATCCAGAAAAACGACCAGCCGCTTTACAGCCGGGTGGGTGTTGAACCAGTGATAGATGGGCTTATACTGTTCGGCGGTCAAAGCAGCTCTCCTCCTGTCGGGTCGGACATCAGAAGCAGGTGTCCAGATAGTTTTCCACATCAAAGGGCTCCGGGGTGGAATCCTTGCGCAGGTACAGCGGGTGGTGCGGGTGTCCCTTTTTGCTGCGCTTGCCAAAGGTGACCCACGGGATCTCCCGCTCCCGCGTCAGGGCTACCATCTCCCGCATCAGACCGGGCAGGTAGTCCCGCTTTTCGATCAGGGTGCCCCATGCCGCCCACATGGTAGGCTCGGTCTGCGCCAGCACGGCCTGCAGCCAGCGCAGGTTTTCATCGCACAGGGCGCGGTCGGGGGTCTTATCCATATCGTTGGGGTCGGTGGCGCGCTGGGGGTAAACGTTGAACATGATCCAGCTGTCAAAGCCGTTGGCGGCGGCCAGACGCTCCACACTTTTTAAGGTGGGGTCCAGCGCGCCGGGCTGGGCGGTGCTGGGGTTGATGCCGATGCACACCAGCGGGTGCTTGCCCACACGCCCCAGAACATAACGGTAGTTTTGGTAGGTGTGGGGCTCGTAATACCATACGCCGCCGGCGTATTCGCCCGCCTTGAGCACGGGCAGAGAAACGGTCTGCATGATAGTAAACTCCTGTCGGTTTTGAATGTCGTTATTATCGTACCTGAATCTACCGGGAAAATCAACAGTTTTAGCCCCAAAATACTGCCTTATTTCTGTTTTTGTGGTATACTGGGGGTGTTCCGGTGCGGCAGGGGGACTGCGGCACCGTGTTTATAGAAAAAAGGAGTTCTTATGCTGGAAGATTATAAAAGTGCACTGCGCGCAGGGCAGCGCGCCTATCGTGCCCGCATAGCCCGCGGCCAGTCGCCCTATCTGGCTGTTCTGGACGATGTGCTCAAGGGCGTGGATATCGTGGCGCAGGAGCCACTGGGTCTGGTGGAGATCCCATCGGACAGTCTTGTGGGCACCAAGACCAGCGGACGGCACACTGCCTTTTCGTATGACTTTATGCCCTTGCTGGAGCCGGATACCGAGTTTGCTGTCAAGTGGTCGAACCTGTGCGACGCGCATCTGGAAGAGGGCATCCATACCCCCATCATCGCCTTTGAGTACATGAACCAGTTCTATGTGCAGGAGGGCAACAAGCGGGTCTCGGTGCTCAAGTATTACGGCGCCGTCAAGATCCCGGGCACGGTCACCCGGCTCATCCCCGCCCGCACCGACAAGCTGGAGAATAAGATCTACTACGAGTTTCTGGATTTCTATAAGCTGTCCAAGGTGAACTATGTGCATTTCTCCAAGCTGGGCGGCTATAGCAAGCTGCAGACGCTGGTGTGCAAGGCCAGCGGCGAGGCATGGTCGGAGGATGACCGGCTGAACTTTGCAGCTTTTTACACCATGTTCCATCAGCAATTCGAAGCCTTGGGCGGCACGTCCATGGGGCTGACTACCGGCGATGCGCTGCTGGTGTACCTGTCGGTGTACCGCTACTCCGACACCTACGACGCCACCCCTGCGCAGGTGCGGCAGAACCTGGAAAAGCTGTGGAACGAGGTAAAGGTGCTTACCGAGCCCCACGGTGTGGAACTTTCGCTGGACCCGCCCAAGAGCCCCGCAGAGCCGCTTTTGTCCAAGCTGAATATCTTCAGCCCCAGCAAACAGCCCAGTGAGCTGCGGGTGGTGTTTCTTCACGAGTACAACGCCAAGATCAGCGCATGGGTGCGTGCGCATGACGAGGGGCGCGAAGCGCTGGCCAAGGTTTTCCCGGACAAGGTGTATATCAGCAGCTACGAGGACGTGAACCCGGAGGTGGACGCGGAGCAGGTGCTGGAGGAGGTAGCCCACAACAATGCAGACGTGGTGTTCACCACCAGCGTACGGATGTACAACGCCTGCCTGAAGGTGGCGGCGCAGCACCCCAAGACCCGCATCCTGAACTGCTCGCTGAACGCGCCGCACCCGCTGGTGCGCACCTACTATCCCCGCACCTATGAGGTGACCTATCTGCTGGGGATGCTGGCAGGTATCATGACCAAGACCGGGCACATCGGCTATGTGGCGGCAAATCCTGTGTACGGCGTGCCCGCTGCGATCAACGCCTTTGCACAGGGGCTGAAGAGCGTGCGCCCGGCAGGCCGTATCCGGCTGCGCTGGGCCTGCCAGACTGATGCAGCCCATCCGCTGGATTTTGCCGACTGCCCGGAGATCGACATGGTCTACGCCCGGGACAGCCGGGAGCCTGCCAACACCCACCGGGACTATGGTCTGTGCCGCAAGCTGCCGGACGGCAGTTTGCAGCCGCTGGGGCTGCCGATCTGGCGGTGGGATACCTTCTATGTGGAGATCGTGCGCTCCATCTTTGACGGCAGCTGGGACAACGCAGCCACCACCCGTGCGGTGAACTACTGGTGGGGTCTGCGCAGCGGCGCAGAGGATCTGGAGTATCAGGAAACACTGCCCAGCGGTACGCGGCAGCTGCTGGATCTGCTGGAAACGCTGCAGGGCTCGGATAATGTGCACATCTTCCCGGAAAAGCTGTATGATAACGAGGACAACCTGCACTCCCCGGAGAATAGAGTTTACAGCCCCAAAGAGCTGATGGAGATGGACTGGCTGGATGCCTGTGTACACGGCAAGCTGCCCCATTACGATGAACTGGACGTCAAGACCCGTACCGTGCTGGCGATCAACGGACTGGACAACGTAAAGGGTCTGGAAAAATGAGCCGGCCTGACCGGAGACAGAATGGAGCATACGAACGTGAAAATTCTTGCCATCTCAGATGTCCCGTCCAAGGCGCTGTGGGACTATGACACCCGTGCCCGGCTGGAAGGCATCGACCTGATCCTCTCCTGCGGGGATCTGCCCAAGAAGTATCTGGAATATCTCACAAACTTTACCGCTGCACCTATCCTGTATGTGCACGGCAACCACGACGGCAGCTACCAGACCGAGGGCGAGCCCGGCGGCTGCATCTGCGTGGACGACCAGGTGTACACATGGAAGGGGCTGCGCATCATGGGGCTGGGGGGCTGTCAGCGCTATAATAAAGAGGATACCTACCAGTACACCGAGAAAGCCATGCGCCGCCGTGCGCACAAGCTGGAGCATCAGGCGCACAAAAAGGGCGGCATCGACCTGCTGCTGACCCACGCCCCGGCCAAAGGGCTGAACGATGGGGACGACTGTGCCCACAGGGGCTTTGAGTGCTTCAACGAGATTTTGGATGAGTACCAGCCGAAGTGGTTCATCCACGGGCACATACACCTGAATTATGATGCAAAGCTGCCCCGGGTATGCACCCGCGGCAACACCACCGTCATCAACGCCACCGAGCGCTATGTGTTCGAGATCCCGGATCCGAACCCGGCAGAAGAGCGTAAGACCCTTTGGCGGATGCTGGGGTTCTGAGCTGCTGACGGCTCTTGAAAAACGATTTGAAATGCCCTCCGCTTGCGCTCTGGGCATAATTAGAGGAATTACTATTTCTATTCCGCGTTTGTCGCACTCTGCGGAGTGCGACAAACGCTTTTTCACAGGAGGGGGCGTAAAGAGAAAATGGTCACATGACGGCTCAGCCACCGATCTTTTCCACAGGACGAACCCTCTCAGTCCGCTTCCGTTGGTCGCGTCCAGCTCCCCCTTTCGGGGGAGCTGGCATCACGCAGCGATGACTGAGAGGGGGTCCCTGCTAAAGGCCAGCTAAGCCTTTCCCACAGCGCCGCCGCTTCCGTAGGAAGCAGGCGCTGAAAATACCGTTTATCTCTACGACCCCACTTGTGAAAATGGGATATCGGAACGCCCGCAGGCGTTCCGATATCCCGAAATTTAAAATAATTTTCCGCTGAATATGGCCAGAGCACAAGCGGAGGCCATTTCCAATCGTCCCGGCACAAAAAAAGGCCGCTGCACAGTGCTTGTGCAGCGGCCTTTTTGTTGATGGAGCCTTATTGTGGGAATGGCGGGCGCGGCAACAGTGCGGTGCAGCCTGCGGCCCTGTGGAAAAAATTACAGTTCCAGTTTGCCAGAGAATTTGTTGATAACGTAGTAGGCTGCGCCCTCCTCGGGCTTGACGTACACCTTGCAGGACTGCACGCCGACCTTGTGGGTGGTGCGGTAGTCTGCCTTGGCGCGGTCGATGATGTCGGTGATGTTGTACTGCTCACCGCCCATCTCTACATACAGCTCAGGTGCCAGCGGCGGGCGGCCGCGGCGGGCGGGAGCCTTGGTGGATTTGCGGGTCTTGCCCTCGGCAGCCGGAGCATCGGCTGCGGGAGCAGAAACTTTCTTTTCAGGCATGATGCATAACCTTCCTTCTGTATTTGATCATGGTGCAGCAGGGCTGCACCGGCGGGCTCCAATGGATCTATCGTAAGGCAGAAGCGGTGCGGAAAGCGCACGCCTGTCTGCCCCATACGAACCGATATGAAACTATTTGCGTAAAGAAGTTAAACCTATAATTATATAATATGTTTTTGAAATTCATTTGTAAAGCCTTTTTTGCAAAAAACATTGTAAAATCGGTAAGAAACGGCGGAATAAATGGCCGGAGCAGCCTTCCGGTGCTTTTTCCCGGGCAGAGTACGACTTTTCGGCAAAACAAACGGCCATTCCTGGGAAAGCCGGGCCACAAATGCGACGGGCAAAAACGCCCTTTCGCAGAGGAGGAATAAGGCGGAACGGAACTGTCGGCACACGCAGGGGACACAGCAGATAAAAAGCAGAAGCTGCCGCACCGTATTTTTGTGCGGCAGCTTCTGCTTTTCGGTTTTGATATGTACCCCCAATACTGGGTGTCCAGTATTGGGGGTACATATCATTTTTGCTTATTTCTCAGTCTGTACTCAGAACAGCATTTCCGGCGCTTTCGATTTGTTTAGCGATCATGCTTTCCAGTTCCTGTGTGATCGTTGCACAGTTTGCAACACGGTAATTCCAGAAATAAGAAACACCTTCGCACTCTTCCACGGACAAATCGCTGTTGACCAAAAGCAAGCTTTCTGGTGTCACGTTCAGCTTTTCGCACAGAGAAGCATATTTTCCATAATCAATGCTTCGACTGGAGGATTTGGCTTCTACCCAGAAAAATTTCCCATTGATGGAGAAAACGACATCCAGCTCATGCGTGTTCCCTGCGGATGCCGTTTCTGAAAGAACCACATTGGAGCAAACCGAAACTTCTGCGCCCTGCTCCTCCCGATAGTGGTTCAGGATCTGCTGAACCTGATGCTCTACAAAAAGCTCCAGCCACTTTCCGCTCAAAAAATGCCGGACGGTTTCATTTTGCGCAAGTTCATAGACGATATTCTGAGGGTAAATCACAATGGCTGCAAAAAGTCCCATTTTGTCCCACGTCTGAGCAATCTCCGAAAGTGTGGCAAACGATTTTTTGGACGCACCCTTTGGGATACGGAACGAAAAAGAGCCGTCGTTCTGCATATGCGTTCGGATAAACTGCAAGAAATCCACCACCACCGGGTCGCAAAGAGCTTCACCTGTTTTCCATGCCATCCGCTGAACAGCAATCGGTGGGAGTTTTTCCGGTACGACCTGCTGAACGATTTTATACCCACAACGTTCCAGATGCTCCAATGCGGTCAAAGGCTTCTGGATTTTTGCTTTGACTTCGGGCTTTTCTGCGCCGGATGTATTCTCGGCCAGATAGTTGAACTTCCATCCGTATTCCCAAGCAGGCGAACGGGTCAGTACTCCGACCGCATGAAATCCGCGGTCATGCTCTTCCATCGGAAAAGTGATCTTGTTCTTATGAACATTGATTTGGATCGTTTTGTTTTTTAGTGCTTTCTGATAAGCGGCAAGAAAAAATTCCTTTCCCTTATACGCCAGCTCACTGGAATTATTTGCAGAAAGACCAGCATTTTTTGCCAAAGAGAGGAGCAGACAGGTCGCTTTGGGCAGCTCAAGGATCTGTTCCATCTGCGCAGCATCCGGAATATTTGCATTATCGGACTGCGACGATTCGTCTGCCGGAATCTCCTTTGCTGGTGCAGGTGCAGAAACCTCGGGCGTCTTTTTTGAAGCAGTCTCAGACTTTCCAGATTTGGGCAAAGGCTTTGGCTCCGTGTAAACTTCCGCAATGAATGATTCATAGGAATCGATGCACAGAAGTTTTCCAGCCGTTGCAAGTCCTACATAGATCGCAGCCGCCCGCGAGGAATCGCCATAATATTTTTTAGAATCCGCTGCGGCAGCAATATCAGAAAAGGCATTATATCTGCTCAGCTGCGCAGCCTTTTCCGGGAACTGCTTCAACGCACGGCAGTAGAGCCACTCAAAAAATGAATCCGGGTACGGCTCTGCCGGATACTCATTTCCTTCCAGAGAGTAGCGCAGCAACTTTCCATTGGTTCGCAGTCGAGTGTCCTTATGGACTTTGGATGGCGCACAGGTCAGAAGGTCAGCGAATGGCCCACCATGTTCAAATACCTTGGCGGCTTCAAAAACCGTGCTGATGGGCACATCCTGTGCAACAGAATCCAGACGCAGCAGAAGCCGCAGAGAAGAAACAGCCTCACCCTCCGGCTGAACGGATGCAGAGCTGATTTCCAGAATGGAAACATCCGGGTCTGTTGTATGGACGGCATCATGGACGGCACGGATATTCTGCCGCTTGCTACCTTTTATCCATGTGAATGTCACCGGCTGTTCTTTGCAATAGGGGTAGCCGGATATGGGAAAACAAATGGTTCGTGTAGCCATGAGCACCTCCAACTTTTTAGGGCAAACAGGTTTGTGTAAATCAAGTATAGCACAATCCCGGATGTGCTGCATAGCACTATTTTCTGCTTCCAGGAATCCATCTGTGCAAAAAGTGCCGATACCACAAGCATCGGCACTCAGATCAAAAAAGCGTTTTGCAAAAATGCGCAGCCTGCATCCACCGGATGCAGAACACAAGGGGTTTGGGCACAGCCCAACAAGCATTTTGAATTTGGATTTTGAAAAATCCGATTCAAAAATCGCAAGTTGGTACCAAGTTGCACTGCTTGCGACGTAGATGTTTCCATCAACGACTGCGTTAGAATTTTTAAATCACTTCAGCTTTGCGAGGATATCGTCTGCGCTCACGCCGCTTGCCAGCAGCTTTTTCAGCACGTCCTCGGCTTCAGCTTTCTTTGCAGATTCCGCTGCTTTGGTTTCCGCCTTGACCTTTTTAGCTTCGATTCTGGCGATTTCCTTGTCGATAGATTTCAGCTCTGCCTTCTTGGTTTTCAGGTCAGCTTTCAGCGCATCGATGTTCGCAGTGATGGATGCGATTTCAGCGGCAGCGGCTTCCTTTGCGGACTGCTTTTCGGCAATCTGCGCAGCAAAGTCAACGGTTGCTTTTACGGTCTTGATCTTGTTCTTGCTTCCTTTGGGACGGGGCATAGGGGACACCTCCAATGTTTTTTGATGGCTTCAGTATAACACTCGTCTTTTATGTTCGCAAGAGGTGTATTTTGTAGAATGAAAATATATCTTCATTTAAACAATAGATCGATTCAACTTGTGCAACCATTCAGGAATTGCGCTGTAATCTCTTACCCACAGAATGTTAATTCCGATGCGATAAAAATGATTTTCAATTTGAAGCCGGTCTTTTGTTGTGAACTGTTTTGGCACCACAGCACCAGATGCATCGGTACTTTTGTACATCATAGGTAAAATAGCATAATGCTTCGGTGGATTATACGCTGTGATTTCCAAAAGCCTTCGGATATTGGGATCACTTAAACTGCATCCAATAAACAAACATATATTTTCTCTGAAGAAAGAAAGCTGACTTGCAATCGGCCAACTATAAGGCTGATTATAAAGCATATTATAGTCAGCTTCTGTCAGGCAGATTGATCTTATATGGAGTGTATCCAATTGACTTTTTGTTGCAACTTTTGGTAAAAATCCGTGCACATGATAGAGCCGTAAACTTTGATTTGGTTGTCCATTCACGCCATAAAAATCCGCACTCGCCTGACCATTTGAGTATCTAACCTTCGTTGTGAACATGGAACAACACTTTACTCCACGCCACTCTAAATACTGTTCAAGGAAGTCATCGTAATTATAGGTTAAAATCCTGAAATTTTGATCTTTCCGACATTTTTGAGCCAGCTGCGCAATCTCCCCTAACTCGGTATTCACATCCAACTCTCTCGCTTTATCATATAAGCTTTGATGGATTTGCCAAGCAAAGGTTTTCTCATCTGCCCAGACATCTTTGCATAACTGAGCTGTTGTAAGACTCGTCCCGCCAACTTCCTGAAAAACCGCCTCGGAATCATCCAAAAGATGTTGCCTTTCAATTTCCGTCTGAAACTCTCTCAGCAATTCATCCCAAGTTTTTGCTCCCTGTTCCTTCGAAACACCCGCACCCAGCACAATTGCAACGCCCTTTTTCTCTTCGATGCAGGTACGTATTGCATTTGTATAAATATCATTGTTTTTTTGATATAAGTCATCTCTGTACAGATTTTCGGAAATTTGAAACTTTTCTTTGTCTTGTGTAGTTCTTTTACGGTCAATATTCCATGAACACACATGACCATACTCAGCTGGATACTCTTTAATCCATTTGTTTATCTCATTGATATCCCATACTGTAAGGTCTAATTCTTCAGCAGATGTTCTGGCGTTTACAATGAAGATAGTTTCCGCCTCATAATTTTTTCTATAATCATCCGCGATTGTTTGGATTCGTTTTTCCAGCTGTTTTGATTTGCTATCTATAAATTCGAAAATCACAGGCTCTTGATATCTGAAAAATCCATCTGGCGCAAACGCATCAAATCTTCTTGCAGATTCTGCAAGCTTGCTATTTCCAGATACTCTGTACTCAAAATAAAGTGGCTTGTTTTCTTCCAATGATTTTTTCTTCAGCACTGCTTTAACAAATGATATGAATTCATCCCTTGATAATTTTCCATTCTGCTCTTTCATGAAATCCACCAGTTTTTTCGCTTATATAGACCGTTAGACGCCACTGCCTATCCTTACGATTGAATTAAGTAATCTATCATCAGGCTTGCACTGCTGTAATTAATTCCTGTACAGAATTTTAAACTCCGTAGCCCTTGTTCTTGATGACCTCCACGACCTGAGAGACGTACTTCTGGCAGGTATCATGGTCAGGGGCTTCTACCATCACACGGACAACAGGTTCCGTACCGGACTCGCGGACAAGGATACGACCGGTATCGCCCAGCGCTTCGGCTACGGCCTTGACTGCCTCCTGCACCGCCGGGTCGTTCTGTGCGGCCTTTTTATCAGTGACACGAACGTTCTCCAGAACCTGCGGGTAGATCTTCAGGGGCTCAGCCAGCTTGCTCATAGGCATCTTCTTCGCCAGCATAACTTCCATCATCTTCAGGCTGGTCAGGATACCATCACCGGTGCTGGCGTACTTGGAGAAAATGATATGACCGCTCTGCTCACCACCGATACGGCAGCCATTTTTTGCCATGTACTCGTAAACGTACTTATCGCCCACGGCGGTCTTAGCGTAACCAATGCCCTGCTCGTCAAAGGCCTTATACAGGCCAAAGTTGGACATGACCGTGGTGACCACGGTGTTGTTCATCAGTTCGCCGTGCTCCTTCATGTAGCAGCCGTAGATGTACAGGATATGGTCACCGGTGACGACATTGCCCTTCTCGTCCACACACAGGCAGCGGTCGGCATCACCATCAAAGGCAAAGCCAACATCCAGACCGTTCTCCACCACGAACTTCTGCAGGCCCTCAATATGAGTAGAGCCAGCGTTGTTGTTGATGTTCAGACCGTTCGGCTTGTTGTTAATGACGTAGGTATCTGCGCCCAGAGCATCAAAAACAGACTTAGCGATATTCCAGCTTGCACCGTTGGCGCAATCCAGACCAACCTTCACGCCCTTGAAGGAATAGATACCCAGAGAGATCAGATAGCCCATATAACGGTTACGGCCTGCCACATAGTCCACCGTGCAGCCGATGTGTTCACGGTGCGCAAAGGGCAGCTCCGGCCATTCCTTATCGAATACATGGAGTTTGCCGTCGATGTAATCTTCCACCAAAAGCAGGGTCTCCTCGGGCATCTTCTCACCGTAGCAGTCGATCAGCTTGATGCCGTTATCATAATACGGGTTGTGACTGGCAGAGATCATGATGCCGCAGTCAAAGTCGTCCACGCGGGCAATATAAGCCACGGAGGGCGTAGTGGTAACGTGCAGCAGGTAGGCATCTGCGCCAGAGGCGGTCAGACCTGCAACCAGACTGTACTCGAACATATAGGAGCTGCGGCGGGTGTCCTTGCCGATAACGATACGGGCGGGCTCATTGTTGCCGTTGCGCTCGCGCAGAGCGTTATAATACCAGCCCAGAAAACGGCCAACCTTGTAGGCATGGTCAGCGGTCAGATCAATGCCCGCTTCCCCACGGAAGCCATCGGTTCCAAAATACTTTCCCATTCTTGCTTACCTCGTTCCCAAAAGTGAACTTTTTATAGTGTATATGCTTTTCCCTGTTGCCTGATGCTCCCTGCAAAGAGAAGCAATATCGTCTGCATGGTACATCGGCTCCGGGACGCTGTAAGTTCAGTATAGCACAATTCTCAGAGCAAATCATCCTTTCTTTGGATTTTCTCCCTGCAAGCAGATAAAAAACGCCCTTCCTCTCACGGAATCCCGCAAAAGAAAGGGTGTTGAACTCAATATCCTGTTGTCGTACCAATCACAGCATGTTCGTACAGAAAGGTCAGCACAAGCTGTTACTCAGCACGGCATCTCAAGCACTTTTTAACGTTAGAACGTCATTAGCAGTTCTCGGCGAAGTACTTAATGGTACGAACCATCTGAGAGGTGTAGGAGTTCTCGTTGTCGTACCAAGACACGACCTGAACCTGATAGGTGTCGTCGTAGCTACGCTAAATTTTCACGATTTTTTTGTAGTCGTTCATAATTTCGAAACAACAGTTACAGTACCACAGCATACCGTTGTCGTACCAAAACCGGCTTGTTCGTACCAAAATTATACCACGTTTAGGCGTTATTTTCAAGTTCTTTCGTGATTTTTTGTTTTAGAATTATCATATTCACTCTATTCCTTTTTATTCACATATATTTTCATGTGACTTAGTGTGCTACTCCTCGGAGCGTCCGGGACCCGGGGCTGCCGCCGGGGGCGTTCGCCCTGCCCAGATGCGCTCCTCTGCTGCCTCTTTTGCTGAAATTTCACCGGAAGTGATTTTGAGGGATGAATGGAAAAACGGGGTCATTTTTGTTTGATATGAAACATATATGCCTTACGACCCGACAGTTGCACATATAAGCACCCATATATCAGCCCTTGGAAACACACCCGTTCTTATTCATTTTACGCTTTGCATCGTCTGGCACATCGATCAGTCCGAACCGATAGAACATTCCGTAGATGTAGGTCACGCCCCGGATATCGCCCAACGCTTTTGGACGGTCAACCACTGCTCCGACCTCTTTCACATTGCCCAGCGCCAGCAGCACCGCGAACAGCAGCGAAAAATCGAACTCAAAGGCGGCGAAATTTGTGATCACCGCCGCGGGCATCGTGATGTTGAGCGTGATCTTGAGGATCAGCTTATAATCATCGGGCTTGAAAAAGCGCAGGCGCTTGAGGATGTATCCCAGCGCGATGACGAAAACATAGGCCGAAGCCTTGAGCAGTACCTGAGCCATTTTTGTCGTTCCCCCGCAAGATTTTTATTTGCCGATTATCAGTATAGCATCAATCGCAGGGCTTGTACATTGCGCCGGACAGGTTTTTGCGGTATACTATCCATGTGTTTCAAGCACCGGAACTATCTTTCGGAGGAAAAAGATGATGCAGATCTATAAAGGAATCGGCACGGATCACTGTGATCATGAAGATTTAATTGATTTTCTGAATTACGTATTCGGCATGAACGGCTTCGACTCCGGCTTTTACCGTCTGCTGCCCAAGCTCTACCGCCCGGCCTTCCGTCCGGAGGATCACAACTTCATCGTCACCGAAGACGGCAAGCTTCGTGCCGCCGTCGGCTCCTATCCCATTGCGTTGAGCGTTGCGGGGCATGAGCTTTCCGCCGCCGGCATCGGCAATGTGGCGGCGCACCCTTTCCACCGCGGCAAGGGCTACATGAAGGACTGCATGAACATGGCCATGCGCGACGCGGTGGAGCAGGGCCTGGATTTCGCCGTGCTCGGCGGCCGCCGCCAGCGCTATTCCTATTTCGGCTTTGAGCCTGCGGGGCTCTGCGCCAAATTCACGCTGGAAGACCACAACCTGCGCCACGCCTGGGGCTATAAGGGCGAACCCTTCGGCTACAAGGCGGAGCGCGTCTCTCCGGACGATGCGGATGCCCTTTCCGCCATCGACGGCCTGACCCGCCGCCGGCCCAGCCACCCGCTGCGCCCGGCCGATAAGCTC
>ENA-ORMN01002851-ORMN01002851.1-human-gut-metagenome-genome-assembly--contig:-NODE-2851-length-14377-cov-3.246823_pt1 | contig 14377 bp, 10 predicted proteins | sample MGYA00242102_ERZ508993 | MGnify/ENA primary metagenome ERZ508993 (study PRJEB26280, sample SAMEA2338770) | human gut metagenome | biome: human gut; feature: human-associated habitat; material: faeces... | reverse complement strand
GATCAATTCGTTTGTTGCCGATTTTATTGGTGAAAGTAATATCTTGAACGGTACGATGGTGCGTGACTGTCTGGTTCGTTTCTGCGGTCAGGAGTTTGAGTGTGTGGATAAGGGATTTGGAGAAAATGCTCCTGTCGATGTGGTGATACGTCCGGAAGACTTGTATATATTTCCTGTTTCCGATGCTGCACAGCTTCGCGGTATCGTTCAGTCGTGTATCTTTAAGGGAGTGCATTACGAAATGGCAGTTGCCGTGGGCGATTATGAGTTTCTGGTACAAGATTATCATGCTTTCGAAGCAGGTTCGGAAGTCGGTCTGCTGATTAAGCCGATGGACATACATATCATGCAGAAGGAACGTGTATGTAATACGTTTGAGGCATCCATGGTGGATGAAACGCATGTGGAATTTCTCGGTTGCGAGTTCGAATGTCCCCGGGTGGACATGAGTGACTCGTCACGTGACTGGAAAAATGTGAAGGTAGAGGTCGATTTCGACAAAGTGATTTTGCAGGATAATGAAGAAGACGGTATGCTTACCGGTGAAGTGAAAAATACGCTGAATCATATTGCGATATTTCCGGCTTCTCACTATGTTGTCCCGAAAGAACGTATGGAGAAAGCGATTCGTAATATTGAGATTGAACTGGAAGAACAGGTGAAATATTTCAAATCGGAAGGCAAGCTTCTGGAAGCGCAGAGGATTGCAGAACGTACGAATTTTGATATAGAAATGATGCGTGAGACAGGATTCTGCTCGGGAATTGAGAACTATTCAAGACATTTAGCGGGACTTGCACCGGGACAGCCGCCGAACACATTGATGGATTATTTCCCGGATGATTTTATTATTATGATCGACGAGTCGCACAAGACGGTTCCGCAGATCGGCGGCATGTATCATGGAGACCAGTCCAGAAAACGTACACTGGTAGAATATGGATTCCGTCTGCCGTCAGCACTGGATAACAGACCACTTAGCTTTGACGAATTTGAAAGCAAGATCGATCAGGTCATGTTTGTATCTGCAACACCGGGCAAATATGAAGAAGAACATGAACTGTTAAGAGCCGAGCAGGTAATTCGTCCGACAGGTCTTCTCGATCCGGAAGTGGAAGTTCGTCCGGTAGAAGGACAGATTGATGATCTGATCGGAGAAGTGAATAAAGAGACGGCAAAGAAGCATAAGGTTTTGATCACAACTCTGACCAAAAGAATGGCAGAAGATCTGACGGACTATATGAAAGAACTCGGTATCCGTGTAAAATATCTGCATTCGGATATTGATACTCTGGAACGTGCAGAGATTATCCGTGACCTGCGTCTGGATGTGTTTGATGTTCTGGTTGGAATCAACCTGCTCCGGGAAGGCCTGGATATTCCGGAGATCACACTTGTGGCGATTCTGGATGCAGACAAAGAGGGATTCTTACGTTCTGAGACATCCCTGATCCAGACCATTGGACGTGCGGCGCGTAACAGCGAGGGACATGTCATCATGTATGCGGATAAGATTACCGATTCCATGCGCAATGCGATCGACGAGACAGAACGGCGACGCAGGATCCAGCAGGAATATAATAAAGAACACAACATCACGCCGAAAACAATTCAGAAGTCTGTCCGTGATCTGATCAGTGTATCTAAGAAAGTGGCACAGGAGGAACTGAACTTCAAGAAAGATCCGGAGTCCATGAACAAGGAGGAACTGACGAAGCTGATCGCAGATATTCAGAAGAAAATGCAGAGAGCAGCGGCAGATCTGAACTTCGAGGCGGCAGCAGAATACCGCGACCAGATGCTGCAATTGAAAACAATGCTTCAGGATTTATAATAAGGTGGAAGGGCAATTGCTTAATAAAATATAGAAGGGTGCAGATATATGAAAACATCAGAGAACCGCAAATACATCAAGATACGCGGTGCGAATGAACATAATTTGAAGAATATTGATGTGGATATTCCGAGAGATGAATTTGTTGTGCTGACCGGACTTTCCGGTTCCGGTAAATCATCTCTTGCGTTTGACACAATTTATGCGGAGGGACAGAGACGGTATATGGAGTCATTGTCCTCCTATGCAAGACAGTTTTTAGGACAGATGGAAAAACCAAATGTTGAGAAAATCGAAGGGCTTTCTCCGGCAATTTCCATCGATCAGAAATCCACAAACCGGAATCCGAGGTCAACGGTCGGAACGGTCACGGAGATCTACGACTATTTCCGGCTGCTTTATGCAAGGATCGGAGTGCCACATTGTCCAAAGTGTGGAAAAGAGATCAAAAAACAGACGGTCGATCAGATGGTCGATCAGATCATGGAGCTGCCGGAGCGTACTAAGATCCAGCTTTTAGCACCGGTGGTCAGAGGAAGAAAAGGGGAGCATCAGAAGTTTTTTGAGCAGGCAAAGCGAAGCGGTTATGTCCGTGTCGTTGTAGATGGAAATCTCTATGAACTGTCTGAGGAGATCAGGTTAGAGAAGAATAAAAAGCACAACATCGAGATTGTTGTGGATCGTCTTATGGTAAAACCGGGGATCGAAAAACGACTGACAGATTCCATTGAGAATGTACTGCAGCTGGCAGATGGATTGATGATCGTGGATGTGATCGATGGAGAACCGATTCAGTTTTCTGAGAGTTTTTCATGCCCGGACTGCAGTATCAGTATTGATGAAGTGGAGCCGAGAAGCTTCTCTTTCAACAATCCGTTTGGTGCGTGTCCGACCTGCTTTGGACTTGGATATAAAATGGAGTTTGACATTGATCTGATGATCCCGGATAAGAGGTTGAGCATTTCGGAGGGGGCAATCCAGGTGATGGGCTGGCAGTCCTGCACTGATAAGAGCAGCTTCACCTATGCGATTTTAAAAGCGCTGACGGAAGAATATCATTTTTCACTGGATACACCGTTCCGGGAATATCCGGATGAGATAAAAGATGTTTTGATCAATGGAACACACGGAAAAGAACTGAAAGTACGCTATAAAGGACAGCGCGGTGAGGGCGTGTATGATGTCGCATTTGACGGTCTGGTCCGCAATGTGCAGAGAAGATACCGTGAGACTTCCTCTGAGACGATGAAAGCAGAGTATGAACAGTTTATGCGTATCACGCCGTGTGAAGCCTGCCATGGACAGCGTCTGAAACCAGAATCCCTCGCAGTAACGGTTGCAGACAAAAATATTTATGAGATGACTTCCATGTCGGTGAAGAACCTTAAGACGTTTGTAGATCAGATGGAACTCACAAAACAGCAGCATCTGATCGGCGACCAGATTTTAAAAGAAATTCGTGCAAGAGTGGGATTTTTAAATGAGGTTGGACTGGATTATCTGTCATTGTCGAGAGCGACAGGAACACTGTCCGGCGGTGAGGCACAGCGTATCCGTCTTGCAACCCAGATTGGTTCCGGTCTTGTGGGGGTTGCCTACATTCTGGACGAACCGTCGATCGGACTGCACCAGAGAGACAATGATAAGCTTCTGGGGGCATTGATGAATTTAAGAGACCTTGGCAACACGCTGATCGTTGTGGAACATGACGAGGATACGATGCGGGCGGCGGACTACATTGTGGATATCGGACCGGGAGCCGGCTCACATGGTGGACAAGTGGTTGCGTGCGGTACTGCAGAAGAGATCATGCAGAACCCGGATTCTGTCACGGGGGCATATCTGAGTGGAAGAATCCAGATCCCGGTTCCAAAGGAGCGCAGAAAACCGACAGGCTTTCTTACGATCAAGGGCGCAAGGGAAAATAATTTAAAAAATATCGACGTGGATATTCCGTTGGGCGTTATGACCTGCATTACCGGTGTTTCGGGTTCTGGAAAGAGTTCGCTGACAAATGAGATTTTGTACAAACATCTGGCGAGGGATTTAAACCGTGCAAGGTGCATTCCGGGAGAACATGACGATATCCTTGGACTGGAGCAGCTGGACAAGGTGATCGATATTGACCAGTCTCCGATCGGCAGAACGCCGCGTTCAAATCCGGCGACTTATACCGGTGTCTTCGATATGATCCGCGATCTTTTTGCGGGAACACCGGATGCAAAGGCAAAAGGATATAAAAAAGGACGTTTCAGCTTCAATGTGAAAGGCGGACGATGTGAGGCATGCTCAGGGGATGGAATTATCAAAATTGAGATGCATTTCCTGCCGGATGTCTATGTGCCTTGTGACGTGTGCGAAGGAAAGCGGTATAACAGAGAGACGCTTGAAGTAAAATATAAAGGAAAAAGCATTTATGATGTGCTGGATATGACGGTGGAGGAAGCATTGGAGTTTTTTAAGAACGTGCCGTCCATTGAACGCAAGATCCAGACTTTATATGATGTGGGACTTTCCTATGTAAAACTCGGACAGCCATCTACGGAACTGTCCGGTGGTGAAGCACAGCGTATCAAACTCGCAACAGAACTCAGCAAGCGCAGCACAGGTAAGACCATTTACATTTTGGATGAGCCGACAACAGGGCTTCATTTCGCAGATGTGCACAAATTGATCGAGATTCTGCGCAGACTTTCAGATGGAGGTAATACCGTAGTCGTCATTGAACACAATCTGGATGTCATTAAGACCGCTGATTATATCATCGATATGGGACCGGAAGGTGGAGACGGCGGCGGAACTGTGATCGCCAAAGGAACACCGGAGGAAGTTGCCAAAGTGAAAGGATCCTATACCGGACAGTATGTAAAAAAATATCTTAAGAAGTAAAGAACAGGATGTACGCATCGCGTACATCCTGCTGCAATGGACAGAGATGTGATACACTGCAGATTTGCGGTCGTCATAACAAAAAAGGTGTCTCGCATGAGACACCTTAAAATTTCGGGGAGTGCTCCTCCGATATCCGTAGATATCGAAGAAGCATGAGTTATGAAAAATTATATTAGCCGACTTAATAAGTCATATTAGCTAGTACTATTACAATATAAAAAGAAAATGTGACCATTTTGTGATGAAAAAATAAAAAAAATCTTATGAAGCATCATTTATTAAAAAAATCTTATTTTTCTTGAAAAATAGGATTTTCTGGAAAAAAAACTTTGAAAAATATAACTTTTTGTATATAATAAGATTGTATATGTAAAAATAGGAGTAGTATCGTACTTCTTATTTTAATAGTGCAGAAGAAAAAAGTGATTTTTAATGTATTTTTGTATATCTCATACAGGAAAATATTGACATACATTCCAAACAATTCCAGAAAGGGGAATATCATAATTATGATGAGTACAGATATTGGTATCGATCTGGGTACCGCAAGTATATTAGTATATATCAAGGGCAAAGGGGTCGTATTAAAAGAGCCGTCTGTTGTCGCTTTTGACCGTGATACAAATAAAATCAAAGCCATTGGGGAAGAGGCGAGATTAATGCTCGGCAGAACACCGGGTAATATTGTTGCTGTAAGACCACTCCGCCAGGGCGTTATCTCGGATTATACAGTTACGGAGAAGATGATCAAATATTTCATTCAGAAGGCTCTTGGCAAGAAAACATTCCGCAAGCCAAGAATAAGTGTCTGCGTGCCAAGTGGTGTGACAGAGGTTGAGAAGAAAGCCGTTGAGGATGCGACCTATCAGGCAGGAGCAAGAGAGGTTTCTATTATTGAGGAGCCGATCGCAGCAGCTATCGGAGCCGGTATTGATATTGCAAGACCTTGTGGTAATATGATCGTAGATATCGGTGGCGGTACAGCAGATATCGCTGTTATTTCTCTGGGCGGCTCAGTTGTGAGTACTTCAGTCAAGATCGCCGGTGATGATTTTGATGAGGCAATCGTCCGCTATATGAGAAAGAAACACAATCTTCTGATCGGTGAGCGAACCGCAGAGGATATCAAGATTAAGATTGGAACATGTTTCCCATTAGCACAGAATGAGACGATGGATGTGCGTGGACGTAATCTGGTGACAGGTCTTCCAAAGACAGTAACGGTCTCTTCAGAGGAGACAGAGGAAGCGCTGCGCGAGCCTACTTTGCAGATCGTCGAGGCAGTACACTCTGTATTGGAGAAAACTCCACCGGAGCTTGCTGCCGATGTTGCAGACCGCGGTATCGTACTTACCGGCGGCGGTGCATTGCTTCGTGGTCTGGAAGAACTGATCGAGGACAGAACCGGAATCAATACTATGACAGCAGATGATCCAATGACATGTGTTGCGATTGGTACAGGAAAATATGTAGAATTTTTATCTGGAAAACGTGATGACGATTAAGCTAATTTTTCTGTCAGATCGACCGAAATACAATATTGGATAAAACGTGTCCGATAGGTGGATACACAACGATTGATGCGAGGTGTAATATATGATCAAAGGCTTATATACAGCATATACAGGTATGGTGAATGAACAGAAGAGATTAGATGTTCTCACGAATAATCTGGCAAATGCAGACACAAATGGCTATAAAAAAGAAGGGACAACATCGCAGACGTTTGCGGATGAATTGGCAATTAAGATAAAGGATACCTCTTCTTATGGCCTGAATAAAAAACTTGGTGTGATCAGTATGGGTGTGCACCTTGGTGAGACTTATACCAATTATGATCAGGGAAGTATCAAAGTGACGGACAATGAGACAGATGTGGCATTGGCTGGAAATGGATTTTTTGCAATTGCTTTTACGAATAAAGCAGGGGAAACTTCTGTGAAGTATACAAGAGATGGAGCTTTTACCGTGAATACAGAGGGCTATCTGGTAACAAAGGATGGCGATTATGTGTTGAATCAGGCGGGTGCACAGAATACCGATCCGAATGCAAGGATCCGGTTAAATCCGAATGCGAAGATTACCATTGATGAGTTAGGGAATATTTATCAGAATGACCAGCTTGTCACAAGAATAGGCGTCGTTGATTTTGATGATTATAATTATATTTCCAAGTATGGTGAGAATCTGTATGATCTTGTGGATGGAGGACAGATCACAGCTTCTGATGCAAAGGTGCAGCAGGGATGTATCGAAGGCTCTAATGTGAATGTTGTGGATGAGATGGTAAAGATGATCACTATCTCAAGAGCTTATCAGGCAGGACAGAAAGTGATCAATACGGTAGACGAGACATTGGACAAGACCGTAAATCAGGTGGGAAAAGTATAATATAAGGTACAGGTGGAGGAAATCAGACTATGATGAGAGCACTTTATACTGCAGCTTCCGGAATGAGAGCGCAGCAGACCAACGTAGATAATATTTCAAATAACATTGCGAATGTCAATACAACAGCATTTAAATCCCAGAAGACAGAGTTTAAATCACTGTTATATCAGACCATTCAGACCAGAACGACAAGTGCAAATGGTGAGGAAAAACCAATCGGAGCGCAGGTGGGACTTGGAACAAGAGTTGCGTCCAACACCACAAGCTATACGCAGGGTGCGCTGCTCGAGGATGAGAGCAAATCTGCTTTTGCAATCGAAGGAAATGGATTCTTTCAGGTGAGAGGGGCAGATGGGACAACTTACTATACCAGAAATGGTAATTTTAACTGGAGTATTGGTCCGACAGGAACAACCCTTACCAATACCGATGGATATCCGGTTCTGGATTCCAATGGAAACACCATTGTTCTTCCGAATAATGTCAATTCTGAGAAGGCGGTAGTGACAACGGATGGTCAGGTTGGCTATTATAACAATGCGGGTGCTTATGTAAGTATGAACCGGACAATTGGCCTCAGCCAGTTTAACAATCCTGCAGGCTTGGAAAAAGCAGGCTCTAATCTTTTGAGAGCGACAAATGCATCCGGGGCAGCACTTAATGAAGCAACCAATGCGAACCTCACAAGAAGTAAAATCCATCAGGGTTATCTGGAAGGCTCAAATGTACAGGTAGCAGATGAGATGGTAAATCTGATCGTGGCACAGCGTGCATATCAGTTAAACTCAAAAGCAATCACAACATCCGATGATATGTTAGAGCAGGCAAATAACCTGAAACGTTAGTCTTTTTACATTCTACAGGAGGCTGAAAAAATATGAGCATGTCAATTGATAGCATGGCATCCATGCTGAATACGACCAATACAGATGCAACAACCAACTACAATGCCAATGCGTTGAAAAAATCATTAAACGGTGTATCTTCCGACACATCTGCGGATGAACTGATGCAGGTTTGCAAAGATTTTGAATCTTATTTCGTAGAAGAAGTCATTAAAGAGGTAAAAAAGAATTTACTCCCGGATGATGAGGACAAAGATGCATCATTATCCACAATGACAGATTATACGATGGATTTTGCAGTGGAAAAGATTGCAGACGAACTCATTGATCAGGTTGGTGGTAACTTTACGCAGTCATTGTATGAGCAGATGAAACGTAATTATAATATTGATTGATCAGAGTACATAGAACGATACCATTCATAGCAGGACTCAGACAGTGTCTGGTATGAATGACAGAAATTAAGAATCACAGGCTGTCGCTTTAAGAGATTATTTCTTAATGCGGCAGCTTTTTACTTTACGAATCATTTGGTTTCAGATAGAAAGAAATGGATTAGAAAGTTATGGAGAAATTAGCAGGATATGTGGAGCATATCATATACCGTAATACGGACAATGGTTATACAGTACTCAATCTGGTGAGCGGCGAGGATGAGATCACCTGCGTCGGCATTTTTTCGACGATCGCAGAAGGGGAAAATATTGAGGCGACTGGCGATTATACCGATCATCCGACGTATGGCACACAATTTAAAGTGGTGAGCTTTGAAGAGAAGGCGCCGGAAGATCAGGAGGCGATCGAACGCTACCTTGGATCGGGTGCAATCAAGGGAATCGGACTTGCAATGGCAGCCCGTATTGTGCGGAGGTTTAAGGAAGACACATTCCGGATCATTGAGGAAGAGCCGGAGCGGCTGGCTGAGGTCAAGGGAATCAGCATAAAGCTGGCAATTCAGGCGGCCAATCAATTTAACGAGAAGCGGGAGATGCGTCAGGCAATGATCTTTCTGCAGGATTATGGGATCAGTATGAATCTTGCCGTAAAGATTTACCGCCAGTATGGTCAGGAGATGTATGAGGTGCTTCGCACCAACCCTTATAAATTGGCAGAGGACATTTCCGGAGTTGGTTTTAAGATTGCCGATGAGATTGCGCGCCAGGCTGGATTTGCTTCTGATTCGGAGTTTCGGATCAATGCAGGTATTCTGTATGCTTTGCAGCAATCCGGAACACAGGGACATTGTTATTTGCCGGAGTCTTGGCTGATCAGAGAGGCATCAGAGCTTCTATTGGTCGATGAGGGGGTTGTTTCCGATGCCTTAGAGGGGATGATGTTGAATAAAGAATTAAAGGTCTGTGAACAGGATCAAGAGCGCTGTATTTATTTGAGTACGCTGTATTATATGGAACTTAATTGTGCACGCATGCTGTTAGATCTTAATATTTCCTACGAGCTATCTGAGAAAGAACTTGCTAAAATGGTGCGAAAGGTTGAAAAGGGGCAGGAGATAGAGTTAGATGAACTACAGAAAACAGCGGTGTATCAGGCTGTTCAAAATGGTGTAACCATTATAACCGGTGGGCCGGGTACCGGTAAAACGACGACGATCAATACTATTTTACAGGTATTTGAACAGGAAGGGTTGGATATTTTGCTGGCGGCGCCAACCGGACGTGCCGCAAAAAGAATGTCTGAAACGACTGGATGGGAGGCGCAGACAATACATCGGCTGCTCGAGATCAATGGTGGCGTGAGTGAAGGGGATACGCAGGGAACAATGCATTTTGAGCGTAATGAGAAACAGCCGTTGGAAGCGGATGTTGTGATCATAGATGAGTTTTCTATGGTCGATATCTATTTGATGAATGCGCTTCTTCGTGCTATTGTTCCGGGAACGCGTCTCATCATAGTTGGCGATGTGAATCAGCTGCCATCGGTAGGACCGGGTAATGTTTTAAAAGATATGATTCAGGCGGAATTTTGTTCTGTTGTGCGGCTGCATCGGATCTTTCGACAGGCTGCAGAAAGTCAGATCGTTATGAATGCGCATCGGATCAACAGCGGCGAAGAAATCTCGCTAGAGAATGCATCGCCGGATTTTATGCATCTGGAACGAAAAGACAGTGCTTCCGTGATCAATGTGGTCGTGCAGCTTATCATGCAGAAACTTCCTCCGCATGTAGATGCTTCTCCCTATGATATTCAGGTACTTACGCCGACTAGAAAGGGAGAGTTAGGTGTGGAACATTTGAATCAGGTGCTGCAGCAATATATGAATCCGGCAGATGCAGGCAAGGTGGAGCGAGAATTTCATGGGGTGTTATTCCGTGAGAAAGATAAAGTGATGCAGATCAAGAATGATTATCAGATACGCTGGACAAAGAAAACGTCCTTGGGCGATGTATATGAAGAAGGGACCGGTGTGTTTAATGGGGATACCGGAATCATTCGGGAGATCATACCGGTAGCGGAGCAGGTGGTCGTTGAATTTGAAGAGGGAAAAATGGTGGAATATGAGTATAGCCAGATGGATGAAATGGAACTGGCTTATGCAATTACGATCCATAAATCCCAAGGCAGCGAGTATCCGGCTATTGTACTTCCGGTGCTTGGTGGTCCAAAAATGCTGTTGGGACGCAACTTGCTATACACTGCGGTGACGAGAGCAAAGAAATGTGTAACGACAGTGGGAAGCAGCAGAGTTATACAGGGGATGATCCACAATGTGAATGAGCAGAAACGTTTTTCAAGTTTATGCCAGCGCATTAAAGAAATGGAGGAAGAAGACGCTGAACTTAATCATTGATAGTCTATTGCAGATCGTGTTTCCAACGAGGTGTCCGGGGTGCGACAAGGTGTTGGCGGTTGGTGAACGGGGGTTTTGCGGCGGATGTACAGAGCAGCTTCATTTTTTGCAGGAGCCTTTGTGCCCCTATTGTGGAAAACCGATCGATCGGGATCAGATGTGCTGCGCAGATTGTAGAGCACATCCACATAGCTTTACAGCGGGGGGAGCAGTACTTTTGTATACAGGGCAAATGCAGGAGTCAATGGCGAGATTTAAGCAGGGAGGCCGAGCAGAATACGGCAAAGTATATGGAAGGTTATTATGGGATGCCAAGAGAGAATGGCTGCAGCGTATCCGAGAACCGGTGCTCGTTCCGGTGCCGGTCCATAGCAAAAGATATCGGAAACGCGGTTACAATCAGGCAGAAGAGATAGCAAAAGAAATGGCGAGATTATCCGGTCTGCCAATGCGATCGGATCTGTTAGTGCGGGTGAAACATACGGCACCACAGAAAGAACTGTCGAAACGGGAGAGAAGCCGTAATTTACAGGGGGCGTTTCGTTGCAGAGCAGACTATAGAAAGTTGTGTTTACAAGGAAAATGTGCTATAATAATTGATGATATTTATACGACAGGAAGTACGGTAGAAGCTTGCTCGCAGACACTTTTGCAGGCAGGGTTCGATAAAGTATATTTTTTATGTGTGTGTATAGGAAAAGGTGTGTAGAGGAGGCATAACATGGACGTTAGAAATTGCAAAATGTGTGGTCATTTATTTAACTATACAAATTCACCGCTTTGCCCTCAATGCAATAAGAAGTTAGAGGAACGCTTTCAGGATGTGAAAGAATACATTCGCGAGAATCCGGGGGCAGGCATGGCAACGGTAGCAGAAGATACAGGAGTACCGGTACAGCAGTTGAAAAAATGGGTTCGTGAGGAGCGTTTGGCCTTTACCAAGGGTTCCGGAATCACGATAGAATGTGAGAAATGCGGTAGACCGATATTGACCGGAAGATACTGTAAGGAATGCAAGAACGCATTATCCAACTCGTTTTCCGGTTTATATCAGACGAGCAAACCGGCTGAAAAGAAGGCGAGAGATGCATCTGCAAAGATGAGATTCTTGGGTGAATAGTACAGCCATGAGTTGAGAGGGGGTCGTACTATGGAAATGGATATGGTGAGCAAGGCCTTTGAGCAGGCGTTCGTTTCTGTGAGTCAAAAATTGTTGGGGCTGCAATTACAGAGACGGAAACAGGACAACGGAATATTCCTGCAGCAGCCCGTACGGCAGATCATGATCTGTACGAGTGGCTATCTTCGTATGGAAATTATTTGTGATATGCCGGAGTCAATGGTATTACAGATCGTTTCAAAAATGTATGGTGGTGGTTTGCCGCCGGATGAACAGATTCCATTGTATATCAAAGAATATATTAATATTGTTTGTGGACATGGTGTATCCAGTTTGAATAATACATTAAAAAAAGTTTCGCGCTTATCAGTGCCGTTTTATCAAAGTGAGATTCGGCATGAAGATGTTATGAAGGAACAGATGGACGTTATATTTGACACAGAGATTGGGACGATGCAGGTTGAGCTGCATTATTCCGGTGTTGAATGAGGCCAGAATATGCTTATTGCGGAAAATGTGCAGAAAGGGGATCGAAATGGATAAAATTACAATAATGGTGGTAGATGATTCACCGTTCGCTTCCAAACAGATACAGGATGTAGTAGAAGAAAATGGATATGAAGTGGTAGCCTATGCAGCTAATGGAGAGGATGGCATCAAGCTTTATGATGAGATGCATCCGGATATTGTTATCATGGATATTATTATGCCGGGCTTGGATGGATTAGAAACGGCGCAGATTTTGATGAAGAAACATCCGGATGTAAAGATCATGATGTTAAGTTCGTTGTGTGATGCAAGTACATTAGAAGAGGTTCGGGGAATTGGATTAAAATATTTGATTCCGAAGCCATGGGAAGATGATGTGCTGTTAGCAACGCTAGAGATGTTAAGTCGATAAGTAAAGTATAAGACCATAGATGAAAAAGTAATCTATGGTCTTTTTACTTTGCTGCATGGGTGCACTTTGATCAAACATTACACGACTGGCATATGACTCGTTTACTTTGCTATTTTGCATTAGGATAGATCTTTCGCATTGTTTCGTCCGGGTAGTAATGATCCATTACCTCTTCCCAATGTGCTTTTGGTTTTGGAGAATGTTCCCTGGTATCGTATCGGATCAGAGCAAGCATGCTTACTATAATATTGCAGATCATAAACACAGCAACGACAGTTGTCAATAGATATTTGGATCTATGCAATATCCGTTCGATCACATGGTGCAGGATGGGATACAGATTTTTGAACCAGATGACAGCGGCAAATCCCCAGAAAAAGCAGTATAACAGGTTGATACGGCCGCCAAGATTAAACGGAATGTGACTGTAATCCCAAAAAACTTTTCCAAAAACAATTTCAGTAAATACACTGCAGCTATATTCATAAGCACCACCTAATAGCGTCCCAAGTATGAAAAGATGCCGGTCGGACTTGCCTTTACTCTTAAACAGAAGAGTGGTCACTAAAGCGATGGCAAGCCCCCATACAATGCTGAAGGGACCCCATACCACGCTGCTGCGACTCATCCAGACACCGACAGTCAGACGACAGAATATGGTTTCTACAATATCTCCTAAGAAAGCCCCTAATATGAACAGCCAGATAAATTCAGAAAATGGCAGTTTGGTAGCAGATGTCGAAATGACTTTATCCGTTGCAGTGGCCGGATAGGCTTTTTGGATACGACGCCGTATGTGTGCGGTAAGTGCCCTTCCGAAAGATGTCTTAAATAAAAAAAGTTCCCGATTCAGTCGGATCAGAGTGGGCGATTTATGCTCTAAATGTAGTATAGTCAGGACAGAAGCCGTTATATCCATGCAGCAGATGGCGGTTAACGTCCATAAAATAATATAGGTAACAAAGGTGGGGATAAATTGCCATAACCATAGGATCAGAGTATTGCCCCACTGGATCGCGATATATCCAAGTATACCCCACAGTATTGAATATTGCAGACAGATGTATCCGTCCAGATTCCAACGCTTCTTAGAATAATCCCACCATTTTTTGTGTCGAACCTGTTCTAAAAGACGGCCGGTCATCCATTCGATAAAGGTGGAAATGATCGCAGATCCCAAAAACAGAAAGAAAGGGGCAGATCGAAGCTCGTATAGAAATGTGCTGAGTACAATTCCGGAAAAGCCATAGATCAGACAAAAAGGACCGGATAGAAATCCACGATTACGGTAACATTTGTGCTTTACACTGGCAACGCTCGTTTCAATGCCCCATCCCAAAAAGGAGTAGCAAAAAAACAGAATTGCCAAATTTGTTAAGTTATAGTGCATGAATACCTCCTGCTGTAAAATGGTTGATCAATATTTAATGACGCTCACTGTGTCGAAATTACAGTTATGAGACGTCATGTCAAGCGTATGTACATTATAATATAGCTGTAATGTGTGTGCAATGAGAAAAATGTTTGATTATCCAAATTGTTTCAAGAAACAAAATGTTTGGTTTTATTTATCAGAAGAAAACAT
>ENA-ORMN01002838-ORMN01002838.1-human-gut-metagenome-genome-assembly--contig:-NODE-2838-length-14435-cov-3.388734_pt1 | contig 14435 bp, 11 predicted proteins | sample MGYA00242102_ERZ508993 | MGnify/ENA primary metagenome ERZ508993 (study PRJEB26280, sample SAMEA2338770) | human gut metagenome | biome: human gut; feature: human-associated habitat; material: faeces... | reverse complement strand
CCCGCCGGCCAATTTCCAGGCTGAAGCGTTTGACTATGTCAAGTTCGGTCCGTATGTGGAGAAATACGGTCCGCTCAAGTCGCGTACCACCAACCAGCGCCTCTACCGCATCGACCGTGGTGCGCAGATGGTGGACATTACGGCCCGTTTCTGGCAGCGCTGATACGGCAGGTCTGTTCTGACCGCTTGATTGACACATCTATTAAAATTCAAATACGGATAAACTATGATTCGATTAAATTGTTTTGTTTCGGTAAGCGCCGAAAACAAGGCCGCCGCTCTGGAGGCCGCCAAAGCCCTTACGGCATGTTCGTTGAAACAGGACGGCTGTGTGGCTTATGATACATTTGTCAGCGCCACGCGCGAAGAGGTGTTCATGATTTGCGAAACCTGGCGCGACAAGGAAGCGCTGGCTGCCCATTCTGCCAGTGCCGAATTCAAGAAATACGTAGGCGAAATCGAACAGCTGGCCCAGCTGAAGATTGAGCAGTTCGAGTTCTGATTTTCGCTTTTCTCTTTCATACGGCTGTCCGCTCGGGCAGCCGTTTTTTTGTGGCGGCGCCTTTTCCCGTACGGCTCTTCAGTGCGGCAGGAAGGGCGCCGCCGTGTTTCGGCTCTCCGGTATCCTGACAAGGCGGCTTCCTGTTTTTCTAAGGTCCGGCCTTGTTCTGACCGGATGCCTTCTTGTTTTTTCAAAGTCCGGCGTTGTGCGGCTGCCGTATGAGTTCGGTAAACCGCTACGGCATGAAGTAGTATTTTAGTTACATCATATGAAACAAATGTTGCATACAACAAAATTTGTAATTTATGAAACATTTGTGATAATTCTGTTACGCCGGGGCGTTGTATATTTACACACCGTTTGGTTCCTGCTGCGGCAGGACAGGCCTTGCAGGGCCTTTGGCGGCAAGGGTGGGGCGACGGCCCGCCATGATGTATATGTTAATTTTGATACCTCCTGGTTATGAAGACACAGTGGCTGCCCGCGCGCTCGTGACGACGCCGGTTGAGGATATCACGTTCCGATAAGACAACAAATCCGATAAAAAAATACGCTAAACATGAAACTTAATCTATTTGCCACTACGGCTCTCGTGGCGTCACTTGCAGCCTGTCAGTCGGTCCAGACCGGCATCAGCCTGGAGCATCAGGCCGATTCGCTCACGGTGCTCCGCATCAGCCATCCCAAGAAATATTTGCTCCTGCCCATTCAGGAATCGGCAGCTGAGGGTAAGGTCAGGCTCGACACCGGCAGTCCGGCCGACGTAGCCATGGACGTGCGTCTGGCCACCGACAGCATTGACTATTACGTGCCCTTTGAGCTGCCCGAGGGGGAGGCTCAGGCCAAGGTCAGCATCGAGCGCGTGCACAAAGGTGCCGTATGCTGGGACAGCCTGTCGGTATGTGACGTGTTCGACTCCACCAATACCGACTATTTCCGCCCCGTTTACCACCACACCCCCGTCTACGGCTGGATGAACGACGCCAACGGACTGGTATATAAGGACGGCGAGTATCATCTCTACTTCCAGTACAACCCCTACGGCTCCAAGTGGGGCAACATGCACTGGGGCCACTCCGTCAGCCGCGACCTTGTACACTGGCAGCACCTCGAGCCGGCCATTGCGCGCGACACGATGGGCCACATCTTCTCGGGCAGCACGGTGGTGGACAAGGACAACACGGCCGGCTACGGCAAGAATGCCATCATTGCCTTCTATACCTCGGCCAGCGACGAGCACGGCCAGATTCAGTGCATGGCCTACAGCACCGACAACGGCCGCACCTTTACCAAATATGAACATAACCCCATTCTGACCCCCTTTGACGGGCTGAAGGACTTCCGCGACCCCAAGGTGTTCTGGTACGAGCCCACCAAGCAGTGGATTATGATAGTGTCGGCTGACAAGAACATGCGCTTCTACTCCTCCACCAACCTGAAGGACTGGCAGTACCTGAGCCAGTTTGGCGAGGGCTACGGTGCCCAGCCCAACCAGTTTGAGTGTCCCGACTTTGTGCAGCTGCCCGTCGACGGCGACAGGAGCCGCATGAAGTGGGTCATGATTGTCAACATCAATCCCGGTTGCCTCTTTGGCGGCAGCGCCACGGAATATTTTGTGGGCGATTTTGACGGCAAGACGTTCCGCTGCGACGACGCTCCCTCCGTCACCAAGTGGCTCGACTACGGCAAGGACCATTACGCCACGGTCTGCTTCTCCAACACCGGCAGCCGCGTGGTGGCCGTGCCCTGGATGAGCAACTGGCAGTATGCTAACTATACTCCTATACAACAGTTCCGCAGTGCCAATGCTTTGCCGCGTGAGCTGAGTCTGTATACGGGAGAAGACAAACAGCTTTATCTGAGTGCCGCACCGGTAAAGGAAACGGAGCACTTGCGGAAAGATTCTAAAAAGCTGGATGATTTTACAGTAAATGGCGAGAAGCGTTTAGAAACACTTTTTGAAAATAACGACGGCGCTTTTGAACTGGAATTGCAACTGGTGTCGGCTGGTAAAGAGGCTGGTTTTGAATTGCTGAACAGTTTGGGTGAGAAGGTGAAGATTTATTTGGACGCTTCGGAGGGACGTGTGGTAATGGACCGTGCGGAAAGTGGTATTGTAGATTTTGGCAAGAAGGTAAAACCGCATGATTTGGATACCGAAGAAAGTTATGCTCGTTATAAAGAGGTTACGGTGAATTATAAAAATGATTTTGCTTTGGGTACTTGGGCTCCGATAAACACCGCGAAGGCACATAAAATTCAAGTTTTTGTGGATAATGGAAGTGTGGAGTTGTTTGTTGACGGTGGCCGCGTTGCCATGACTAATCTGGTATTCCCGAATGAACCTTATAACTCTTTGCGTTTTTATAGTAAAGGAGGAGAGATGAAGATTTCAAATTTCACAATATATAAGTTAGGTTTGTAAACTAAGTATAAAGCCATGAATAGCAATAAAAATCTGTATGCCAAATTAATTCCGGTGATGCTGTGTTTCTTCGCCATGGGATTTGTAGACCTGGTGGGGATTGCATCGAATTATGTAAAAGCGGATCTGGATCTGACAGACTCTCAAGCCAATATATTTCCTTCCTTGGTCTTCTTCTGGTTCCTGATTTTCTCCGTACCTACAGGTATTCTGATGAATAAGATAGGGCGTAAGAAGACAGTTCTTCTGAGTCTGATTGTCACTTTTGCCTCTTTGCTGCTCCCTATATTCGGCGACGGCTATACGCTTATGTTGATTTCTTTCTCTTTACTGGGTATCGGTAATGCGTTGATGCAAACCTCTTTGAATCCGTTGCTGAGTAATATTATTGCGGGGGAAAAGTTGGCAAGTACATTGACTTTCGGTCAGTTTGTAAAAGCTATTGCTTCCTTTCTTGCCCCTTACATTGCCATGTGGGGAGCGATACAGGCTATTCCTACTTTCGGGCTTGGCTGGCGGGTATTATTTCCTGTTTATATGGTGATAGCCGTTTTTGCCATCGTGTTGTTGGGGCTGACCCCTATTGAGGAAGAGAAACCCGATAAAGCGTCCGGCTTCAAAGCGTGCTTTTCCTTGTTGGGAAAACCGTTTATTCTCTTGTCTTTCATTGGGATCATGTGCCATGTCGGTATTGATGTCGGTACGAATACAACGGCTCCTAAAATCTTGATGGAGCGTTTGGATATGACATTGGCTGAGGCCGGTTTTGCAACAAGTCTTTATTTTATTTTCCGTACGGTGGGTTGCTTCCTCGGAGCCTTTATCTTGCAAAAGGCTTCTGCAAAGTCTTTCTTTGCTCTCAGTGTCGTGTTCATGTTGCTGGCAATGGTGGGATTATTTATATTCCATTCGGAAACAATTATTTATATTTGCATTGCCATGATTGGTTTCGGTAACTCCAATGTGTTCTCTATTATATTCTCGCAGGCATTGTTTGCCATGCCCGAAAAGAAAAATGAAGTTTCCGGATTGATGATTATGGGGCTGTTCGGCGGTACGGTATTTCCGTTGGCCATGGGAGTTGCCAGTGATGCCATGGGGCAGAGTGGCGCTGTGGCGGTGATGACTGTCGGAGTTATCTATTTGTTGATGTATACCTTGAAAATAAAGAAATGATTTTAATTGTAAACAGTAAATAATATCATGAATCAAATCATCGTAGGAATGGGTGAGGCACTATGGGATGTGCTGCCCGAAGGAAAGAAAATTGGTGGTGCTCCGGCAAACTTCGCTTATCATGTGTCACAATTCGGTTTTGACAGCCGGGTGGTCAGTGCGATTGGCGATGACAAGCTGGGTAATGAGATACTTGAGAATTTTGATGGCAAGAACTTGAAGTATCAGATAGAGAAAGTGCCTTATCCCACAGGAACCGTACAGGTGGAACTGGACCCTAATGGGGTACCTATGTATGATATAAAAGAAGGGGTGGCTTGGGATAATATACCTTTTACACCTGCTTTGGAAGAGTTGGCAAAGAATACCCGTTCCGTATGCTTCGGCTCGTTGGCACAGCGTAGTGTGGTTTCAAGGGAAACAATCAACCGTTTTCTGGATGTGATGCCCGAAGGAGAAGGACAATGTAAAATTTTCGATGTGAATTTGCGCCAAGGTTTCTATACGAAGGAGATTCTTTGCAACTCGATGAAAAAATGTAATATTTTAAAGATTAATGACGAGGAGTTGGTCACAGTGAGCCGTATGTTCGGTTATCCCGGCATAGACTTGCAGGATAAATGCTGGATTCTGTTGGCGAAATATAATCTGAAGATGTTGATTTTAACGTGTGGTGTCAATGGCAGTTATGTCTTTACTCCGGGTGAGATTTCATTTGTAGAGACTCCGAAGGTGGAGGTGGCCGATACGGTAGGTGCGGGCGATTCGTTTACGGCGACTTTTGTAGCTGCTATTTTGAAGGGAAAGCCGGTTGCCGAGGCGCATAAACTGGCTGTTGAGGTTTCTGCATACGTATGTACGCAAAACGGGGCTATGCCTGAGTTGCCGGCTCGTTTAAAGAATGAGTTGATTTAAATTTTAATGGTTGCGGATACTCATTCAAATTGGATTGGAAATCATATTGTCTGAGGCTGTATCGCGAAGAACCTGTAAATACAAAGTAGATGTAATCAGGTTCTTCGCGATGTTCTTTTTTTACTTTCTCTTGCAGATGTTTGTTTTATTGGCGGTTACCTTTTATCTTTGTTATCTATAAATACCTTGAGGAACATGAAAAAACATCTTTTGTTTTTGATTTTATGCCTTATGGGAATTCTGACATCGTGCAGTCAGAAACATACGCGCTATTACATTGGTGTTTCACAATGTAGTGATGACGAATGGCGGCATAAAATGAATCATGAAATTGTACGTGAAGCCTTGTTTTATGATGGGGTGGAGGTGGAGATCCGTACCGCGAAAGATAATAGCCGGAATCAGATAGAAGATATCAACTATTTTATTGACAGGAAAGTTGATTTATTGATTGTCGCTCCGAATGAGGCGGCGGCTGTCACTCCTGTTGTGGAGAAGGCATACGGGCTGGGAATACCTGTTGTGGTAATTGACCGTAAGATTTTGTCGGACCGTTATACGGCTTTTGTGGGCGCTGATAATTGTGAGATTGGCAAAGATGTGGGACAATATATTGTGAACCGTTTGGGTGGAAAAGGGAAGATTTTGGAGATAACGGGACTGGAAGGTTCCACTCCGGCTATGGAGCGTCATAGAGGATTGGCGGATGCCTTGAAGGCAGAGCCTGGAATAGAAATTGCCGCCAGCGTGGACGGAGCCTGGCTGCAAAGTGTGGCTGGGGAGAAAATGGATTCCATACTTCAAGACAATAAGGATATAAATCTGGTTTTTGCCCAAAATGACCGCATGGCTGTCGGGGCTTATTTGTCGGCCAGACAGCGACAGTTGGAAAAGGAAATGTTGTTTGTCGGTATTGATGCGTTGCCTGGCAAGGGGTATGGAGTGGAGCAGGTACTGGAAGGGGTGTTGGATGCCACTTTTATTTACCCTACCGGAGGAGATAAAGTGATGCAGGTGGCGATGGATATTTTGGAGAAGCGTCCGTATGAACGGGATACTAAGTTATCAACAGCCCTTGTTGATAAAACGAATGCCCGTGTCATGCAGTTGCAGACAGACCACATTGCCGAACAGGACGGAAAGATAGAACGGCTGAATAATCAGGTGGACGAATATTGGTCAAGATACTCTGCCCAGACCATGTTTCTGTATGCATGTCTGATTATCCTGTTACTGTTTGCTGCCTTATTGGCGATCATCGTCCGTGCGTATTGGACAAAGAACCGGATGAACATGGAGTTATCCCGTCAAAAGAAACAATTGGAGGAACAACGCGACCAACTGATCAGCCTCTCCAAGCAGTTGGAAGAGGCGACTCATGCCAAACTGGTCTTCTTTACGAATGTTTCTCATGATTTCCGTACTCCGCTTACTTTGGTTGCCGATCCGGTGGAACAGCTTTTAGAGGATAAAGACTTGACCTCTAAGCAACGATCCTTATTGAAAGTGGTACATAAGAATGTGAATATTCTGTTGAGGCTGGTCAACCAGATTCTTGATTTCCGTAAGTATGAAAATGGTAAACTGGAGTTGGTGAGAACCAATATGGACCTGCGTGCGCAATTACAGGAATGGAGCCATGCATTTCAAACATTGGCTTTGAGAAAGCATATCCATTTTGTTCTGGACGTGAACGATGACCGGACAGACTGTCTGATGGCGTTGGATGCCGAAAAGATGGAACGTGTCTATTTTAATTTATTGTCCAATGCGTTTAAGTTTACCCCGGAGAATGGAACTATCACTGTCACACTTTCTACTTTAATAAAGGAGGAAAATAGAAGATATGTCCGTCTGGTAGTTGCTGATACCGGTTCGGGAATCTCTGTCCGGCACATCCGGCATATTTTCGACCGCTTTTATCAGATGGATGTGAACCATGCGGGCTCAGGTATTGGTCTTGCTTTGGCAAAGGCTTTTGTCGAGTTGCACGGCGGGGTGATAACGGTGGACAGTGTGGAAGGAAAAGGAACAGTGTTTACGGTGGATATTCCTATGGAGATAGTGGAGGGGCAGTCTGTAGATCGGATACAGGAACCGCACACTACACAGCCGACGGTGGTGGAGGAATTGGAGGAAACGGAAACAGAAGAAAGGCTTCCGGATGAGAATAAGGAATGCATCTTGATAATTGACGATAATGCGGATGTACGTGGCTATGTGAAATCATTATTGAAAGAGGAATATACGGTGATAGAGGCTGCCGACGGACATGCCGGATTAAAGAAAGCTATGAAATATGTGCCTGATGCCATTATCTGTGATGTGATGATGCCGGTGATGGACGGATTGGAATGTTGCAGGAAGCTGAAAATGGAATTACAGACTTCTCATATTCCGGTGATGTTGCTTACTGCCTGTTCTTTGGATGAACAGCGGATACAGGGGTTTGAATGTGGAGCGGATTCTTATATTTCCAAACCTTTTAATTCCAAATTGTTACTGGTGCGTCTTCGGAATCTGATTGATAACCATAAGCGGTTGAAACAGTTTTTCGGAGATAAGATTACTTTGTCTAAAGAGTCTGTAAGCGAGGTGGATAAAGGATTTGTGGAGCGCTTCAGAGAGCTGATAGAAGCAAATTTGACAGATTCTGAGTTAAGTGTGGAAGAATTAGGCAGTAAGATGGGATTAAGCAGGGTGCAGCTTTATCGTAAGATTAAGGCACTTACCAATTATTCTCCCAATGAACTGGTGCGTATTGCCAGATTAAAGAAAGCTGCTTCTTTGTTGGCTTCTTCTGAGAAAACCATATCCGAGATAACGTATGAGGTAGGTTTTACTTCTCCTTCTTATTTTACAAAGTGTTACAAGGAATATTTCGGGGAAAGTCCTACGGACTTCTTGAAACGCAGAGGATAATTGTGGGGGCGGACACGCAGCTCCGCCCCTACAAGGAATACTTTAAATCAGTGTTGATAAATCTTTTTCGGCTACAAAAGAGAGATTATTAAGAATAATCACTTCCCTTGCTCTGTCCGGATTGTCTGTCCGGAAAATCAAGATGCCTTTATTTCCTAACAGGAAGGAATACAGATAAGTAATGCCTATTTGGGCTTCACTGAAAATGGTGATGGCGTCTGCCGCCCGCCCCGGCTGATTGTCTAGTGTGATGGCGAACACATCGGAGAGTGCCACGGAGATTCCTGCCTCTTTCAGCGTCTCGTATGCGCGTTTGGGTTCCGAGCAGATGATACGGTAAATGCCATACTCTACTGTATCGGCAATGGTAGAGGCAATCAGCTGTATGCCTGCTTCTTTCAATAAGTTCAATACTTTCTGTAGTGTCCCCGATTTGTTTTCGATGAAGACGGATAATTGTTGTATAGTCATAAACTTATTTTTTAAAAGGTTTTACGTAAGTCTTTCACACGGACTGCTTTACCTTCCGATTTAGGCAGTGCTCCTTTGGGTACCAGTTTCACACGTGGGGTAACCAATATCTCATCTTTCAGTTGGCGGGTAATTTCCCGGGTCAATGCTTGCAGGCGTCCATAGTCATCGGTGAACAGTTGGCTCAATTCCACTTCTACAGTCATTTCGTCATTAGATTCGGCGGTTTCGAGTGTGATCAGATAGTCACTGCCCAATTCTTTGAATTGCAATAAAATCGTTTCAATCTGAATGGGGAAGATATTGACCCCTTTCAGGATAATCATATCGTCGCTGCGCCCTTTCATTCTGTCCAGACGTTTGTGATGGCGGCCGCAGGGGCATTCCCCCGGCAGAATGCGGGTCAGATCACGGGTACGGTATCTCAATAACGGCATCGCCTCGCGGTTGATGGTGGTTAGTACCAGTTCGCCCACTTCACCCTCGGGCACAGGTTCCAATGTGTCGGGGTCGATGATTTCTACGATATAATAGTCTTCCCATATATGCAATCCGTTTTGTTCCTGGCATTCAAAAGCCACACCGGGACCGCACATTTCGGACATGCCGAAAGAGTTGTAGGCTTTTACACCCAGCATATCTTCGATGCGGCGGCGTTGTTCTTCGGAATGAGGTTCCGCTCCTATGATCAATGTTCTCAATTTGGTGTCACGACGCGGATCAATCCCCATTTCCTGCATTACCTCGTACATACGGGCTGCGTAACTGGGAATGGCGTGCAAGGCGGTGGTTCCGAAATCGGAGATGAATTTCAACTGGCGTTTGGTGTTTCCGGCAGCGGCAGGTACAGTCAGCATTCCCAGCCTTTCAGCACCATATTGAAAGCCCAGCCCGCCGGTGAACATTCCATAGCCGGAAGAGTTCTGGAAAATATCTCCCGGACGTAATCCTACCATATAAAGACAGCGGGCCACTGCATTAGCCCATTCGTCAAGGTCTTTTTGGGTATGCAGAATGACAGTGGGATTTCCGGTTGTTCCACTGGATGAGTGAAGGCGGACTGTTTTTTCCAAAGGTACGGACGCCAGTCCGAAAGGATAAGTGTCACGTAGATCTTGTTTGGTGGTAAACGGGATTTTCTGTAAATCATCCAATGAACGGATATCTTCCGGACTCAGATGATTTTCGGCAAACCGTTGTTTATAGAAAGGGGAATTCATGCAATGGCGGACAGTCTTTTGCAGTCGTTCCAATTGTAGTTTCTCAATTTCGGGTCGTGTCAGGGTCTCTAACTCTTTGTGTAAATACATAGCATTTCCTGTTTAGTTGGTTATCAGTCCGACAAAAATAGAAAAAAATATAATGCGGTTGGGAATAAGCTGACAAAATATGTATCTTTGGAGGATTTTAATTTGAAAATGTGATGAAAAAGACATTGTTTGTAATAGGTATGCTGTTATGTGGGCTTTCATTGTACGCTCAGGATATGAAAACTCTTTTTATTGCCATGCCCGATTCGGTGGCTCCTTTATTGACAAAGGTAAATCGTGAGGATTGTGTGGATTTTCTGGCAAGCAATATGAAAGCGGAAGTGAAAAATCGTTTTGGCAAAGTATCTGAACTGAAAAGACTGACGGATGATTATTTGTTTCTGCAAACCACCGGAAGTAGTTCTATGGAAATGAAACTGTTACCCTTGAATGATTCTGTAAAGGTGATTTGTGTAGTGAATACTGTTTGCGGTCCGGCTTGTGATAGTGAAGTTCGTTTTTATAATACGGACTGGCAGCAACTGGCGAAGGAGGATTTTATTCAGCTTCCCTCCGTCGGGGCTTTTTATCTGCCGGTGGATACGCTGACCGATGAGGCTTATGCCGCGATTAGAGAGAAGGCGGATATGGAGTTGGTGAAAGCCACTTTATCAGAAGACAAACCTATTATTTCTTTTACTTATACTACTCCGGATTATCTGGCAAAGACGGAACGGGAAAAATTGGTTGTATACATCAGGAAAGAACCTGTAGTGTATGAATGGAAGGGGGGAAAGTATAATGATGTATCTTTGAAATAAAGGTGGATACGTATGATAAAATAAAAGGCTGCAAACTTATCGGGTTGCAGCCTTTTATTTTGGAACTTATGTATAAGTTACAAATTACTTTTTCATACGGTTGCCGTAGCGACTCATGAACTTGTCTACACGACCAGCTGTATCTACTAACTTGGATTTACCAGTGTAGAACGGGTGTGATGTATTAGAAATTTCCAGTTTTACCAACGGATAAGTTTCACCTTCGAATTCGATGGTTTCTTTTGTGCTACAAGTTGAACGTGACAAAAATACATCACCGTTTGACATGTCTTTGAATACTACGGGACGATAGTTTTCAGGATGAATACCTTTTTTCATTTCTGTATATTATTTTATTGTTATTATTTTTTTTACTTGTCTGGTAAACAATATTGGGTGTAATGGTCCATTTTGGACCGCAAAGATACTGCTTTTCTTTGAAATAGAAAAAACTTCGGGCTGTTTTTTCTTCTAAAAGCCTTATTTTCTTCTTTTATAGTATTGTAAGGTAGACATTACAATATAATCAGTTTGTATGTTTTAGTGAAGAAAATAGTTAATAAAATCATTTTTTATGAGATATTTTTGGTGTGAACTTGCCATAGTTAGCGCATTTATGATTACTTTTGCAGTGGAATTTAATTCACTAACAATTATAAATATTAGAACAATGGTTAATTACAAAGATTTAGGTCTGGTAAACACTAGAGATATGTTTGCTAAGGCTATCAAAGGTGGATATGCAATTCCTGCATTCAACTTCAACAATATGGAACAGATGCAGGCTATCATCAAAGCTGCAGTAGAAACAAAATCTCCGGTTATTTTGCAGGTTTCAAAAGGTGCTCGTCAGTATGCTAACGCTACTTTGTTGCGTTACATGGCTCAGGGTGCTGTAGAATATGCAAAAGAATTAGGTTGTGCAAAACCTGAAATCGTTCTTCACCTTGACCACGGAGATACTTTCGAAACTTGCAAGAGCTGTATCGACTCAGGTTTCTCTTCTGTAATGATCGACGGTTCTCACCTGCCTTACGAAGAAAACGTAGCTTTGACTAAGAAGGTGGTTGACTACGCTCATCAGTTTGATGTAACTGTAGAAGGTGAATTGGGTGTATTGGCCGGTGTGGAAGATGAAGTTTCTTCTGATCATCATACTTATACTGACCCTGAAGAAGTAATTGATTTTGCTACTCGTACAGGTTGCGACTCATTGGCTATCTCTATCGGTACTTCTCACGGTGCATACAAATTTACTCCGGAACAGTGCCACATTGATCCTGCTACAGGTCGTATGGTTCCTCCTCCTTTGGCATTCGAAGTATTGGATGCTGTAATGGAAAAACTTCCGGGATTCCCCATCGTTCTTCATGGTTCTTCATCAGTTCCTCAGGAAGAAGTTGAAACAATCAACAAGTATGGTGGTGCATTGAAGGCTGCTATCGGTATCCCTGAAGAAGAATTGCGCAAGGCTGCCAAGTCTGCTGTTTGCAAAATCAACATTGACTCAGACTCTCGTTTGGCTATGACTGCTGCTATCCGTCAGACTTTTGCTGAAAAACCGGCAGAATTCGACCCGCGTAAGTACTTAGGTCCGGCTCGTGACAATATGGAAAAACTGTACAAGCACAAAATTATTAACGTGCTGGGTTCAGACAATAAATTGGCTGAATAATTAATTCATCCTATATAATAAGGTAAAGGCTGCTTTCGGAGGTGAAGGCAGCCTTTTACTTTATCCGTCATAAACGCATATTGAAGGGTTCTCAACTACTATAGGGTAATGAAGCATTTACCGCATAGTAGTTGCCCAACTACTACATAGTAATGCACCCACTACTATGCAGTAGTCAATTCTGGTTTCTATACTGCAAAGGCGACAGCCCCGTATGCTTCTTGAAATAACGCCCAAAGAAGGACTGGTCCGGAAAGCAAAGCTGATTGGATATTTCCTGCACGCTTAAGTTCGTTGATTTCAATAACACTTTGATTTCCAGAATGACATGCTTGTCTATGATGCTTTTGGCGGTGGTGTTTGTCACATTCTGTATCACAGTAGATAAGTATCTGGGAGTGATAAACAACTTGTTGGCATAAAAAGAGACTTCACGCTGGGTGGTGCAATGCTTGTGTACCAACTGGATAAACCGCTTGAACAGCTCTTCCTGCCGGCTGATACCTTCGGGACGTTTCATGAGAAACAGGCGATGAGTCTTGTCGTAGATATCCAACAGGAAACTCTGGATATAATTCTTCAAGATTTGCTGGCGGAAACAGTTGTCCCGGTCGTGATAAAGGTCTTCAATGCCCGAAGCAAGCCCGTTGATGCTCCGCGTGCGCTCCTCAGGAAGGGTTACGCAAGGGTTCTCCTTGAGGAAACGGAAGAAGGAAAGGTCAAGGCGCGCCGTCACTTCTTGAAACAATATGCGCGAGAAAGCGATATATGAGATGGTGAAATCGGGGCTGATATTGGTGAATTTGACAATCGTGTCCGGCAGCAAAACTACTTGCGTATTAGGCGCCAGCTCATACTCCTGCAAATCAATCATGATATGCGCATGTCCCTCCCGGCAGAAAAGGATAGCCGTGTCTTCTAGCTTCATCAAACGGTTCGCCCAGCCGGCAAAGTGGCCGGTCCCCGATACAAAGGGCTCTTCATTAGTGGGGTGTAAAATTTCCATTCTTGTTCTTATTTTGACGCGAATTTAAATGTTTTTTTGATATAATGAGTTGTTTGTTCCTGTTTTAAACATTTGCCGCTACGAATTGAACGCTTGGGGATGAGAAATTCCAACTACCTTTGCCCCGAATTTAAAAAGATTGGAATATGATGACATTGAACAAAAAATGGATGCGACTAATGGTATTGGTTGGTTGTGCTGCTTTGACAGCGTCGTGTAAACAGGCGCCTGTTGCACAAATGGAGGCGGAATATGCGGTATTAAAGGTATCACCGTCGGACAAAGTTTTGTCTACTACTTATTCGGCTACGATCCGTGGCCGCCAGGATATTGATATTTATCCGCAAGTTTCCGGTTTCCTTACCCGGCTTTGTGTGGAGGAAGGACAGGCAGTGCGTAAAGGGCAAGTCTTATTTATTATTGACCAAGTGCCTTATAAGGCGGCATTGGAAACTGCTGTGGCTAATGTGAAAAGTGCCGAAGCCAAGTTGGCTACGGCTCGACTTTCTGCTGAAAGCAAGGCCGAACTTTTTAAAGAACAGGTCGTTTCTGAATTTGATCTTCAAACGGCAAAAAATGAATTAGCCGAAGCAGAAGCGGCTTTGGCCCAAGCGAAAGCACAAGAAACAAATGCTCGTAACGATCTTTCATATACAGAGGTTAAAAGTCCGGTAGACGGTGTTGCTAGTATGATTCCTTATCGGGTGGGGGCTTTGGTGAGTAGTACTATTTCCGAACCTTTGGTATCGGTGTCTGACGATCAAGAAGTGTATGCTTATTTTTCCATGTCGGAGAATCAAATTCTCGACTTGCTTCAACAATATGGTTCTCTGCAAAAGGCGATGTCGCAAATGCCTGACGTAGAACTTACATTGAGCAATGGTAAGGCTTATTCCCATTCCGGTAAGATCAACGCAGTGAGTGGGAGCATAGATGAGAGTACAGGTGCGGTAAGTTTGCGTGCGGAGTTTGACAATCCGGAGAAACTACTCCGTAATGGTGGTAGTGGTACGGTATTTGTCCCTTCGTATCGTGACAGTGTGATTGCTATTCCTCAAGCTGCCACTTATGAATTACAGAACCGTGTCTTCGTATATAAAGTGGTTGATGGCAAGGCGAAGTCAACTCCGGTTGATGTATTTCGGTTGAATAACGGGACGGAATATATTGTCGAGTCCGGTCTGTCTCTTGGTGATGTGATTGTTGCCGAAGGTGCTGGTCTTGTACGCGAAGGAACTGAAATAGATACTTACACGACTACTAATGAATAAT
>ENA-ORMN01002837-ORMN01002837.1-human-gut-metagenome-genome-assembly--contig:-NODE-2837-length-14439-cov-4.354561_pt1 | contig 14439 bp, 15 predicted proteins | sample MGYA00242102_ERZ508993 | MGnify/ENA primary metagenome ERZ508993 (study PRJEB26280, sample SAMEA2338770) | human gut metagenome | biome: human gut; feature: human-associated habitat; material: faeces... | reverse complement strand
GGGAAACTTTTCTGGAGAAAAGTTTCCCCCGGTGCCTCCCCGGCTATATCTTACTTCCCTTCCAACAGACTGAGGAGCGTGGTGTCTCCGAACGCCTTTTTCCAGTCGGCGGCAAAGCCGGCGATAGAGGTGTCGGTTGTAGTATGGGCAAGCAGTTTTTTCATCACGTCGGCGCTCACCGTTGCCGCCTGGGCGCCTGTGAGGGCAACGTCCAGCACTTCCCTTGCCGTCTTGAAGCTTGCCGCAAGGATTTCGGTCCGGGTATCGGAAGCCGCAAACACTTCGGCAATATCCGCCACGACGCCAACGCCGTTATCGCAGAGATTCTCCAGCCGGCTGACGTACGGCGCCACATACGCCGCTCCGGCATTTGCGGCAAGCATCGCCTGCCCGGCGCTCAGCACCGCCGTAACCGTAATACCGTAGCCCTCCCCGCTCAGCGTCCGGGTGGCACGCAGTCCCACGTCGGTCACCGGGATCTTCACATACGTATTTTTGCCGAGGTACGCCACAATCGCCCGTGCTTCCGCCAGGATACGGTCGTATTCGCTTTCGGTCACCTGCACGTGAAGCTCCGCATCCTCGCCGATGATCTCCCGGATGTTGCGCAGAAGCGCCAGAACGTCCCCGCCCTCCCGGGAAAGAATCGTGGGATTGGTTGTCACGCCGACGATCGGGTAATAAGTATGGAAATACCGGATATCCTCAAGATTTGCGGTATCTAATATCAGTTTCATTTTTCTGCCTCTTTCCGGCCTTATCTCTTCAGCTGAAGATCATAGTGCAGGTCGTACGCCTTTTCCTCGTCGGTGAATTTATGCAAAGTGTCGATCACCTTGCCGTCGTTCCAGCGTCTGTCGCCCACGTCCTCGGTGGTTCCCATAACCGTTACGTTGAGCTGGCGGTGTCTTGCACGCACCTGGTCCCAGTCCACAAAATAGATATGGGCAAATTCGCCGCCGTCCAGCTCCCCGTCCTTGATGGTCAGGGTCTCGCTTCTACCGAAAAATACCGAACGCAGATGTCCGTCGGTGTTCATGCTGGTAAAGTCGCCTGGCTCATCCACGTATCTGCCGAACTGCGCATGAATCGGTCCGGGGTGGCGGTACTGATGCTCCTCCTTGAAGTCGGGCACCAGGCGGCGCATGATGTCCAGCAGGTCGTGCTGTAAAAACTCCAGATCAAAGCTGTCGATGTCGTGCGAGCACTCCTGCACCATAACCGAGCAGGTGGTGTGGTGGGACGCTACACAGCAGGTGCCGTTTTTAATGCCGGATGCGGCAACGATCTCACGCACCTCCTTGGACACGTCGTGGAAGGTGGGAATCCACCCACGGGACTGAAGCTCCAGCTCTTTTTGAAAAACCTTGAATTCCATTTTTGCAATCTCCTTAAAATTTATTTTTGCATTTTTTGCATTTCGATTTTTATTTGCGGTTCAGGCGTTTTCCCACCGCCCCGCCGGGATGAATGACGGCAAATTCCTCATTGTGAAAATCGGTGTACTCCAGCACCGCACTTTGCAGGGCGTCGAAAATTGCCGACGTGACCGCAAAGCTTGTGGTTCCCTGGCAGTTGTAGCGGTCACATTCCCGTGTCACCACCATGGGCAATACCACGTCGGAGCGCTGTGCGAGGGGGGAGGTCAGATTTTCGGTAATGCCGATGATCGCCACGCCCTTTTGCCGGCAGATGTCGGCGATCGGCATCAGCTCGTCGGTCTTTCCGCCACGGGAGACCAGCACCGCCACGTCGCCGGGCTTGAGAAATCCCATAGCGCCGTGCACCGCCTCGGACGGAGACAGAAAGCGTGCCGGACGTTCGATACAGCACATCAGGTGGGCAAAGTGCCGACAGGCAATGCCGGAGTGCCCGCACCCGGAGGCGCCGATGCGCTCTGCACCTGCCAACAGCATAACCGCCTTTTCAAAGGCTTCCCGGCTGATCGCCGCCGCCGTTTTCTGCAAAGATTCGCACTCAATGCGGAAAGCGTCAGCCGCCCGCTCAAAAATTTCGTCTCTCATGCCCCGTGTACCTCGTCCCAGACACGGCGCAACGTCCAGAGCATTTCCTCTGCCGCCGCTTCCGGGTCGCTTGCTTTCATCACGCCGCTGGTGCATCCGGTTGCCAGAGCACCCGCACGGATGACCCGTGCCACGTCCTCCGGCGTGGAGATCCCCGCACCCTGAAGCACCATGATATCGGGGTTGATCTCCCGGACAGCCTCAATCGTGTCACGAACGTAGCCCATATCGCTGGTCACGCCGGTACCGATCAGGTCGGTCGGCTCCGCCACGATCAGGTTAGGCGACATCAGCGCCACCTGCCGGATCTCCTCCACGGTGTCGGCGCAGACGATCGTGGCAAGTCCCACTTCGTCCGCCCGTGCGATCGTCTGCCGGAGCACCTCGGGGGTCAGCTTTTTCTCAGCGTGGTTCAGCATAACGCCAACCGCTCCCGCTTCCTTGACCGCCTCCGGCAGAACCGAGCCAAGTCCCCTGCCGGGATAAAGCGGGTCCATGTGCTGGGCGTAGACGTGAATATACTCCGTGTTTTCCGCAAGCAGACGGATATCGGTGTATTGCGGGGTCACGATCACGTCCAGATCGTACTTTGCGGCGACCCGGTCGATCGCCCTGGCAAGCTTCAGCATCCGCCCGCCCCACATAAAGCATTTGGGTCCGATCTCAAAATACGGCGCCCTGATCTTATAGTCTTTCTTCATATCGTCCCTCTTACAGCTCCTTTACGTCGATGCCCAGCACCGAGCAAAGGTCACGGATTTTTCTTCTGTTGTCCCCGTAGGTCACGATGTAATGCTGGCAGGCGACGTTCTGCGCAAAGCGCTCCACGTCCGGAATTTCAATCTCCAGCGCAGACAGCTGAGGCGCCGGCTGATCCCAACCGCATTCCTCCCACTTGGGCGGCTTCTTTCCAACACCCGGCACGATCTGCATGGTGTACACCCCGCCCCGGCAGGTCAGACGACAAAGCGTGACCTCGCCCCTTCTGACCGGGGAAACGTTGAGAATTCCCTGGTTCAGCTGACCGAACGCCGCCGGAAGGACCGTGTAGGTATCTCCGTCCACCATGTCCGCCGCCACAAAGTCCGGCACACCTGCCAGAACGCTGTGCTCAAAGAATTCGTAAAATTCCAGATATCCCGCAAGCTGTCCGGTCAGGCGGTGCATCAGAAGCTGGGTCACGGCGCCGAGCGAATCGTTTTCGGGGATCGTCAGATAACCGTCCTCCGAAAGCAACATGAAAATGGGCGCCGGCGGGAATCCGCACAGCTTTTTCATGCCGTCCACGTCCTTCAGCGAGATCGCCCGGTAGCCCCGCTCTCTGGCAATCTGAACGGTTGCCAGGTAGTAGCCCGCCGCTATCATCATGGATCGCTCCTCCGCCGGCTTGAGGAAATTCCACTTCAGGATCCTTTCCTCCACCACACGGCGCTTTTCGGCGTCGGTGATCTTTTCATATCTCTGCTGAAGCTCCAGCATTTCAAAGGTCTCAATCTCAACGCCGGTCGTTTTCTTGAGCGAAACGCCGTCGTAGAGCGTGCCGTACAGGTTCATATCCCGATAGCCCGCCATACCGACCTTGTCAAACCGAAGTCTGGCGGCTACAACGGCGGCACGGCAGAAGTCCGCCACCTCGGCGGCTCTGGTTTTCTTTCCTATAATATCGTAAATATAGCGGAACCGGTAACCGAGGTCCTCAAAGGTTGCCCGCAGTCCCGAGGTTCCCGCCTGGTCGGCAGTGGTCACAAGGCGGTCGCCCTCGTACCACCCGCACAGCCCCCAAAGCACCATAGGCAAGTGGCGGTAATGCTCGGTCACCTTGACCACCGCATGGGTGGGGATCCACCCCGCCACGCAGACCACCAGAGCGTCAAACGACTCCCCGTCCAGTGCCTTTACGGCGCCGGCGATCTGAGTCTCCTCATAGTCGTCCGCTACCGGATAGACCGAAACAAGCTCCAGTCCCTCCTCTTTCAGCGCCTTTTCTGCGGCGGCACATTTTCTGACCACCACCTCTACCGGGGTATTGACCTCGCCAAACCCGACAAATCCGATTTTCGACATTTTTCTTCCTCCATTTCTGCTTTTCATTCTTAAAAATCATTCAGACCGAAATCATCGATTCATTTTTTCATCCAACGCCTCATAGCGGGCGTAGGTTTCGGTATAATCGACACCCGACGGCATAAAGGTCGCCCGGGGTCTGACCAGTCGCTCCGCCGCCTGGCGCACCGAGGGAAATCCGCCGCTTCCCACCGCCGCCAGAATGGCACTGCCAAGGCACGCCGTTTCGCTTTCGCTGACGGTCGTCAGAGGCTTTCCGGTCACGTCCGACTTGATCTGCGCCCAGAGCGGGCTTGCGGCACCGCCGCCGGTGATCCGGATCTCGGTATTCTCACCCACGCCGACGTATTCCAGATCCTGCCGCAGAGTAAAGGCGATCGCCTCCATGATCGCCCGTGCAAAATGCCCACGGGTGTGCGACAGGCGCAGACCGGCAAACACCGCACTGGCATCCGGATTGTATTTCGGCATGGTCGAGCCGCAGAAATACGGCAACATCGTCAAGCCGTCACATCCCGCCGGAACCTGCTCTGCCAGACGGTCCAGTTCCCGGAAGCTGTATTGCTCCGCCAACTGCTCCCGGAACCACTTGAGCGCCATTCCCGCCGTAGAGGACCAGAGGATCAGACAGTATTTGCCGTCAATTGCGTGCACGTGGCACGGAATCACACAGCCCTCCCGGAATTCCGGCAGACGGTCGGTCATCACGCAGATCGCCATAATGGTGCCGGTCATTTCGCTGACCCGGCTTGCGTCGGTAACGCCGGCACCGATGGTTCCGGCGATCTGATCCAGAGCACCGGTAACGACCCGGATCCCCTCATATTCGCCGATCTCCTCGCCGCTTTTCCGGAGCGCCGGCAACATTTCCCGATGCACTCCGACAAAATCCAGTATCTCGTCCCACCACGTCCCCCGCACCACGTCATAATATATGGTAGACGACTGAATGGTAGGCTCGGTCGCAAAGTTTCCGGTCAGCCGCCAGAGAATCCAGTCCTCCAGCATGAAGATCTTTTTCACCTGCGCCCAGATCTCCGGTCGGTTCTTCCGGAACCAGAGAAGCTTGCAGGCAGGCCAGCCCGCCGTGATCTCCGGCTGACCGGTCACCTCATAGACCCGCCGGCAACCGAAGGCGGCACGGATCTCGTCCGCCTCGGCAACCGCCCGGTTGTCAAGCCAGACCACCGCCGGGCAAAGCGCACGCCCCGCTCCGTCGGCAAGAATCAGGGTTTCTCCCTGCGTATCGACAGAAAGCGCCGTAATATTGCCACATTCTGCCCGTAGCTCGCCGATCACCCGGCGACACATAGCGACATATTCCTCCGGGTCAAACTCGATCGTTCCGGCGACCGGATCGGTCGTCAGGGTATAATCGACGCTGCGCATTGCCCGGCGGTTCCCGTCCCTGTCAAACACAGCGGCTTTCAGCGACGTGGTTCCGATATCAATTCCGAGATAGAGATCTTCCATTTTTTACCGAATCTTTCTCAATTTTTCTTTAAAGTTGCGAAACTATTTCATTTATAGTTTTGATTTCCTTATCATTCTACCACATTTATTCTGCTTTGTCAAGAAACATTCTGCATTTTTTTATTTTTTCACAAAATTTTGCTTTCTTTTCTCCCAAAGAAAAAATCAGGGCACTTTTTCAAAAGCGGGTCCCGCCGCTATCTGTTGCAAAAAATCATTTTTTCTTCCAATCGGAAGATATTTTTATTTCATTTTGCTTTTATGCTATTGCATTTTCGTTTTGATTGTGGTATAATGGTGGCAGAAGATCTTGCCACGTATAAAAAAGATTTTTGCCCGTACACAAAATTATTTACTTCGGGAAAGGAAAAAGCAAAATGATGATTACTGCAGAACAACGGCGGGAAGAGATTATCGAAGCCATTCAGAGCAAAGGACGGGTCAAGGTTGCCGACCTGAGCAAAAAATACGGGGTATCCGAGGTTTCCATCCGCAACGACCTGGAGCTTCTGGAAACGCAGGGACACCTCAGCAGAGTACACGGCGGCGCCGTCGGGCTGAACAAGCTTTACAGCAACATGGATCTGAACGAGCGCTACATGACCAACGCCACCGCAAAAAAACAGCTTGCCGCTTTCGTTGCCGACCTTGTGGAGGACAACGACACCATTATGATGAATGCGGGAACCACGCTCACCTACGTGCTCCGTGCCCTGCAGGGGAAGAAAAACATAAGCATCGTGACAAACTCTATCCAGAACGCCACTGAGGCAAGCGCCAATTCCGCCTTCAACGTCATTCTGCTCGGCGGTCAGATCGACGCCAAGTATCAGTTTACTTTCGGAAACGACACGGTAAAGCAACTGGAAAATTACCACGCCACCAAATGTATCCTGTCGGTGGACGGCATCACGCCCTCCACCGGTCTGACCCTGTATTACACCAACGAAGCTTCACTCGTCAAAAAGATGACCGAGCTTTCGGAGAACGTCATCGTGGTAGCGGACAGCTCCAAGATCGGCAAAAACACCTTTGCCAAGATCTGCCCGATCACCAACATGGACATTCTCGTTACCAACAAATCCGAAAAACAGGCGGACGTCTCCAACCTGCGGGAAGCCGGGGTCACCGTTTATGAAGCGTAAAATAAAGATTATTATCGCCCCCGATTCTTTCAAGGGCAGTATCGGCGCCGCCGAAGCCGCCGAAGCCATAAAAGCAGGACTTGCGGAAACGCTCGGCGACGCCGACCTTCTCACGCTTCCGATTGCAGACGGGGGCGAAGGCACGCTTGACGCCATGACCGGCAAAACGCCGCTCACCTCCCTTTCGGTGCCGGGACCGCTCGGCGATACCGTCACGGCTCGTTTCGGTCACGTGGGAAACGTCGCCGTGATCGAAATGGCAAGCGCCGCCGGACTTACGCTTGTGGAAGAAAAAAAGCGCTCCGCCATGCGGACGACTACGTACGGGGTGGGCAGAATCATTCTCCGTGCGCTGGACGACGGCTACCGCAAGCTGATGCTGACGGTGGGCGGAAGCGGCACGAACGACGGCGGATGCGGAATGTTTTCCGCATTGGGCGCCCGCTTTCTGAAAGAGGACGGCACGGCTTTTGTGCCCTGCGGCGGCACGCTGTCGGAAATTGCCGGAATCGACCTTGGGGGGCTTGACAGCCGCCTGAAGGACTGCGTGTTCACGGTTGCGACCGACGTCAGAAATCCTCTGCTCGGCGAACACGGCGCCACCCGGGTATACGCCCGCCAGAAAGGCGCCGACGACCGGGAGCTTGATCTTATGGAAGCCGGAATGTCCCATTACGCCGACATCCTGCGGCAGATGTGCGGCAGAGATATCGCCGCCATTCCCGGGTGCGGCGCCGGAGGCGGTTTTGCAACGCCGCTTCTTGCCTTTCTGAACGCTCAGATCCGCTCGGGCATTGAAGCGGTTCTGGAAGCGGTTCATTTTGCCGACGCTCTGAAAGGCGCCGACGCCGTTATTACGGGCGAGGGAAAGATCGACCGCCAGAGCCTTTACGGAAAAGCCATCAGCGGCGTTGCCGGACTTGCCGGAAAAGCCGGCGTGCCGGTGTATTGCCTGGTCGGATGCGTGGGCGACGACCGGGAGGAACTGAAAAAAATGGGGGTAAGCGAAATCTACGCCCTGACCGACATCGCCCCCTCTGCCGAATACGCCATGGCGCACCCCGCACAGCTTCTGCAGGAGCTGGCGCAACGCTTTGCAAAAGAACATTTTCCGGGGATGTGAAATCACACAAACGGCTGTTGTACCATTCATGGTACAACAGCCGTTCGTTTTTTATAGGGGATACGTTTTATTTCAGCATGGAGATTGCATCCGTTATGGTCTTTTCCAGCGCCTGGCGTCCGTATTTATCGACGTCTGCCTTGCTCTTTTCGCCGTGTGTCAGACAGCCTGCGCCGCCGATACAGCCGCCCACGCACGCCATACCCTCAATGAAGTTGGCGTTCAGAAGATTTTTCCGCTTCTGGAGCAACGCCGTGCGGCAAGCTTCAATTCCGTCGCAGGAGCACGCTTTCAGCTCGAAATCGGTGATTCCCTGCTCTTTCAGTCCCTGCGCCACCGCATCCGAAAGTCCGCCCGAGCGGGCAAAGATCCGTCCGAAATAAGAGGCGTTATCCAGCACGCCCTCCTCCAGCGTCGTGATGTCAAGATCACGGCTGTCAAACAGCGCCTGCAATTCCTCAAAGGTCATTGCCGCATCGACGTACGGCTTGACCGTATCCAGCTGGACCTCCATTTTCTTTGCCGTACACGGTCCCACAAAGACGACCCTGGCGCCCGGCATGGTGTCCTTTATGTACTTGGCGATCGTCGCCATGGGAGACAGATTGTGCGAAACGTAGGGCAAAAGGTCCGGGAAATTCTTCTGAATATAGTTGACGAATGCCGGACAGCAGGAACTGGTAAGAAATCCTTTTTCCGCAAGCTCCCGGGATTCCGCCTGTGCCACCATATCGGCGCCCAACGCCGCTTCGACCACCGTGTGGAAGCCCAGCTCCTTCAGCCCCGTTACCACCTGTCCGAGCTTGGCATAGGTGAACTGGCTGGAGATCGACGGCGCCACCACGGCGTACATCTTGTATTTCTGGTTGTTATTGCTTCCCTTTATCATGTCAATTACGTTCACGATATAGGATTTATCGGTAATGGCACCGAACGGGCACTGATAAACGCAGGCGCCGCAGGCAATACACTTTTCCTCGTCGATCGTCGCCGCCTTGTCCTCGTTCATGGAGATCGCCTTGACCTTGCAGGCGTTCTGGCAGGGACGCTTGCGCCCCACGATAGCGGTGTACGGGCAAACCTTGGAGCAGGCGCCGCACTCCTTGCACTTCGTCTTGTCGATATGCGCCACGTGGTGCTCGTCAAACGAAATGGCGCCGAAGCGGCAGACGTCCTCGCACCGGTGCGCAAGACAACCACGGCAGGCGTTGGTGACCTCGTAACCGCCGACCGGGCACTCGTCGCAGGCAATGTCGATGACCTGGATCACATTGTCGCTGTCGGTACGCCCGCCCATGGCGATCTTTACCCGCTCGGTAAGGATTGCTCTTTCCTTATAGACGCAACACCGCATGGTCGGCGTTTTTCCCGGCACGATCGTCATGGGGATGTCGATCGCCGTCTGCGGCAGTCTCCCCGCCCACGCTTCTCTCGCTACCTCACGAAGAACCTTGTATTTCAGATATTGGACCTTTGTATCAAATTTTCTCATAACCCATTCACTTTCTTAAAAATAGCTCACCTTGATCCGTTTTCCCATTTTCCGCAGACACGCCGAAAGCTCTTCCACCAGATTCATTTTGATATTGAAGTTGATCGGAAGATCCGGGTTCTGATGAGCGGGGTTCACGGCTCTGCCCACGAAAAAGTTGATATCGGTCGCCTCCTCGAACAAAAGGCGGCAGATAAGCGACGCTCCGTCCCGTTTCAGACTCCACTGTTCATAAGCGGAATTGTCCTTGAGATAATCCTTGGCGTATTCCAGCACCTTGTTGACGGTAATCACGCCTTCGGTCACCAGATCCACGCCCTCGATCTCAGCGATCGGCGGCACGTCACTGCGCTCAAAGTTCAGACTTGCTTTCACCGTCTTGCCCAGATACTTTGCCGCAATGGAGGAGGTCGTTCCTCCGCACACGATATGTTTGCCCTCCTTGGAGAAGAACAGCGACATCATCCGGTTGCAGTCGTCCCGGTTGGAGGGAGGACCGAACAGGATATTCATCGGCACCCGCCGCCGGACACGGACCACGCAGGCGGTCGCATCGTCGCCCGGCTTTCCGCCGTACAGCTTGTTGCACTCGTCCACCAGAATGGTTGACAGCGTTTTTGCCGTATAACCCACGTCCGAAATCGTCTCCATAAAGGAAACGATGTCGTCGTATTTCCAGCCGAAATTATAGGACACGCCCATTCCCGCATGAGGACAGCCGTCGCTCATGGCGACGAACAGATCGCCCTCGCACAGGCGGATCACGGATTTATAAATCTTTTTGCCGCCGATATTCATCTCGGTTTTCGGATAGTCGTAATGCTTTCCGTTCCGTATCAGAATCACCATCGGGTTGTCGTACTGGATCACCTCCGCCTCGGAATTGTGCACCAGATGAATGATGGTAAAGGTGGAATACGCCACTCCACGCACCGAGCAGATCGGCAGAGTCGCCGCAATGGTGGAAACGCAGTCCTCCAGCGACAGCCCCTCCGACATCATCGTGGAAATGATCTTGGAGGTCAGCGTGGAAAGGATGCTTGCTTTTACGCCGCTTCCCAATCCGTCCGCAAGCACGATGACCGACGAATCGTCTCCCTGCTCCACGATGTCCACATGGTCGCCGCAGAGCTGTTCGCCCTCGTGGTTGACGCTTTTATATCCGATATCCGCACATAAATCATTCATCCGATATCGTCTCCTTCAGCTTGGTCAGCGCAATCTTGGTCTCAGCCGCCGTTTCGCCCAGCAAAGACGCAATATCCTGCACGATCCGCATCTGCTTATCCACTACCTTGTCGGCGATCTCCACCGTCTGCTGACGGATGGTTTCTTTCTTCGCCCGTTCGTTTTCCTCGTCCGAAACGTCACGCATAATGCAGATCAGAAGATGATAGTCCTTGTCGTACACCACCGTCTGCTCCACGTATTTCTGATATTCCGCAAGGTACGTGCGGCAGTCCCGGACGCTCCGCTTGGATTCCAGCACGTCAAGGAAGATCTTGGGATCGAGGATCCGCACCACCTGGTCGCCCAGAATATCGGAGGCGGACCGGATGTTCATGATCCTTCTTGCCGCCGCATTGATCTGCTGTACCTCAAGATTTTCATTGAGCACGATCAGACCGTTCGGCGTGTTGTTCACGATGCTGTCCGAAAAGCTTTCCGCCTTATCCTTCAGGTACGGCAGACACATGGAGATCTCCGCCTTGCCCTGATAAATGGCGATCGCCTTTTCCCGGCAGGTATTGTAACCGCAGGAGCCGCAGTTCAGCTCATCCTCCGGGCGAGTCTTGCCCATCTGCCGGAGAATATCCTTGATCTCGGCGTCAGACGGCATCTGTCCCCGCCTCGGAATCGGCTCAAAATTCTTTTTGATCTCTATCACGTCGGGCTGGGACACGGCAAAATCCTTATCCCCCGCAAACTCTGCCACGGCAAGATAATCCTTGACGGGTGAGCGGTGGTATTTTTCCATGACCGGACCGCCCACACAGCTGCCGACGCAGGCGGACATTTCGATAAAGCAATGATGAATATTGCCGTTTTCGATATCCCGCAGGGCGGCAATGCAGTTTTCGGTCCCGTCCAGCGCCATATACGTATAACCCGGCGCATCCTGCGCCATGGTCTTGAGGATGCCTCCGGTCGTCGGGAAGAATCTTGCCCTGCTCTCCTCACACCGGTCCGGCTCGGATTCCAGCGTGATACGTGCATCCTTCAGCCACTCGGTCAGTTCCTCAAAGGTCAGCACGGCATCCACGATGTCGCCGTAATACGCCGCTTCATCCTTTTTGGCAACGCAGGGACCGATGAATACCGTCTTTGCTTCCGGATGCCGCTTTTTGATGTCCCGGCAGTGCGCCTGCATCGGAGAGAGCACATCGGCAAGGTATTCCAGCTCCTTGGGAAAATACTTCTGAATCAGAAGATTGATCGAATGACAGCACGAGGAAATGACGATGTCCCTTTCCTCCTGCGCAAGGATTCTTTCATACTCCCGCTTGACGATGGTGGCACCGATCGCCGTTTCCTCCACGTCGCAGAAGCCGAGCGCCTGAAGCGCTTTCCGCATGGCGCCGATCCCCACGCCGTTGTAGTTGGCGATAAAGGAGGGGGCAAGGCTGACGTAAACCGGATCGCCCGACTGGATCAGGACCTTTGCCTTTTCGGTCTCGTTGACGATCTCCTTGGCGTTCTGCGGACATACCACAAAGCACTGCCCGCAAAGAATACATTCGTTGCCGATGATATGCGCCTGGTTGCCGGAAAACCGGATGGATTTTACCGGACAGTGGCGGATACATTTATAACAGTTCTTACAATTTGATTTTTTCAAAGTCAGACAGTCAGACATCCGGATCAACTCCTTTCCTTTTCTACCGCACTCATGACCCTGTCGTTCCAGAAATCCCGGAATCCCTCCGGCGTAATGCCGGTATAGGTCGTATCGTTTACCGTTACGGTAACGCCGATACGGTTGCACTTGCCGGTGCAGAAGCTTCCGGTCAGCGCCACTTCATCCTCCAGATGATTGGCGGCAACCGCATCCTCCATCAGCTTCACGATGGTTTCGGCTCCCTTCAGGTGGCAGGAGCTTCCCACACATATTTCCACAATGACCATGCTTATACCCTCGGAAGCAGTTCCTTTTCAAAGAAGTCGTGCACCGTGTCCGGGCTGACCGAATAAAAATCGTCATCCACCGAAACGCACACGCCCTCCTGACATCGTCCCATGCAGAAGGTGCCGCCCACCTCGATCTGTCCGCCGAGGTTCTTTTCGTCAATCAAAGCCTTCAGCCCTTCCACGACCTGCCTTGAGCCTTTGATGTGACATGAACTTCCGATACATACCGTTACTTTCATTTCTCATACTCCCATTTATGTAAATTTAAATTCAAAACTTTTCCCGCAAAGCCTTACAGAAACCGAAGCTTTGCCTCGCCCAGCTCCTCGACGAACATCTTATCCAGCTCGGTCAGGCGGTAATCCCTCCGGTGAATCAGCACGTCCCGGTAAATTTTCTCGTTGTCCCGGCACTTCCGCTCCACAAGACCGTAGCGGTCCAGTAGCTCATCCGGTACCGAGGACACCCACATGAACGCCTCGGGATTGACGGCAAGAACCTCAAACTGGCTGGCACGCTCAAAGACGAAGATCCGGCGGTTGGTATCCTCCGGCAACTCCTCCCGCCGCACCTCCGACAAAGAGAGAAACGGCACGTAAGGGTCCGCATGGGCAATTTCCAGGTAGGGCTTCAGGTCCTCGTAGCCGATCTCCTCTTTCTTTGCCAGCGGATGCCGGGCGTTCATAATCAGCACGTAGTGAAACTCGGTCACAAGCTCGCCCACAAGCTCCTTTTCCTCCAGAAGATCCCGGAAATAGCGCTCGTGTCTTGCCGCATACCGGATGATTCCCAGCTTGTAGTCCGAGCGGAGAATGTTATTGATGGCACGGAGCGCATTGGTCTCCTTGTAAAAGATCTCCACCGGCGTATCCTCCGGCAAGCGCAGAGAAAAACGGGAAAAGGCATAAGAAATGTAGCTTGCCCGGGGGACCGAAATGGAAAATTTCTGCTTCTGCCCCTCCCCTTTCAGGAAGATTTTTTCTACCTCCTGAATCTGATTGAGGATGTTGTTCGCATACTGCATCAGGCGCTCTCCGTCGGGTGTCAGGACCATTCCCTTGGTCGTTCTTTCAAAGATAGTGATCCCGAGGGAGGTCTCCAGCTCCTTGATGGCACGGCTGATGTTGGGCTGTGCCACAAACAACTGCTTTGCCGCCTTGCTGATAGAGCCGCTTCTGGCAACCTCGTGCGCATATTTCAGATACAGGATGTTCAACGCATAGCTCCTTTCTCCGCCTCAGACACGGTAAAAAACCGCCCCGGCGGCGCCTTTGCTCTTTCTGTGACGTCCGGTATTTTTTCTTCCGCTTTATTATATCACTTTTTTCGCAGAAATTCAAGAACATAATGTGAACTCTGACAACTTTTTCACATGCGGAAACGAGGAATTGCTTCCAGCGCTGTATTTTTTAAGAGAGAAAAACAATTTTAACAAAAATTACTTGCAAAGAGCCGTAAACTGTGTTATAATAAGATAATTGATATTTGATTCGGAGGCAATCATGAAGATACAGGAATCCGGGGAAATGTATCTGGAAACCATTTACGTTCTCTCTGCCAAGCTGCCCTTTGTCCGCTCGATCGACGTGAGCGAATACATGGGCTATTCCAAGCCGTCTATCAGCCGTGCCATGGGACTTCTTCGGAACGACGGTCTTATCCTGGTGGACAAAAACGGCAACATCACCCTGACGGAAGCGGGACTTGCCATCGCCAAAAAGATCTACGAGCGGCATACCCTGCTGTCGGAATTTCTGGAGCTTTTGGGCGTGGATGAAAAAACGGCGACCGAGGACGCCTGCAAGATCGAGCACGTTATCAGCGACACCTCTTTCCAGGCTCTGAAAAACCACGTGATGCAAAAGAAAATTTAAATTTTTGTTTCCTGCGCTCCCCCACAAAAAAACCGTCCGACGCTTTACAGCGCCGGACGGTCAGATCACTGACAAAGCCCCTCTTTCGCTTAAGAGGGGGCTTTGTTTTTTTGTA
>ENA-ORMN01002828-ORMN01002828.1-human-gut-metagenome-genome-assembly--contig:-NODE-2828-length-14468-cov-21.347811_pt1 | contig 14468 bp, 13 predicted proteins | sample MGYA00242102_ERZ508993 | MGnify/ENA primary metagenome ERZ508993 (study PRJEB26280, sample SAMEA2338770) | human gut metagenome | biome: human gut; feature: human-associated habitat; material: faeces... | reverse complement strand
GGACGCGGTTTTTCTTCGAGCGAGAGGCTGTTCGGAAAACGAAGTTTTTCGACAGCCTCAGAGGCACACCTTTCGGTGTGCCTCATTTCATTTTCCGCAGATATTCTTTTTGCAGGCGCTGACGGGGTACCATGCACATCCGCGACAAATATCCTCCAGCATGGCCGGGGTCAGGTCCACCCCCTCCACCCGGTGTCCGGCCTGGGCCAGCAGCACCGCGAAAAAGCCCGTCCCCGTTCCGACATCCAGAACCTTTAATTTTCCGTTTTCCGGTAAGTGCTTTTCCAATTCCCGGAACCACTTCCGGCCCATCTCGTCCTCCAATTCGTTTCTCCGGACGGTTCCGAAGTCGTGGGACCGCTGGGTCCAGTAGCGCTGCACTCTCTTTTCCAATTCCGAAATCATGGCCATGCTTCCTTTTCCGATTTCCGTTTGCGGCTATGGTGCGCCGCATTTTTCTCTATTGTAGCGGCTTCCGCCCCGCTGCGGAAGCCTCCCGGGGGGATAAAATTTCAGGAATTCGGAGCAGAGGGATAGTGGCGGCCGAGGCCGGCGTGCCGGGTGTGCCGATCAGGATGGCGGTGATGGAGCCGCCGTAAATTGCGCCGAAGGAGATGGCCAGCAGCATGGAAATACCGGCCGCGGGGTCCATGCCATAGGTAAAGGGCAGCAGCAGCGTCACGCCTTTTTGAACGGCTCGTTGAGCAGCAGGGCCATCATCACAAACACGACCCAGATGCTGTCCAGCACGAAGCCAAGAATTTTCAGCAGAACAAAATAGACCACGGCGGCGGCAATGCCGATCAGCAGCTTCTTGCTGAACAGCTCCGCCTTTTCACTGCCGCCCTTGCGGAGCTCCTGGATAATCAGAAGGACGCCGCACACTGCCAGGCCCACACAAACGGCCTTGGGAAAAGCGCCGGGGCCGATCTCCGTCTGACCCGGCAGCATCTTGAAGGTATCGGCGCAAAAGAAGAAAAATGCGGCAACCGCTATCAGAACCACGGAGAATACAATATTCAGCTTTTTCATAAGTTCTCCTTTCGAGTGTGGGCGGTACACACCCCTGTGCGTACCGCCCACTTGAGTCGGTTAAGACGATCAGTTCGCAGAATTCAGATAAGCGTTGATGATCTTCTCAAAGTTGCCGGACATGCTGTCCAGAATGTCGTTGGTCTCCTGAGCGTTCAGGGGCATGTAGGTCATGTTGGCAGCCTCGATCTTCTCGCGGCAGGCATCGCTGTTGATGACCTTCTCAAAGCCGTCGCACAGAGCCTTCTTCACGTTGTCGGGGGGATCCTTGTTGACGCACAGGCCGCGCAGAGCCACGATGGTCAGATCCACGCCGACCTCCTGGAAGGTGGGCACGTCAGGATAGGCCTCCAGGCGCTCGGTGTTGGCCACAGCCAGAACCTTCAGCTCGCCGCTGGCGATGTTGGAGGCAGCCTCGGCGGCGGAGCAGGTCACGGCGTCCACATGGCCGCCCAGAACGGCGGTGAGGGCGGAAGCAGCGCCGTCAAAGGGGACGTGGTTGAAGCTGGCGCCGGTTTCCAGCTCGATGCCGATGGCAGCCAGGTGCCAGATGTTGCCCATGCCGGAGTTGGCCAGCTGGACGGCGTCGGGCTTCTCCTTGGCCTCAGCCAGGAAGTCCTGGATGGTGTTCCAGCGGGAGTCAGCGCGGACGATGATGGCGGCAGGCTCGCCGTTGATGACGCAGATGGGATCAAAGGCGTCGCGGGTGGTCTCGGCGGGAGCCAGGCCCAGCAGAGGCAGCGTGATCAGGTCCACGGAGCAGGTGCCCAGGGTGTAGCCGTCAGCGGCGGCGTTCAGAGCCTCGGTCAGGCCCACGGTACCGGAGCCGCCGGTCTTATTCTCCACATTGATGGTCTGGCCGAAGGTGTCCTTGCCGCACTCGGCCAGGATCCGCAGGGCCAGGTCCGTACCGCCGCCTGCGCCGTAGGGGCAGACAATGGTCATGGTTTTGGTGGGGAAGGCGGTGGAATCCGTATTGTTGTTGTTATCGCTGGGCTTGCTGCCGCAGGCCACCAGCGTAAGAATCATCACAGAGGCAAGAACCAGGGGTTGTTATAGATCATCATGCGGATATCCAGCGCGGCGCGGATGTCGCGGAAGTGCTGCATAACGGCCTTCTTGTGGGGATTGAGGTAGTAGGGCAGGATTACCATCACGCCACCGGTACCACAGATCAGGGGCACCTGACCATTCAGGAAGGACGCCACGTGGCCGATGATCTCGCGCTGCTCCTCCATGTTCATGGCGACGTTCTCGCCGGTGCTGCCGCAGATGGAGATGGACTGTGCGCCGTTGTCCAGCAGCCAGGTCAGATACTTCTCCATGCCCTTCTTGTTATAGGTCTGGTCAGCGTTCCAGATGGTCATGGACGCAGGGCAAATACCATAAGGCTTCTTGGCGGTTTCTTTCACTTTCATGATAATTCTTCCTTTCCCATTTTTATCTGTTGAATTTTTATGTAACCTGCTTCGCAGGAAGGGATAAGAAAAATTTTTAATTTTTAATTTTTATGGTCTGAAAAAAGATATCCCTTTCCGATGGCTCAAGGTTATCCCATTGTGCAGTGGAGCGGATAACGGCGCGGCGGTCCGGAGCTTGTTCCGGACCGCCGTCAACTCATGGTTGGGGATATCGTTTCGTTTATGCGTGCATTTTGATCAGGATTTTCTGGCAGGCGCCCTGGATATGCTCCTCAATGATGCTGTGGGCCTGGGAGAAATCCCCCGCCCGCAGGGCATCGAGCACCATCTCATGGTCGCCGGAGGCGCTCTCCTGCTGCACCCGGGTGTGGCTGGCCAGCAGATAGTTGGCCACAATGAACTGGCCCTGGATCCGGTCATAGACCTCGCTGAGACACCGGTTCCCGGCCTGCTCCACCAGCACCCGGTGGAAGTCCAGGTCCGTGCGGCGGGCACTGACCACATCGTCCGTTTCGTTGGAGAGGACGCACTCCCTGGCCAGACGGTCCAGCGTCTGATAGTCCACCGGCAGCGCCTTGCGCTGAATGTCCGTCAGAGCCTGATGCTCCAGCAGAAGGCGAATCTCAATGATGTCGCACACTTCCTTCTCGCTGAAGGTCGGCACGGAGAAATGTCCCTTGCTGGAAAACACCACCATGCCCTGGGTATGCATCCGCTTCAGAGCCTGCTGCACCGGCGTCCGGCTGACGCCGTAGCGCTCGGCCAGCTCGTCCAGGTTCAGGGCCTGGCCCGGCAACCAGTTTCCCCGCAGGATCTCCTCCAGAAATGCCTCGTGGATCGTCACGTCCAGGTTCTTCTTCAGTGCCATATAATTCACCATTCATCCTTGTTTTTGTCTCTCTGCTTTACATGCCTATCATACAGCCTTTTTCTGTAAAAAGCAATACGCAAAGCTTACAATTTAATTTTTAATTTTTTATTAGAAATGTAAAAAGAGACTTCAGCGAAAGTCCTTGCAAAATCCCCGCCTCAGTAGATGAGGCGGGGATTTTGGGAAAAATCTTGGGCTTACGGCAGGAGCTTGTCCCACCAATCCGACCAGGAGCCGAAGCGGGTGTCGCTGCTGTCATCGTCGTCATCGCCGGGGATGATGGGGAAGATAGAGGGCTTCTTGTTGTGCACCGGGCACAGCTCGCCCTCCTCCTTGCCGGTGAGGGTCTGGAGCAGGTACTCGTCGTCCTGGGCCTTGATGTTCTTGATGATCTCGCGGTTCCAATCCAGGGCGGCGATCTCCACCACGCTGCTGGCCGGGCAGTATTCCGTGGCCAGGTGCTTGCCGTCCTTGCAGTAGCGCACCATCTTGTGGACGTTGCAGCTTTGGGTGGGGGCGGTGTCTGCCGCCACGGTGACGGTGGTGGCCCGATTGCCCCGCAGATCGTGGGTGCAGGCCTCGGTGGCCAGCAGGCCGCTGTCCTGGCAGACGGTGACCTGGACCAGGCCGGAGCAGCTGTTGAAGTCCTTGTTCTCCAGGCCGTCGTGGATGCGGCGCATGACCTCACGCCACAGCACGGCGGAGGGGTTGCCCAGGGACTCGGAGAACCGCTCGTTGGACTTGTAGCCCGTCCAGACAGCGGCGCTGTAATACGGGGAGAATCCCGCGAAGTAACGGTCGCGGTTTTCATCGGTGGTACCGGTCTTGCCGGCGATGGTCATGCCGGAGAACCGGGCCTCGCCGCCGGTGCCGCTGGTGATGACGCTCTTGAGGGTCTGGCGGATGATATAGGCGGTGGTGGCTTTCATGGCCACGTTGGACTCCTTGTTGTTCTCGCAGACCAGGTTGCCCTGGGAGTCCTCCACCCGATAGAAGGTCCGGGGCGGGGTGTACACGCCGTCGTTGACGAAGGCGCCGTAGGCCGCCGCCATCTCCTCGGTGGTGACGCCGTATTCATAGCCGCCCAGGCCCATGTTGCCGGACTGCTGGCTGTCGGCCTGGGTCAGGGTGGTGAAGCCCAGCTTCTCCACCATGAAGGTGTAGGACTGATAGGTGCCCAGCTCCTCCACCGTGCGCACGGCGCAGGTGTTCAGAGAGCGGACCAAGGCGGTATAGAAGGAGGTCAGGCCCCGGAAGCCGCTGCCGGAGTTGGAGGGCCATGCGCCGTAGCCGGGCAGGTCCCGGACGGGATAGTCGTCGATGGCGGAGGCGGCGGTGATGGTGCCGTTATCCAGAGCCGGGGCGTACACGGACACGGGCTTGGTGGCAGAACCCGGCTGCCGGGCCGACGTGGCCCAGTTCCAGCCCCGGTCCACCTCCTTGGCGCCGGTGCCGCCCACCATGGCCACCACATCCCCGGTGTAGGGGTCCACAATGGTGATGGCCGCCTGGAGGGGCTCGCCCTTGGAGTCGGTGTAGTTCGCATAGTTGGTGTTTTCAAACACGGACTCCGCAATATCCTGGATCTTGGGGTTCTGGGTGGTATAGATCTTGTAGCCGCCGTTATAGACCTTGCTGACGGCCTTTTCAAAGGCGGTGCGGACATAGCCGTCGGCATCCGCGGGGTCGTCGGTCAGGCCAAAGACCTCCACAAACTTCTCGGCCACATCGGTGATGACCTCGTCGGTGAAGTAGGAGTTGTTGGCGGTGCTGACCACGGCGGGCTTTTCGTCCTCCTCCTGGGGCCCCACATAGTTGCCCAGGTTGGTGTAGCCGTTGGTGAATACCACCTTCTCGGCTTTGGCGGCGTCATAGGTGGCCTGGTCGATCTTTTCCTGGGCCAGCATGGCGTCCAGCACGTCCAGCTGCCGGTTGCGGTTCTGCTCCCGGGTCCAGTCGCTGCGCAGGGGGTCATACTGGGAGGGGTTATTGGTGATGCTGATGAGACACGCGCACTCAGCCAGGGTCAGCTCGGACACGTCCTTGTGGAAGTATGTCCGGGAGGCGGTCTGCACACCGTAGCACTGGTTGCCCAGGTAGATGGTGTTCAGGTACATCTCCAGGATCTCGTCCTTGGAGTAGTCCTTTTCCAGGGCCAGAGCCCGGTACACCTCCGTCACCTTGCGCTTGACGGTGTTCTCGTTGTTGCCGGTGACGTTCTTGATGAGCTGCTGGGTGATGGTGGAGCCGCCCTGGGTATTGCCGTTGGTGAGGGTACGGAACACGGCCCGGACAGTGCCGTGCCAGTCCACGCCGTGGTGGCTCTCGAAGCGCTTGTCCTCGATGGCGATGGTGGCATTGCGGAGGTTCTTGGGGATGGAATCAAAATCCACCCAGATGCGGTTTTCGTCGCCGAACAGGGTCTGGTACATGACCAGCTCCTTGGTATCCGGATCCTGATAGTACAGCTCCGTGGACACCTTCTGGTCGTACTCGGACATGTCCACCTCCACATGCCCCTTCAGGGACGTGTTGACGTAGGTCATGAAGATCCCCACGAAGATGGCGGAGGTCAGCACGGTGACCAGGAGGATGGTACCAAGGACGATGCCGATGGTCTGCCCCACACGGCGGCCCTTTCCGGACTTTTTCCCTGTTTTGGCGCTCTGCTCTGTCTTTTTCGGCTGGTTGTCTTTGTTCATAGACAGGGCACCTTCCTTTCTCTGTTACTGGTGTATGCGCCGCACCGATCGCGGCATGGATGAGAAAACATTCTATTCCATAATAAAAACCATTGTACCATACCTGTCAACTGCTGAAAATTGTCATTTGATAAATATTTCGAATTATTACATGGATTTTACGCGGAAAAACCGAAAAAATCCTCCTGTTCTCTCACCATTTGGCCGCAAATTCACCTCTCCGTTCCCTCCAACCCCCTCCCCCGGCGGACTCTTGACGGATCCCCTCCCCTGTCGTATAATCAGTGGGCCGCCGAAGGGCGGTCAATTCTCAGAAAGCCTGGTGCAAGCTGTGTTTATCCATCGACTGCGGGGCCAGATGTCCGAATCCATGCTGACAGCCTCCTTCATCATCGTATCCGGCGGCCTTCAGGACGCCTATACCTATCTCTGCCGGGGCGGCGTTTTTGCCAACGCCCAGACCGGCAACATTGTGCTGTTCAGCGCCTATCTGTTTGAGGGGGCCTGGAACCACTGCCTGCGGTATCTGATCCCCGTTCTGTCCTTTATGGCGGGAATTTTCGCGGCGGAATGCATCCACCGCCGCTTCAAGCACATGGAAAAGGTCCACTGGCGTCAGCTGATTATCCTGGCGGAGATCGCCGTGCTGTTTGCGGTGGGCTTTATGCCCCAGTCACTGAACACTGTGGCCAACTCCCTGGTGTCCTTCTCCTGCGCCATGCAGCTGCAGACCTTCCGCAAGGTCCGGGGCCACGCCTACGCCAGCACCATGTGCATCGGCAACATGCGCAGCGGCACAGAGGCCCTGTGCGCCTATTTCCACACCCATGAGCCGGAGGCCCTGCGCAATGCCCTGACATATTTCGGCGTCATCGGCCTGTTCGCCCTAGGTGCCGGTCTGGGAGCCCTGCTGACCGGCGCATCCGCCGTCCGGGGAATCTGGGTGTCCTGCGCCCTGCTGACCGTCAGCTTCCTGGTCATGTTCATCCACGAGGAGCGCCGGGCCTGAGCATCCGCTCATCGCATAAATATATCCCCCGGCGCGTCTGCGCCGGGGGATATGTTTAGACTTTCTATTGCCGTTATGCCCTTACCACTCCAGGTTCTTTCCGGTCTCCTTGTCGAAAACGTGGGCCACGTTGCCGCCGAAGATCATGTTGACCTCGCTGCCCATGGGGAAGTGGGCGGCGGCGCCGTTGGTGGGAACAATGACGATCACGTCCTTGCCCTCGGCCGCCACATGCAGGTGCACGGAGGAGCCCATCATCTCGGACACGTCCACGGTGCCCTTGATGCCGTCGGCGCAGAGCATCAGGTGGTCCGGGCGCACGCCCAGGGTCACGTCCTGCTCCGCCACGTTGTGCTCGGCCAGGCGCTGCTGCTTCTCGTCGGACAGCTCCACGGTGACGCCGCCTACGGTGACGGCATACCTGCCGCTCTGCCGGGTCAGCTTCGCGTCGAAGAAGTTCATCTGGGGCATGCCGATGAAGCCCGCCACGAACAGGTTGGCCGGGTGGTCGAACACCTCCTGGGGGGTGCCGATCTGCTGGATGAAGCCGTCCTTCATGATGACGATCCGGTCGCCCAGGGTCATGGCCTCGGTCTGGTCATGGGTGACGTAGATAAACGTGGTGTTGATCCGCTGGCGCAGCTTGATGATCTCGGCGCGCATCTGGTTGCGGAGCTTGGCGTCCAGGTTGGACAGGGGCTCGTCCATCAGGAACACGGCGGGGTCCCGGACGATGGCCCGGCCAATGGCCACACGCTGCCGCTGGCCGCCGGACAGAGCCTTGGGCTTGCGGTCCAGATACTGGGTGATGTCCAGAATTTCGGCGGCCTCACGGACCTTCTTGTCGATCTCGTCCTTGGGCAGCTTCTTCAGCTTCAGGGAGAAGGCCATGTTTTCATACACGGTCATGTGGGGATACAGGGCATAGCTCTGGAACACCATGGCGATGTCCCGGTCCTTGGGCTCCACGTCGTTCATCAGCTTGTCGCCGATCCACAGCTCGCCGGAGGTGATATCCTCCAAACCGGCGATCATACGCAGGGTGGTGGACTTGCCGCAGCCGGAGGGGCCCACCAGCACGATGAACTCCTTGTCCGCAATGTGCAGGTTGAAATCCTGCACCGCCACCACGCCCTCGTCGGTGATCTGCAGATTGCCCTTTTTCTGGGGCTCGCCCTTTTTGGTCTTCTTGCTCTCCGCGTTGGGGTACACCTTCTTGAGGTTTTTCAGAATGACCTCTGCCATAATATACAGACTGTAACCGTTCTGCCTCCGCATGGAACGGTCTCGCGCCCGGCGAAGCCGCAGCGCCTTACGGCAGGTCTCCACACTGCCGCACCGCCAGTCTCAGCGGAACCTGGTTCCTCCTTTGTTTTTCCGGCAGGGGGCCAAAAAGTGGAGTGGCCGCCGCCGGTTGGAATAGGATACGTTTATTTTACCACCCCTTGCCGCCCTTTGGCAACCGCCTTTGGTCAAAATTTTCCGCAATTCACTGCCTTTATAGGAAAACTCTGCAAAAACGCCGTCATCGCCCGTTCTTTTTTCTGTTATAAGAAATGATTATTGTATTTTCAGATTTTGTCTATTGTAAAAGGATGCGAATTATGTTAGGATACTGTGTGCCTGTTAGTGCACACATTATAGATAAAGTGTTCTTCGTGCAAGGACAGGCAAATTGTTTTTTAAGGAGCGGGATAACATGCACAAAGCGTTCAAAGCCTGCACCGCTGTTCTGCTGGCCCTGGTTATGACGGTCAGCCTGGTCAACGGCGCACTGGCAGCCGTCGTCCGCAATGACGACGACACCATCAGCTACGAGCCCCTGGAGCAGGGTGTTTACTCCAAGGGCGGCTACACCATCGACAAGGTCTCCCACCCCACGCTGGGTGCCGGAGAGGTAGACGGTATCCTGACCGGCGACCTGCAGGACCGGGGCCAGAGCTACTCCTGGTCCATGGCCGAGGCCGGTGACTATGTCTACATCGGCACCTGCTACAACTCCACCTACTACATCTATCACAACAACGTCAAGACGTCCCTGGACGCCATGAAGAAGGCGGGCAAGCTGGACCAGAACGTGGACACCAGCCGGGCCGCGGCAGATTTTGTGAAGGTCATGTTCGGCACGGACACCTTCGATGAAACCCCCATGTCCCAGTGGACCCCCGTGATCATGGCTGTGAACCGCTACACCGGCGAGGCCCAGGTGATCTTCCGGGAGCGGGACATTCTCAAGGATTACCCCGACATCTTCCCCGGCTATCCCCCTTATCTCAAGGGCGTGAACTATCTGGCCGGCTATCGCATGGCCTTTGAGTTCAAGGGCAAGATCTATTTTGCCGGCATGGGCAACCCCACCGCCACCCTCATCGAGGTGGACCCCGAGACCAACGAGTGCTCCATCGCCTATCACAACATCAACTACACCCAGGGCGTGTCCAACGGCGTTCACGGCCTGCTGGTGTTTGACGACGAGATCTATATGTGCCTGGCCTCCGACAACTACGACGGCAAGGGTACCCCCGGCGGCATCATCGTGGCCAGCTCCGATCCCACCGCGGGTCTGAGCTCCTGGCGGCGTGTGGCAGATCAGGACGACTTTGACGGCCTGCCCGCCGTTATGAAGACCGACGGCCTCAACGGCGGCGGTATCTGGGACATCATCGAGTATAACGGCTCCATGTACGTCACCGTGGTCACCGACAAGTCCATCGACGGCCACATCAACAAGCAGGGCTTCGCCATGTATCGCGGCGACAAGCATGAGGACGGCAGCTTCACCTGGACCCAGGTCATCGGTGACCACGGCACCAGCGGCTACGACTTCGGCCTGGGCATCAACTACTCCATGAGCTGCAACATGTGGGTGTACAACGGCTATCTGTACCTGGGCACCTACAACGATCCCATGCTGGACCTGGCGGAGGTCCCCGCCTCCGGCAACTTCGAGCTGCTGTACAACGATCTGGACCATTCCATCTATCTGTACCGCATGGACGCCGACGGCAACTTCCAGCAGGTGGCCGGTAAGGACGACAACCCCTATTTCCCCGACGGCCCCATCGGCAACCTGGGCGCGGGGCTGGGCAACAACTCCAACCAGTATGTCTGGCGCTACGGCGAGCACAACGGTGAGCTGTACATCGGCACCTATGACACCTCCACTCTGACCTATCAGTTCACCCAGATCACCGACGGTCAGGTAGCCAATATGGACTATGCCGACATCAGCGGCCGGGCCGATATGCTGAAGGACGCCGTGCTGGAGGTTCTGCAGCAGCACGACAACAAGTATCTGAACTGGTTCCTGGATACCTTCCTGTTTAACAAGTACACCGCCTCCCTGTTCCAGCAGCTGGCAGGCTTTGCCACGGACATGTCCGCCGACAAGAACCCCGTGCCCGGTTACCGGAACATGCTGGAGGAGTATGAGGCCTTCAAGCAGAAGGTGTTCGATGGCCTGGGCATCAAGCTGGACAGTGCCAACTTCGCCCGGGAGTATGCCCAGGTCACCGGCGTGGCTATGTGCAGCGCCGACACCCAGGGCCTGAAGGATGACCTGAAAAGCGCCGTGAAGGCCATCTTTGCCGCCCTGGACAAGGCCGTGTATGACGACACGATCCACAACTTTGTGTACTACTTCGGCTGCAACTACTATGCCCAGCAGAGCGAGAACGGCTTTGACCTGCTGGTGTCCAAGGACGGCGTGAATTTCGACGCCATCACCCGGGATGGCTTCGGCGACGGCTCCAACCACGGCCTGCGCACCATCTGCTCCACCGAGAACGGCGTGTATATGGGCACCGCCAATCCCTACTACGGCACCCAGCTGTGGCGCATGTACAGCGCCGAGGACAAGCCCCTGGTGAAGGAGCATACCCATCAGTGGTCCGATACCTGGTCCTCCGACGGCGAGAATCACTGGCATGACTGCCTGGCTGACGGCTGCACCGTCACCGACAACAGCCAGAAGGACGGCTTCGGCGCCCACGATTATGTGAACGGCGTCTGCTCCGTCTGCGGCTATCAGCAAACCGGCAGCGGCTCCGGCGGTGACGCCGGAGGAAGCGGCCAGCCCAGTCAGCCCGGTCAGCCCGGCCAGCCCGGTCAGCCCGGTCAGCCCAGTCAGCCCGGTCAGGGCGGCGACTCCGGCAATACCGGCAATACCGGCAATACCGGCAACACCGGCAACACCGGCAACGCTGGCAACACCGGCAACGCTGGCAGCAACAGTCCCAAAACCGGCGACATGGGCGTGGCCCTGTGGTCCACCCTGGCCGGTCTGTGCGGCTGCGGGCTGATTGCCGTGGCTGTCAAGTCCCGCTATAAGGGCAAGCGCGTGGCCTGATTCCCCTTAAATTTATCAAGGCTCCCGGCCAACCGGCCGGGAGCCTTATTTTACGGAAAAGTCCTTTTCATTTCCCGCCGCCTGCGATATAATAATGTATTATTGTATCCTGGAGGTGCCGCATATGGAGAAGACCCGCCGCGAGATCATGGACCGGGTATATCTCACCTATCTGCCTGCCAAAAAGTTCAAAACCAGCTGCCTGTCCGCCCAGTTCATCACCCCCCTGCGCCGGGAAACGGCGTCCTATGGGGCGCTGCTGCCGCTGGTGCTCCAGCGGGGCACCATGAGCTGCCCGGACATCCAGCAGCTGTCCGCCGCCATGGACCAGCTCTACGGCGCACAGATCAACCCCACCATCCGCAAGCGGGCGGAGTGCCAGTGCATCGGCTTTGTGGCCTCGGTAATGGACGACAGCTTCGCCCCCCAGGGAGAAAAGCTGCTGGAGCCCACCGCCGCCCTGCTGGGGGAGCTGCTGCTGGACCCCGTCACCCGCAACGGCCGGTATCTGGCGGAATATGTGGACAGTGAGCGGGCCAACCTGCTGGACAGCATCCGCTCCATCCGCAACGACAAGCGGGACTGGGCGGACCTGCGGCTTCTGCAGGAGATGTGCCGCTATGAGCCCTACGGCGTCAGCCGCCTGGGCGACGAGGCCACCGCCGCCGCCATCAACAACCAGAAGCTCCATGCCTACAGCCAACAGATGATGGCCGCCTCCCGGCTGGAGCTGTTCTACTGCGGCAGCGCCCCCATCTCCCGGGTGGAGGACGCCCTGCTGGAGGCCTTCGCCGCCCTGCCCCGGGGCGCGGGCCTGGACCCGGAGCCGCCCCGTGCCGTGGCCGCCCCGGCGGAACCCCGCATCATCCACGAGGCCATGGACGTGACCCAGGGGAAGCTGTCCATGGGCTTCCGCTGCGCCACCGACGATGTGCCCGCCATGATCCTGGCAAACCTTCTGTTCGGCGGCACCAGCAATTCCAAGCTCTTTATGAACGTCCGGGAGAAGCTGTCCCTGTGCTACTACGCCTCCAGCACCTATGTCCGCTCCAAGGGCATCCTCACGGTGTCCTCCGGCATCGAGACCGCCGACTATCAGCGGGCCCTGGACGAGATCCTTCACCAATTGCATGAGATCCGGGACGGCCACTGGGAGCCCTGGGAGCTGGAGGGGGCCCGCAGCACCATGCGCAGCGCCCTGACCTCCCTGTCGGATTCCCAGGGTGCCCTGGAGAACTACTGCCTGGGTCAGGCCGCCACCGGCCAGAGCGAGGACCCGGAGACCATGCAGCGCCTGCTGGACCAGGTGACGCCGGAGCGCATCCGGGCCGCCGCCCAGAGCGTAACCCTGGACACCGTATACTTCCTGCACGGAAAGGAGGAGGCCTGATGAAAACCCTTACCTACCCCCGCATCGGGGAAAAGGCCATCTGGGAGACCCTGCCCAACGGCCTGCCCGTCTGCGTGGTGCCCAAGCCCGGCTATGCCCGGAAATTTGCCTTCTTCACCACCCGCTACGGCGGCATGGATATGCGCTTCCGGCTGGACGGCCAGTGGCTGGACACCCCTGCCGGCATCGCCCACTATCTGGAGCACAAGATGTTCGACACCGCCGACGGCAGCGCCATGCAGGACCTGGCCCGGGGCGGGGCCGAGCCCAACGCCTACACCAGCAACGCCGTCACCGCCTACTATTTCGACTGCACCGAGCATTTTTACGACAATCTCCGGATTCTGCTGTCCTTCGTGTCCGTCCCCTACTTCACCGACGAGAGCGTGGAGAAGGAGCAGGGCATCATCGCCCAGGAGATCGGCATGATCGAGGACAACCCCGAGTGGCAGGTCTATCGCCAGATGATGCAGGCCCTGTACCGCCACAGCCCCGTCCGCCAGTCCGTGGCCGGGTCCGTGGAGAGCATCCGCCAGATCACCGCCCAGACCCTGTACGACTGCCACAAGGCCTTCTATCCCCCCGCCAATATGTGCCTGGTGGTGGTGGGCGACGTGGACCCGGCGGAGGTCGTCCGGGCCGCCCGGGAAATTCTGCCCCGGGAAAGCGGCCCCGTGATCCCCCGGGACTATGGCCGGGAGGAGGACCTGACCCCCCACATGACCCGCATCGAGGACCGGATGGAGGTGGCCATGCCCACCTTCCTGCTGGGCTTCAAGTGCCCCCCGGTGCCGGAGGGGCCGGACCGCATGCGCCTGGACATTCTGGGGGACCTGGCCTGCGACGTGCTTATGGGCGAATCCAGCACCCTGTTCACCCGGCTGTACAGCCAGGGGCTGATCAACGGCACCTTTGACAGCGCCTATGACCTGCTGCCGGGAGCCGCCTATGTGTTCTGCGGCGGCGACAGCAACGATCCCGAGGCCGTGCAGCAGGCCGTTCTGGACGAGGCACGCCGGGTGGTCCGGGAGGGGGTGGACCCGGCCTATGTCCAGCGTCTCCGCCGGGCCAGCTTCGGCGCGTCCATCAAGAGCCTGAACTCCTTCGAGGCCATCGCCTCCACCGTGTCCGAGGGCTGCTTCCAGGGATACGATCCCTTCCGCTTCCCGGAGGTGTACGATTCCATTACCCAGCAGGATCTGCTGGACTTTATCCGGGACAATATCCGGCCGGAGCGCATGGCCCTGTCCGTGATTTATCCGAAAGAGTAAGATGGGAGCAATTCTATGAACGAAAACTGGAAATTTTCCGATATCCCCTATCACCGTCCCGACGTGGAGGCCCTCCAGGCCCGGTATGACGCCCTGACCCGCCGGGCCAGGGAGGCCCGGAGCCCGGAGGAGCTGGTGGAGATCGTCCGCCAGCGGGACGCCCTCCAGCAGGAGGTGGGCCTGTGCCAGGCGGTGGCCTTCATCCGGGCCTTCCACGACGTCACCGACGAATTTTACCAGACGGAGCTGCAGGAGACCATGGAGACGCTGGAGTACAAGTGCTGGTTCTACGAGGCCGCCCAGGAGGCGGGGACGGTGGCAGCGCCCCAGAGCATGACCGTGGAGAACATCCCGGAGGAACACCGCAAGACCTACCGTCGTCTGAAAGAGCTGGTGGAGTGAGACCATAAACAAGAACGTACAA
>ENA-ORMN01002819-ORMN01002819.1-human-gut-metagenome-genome-assembly--contig:-NODE-2819-length-14488-cov-5.188596_pt1 | contig 14488 bp, 18 predicted proteins | sample MGYA00242102_ERZ508993 | MGnify/ENA primary metagenome ERZ508993 (study PRJEB26280, sample SAMEA2338770) | human gut metagenome | biome: human gut; feature: human-associated habitat; material: faeces... | reverse complement strand
CGCACTCGCTTACGCTCGCACGTTTGCGAGCCGAAAAGTATTTTTGCCGACGTACACGCCGCCGGCAAAAATGTTTTTCACTTTATTTGCACCTGCGGGCGCAAACTCTGCGAGGCTTTTTCGACAGGCTGAAACGGGTTGGAGCAATTCCAACCCGTTTCAAAAGTTTATGGAAAACTTATTTCTGCTCAGACCAGATGCGGGAGGAATAAAGAATGCCCGCAATACCGGCAACCGTATCGACCATAGCCGCGAACCAAAGCTGATAGGTAACGCCGAGGAGCGCAAGAACGAGGAGCACGGCCTTGACGGCGAGAACGGCAAGGATCAGCTGCCGTACTGTGGAGCGCGTGGCCTTTGCCGCGTCGATCGCGCCGGCGATGGGCGCAGCTGTCTTGTCCATGATAACGGCGCTGCCCGTCTGCATGGAGGCCTCGGACGCGAGACCGTCGATGCACACGCCGATATCCGCCGCATTGAAGCACGCGGTATCGCCGGTTGCCTCGCCCATATACAAAACGCTGTTGACCGGGAAGCGTTCCTTGATCTCCTGGATTTTTTCCAGACGGTCCATCGGCATGCATTGCGCGTAATACTCGCGCACACCGGCAGAAACGGCAGCGGTACGGGTCTTTTCGGGACTGTCCGCCGAGAGCATGATGCACTCGCATCCCGCGCCGGACACGGCGCTGAAGGAGGCTCTGGCATCGTCGCGGATCGTATCGGAGAGATAGATGCAGCCGGCATACTGGTCGTTGACGGCCATATACACGGTAATGCTGTCCCCGACTGGGTCGGTAACAGTGACGCCGTTTTTCTCCATATAGGCAGCATCGCCCATGCGGATGTCGATCCCGTCGATCACGGCGGTGATGCCGTCGGGCTCTTCGGTGAATTCTTCAATGAGAGAGGCGTCGATCGCCTGTCCGTACGCCTTGGCGATGGACGCAGCGACGGCGGTGGAAGAGCCGGATTCGGCGTGCGCGGCAACCTTGAGCAGCACCGCGGGGTCGAGCCGCTCCGACTTCACGGAGGCCACACGATAAAAGCCGGTGGAGAGCATTTCGTCCTTATCGAACACAACCGCGCCTGCGCGGGAAAGGCCGTCCAGAACGAAGGCGTCCTTCACGACAACGCCGCTTTGCAGCGAACGGAAGAGCCCGGCAAGGTACATAAACGGCAGCGGCGCAAGGAAAGCCGTCGGGCAGGAAATGATGAGGAGAACGAGCGTGCGGTGAATGGCTTCCTCGGTCGGGACCGTGGAGAAGATCAGAAGGAGAAGCGCGATCAGGACGCTCACACCGAGAGCGAACGGGGCGTAAACTCTCGCATAGCGTTCCACCGAATCGGCCTCGGGGCCATAGACAGCCTCCGGATCGGAAACGGTGTCGATCTCGCGGGCGAAAACGGAATCGGAGGCGGGGGCGAGCACCGTGCAGCGCACGGCAGCGCTGCTGTTGACAGCGCCCGCAGGGATCTTTTGTCCGGCCGCGACTTCGCGGCGGGCGGTATGTCCGAAGATCGGGGCGAGATCGAGCGTGACGGAGCCTTCCAGAATTTCGAGATCGGCCGGAGCGCGCTGGCCGCGTTCGAGAATAAGGATATCGCCAAGCTGGACATTCTCCGGCGGAATGGAGGTCTTTTCCTCACCGCGGAGAACGGTGACGCTCGCCACATAGGGGTCCACACGGTCGCGGAAGCTGGACTTCGTAAGAGCGGAGGCGTACGCGCGGACGATACACCCGGCCTGATAGATCAGCATGACGGCGGCAGCCTCATAGCCCTCGTTGATCGTAAAGGCGAGGATCGCTGCAATGGAAACGAGCAGCTCCTCCCCAAGACGGTGTTCCCGGACGAGCCGGACGCAGGCCTGATACAGCACGTCAAAACCGCTGATGAGCGTACTGAGCAGCAGCAGGAGAAGCGTTATGCCGTCTCCCAGCTGCAGAAAGAGACCGAGACAGAGCAAAACGGCGGCAATGCCGATCCGGACAAACAACAGTTTGTCCACACCGTACCATGTTGTCCCGCCGAGAGGCGCAGAACCGGCGCCGCTTTCATCCGTTTTCTTCTTGAAAATCTCTTTCATATCGTTAACCCCATTCCATGGTTCCGTAATATTCCACTTTACATAATAGTATAACATCTACATGCCAAAAAGCAACCGCGATTTTATGTTTTTCAAAAAAACGGTCACGGCGTTTCCTTTCGGCATACGATGGGCTGAGAGCTGAGCTCTCTATCCGGTTTTTTGGAGGAATCGTTTTGAATAGTAAGGGATCCGCGGAGGCCGTCTGCGGATATAAATGCGGCGCTTTGCCGTCCTGCGCGCCGCTGGCAGCTGCATTCGTCCCTGCGCAGGAAAACGCGCAGGCGCAGTATGAGCCGGACAAAGCGCTTGCACGCGGCACGCTTTTCCCGGGACTCGATCTGCCGTTCGGGAACATGGTCAACGACGCCGCGCCGAACGTTCCGCTTGCCGAGCTCATGGCGATCGATTTTGCCGCGCACGATCTTTCCCTGTATCTCGACACGCACGCTGGTGACGCGGAGGCGTTTGGTGCCTATCAGGATCTGCTCCGGCTTGCCGAGGAAGGCGCGCAGCGCTATGCAAAGCTCTATGGGCCGATCACCAAACGCGATCTTCTCAACGCGGAAACGTATACCTGGCTGAAAAGCCCCTGGCCGTGGGAATACCGCGGCGGCACGGAGGGTTGACGCATGTTTATTTATAAGAAGAATCTTCAGTATCCTGTCCGAATTGCCAATCCGAACCCGGCGCTTGCCAAGGTCATCATCTCCCAGTACGGCGGACCGAACGGCGAACTGGGGGCGTCGCTCCGCTATCTGAGTCAGCGCTTTGCCATGCCGAGCGATGAAGTCAAGGGGATCCTTACCGACATCGGCACGGAAGAACTCGGGCATCTGGAAATGGTCGGCTCGATCGTCCACCAGCTCACACGGAATCTGACGCCGGAGGAGATCAAGGCGCAGGGCTTTGACGCTTACTTCGTCGATCATACGCTCGGCGTATTTCCGCAGGCCGCGGCGGGCGTGCCGTGGAACGCCATCAGCATCGGCGTCAGCGGCGATGTGATCGCCGATCTCACCGAGGACCTTGCCGCCGAACAGAAGGCGCGCGCCACCTACGATAACATTCTCCGGCTCTCGGACGATCCCGACGTAAATAACGTGATTCGATTCCTGCGTGAGCGGGAGGTCGTCCATTTCCAGCGCTTCGGTGAGGCGCTGGGTCTCGTGACGGAAAAGCTCAACCAAAACAACGTCTACTATATGAATCCGGCGTTCCCCGGACGCTGAAGCAGAGAGAAAACGGCGGCGGAAGCATCATTCCGCTGCCGTTTTTCCCTCAAGCCGGAGCCGGGCGAGGATCTCTTCGTCCGCCGGGCAGAAATCGTAGCTGCCGATCTCCTCCGGCGTGATCCAGTCCATGGCGCAGTGCTCCAGAAGCTGCGGCACGCCGTCCGTGATCTTCGCATGGAACAGCGTTAAGCGGATGGTGAGATCGGGATAATCATGCGTCAGCTCCATATAGACATCACCGACCGAGACTGCGACGCCAAGCTCCTCCCGGCATTCGCGCGCGAGGGCTTCCCTCTTCGTTTCCCCGGGCTCGACCTTGCCGCCGACAAATTCCCAGAGCAGTCCCCTCGCCTTGTGCGCCGGGCGCTGACAGATGAGAAAGCGCCGCGGGTTTTCCGTATCGTGGACAAGCGCTGCAACGACTTCAACCATGGTCATATCCTCAATGTTTTTTATTTTATGGTAGACTCTTCCGCGCAAAAAGTCAAGGAACCGGACGAGTGCGCCCGAATAGAATACAGAGGAAAGACATTACCGGAAAGGGCGGGATTTGCCATGAAATCAATCATTTCTCTGAGAGATATGGAGCCCGGTACGCAGGGAATTATCACGGATATATTGCCGGAGTGTGCCTTAAGCCGCCGCCTTCTCGATCTCGGCTTCACGGAGGGCGCGGGAATACGATGCCTCTTTCGCAGCATGTTCGGTGATCCGACGGCCTACGAAATTTGCGGAACGGTGATCGCGCTCCGAGCCGGGGACAGCGCCTCCGTGTTAGTCCGCCTGCCGCATGAGGCGAAAACGTAATGGCGGAGACATACCGTTTTGCGCTGGTGGGGAACCCGAACGTTGGGAAAAGCTCGCTTTTCAACGCGCTGACCGGCTTGCACCAGCATACCGGAAACTGGCCGGGGAAAACGGTCGCTACGGCGGCGGGAACATGCAGCATCGACGGGGCGGCCGTTGAGCTCATTGATCTGCCGGGAACGTATTCTCTCTCCGCCCGTTCTCCGGAAGAGGAGGTCGCGGCGGAATATATCTCCTTCGGCTGCGCCGACGCGGTGATCGTTGTCTGCGACGCCACGGCGCTCGAGCGGAATCTCTATCTTGCCCTGCAGGTCATGGAGATCACGGATCACGTTGTTATATGCGTGAATCTGATGGACGAAGCCGGAAAGCGCGGCATCACCGTGGATCTTCCGCGGCTATCGCAGCTGCTCGGCGTGCGCGTTGTCGGAACGAGCGCGCGGCAGAAAAAAACGCTCCCTCCCCTGCTGCGTGCAGCGGTGGCCGCCGCGCAGGAGAGACACCGCAAGCCGGTTCCGGTGTGCTATGGCGAAGCGATCGAGGCGGGGCTTTTTTCGATCGAGGCGCGGCTGGATGAGCTGCTTCCCGGGTCTATGCCAAATCACCGGTGGATAGCGATGCAGCTTCTGACCGGCGGCGATACTGCGATTTGCGCACTGGAGAAAAAGCTCGAAAGGCCGCTGGAGGAGGATCCTTTTCTTTCGGAAGCTGTCCGTCTCGGGAGAGAGCGCATCGACCGCGCCGGAGAAACCGCGGCAGCGGCGGCAGCGGTCCTTCTCCGCCGTGCAGCCGATATTGCGGCGGAGGTCGTTTCAGCGGCGCATCAAAACGGCTTTTCCCGTGACCGGAAGGCCGACCGCATCCTGACCGGAAAAAAATTCGGCATTCCGATCATGCTGCTGTTGCTGCTGATTCTCTTTTATCTGACGGTGCAGGGCGCAAACTACCCTTCGGCGTTTCTTTCCTCCATGCTTTTCTCCTTTGGCGATATTCTCTCACGCTGGCTTCTCGCCGCCGGAATCCCGCTCTGGCTGCATGATGCGCTGATCCTTGGCGTATACCGGGTGACCGCATGGGTCGTATCCGTCATGCTGCCGCCGATGGCTATCTTCTTTCCGCTGTTCACGTTCCTTGAAGACGTCGGCTATCTGCCGCGCATGGCGTTCAATCTCGATAAGCCGTTTGAGAGCTGCCGCGCGTGCGGCAAACAGGCGCTTACAATGGCGATGGGTTTTGGCTGCAATGCCGCCGGCGTTGTCGGCTGCCGCATCATCGATTCGCCGCGCGAGCGGCTGCTTGCCATACTCACGAACAGTTTCGTCCCGTGCAATGGGCGCTTTCCGATTTTGATTTTCCTGCTCGGCGCTTTCTTTTCCTCGTGTAATCCTATTGCCTCCGCGCTTATGCTGACGGGTGTCGTATGTCTCGGCATTGCCGCTACGTTTGGGGCAACGCGGCTTTTATCCGCCTCGGTTCTGTGCGGGGAGACGTCCTCTTATGTTCTGGAGCTGCCGCCGTACCGAAAGCCGCAGCTCGGAAAGATCCTTGTCCGCTCGCTCCTTGACCGGACGGTATTCGTCCTTGGGCGGGCCGCCGCCGTTGCCGCGCCCGCCGGTCTTGGGCTCTGGCTGCTGGGAAATTTTTCCGTCGGAAATGTCTCTCTGCTGCGGTATCTGTCGGACGTGATCGATCCAGTCGGAAAATTTCTCGGTATGGACGGCGTGATCCTGCTGGCCTTCATTCTGGGCTTTCCTGCCAATGAAACGGTGATCCCCATCGCCATGATGATCTATATGGCGGAGGGCGCGCTCAACCGGACGCTTTCTGCCGCGGCCATGAGCGGAATATTGCTCGCCAACGGCTGGACAGGAAAGACAGCGGCGTGCGTCATTGTGTTTACACTGATGCACTGGCCGTGCTCTACAACGCTTCTCTCCATAAAAAAAGAGACCGGCAGCCGGACATGGACGGCGCTCGCCGCCGTGCTGCCGACGCTCTGCGGCGCGCTGCTGTGTATGCTCATCAATCTTGTTTTTCACTGACTGCGGTGTTTTGCAACGGCAGTAAAAAAATCAGCCTACGGCGGTCATCGCTGTAAGCTGATTTCTTTATTCGGTTATTGGCTTCGATGATCTCGTCCTTTACGTTGCCCTCCGCCTGTATGCCGACGGCTTCGAGCGCCCGCAGCTTTTGTTCGGTAGTGGCTTTCAGGACATCGGCAGTTATTGTTGAGTTTGTAAATGAAGGGCATTAGAAATCCGGCACCCACTCGTCCATGCCGCCGAGGTCGCTGTATGGGCAGTCTTCACAAACCTTTCGCGCCTCGTCGATATCTTCTATTACGGCAAGTTCCTTTGTGGATGAAATCTTGAACTCGCCATTCAGGCAGCAGAGTGAATCATAACACAAGTCGGCACAGATGACCTTTTTGTACACCGGGCAATAATGGTCCGCGCTATAATCCAGCATTTGGATTCCCCCTATATTTTCTCTGGTGCCGCGCAAATCTTCCGGCAGCTTCGTTTCTTCTCCCTCTCTCAAATATTGATCGCACCGCAATGGTGTTCCCAGCGTTTTGCAAGCGTCATGGGGTCATATGAACTATCCCCATCGGTTTGACCGATGGGGATAGTTCATGGAGCGGATAATGGGAATCGAACCCATCAGTTAACGCATAAAAATATTGGGATTACAAGCTTTTCTCGAATTCGTTAGTAAAATCATAAGCAAAACAGCTCCGTTATAAGCGGCTCTGTTTTTTATCTCCCGTCATAGAGGTTGAGCATCACGCGGATCTTCGCGTCCCGCTCCATGATCCTGTCATGCTCATATTCCCATATGGCGCGCATGCTCTCCGGCGACTCTTTGGCATAGTCGCGGATGAGCCGGACGGCCTGCGCGTGGAACATCTCGCAGTGGTCGAGCTCCTGCCGCGCGACGCGCTCGTAAACGTCGCCGAGCTCCTTGTCCTCGTCCTTGTTTCGCAGGGCGTGCTTGGCGTAGTGCTCGGCCGCGTCCAGCTCGTAGCACATATCTTTGATAAGGCGCTGGATCTTCTTCATCTCACAATTCTCCTTTCAGATAGCGGTACAGTTTCTCAAAGTCGGTTCGGTCCAGCCGGAAGTCACCGACGACAGGAAGCGAGAGCGTCACCGGCTCATTGATGTACGGGCTTACAGCGGAAAAGAGCGCGTCCACGTCCACGCCCTCCGCGCTCACCGCGCCGGTCATGGCAACGAGCGGCTTGTCTTTCGCCGCTTGTAGCATCCCGGCGGCGTTTTTCGTGGCGAGCGCCGCATATCCGCCGAGCAGGATCCGCTTCCCGCCGGTCATGTGCGGCAGCATCTCCGCGTCCACGAACCGCGCAAGCCGCGTCTGTAATTCTGTATATGAAACCATGTTAAATCCTCCTTATAGATCAGGCAGGGGAGGGAATGTCACCTCCCCCGCCCGGCGATGGATCAGGGCGCGGCAGCGGCAGCCGTTTCCGGCTTCACGCTCATTTTGTTCCAGCCAGGACAAACGGAGCTGTTTGGAACAATGAGCTTCGTAGGGGATGGAATTTCACCTCCCCCGCCCGGCGATGTGTCAGGTGCCCGCGGTCGTGGTCGCCGGTTTGACGGTCACTTCGCCCCAGCCCGGGCAGCAGGAGCTGTTCGGGACAATGAGCTTCGTGAGGCTCTGGAGCTGCGCGATCTGCCCCTGGATGCAGCCGACAGCGGCGGTGTTCGTGCCGTTGTAGACGGCCTGCTGCAGATTGATGCCGTTCTGCTCTTCCTTGTTCGCGCGCACCTCGCCGGCAAGGCCGAGAATGCGGTTCTCAAGCTTGGTGTAGGCGTCCGAGATCTTGCGGTTCGTCTCGTCCTGTCCTCGCCAGTAGGCGATCTCCATGTCCTTCTGCGCGATGGTCTGGGTCTGGTGGAGATCGTAGCGGGAGACGTTGGCGTCGTCGCCGCACTTATGGCTCGCCATGCCCGCGGCAAGACCGGCGACGGCGGGAGCTACCACGCCGTTACCGCCGAGACCGCCGAAGAGATTGCCGAGACCGCCGTTGAGCAGCCAGCCGGCAGTACCGGCGATGCCGAGACCGAGGGCGGTCCCGCCCGTGGCTTTCGATGCGTATTCCATGATGATTCCTCCTTAAAAATTTCCACCGTAGCGCTCCGGTGTCTAAAGAAATCATCGCATAAAAAGAGAGAGCCGCCCTGTCGGGAAGCTCCCTCTTTCGCTGCGGGAAACTGTCGCTAAACTCTCGCCATTTTGGCCTTGATGCACCGGATCTTCCGGTTCACCGCCGATTCGGACAGGCTCAACGCCATGCACACCTCGACGATGCTTTTGTCCGATACCCGGAGATCAAAGACCCTGCGCTCTGTCGGCGTGAAATTGCATTCCTTCCGGAAGTATTCCGCCTCCGGCCGCGTAAGATCGCTTAACTGCATTGCCGCTCCTTTCTTTCGGAGCGCCCGTGGTGGCACACGCTGCAAGCGTCACAAGGCGCGTTTTCTGCGCTTTGTCCGGCTCCCCTTTCGGGGAGCCCTTTTTTACTTCAAGCTCGGCAGCTTCCCGTACTTGAGGAAGTAATCGATCGGGCTGCCCTCCTCAACGTACACCGTCCGGTTCCCTGCCTTGAGTGCCTTCCTCTTGGCCTGCGTCACGGCTTTCTGAATTTCCGTCCCGCTCGCCGTCTTCGTGAAGTCCGCGATCACGTTCCCGCTCACCTTCGGCGTTTTGGACGTTCCGCTCTTCGCAGAGGATGCCGTGCCGGACCTCGGGATGATGATCTCCGGCGCTTTCGGCGTCGGTGCCTTGAGTGCCGTCCTCTTTCCTCTTCCGCGCCGGCCTCCGGAGCCGCCCGATCCGCCGTTCCACTTCTGATTCCTCGCGCTCTTCGCTGTGTACCCGGCGGCAACATAAAGGGCGTCCTTCTGTTCCGGCGGAATGTCCAGGCTGTTGATGTACTCAACAACTTTTGCCTTCTTCGATCCGGAAATGCTCTTGCCGTTCTCGTCCTTGTCGGCGTGCATCTCCTTTGTGGCAAAGTAGTAGTCGTAGTACGTCTCGTAGGATACTCCCTTTGCATACGCGGTGCGGGCCTTGTCGTAAACGTCCGCGTTGTAGGTGCGCAGCGCATATTCCGCGCCGAATACCTCGCGGTTTGCTTCGCGGTATACGATAGCGTCCATGCGGCTCTCCGCCTGGTCCTCGGTGATCTCATAGTGCTCGGCGTACTCGGCGATGGCCGCGTCGTTGTCTGTCGAGAGCTCCGGGTGCGCCTTGAGATAGTCGTTCACCGCCTCGCGGTACGGCTCTGCCTGCGCGATGATCTCCTTCTGCCGCTCGATGAGCTGCGATTTCAGCGCCCGGACAAGCCGGTTCTTCTCGCCGTCGGAAAGGTTCTTGTCGTTCTGGATCGCGCGGATCTGCTGGTAGTAGTCGTTCACCTCGTCGCCGGCATGAGAAACGTATTTCCGCGTGATGCCCGCTCCAATGTCGCCGTCGTTTGCGTCGTACTTGAGCTCGTCCAGAAGATCGTAGTACTCGCCGGTGGTCTTGTTGGTGCTCGTTGTGTCGATGGTGAACGCTGCCTGCGGCGCCGCGAGCAGCCAGTGGCTCGACTTTGTTGCCGGAGTAATCCGTGGGAGCAGAAGGTCTCCTATTACGCCGGTGTACTGGTCCAGCAGATAGTTGACCTTTTTCGGCGACACCTTGAACAGCTTTCCGATAGCCTTGGAGAGCTCGTCCGTTTTCTCGTCGTACCGGTCCTCCGGTCGGTAGTTTTGCAGACGGTCGCTCTCGATGTTCCCGCCGTACCATGTCGTGCCGGGGTTGTCGGGGTTCATGAGCTTTGCCTGCGTCCACGCGGTGGCGATGTTCTGGTTGAAGATGTCCGTGGGAGCAATGTTGCTCTTGATGACCTCAAACACGTCGGAGAACTTCACGTCCTCGCCCTTCTGCTTTTCCTGCGTGTACACAGCGGCAGTGCTCAGTACGGCGATAGCGCGCCCCTTTGGTATCTTGATCCAGTACCCGTTGCCGAACAATTTTCCGGCGTTTATAAGATAATAGTTCGCCTTCGTGCTGGCCGGAATATCGTCCCAGTCGTCATCGTCTCCGTGCATAAGGCCGTTCAGCAGCAGCGGCGGCAGATTGATGAGCGCTGCCTTTAGGATGAGAGACGCCGCCGCCTTCACGCTGCGGGTCTCCGTAGCGTTCCGGATGAACTTATCAAAGCCCTGCACGGACGGGTTGAGGAACGGCACGAGATACCGGTTGAGTGCCTTGGTGACGCTGCCGCCGCGGGCAAAGTTCGTCGTGATGTCCGCCGCGCCGAGCATCGCCTCCATGAGGTCGCTCTGCGTGAATTTTCCGGTTTTCACTCCGTCCACCGTCTTGCTCCCGCCCTTGTTGGCAAGGATGGTCATAAATTCCGCAAGACGGGGAGCCGCTTCGATGGCCTGTCCAAGGCTCTCATACCATGCCGCAGCTTTACCCAGCGCGTTCTTCGGCTCCTTCACCATGCCGGTCGTGTAGTCCAGCATGGAGGCGTAGGAGCCGCCCAGCGCCTTGTACTGCTGCCAGATCTCGCCGTTTTTTCGGATTTGGTTCCATGCGCTCCAGTACATCCTTTCCCACGTCTTCCAGTCCGTGGAGTAGAATCCGGCGTCCTGCCAGTCTCGCACGCCGTTGCGGATCATGAAGAACGGGTTGTACCCGGTGCATAGCGCCTTGAAGAGGTCGTTCAGCTTCTTCATAGCCTTTGCCGCGCCGTAGCGGACATACTCCGAGGTAAACCCGCTCTCGTAATCCCGTGTTTTATGCTGCTCACAGATGATCGCGTCTTTCGGGAGTTCGATCTTGCTGTTGATGTACACCGGCACCGGTTCCGTATAGACAGGCTTTTCTAACCCGCGGCTCGTGTGGTATTTCTTTTTCCCCGGTACGCCCTTGGCGTTTCGTATCATATACTCTGCAATCTTGACATGATCCTTCCGTCCGTCAAGACGGCGGTACGTCACCGCCTCCTGTGGCCAGAGAGCGCAGACGAGCTCATAGTCCGCCGCCGGCATGACGAGATGAAAATGTGGCCGGGCATCGTTTCCGTCCTCATCTTTCCGGCCTTGGGAGTAAACGAACTTGATGTTCGCCCCTTGTTCCTTCCGATACGACTCGCGGAGCTTTCGGAGGAACCGGTCGAACGCCGTTTGAGCGGTCTCCCAGTTTATTTCTTCCTTCCCCGGAAAAGTAAGGGTGAGCCACAGATCCCCCATCCGGAAATTGCAGTTGAGCACTCGGGTGAGTTTCTTTATGGCGTCCGTCTCGTTGCGTTTGATTTTTTCAATACTCGACTTTTTCGCCTTTGTTCCCCGCCGAACGCGCTGGCCGCCTCTCTTTGTCGGCATCCAGCCGCGGCGGATCTCCGTCACCGGTCCCGAAATGATCTTGTACTCCATGTAAGCCGTCACTCCTTTTATCCTCCGTCCTAAAGATAGCCTTTTAACAGGTCCGCGAAAATTCGCGCACGCGCACGCGAATTATATAAGGTATCGCCGTTCTTTTCTCCTGCCTCCCTCTCCGAGGGAGGTGTCAGCGGCAAAGCCGCTGACGGAAGGAGTCTTCCGCCCTCATTTCCGCCGCCGCTCCACGGCAGCAGAAATCAAACCGGAAATTTCCTCGTTTTCCCTCTTGCAAGTGTCACGGTATCGTGATATAATATAGTCAGAAACGAAAGGAGGCAATATCATGCCGGTAGTCGCCCGATTTTATGGGATCATCGTGAAGATGTATCTTCTCGGCAGGGAGCACAATCCCCCGCACGTCCACGTTCTCTATGGGGAAAAGAACGGCGTCCTTGATCTCAATACTCTCACGTTCAAAGAATGCGACCTCCCCGCAAAAGCCCGCGCGCTCGTTCTCGAATGGGCTTCCGCGTACCAGCAGGAGCTTCTCACCATGTGGAAAACGCAGTCGTTCCGTGTGCTCCCGCCTCTGGAATGAGGCCGGGAGCTTTCCGTAAAGGAGGTATCTCATGTTTCACAAGCTCAAATCCGTCACGCCGCTCCCGGACTATACGCTCCTCGCCAATTTCTCGGACGGCTCCGTGAAATCCTACGACTTCCGCCCGCTCCTCGACCGCATGGAGGTCTACGCCCCGCTGCGGGAGTCTCCCGCGTTCTGGGCGTCCGCCGCCGTCGATCCCGGCGGCTACGGCGTTTCGTGGTCGGACGAGATCGACATCTCTGCCGAGGAGCTGTGGGAGCACGGCGTCGCCGCCGAAAGCCCGTTCTCCGGTCTGCTCTCGTTCGCCGACGCCACCGGCCTATGGGGTCTCAGCGAAAGCGCCCTGCGCAAAGCCGTGGAATACCGTAAGCTCACCGTCGGCGTCGATGTCCAGAAATTCGGCAAGCAATGGGTCGTCACCCGCTCCGCCATGGAACGCGAGTACGGCCATCCCTCTCATTAACTCCCGTCATACGCCGCCCGCCGGTCTCCCGGCGGGCTTTTTTTCGCATTTCAGATGGTGTAGCAGATGTTCTCGGCGTGCTTGTAGGCGTCCAGATAGATCTCGTTCTTCGCCTTGTTGAATGTGACTTCGTAGTACATGCCGTCTTCAACTGTCGTCGAAAGCAGCGCCTTCATGTTTCCGAGGATGTATGCGTTCCACACAACGTACACCTCAAACACCGGTGCGTCGGGCGTGTTGTATTCGGTATGCCCCAGCACCGCGAGCATCGCCGCCGCAGCGGCGCACGCCCCGCAAGCCCACAAAACCCGCTCCTTCATTCCTCGATCACCTCAAGGCCGTAGGCTACCGCCGCGTCGTGCTCAATGCGGCAGCCCCGTGCATCCTGCCACCCTCGGCAGAAGTAGACAGCGTGGCAAAAGCTCATCTTTTCCAATGACTTTGCAAGGAAGTGAAGAGAGATTTGGACAACGCCCTGACCCTCCAATTTCTCCTTGCCGTGCCATGCGCCTGTAAAAAATGTGTTCACGACGTAATATCCTCGTCGTTCCAGCTCGGCAATGGCCCTGTTGCGTTCGTTGTCAATTTCCCATGTTGATCTCCCCGCCATCGGCTGCGAGATCATGGCCAGTTTTTTCATCTCAGCTCCTCCTTCATCTCCACGATCCGCTCCGCAAGCCTCACGCACTTCGTCTGTCCGGGGCAGGCCGTAAACGGGCACGCCCGGCAAAGCTCATTCACCGCCCGCACCCACAGATCATGCTCTATTCGGTTCATCTGCATTAGCCCAGCACTCCTTCGTTTTCCTCAACATAGCGCCAGCTCTGCGGCGGAATTTGCACCGGATCCCAGCAGTACGTGTCGCAGTCTCCGACGTACTCGCAGCCGAGACAGCTGTGGAAGTTTGTGATATCAACCGGTTGGCTGTAGATTTTCAGATCGGAGATATGCCACCCGAACCCCGTTTTCCCTTTCAGGTACGTTTCGAGCTCTTCTTCCGTCAAGCATGCCGCCTCGAGAAGCCGTGAGATGTCGTGCACCTTCTGCCAATCGTCCACGATTCGGTACTTTGGTCTCTCTTGGCCGCCGGTGTATCCGATATGCACCAGCCGGTCGATTCTGCCGCACACAAACTCGCCAATGACTTTCCCGCCGCCATAAAAGCCTTGCTTTCCCACCAGCGCGAAGAAATCCTCGTGTTCAAATCGCGGCTTCGTGCAGTATACATACACCTTAAATGGCGTCTGCATCAGCGTCGGGCGCGTTTTCCGCACCTCCACCGTTTTCTCACCCCGGAGGATCTTCTCGCACCAGCACGGCTGGATGCTCACGAGTACTGCCCTTTTCACCCGTTCGTCCTCCTGTTCCACCGTCTCTCGATCTCAAGCCTTTCATGCTCTATTCGGTTCATCTGCATCGTTTTTTCCATCCCCATATCTGCAAAAATCATCGGAAAACACATTTCTTCTATTGCACGGTGACTTTTTATTGTGGCAAGTTCGCGTTCCTGCCTTCCCATATATCTGCGTTTGCATGCTGGGTAGTGTGCTGTATTTACAATCTCCACACCGCACCACCGTCACAACGTCTCCAGCGTCCTCTTCGAGCATTCGCAGCCAATCGCAGTCTGCCGGTTCGCATGGTTCATCCGAGTGGAGCTCATTGCAGAGATCGCAGATGATTGTCCGCGCTGTTTTAATTTTTGCATACTCAGACATTCTCGCACCTCCTGTTCCACCGTCTCTCGATCTCAAGCCTTGCCTGCCGCACGGGGTCCTTCGTCCACGGCGGCGCCGGATACAGCGTGTGCATCTCCGCGCCGCAGTGCGGGTTCCCGCAGCGGATCGTGGCGATGTAGGTCCCCATCGGATGCCCCTTCGCCGGGGCTATGGA
>ENA-ORMN01002816-ORMN01002816.1-human-gut-metagenome-genome-assembly--contig:-NODE-2816-length-14496-cov-3.124991_pt1 | contig 14496 bp, 10 predicted proteins | sample MGYA00242102_ERZ508993 | MGnify/ENA primary metagenome ERZ508993 (study PRJEB26280, sample SAMEA2338770) | human gut metagenome | biome: human gut; feature: human-associated habitat; material: faeces... | reverse complement strand
TCTCCGGCGGAAGCGGTTCCGGAAACCCTCGCCGGGTACTTATGTTTTAGGAACATTTATTGAATATCCCTACTTTAAGTATAAATTAGTTGGCTAATTTTATGATATTTATTGTATCTCCCACTTTAGAAGATCAGCGGGAGATGCACTTTTTCTTTTTCATTGAGCTGAAAAATCTTGCTGCTATGCTAAGCATAATAATACAAAGGAGTTAGGAACAGTACAGTTCTCTTTCTTATTTATGTGTATAAGCTAGTGCTGCTCCCAATGCCGTGCGATACTCTGCATATTCAGGTATCCAAAAATGGCATTGGTACATTTCTTCCATAACTGGGAATATTTCTTTGCATTGTGGCATTTTGGTCAAATTACCTATTAGGACAAAATCTTTAATGTGGCTATTCAGTGCTGCTAATATGACAGATTGTCCTATTGATTGTAATACCATATGAATGATTCCCGCTGCTACATCTTCCATAGAGGCGTTTGAACTTGCTTTGCCAAATGTGGAAGCGGTGGCATCCAGAGGCAGTCCAGGTAGAGGGGTATTGCAAATATCCTTGATTTGCAGATCAATATTTTCTATTACACCTTTTTCTGCCATCTTTACCACTTGATGAATATTCTGTGTTTTTAACAACAGGCGAGATAGTCCTTGAATGGTTCCTCCGCCAATACCGATACCACCTATGTGAGATATGTTTTTACCTCCTTCCACTTTTACAAAAGAGGTGCCGGTACCCATGCTTACTACAATAAGGTCTTGCAATTGGGAGTCATAGTGAGCTCCAAGACCGTTTGCTAGAAACTCATCCGTATGATCAGTAGAGAGTCCATATAAGGGTTGGTTTACGTAAGCACTTCCCACTCCTGTCAACATGACTTTATCAATGTCGTTTAAGCTGATTCCATTATCATATATGTATTTGCCGAAAGCACCGAATAACGAAGTGATAGGATCTTCGGCTTTTACAATCATAGGATGTTTTATGCCTTCTTTATCCACACCTATTATCTTGGTGGTGCTTCCGCCTACGTCTATACCTATTACCATTCCCATTGTTTTTCTTTGTTTATTTTAAAATAGTGCAAATATACAGGAATTATCTAAGTGTTTATTCATATAGCTTGCGATAATTACCAATTATCTGTTCGGAATGGAGCTACAGGCAGGCCTGATGCTCCGAATAAGGTACCATCAGTATGGTTGGCCCAATTGTATCTTACGGCTACAGGATGAGGTACATCGGGTGATTGTACAATTATTTCTTTCTTTTTTACAGTTACTGTTGCCGGATAAAAAATCCGATCTGTACCTGCGATTATAAATCCGCGTACTGGGTCGGGATGCAAGAATCCTTTTCCTAAGTTTTCAAAATGGATGCGAAGGGTATTTCCTTCGATGCTGTAGCCTTTATAAACCGGATATTGAGGCATTTTTCTTTTTCCGTAAGTTTGCTTTAAAGCTAACTGTGATAGGCGAAGACCTGTTTCCAGAGTACTTTGGAAGGTATTGCTTTTTTCTTTCCCAATATCGGTGGTTACCACCATGCCTGTATGATTCAAGTGTAAAGCCTGTGCTTGTGCTTCACGCATGGCCGCCCAGTCTGAATCATCTTGTGCTTCTTCTTTTTTCTCATGATTGGGCAGTTGCACAAAGTAGAAAGGCATTTGTGGTTTTTGCCATTTATCGCGCCAGTCGGCTATCAATGACATGAATAAGTCTGCATATTCATCGCTACTTTCCAAATTACTCTTTCCTTGATACCATATAACACCTTGAAGGGGGAAAGAGGTAAGCGGATGTATCATTGCATTGAATAATCCTGTGGGATACTTAGGGTTACTTTCTGGTGAAATGGGTACAGGGGGGATTCCACTTAATGAGAGACCGGATAGGTATTTCCATTCTCCTGCCAATGAGATAGGATCTTTGCCTTTTACACTCAGCTTCATGTCTTCTGGACGGCCATATATTCCTCCTTTGCTTTTGTAATTGGTCACACGTATGGTCAGCCTTTCCGCGTTTTACCAGCTTATAGGGAATTGTGTAATAGCGGGACGCATCGGCTTTCGTGTTTCGTCCTATTTCAGTCCCGTTATAATATACGATGCTTTCATCGGCAATGTTCCCTAAATTTATTGTGACATTTTTTCTAGCCCAGTTACGTGGAATATCTATCGTTTTTCTGAACCATACTACTCCATCGAAGTCTTTCATTCCCTTATCTTCCCAGTATCCCGGAAGTTCCATTGTTTTCCAGTTTTCATCCGAATAATCAGGTTCCGCCCATACTTGGTGGTCATCGCACCATCCCATATCGTGTTCGTAAAGAGCTTGATACCACTCTTCTCTTTGACGGGCATATTCTGCTTCTATTTTTTCAGGATTGAACCCCAAGGATTCAAGCATTTCAGTTTCTTTGTTGTAACTTGGCAGGTTTTCTAACGCATCATAACTGGCCCATGCTTCTGCAGGAGTATCTTTCCAGGTGCAACTTATTATACCTATGGGTACTTTCAGTTTTTTTTGTAACTGACTGGCAAAAAAATATCCGATTGCAGGGAGTCCGGTTATGGTTTCAGATGTACATTCTTTCCAACCTTCTTGTGTAGTGTGTAAATCTTTCTTGGGAACTAAGGAGATTTCTTTCTTTGTCTGGAACAGACGGATATAAGGTTGGGGGGCTATATCTATGGGAGTTTCTGTTTCACATTCTCCTGTATACAACCATATTTCGCCAATCAGAATATTTTGCAGTATGTGCTCATCCCCGTCCGAAATGATAATTTCATAAGGACCTCCGGCAGATGGGGTAGGAACTTCTATTTTCCAATTTCCTTCTTTGTCAGGTGATGTCGTATAGGGATGCTTACTCCATCCTGTTGTTATTATCACTTCTTTTTTTGTGGATGAATGGCCATGGAAAATGACATTTGATTTTTGTTGTAATATCATATTGTCTGTGAATAATGCAGGCAGTGTTACTTTGGCCTCTGCCATACAAAATGCCATTAACATTCCCAATAAGATCATTTGTTTTTTCATGAGTGCTAAATTTGTTGTGTTATCAGGCTTATGGTATCTATTTATGCTGGATAAGTCCCCGGTCTTTGAATATGAGTTGTACCAGGCGGAAAGCCAAATCAGTAAGCAATATTCCCAAGGCCGCACCAATGATGACATCAAACAGCCAGTGACGGTTATTCAGAATGCGGGTAAACCCTGTAACTATAGCTGCTGCGTATGCTACTAATCCTACCCAATATCCTTTGAATCCATATTCCTTATACAATAGGGTAGCTGCCATAAACGCTGCTGCCGTATGTCCGGAAGGAAAAGAGAAATAATTTGTGGCATCCGGGCGAAGCACCCCTGTGGTGAGTTTTAATCCATTTACTACCAGCTGCGTCAGTACGACTGACAAGACTATGAAAGTGAACAGCCGTTTCCATCCGAAATTACCTCTTATTCCTCCCAATTTCAGTCCGAATAGAAGTATGAGTGGAAAAAGTTGCAGATAATTGTCATAAGTTTGATGGAAAGCCGGAACATGTACATTACGCAAATTACGTATGTATAGATTTGCATTTTCGAAAAAATGGGAGAATGTCCCGCTTCCGTCTTGCAAATACACTGCAATAACAAGTAATACAGCTACGTAAAACGTGATGATTGCCATCATTTTAATTTTTCCTATCATAAGTCAGTTTATTCTACGGATGAATGCCCCGAAAGTACTCATTTTCTCTTTTATCTGTTAATACGTTAATGATAAATTTTGTTCAAAATAAGTTTCTTTAGGAATCTTATGGTTTAGTCGGTTCTTCCTTCATTTCTCCCTTGCTATATCCGCTAGGACTTATTTTATAGTATTTTTTGAATACCTCGCGGAAATATTTTACATCATTAAACCCGGTCATATCTGATATTTCGGATATATTATACTGTCCTTCGGATAGTAATTGCGCTGCCCGTTTCAGCCGGATCAGGCGGATATAGTCTGCCGGAGCTTGGTCTGTCAATGCTTTTAGTTTATTGTAGAAACTGGAACGGCTCATATTTTGTGAAGCACAGAGTGACTCCACGTTGAAACCTGAATTGTCTAGATTTTCAGTTATTGTTTCTTTTACTGCTTCCAGGAACTGTTGATCCAATGTGTTGCTATAATTTATGGAAATGCTGTCATTGTGTAGTTCCATTTCTGCATATTTGCTACGAAGTAGTGCACGGTTAGTCAGTATATTGGCTATGGATGCTTTTAGTATTCCTATGTTAAAAGGTTTTATCAGGTATTTGTCCGCACCTGTTTCCAACCCTTCAACGATATTCTTTTCGTCATTTAATGCTGTTAGCAGAATTACAGGGATATGAGACGTCAGTATATTATTCTTGATAGCAGAACACAATTCGTCCCCCCGCATTTCGGGCATCATAATGTCCGATAATACTAAATCAGGCTTAAATTCGGGGATGATTTTTAAGGCTTCTTTTCCATTGGTACATGTTTCCACTTGATAAGCTTCGGATAAAGTATGAGACAGATATTCGCGTAGATCGTCATGGTCTTCCACAACCAGGATGCGCTGTGCATTTTGAACATGCTGCCGATACTGATCTTTATAAGTGTGGGGAGAGACTGCACTAGGGGATACTGGTACCACGTTTTCTTGTTGTACCGTTTCTGTCGGAACCTGTTGACTTCGGAATTGTTTTTGGGGGAAGATAACCTTTACGCGGGTGCCTTTATTCTCTACGCTTTCTATGCTGATCTTTCCTTTATGAATACGTACCAGTTTCCACACTAACATCAGTCCGATTCCACTGCCTGTAATTTTTGCATTGATGGCATTGCTGCCCCTGAAGTGTAACTTAAATAACTTTTTCTGTTCTTTGGCAGGAATCCCGATGCCCGTGTCCGTAATCTCCAGACTCCAGTTGTCCTTGTCATGGCGGGTGATAATGTGTACCTCACCGTGGGCGGGAGTATATTTGATGGCATTTGAAATCAGATTTTTTGTGATCGAGTCCATCTTTTCTTTGTCGAACCATACATTTTGATATTCAAAGTTGCTTTTGTAGTCGAGTTTGATCTGTTTGGCTTCTGCATAACTATAAAAGGCATGGTATATTCCTTCCATATAGGTATTAAGTTCGTGTTCCGATATACGAAGGGAGGATGAGTACACATTGGCTTTGCTGAAGTTTATCAGATTGGTGGTGAGGCGTATCAAAGTGTCCACGTTCTTCATGGCTGTAAGCATATTGGCCTGACTTTCTTCACTTAAATTTTCTTTTTGTTGAATTTCTTCCAAAGGTGCCTTTATCAGTGTCAGCGGAGTACGGATATCATGCGCTGTATTGATAAAGAACCGAGTTCTTTCATCCGAGGCCTTTTTTTCTCTGCGCATGGAATGAAGGCGGAAAATGACGTATGTTGCTAAAATGATAGTCAGGACATAAATACAAATAGCCCAAAAACTGAGCCACACGGGATGTGCTACAGTTATTTTCAATATCCGCTCCTGCAACACGTGTTTATTATCCTCTTTGGAAACAGAACGTACACGCAGTGTATAGGTGCCGGGAGCAACATTAGTAAATCGGATAGTTCCTTCGTCACTGGGAGTAGTCCAGCCATCGTAGAATCCTTCCAACTGCCAGGTATATAGTATGTCCGACGGATAATCGTAATTGATAGAGGATACTCGGATGGAAAATGTATTTTGCATATATTTCAGATTCAATTTCTCTATTTGGTCGATATCTTTAGTCAGAGGAGAGTTTGGATCATTGGGATATACAGTTTGGTAGAAAATACGGAAATCGCTGAATATCATATGTGAATCTCCTGTTTTGGGCATCTCTATGTTTGGGGGGAATTCCAGTGCACCGTCTGTACTTCCGAATACGGTGTTCCCATTGGCACGTAGTACGCCGGAGCCGGCATTGAAACAGGTGGACATCAACCCTTGTCCGCGAGTCCAGTTGCGGAACTGGCGGTTGGTAGGCGAGAAAATACTGATACCATTTTCGGTACTCATCAAGATATTCCCGTCTTTTGTGGGTAGAATAACATAAATGCTGTTTGATACTAACGGGCTGTTTCCTGTATGGTAATGGGCGCTGATTGATTCTTTTACCGGATCATAAGTAAATAGTCCGGAACCACTGGTGCCAATGTAGAGTAAACCATTGTCTTCTTGGTGTAACGTATAAATGTAGGTTGCTCCACCGGGCAGAGGTATTTCATGGTATTTGCCCGAATTCCGGTCCAGTAGAAAAAGATTGGTGGAGGTACCTATCCACATAGATGTACTGTCCTTTTCTTCAATGGCAGTAACAGAACCTAGTCCGGGATAAAGACGTCCTTGGCGTGTCTTCAGATTAAAGCATTTCAGATTATAATATCCTCCGGACCATATACACCCGTATCTGTCCTTTTTAATGTCGCGTATGTATTTGTCGGCACGTACATTCAGATGGAAGGATTGGGCAGGGGTGAGGTATTCTATGTTTCCGTTTTTCTTGGTAATCTGGAAAATGCCCGATGCATATCCTCCCGCCCATATAATACCCGGAGAGACTTCGCATAAAGTAATAAAAATGCGGTTCTGATTTTTTAGTCCGTGATTGAAAGAGCTTAGGAAAGAACGCCATTGCTTTTGTTTTGAATCGTATAAGCTGATGCCGTTGCTTGTTCCAAACCACAGATCCCCGTCACTGTCTTCTATAATGGAGTTTACTTGGTTGTTTACTAGTGACTGCCGGTTGCCAATAGAGTGCTTTATCCAGTTGTAGTTGGTATATTGGTTATTGCGGACGGTAATTCCCGTAGGATAGTTGGACAGCCAGATACGCTGCTCGTTGTCTACATATACATCATTGATAATGTTTCCATCCATTTCGTTGTAACTACCATAGTTTGCAATGATATAAGGATCTGTTTCATAGGTGTCTATGTTTAACTTGTGTACTCCTGCTCCTTCAGTGGCTACTAATAACTCCTTTGTGTTCAAAGGACTGATCCGTGTAATATTCACATCTGTCAGTTCTACTTCGGGACGTACAATTTTCTGGCTGTTCAAGTCATATATATAGACTCCCTTTTCAAAAGTGCCTATAAACAGTTTGTTGGCTGTACGGTGTAGATATAATTCATGTACGTGCATATCCATCATTCCCAGTTTGCCGCAGGAGAGCTCTTTTAAATTCCCGTTTTCCAGTTTTGCCAGATAGATTCTTTTGTCTGTACCTATAAAGAAATGTTCACTGTTTATCTGTTCTATGCAGGTGATATTTCCCAGTCGGTTAGAGATTCGTTGCTTTTGTCCGGATTCTATGTTAAAAAGGTGGATAGCCGATTTGCCGCACAGCCATACGTTATCCTCCTGGTCTATGTAACTATATCTCACGAAAGCATGGTAGTCCTTATTCCAGTAATTGTACATACTGTATATCTGTACAAAACGGTCGTGGCCTGAATCATAACGAAAAATTCTGCCTTGTTTTCCTGTGACCAGTAGTGTACCTGTTTTATCTAAAAAAGTCCAGTTTATATTCAATAACGGGTCTAGTTCCCTGTCACCTTCTCTTAATTTATAATGTTTTATTTCTTTTCCGTTATATTGGTCTATCCCCACATGGGTAAGGAACCACATATATCCACGAGCATCTTTCTGAATTTTGTATATTTTCTGATTGCTTAGTCCTTCTTCTATGCCAATATATTTATAAGTCTGCGATGAGACGGTTAATGACAGTAGTAAAAAAATGAGACTTGTGATAGTAGCTTTCATAAAACTCTTTATTCTAAATCTTTTCTTTTTTCAAAAAACAGTAACAAAATTAAGATAAAAAAATCATAGGATTAGTAATTTGAGATGAGCTAAATTTCGGTAAAATTATCCCTTTGTTCGCCTATGGCTCACTTGTGTGAATATAAGAAATATAAATGGAAGAAGGTTTGTAACATAACTGTCAGATGATTATGTTTTCTTAACAAAACTTCGTGCAGCATTATGGTATGGCCTGCATTTCTTTCAATAGAAAGGACTTATAAACTAGAATAATTAACTAAGTAAAGAAAAGCACAATGAAAAAGTTTTTTGGTTTTAATAAATTGCTTGCGTCTGTAGCGGTACTTGCTTCTGTGATGATCTTTCAATCCTGTTTGGATGATGATGATAATGATTATTATAGATATGCGTTGCCCAATGCACTGGTTACAGTGAAACCGGTGGCCGACAATTCATTTTTTATGCAGTTGGATGACAGTACGACACTGTTACCTGTCAATATGAAAAATTCTCCCTATGGTGAGAAGGAAGTAAGGGCCCTTGTAAATTTCGATCCGGTGAATGAGTCAAGCGGAGAGTATGACAAGGCTGTACATATCAACTGGATAGACAGTATCTTGACAAAACCGATTGCCGGTGATTTAGGAGATAAGAATGATGAAGTATATGGTACTGACCCTGTAGATATGATTAACGATTGGGTAACAATTGCCGAGGACGGTTATTTGACTTTGCGTTTCAGAACCATGTGGGGAAATCGCAGTCAAGCTCATTTTGTCAATTTGTTGATGAGTAAAGATGCTGAAAATCCTTATGAGGTAGAATTCCGTCATAATGCTTTTGGTGATGTATATGGTGAACCTGCCGACGGACTGGTGGCATTTAATTTGGATTCCTTGCCTGACACTGAAGGAAAAACAGTGAAGCTGAAATTAAAATGGAAATCATTTAACGGAGAGAAAACTGCGGAATTTGATTATTGTACCCGTAAGTCAACTCCTGCAAACAGTGCAGCCATTACAGCCGGACGAAGTGTCTTGAGATTAAAATAAGGTTTAATAACTGAGGTGCAATTTCAATCCCTCCTGTTCTATGTGGTATAGAGCCGGAGGGATATTTTTTTGCTTTATTCGCTCATCCATATCCCTAGCATTACTCCGAGGATACCCAATACCACACTACCGATGATGTAGGTGAAAAAAGAGGGGTAGAGTCCTGATTTCAGTAATTGCAGACTTTCGTTGCTGAAAGTGGAAAAAGTAGTGAAGCCACCGCAAAGTCCGATAGTGAGCATCAGTCTTATATCATTGTTGATATGAATGCGTGAGGTGAGGGTATAGAATACCCCGATCAGTATGCAACCCAAAATATTGACTGCGAAAGTACCCCACGGAAAATTCGTTGTTCCCTGGCGATAAATGCTTATGGTAAGCAGGTAGCGAAGTACACTTCCTGTACCTCCTCCCAAGAAGATGAGTAATAGTGATTTCATAAATGCTACATTTTGATGCAAAAATAGCAATGATTATTCATTCAGAGCCAAACTTTTTTAGTAATTTTGCACCCTAAACGAAAAATACGCAAAAAGGAATGGGTGGTTTTTTTGGAACAGTCTCAAAGGCTGAATGCGTCACCGACTTATTTTACGGGACGGACTATAATTCACATTTAGGAACAAAAAGAGGTGGTTTGGCTACGTATGCCCAAGGAGAGGGATTTATGCGTTCTATCCACAATTTGGAGAGTTCTTATTTCCGCACGAAGTTTGAATCTGAACTTCCAAAGTTCAAAGGTAGTTCGGGTATCGGCATTATCAGTGATACGGACCCGCAGCCTATCGTGATAAACTCGCATCTAGGCAAGTTCGCCATCGTCACAGTAGCTAAAATCAATAACATTACGGAATTGGAACGCGACTTGCTGGCAGCTAATATGCACTTTTCTGAAATGAGTCTTGGCAAGACGAATCAGACGGAGCTGATCGCATTGCTTATTGTGCAAGGGAAAAATTTTGTAGATGGTATAGAGAATGTCTTTAATAAAATCAAAGGATCATGCTCCATGCTGATATTGACGGAAGATGGTATTATAGCAGCACGTGACAAATGGGGGCGTACTCCGATTGTAATAGGTAAAAAAGAGGGTGCGTATGCTGCGACAAGTGAATCAAGCAGTTTGCCGAATCTGGATTATGAAATAGAGAAATATGTAGGACCGGGCGAAATTATTCGCTTGCGTGCCGACGGAATGGAACAAATGCGCAAGCCGAACGAAGGAATGCAGATTTGTTCTTTTTTGTGGGTATATTATGGATTTCCTGTTTCATGCTATGAAGGGAAAAATGTAGAGGAAGTACGTTTTATGAGTGGTTATAAAATGGGGCAGAAGGACGATTCGGAAGTTGATTGTGCCTGCGGTATTCCTGATTCGGGAGTAGGCATGGCATTGGGGTATGCTGAAGGCAAAGGAATTCCTTATCATCGTGCTATTGCCAAGTACACACCCACCTGGCCTCGTAGTTTTACTCCTGCCAATCAGGAAATGCGTTCACTGGTAGCAAAAATGAAGCTGATACCTAATCGCGCAATGCTGGAAGGTAAGCGCGTGTTGTTTTGTGACGATTCTATAGTGCGTGGGACCCAGCTTCGTGATAATGTGAAAATTTTATTTGATTATGGTGCCAAAGAGGTTCATATGCGCATTGCTTGTCCGCCATTGATTTATGGATGCCCTTTCATTGGTTTCACTTCTTCAAAAAGTGATTTGGAATTGATAACCCGCCGGATGATTAAGGAGATTGAAGGCGATGAAAATAAGAATCTGGAAAAATATGCAACGACAGATTCGCCGGAGTATAAGAAGATGGTGCAAATGATTGCCGACCGCTTCGGTTTGAGCTCCTTGAAATTCAATACTTTGGAAACTTTGGTAGAAGCGATAGGATTACCAAAATGTAAGGTATGTACCCATTGTTTTGATGGTTCCAGTTGCTTCTAATAACAAAATAATAAAATATTAATGAAAAAGAGCCGTGATTTGTTTGGCAATTCACGGCTCTTTTTCTATTTTTACAGGCAAGTATGAATATTAAAACAAAAAGAAAAATGACGGTAATAGAACGATTTTTAAAATATGTAAGCTTCGACACTCAGTCTGATGAGAATAGCGGGGCTACCCCCAGTACACCGAAGCAGATGGTGTTTGCACAATATTTAAGATCTGAATTGGAACAATTGGGCTTTCAGGAAATTTCTTTGGATGAGAATGGTTATCTGTTTGCCACATGGCCGGCCAATACGGATAAACCGGTTCCTACCATCGGATTTATTGCACACATGGATACCAGTCCCGATATGACGGGTGCGGGAGTCACCCCACGCATTGTCTATGGTTATGACGGAACGGATATTGTATTATGCGAAGAAGACAACATTATACTTTCTCCCAAGCAATTTCCCGAACTGTTGGATCATAAAGGGGAGGATCTTATTGTAACCAACGGCAAAACATTGTTGGGAGCTGATGACAAGGCGGGTATTGCTGAAATCATCTCAGCTATGGTATATTTGAAAGAACATCCTGAAATCAAGCATGGAAAAATTCGTGTGGGATTTAATCCTGATGAAGAAATAGGCTTGGGTGCACATAAATTTGATGTGGAGAGATTCGGATGCGAGTGGGCATATACGATGGATGGTGGTGAAGTAGGGGAGTTGGAGTTTGAAAACTTTAATGCCGCTTCTGCGAAAGTGATTATTAAAGGACGTAACGTACATCCGGGATATGCAAAGGATAAAATGATCAACTCTTTGCGTGTAGCTAATGAGTTTGTGGCTTTACTGCCTACGGACGAAGTGCCTGAGTGTACTGATGGTTATCAGGGATTCTATCATTTGATTGGCATGACGGGTGAAGTAGAGCAGACTACTATCTCTTATATAATCCGTGATCATGACCGTGCCAAGTTTGAGGCATGCAAGGAAAATATGAAAAAGTGGGCGGAAATCATCAATAAGAAATATGGAGAAGGCACCGTTACATTGGAATTGAAAGACCAGTATTACAATATGCGTGAGAAAATTGAGCCGGTGATGCATATCATTGATATCGCTTTCAAGGCTATGGAAGAGGCGGGCGTGACACCTAAGGTGAAGGCTATCCGCGGTGGAACGGATGGTGCACAACTTTCATTCAAGGGATTGCCTTGTCCCAATATTTTTGCCGGCGGCTTGAATTTTCATGGCAGATATGAGTTCGTGCCAATCCAGTCTATTGAGAAAGCCATGAAAGTGGTGGTGAAAATCGCTGAATTGGTGGCAAGATAAGTAATTTATTAACCTTAAAATAGTAAAGTAATAACATGAAAACAACTCCGTTTACCGAAACACACATTGCCTTGGGGGCGAAAATGCACGAATTTGCAGGTTATAATATGCCTATTGAATATTCGGGAATTATTGATGAACATCTTACTGTATGTAATGCCGTAGGTGTTTTTGATGTATCCCATATGGGTGAATTTTGGGTAAAAGGTCCTAATGCGTTGGAGTTTTTGCAGCAAGTGACTTCAAACAATGTGGCAACTTTGCCCGTCGGTAAAGCGCAATATACTTGTTTCCCTAATGAGGAGGGAGGTATTGTTGATGACCTGTTGGTATATCACTATGAATCCGAAAAATACTTGTTGGTGGTAAATGCGGCCAATATTGAGAAAGACTGGAACTGGTGTGTCAGCCATAACACAGTGGGTGCGGAATTGGAAAATGCATCCGACCGTATGGCACAGCTTGCTATTCAGGGACCGAAGGCTATGGAAGTTTTGCAAAAACTGACTCCGGTCAACTTGTCTGAAATTCCTTATTATGCTTTTACCACAGGTGAGTTCGCCGGTCAGAAAGATGTGATTATTTCGAATACCGGTTATACCGGTGCAGGTGGTTTCGAGCTTTATTTTTATCCCGAAGCTGGTCAGGCTATCTGGAAAGCAATTTTTGAAGCAGGTGCTCCTGAAGGGATTAAACCTATCGGGCTAGGGGCTCGTGATACATTACGTTTGGAAATGGGCTTTTGCCTGTATGGTAATGATTTGAGTGATACCACTTCTCCGTTGGAAGCAGGATTGGGCTGGATTACCAAATTTGTTGAAGGAAAGAATTTCACTTCACGTGCTTTACTTGAAAAGCAGAAAGCCGAAGGATTGAAACGCAAGCTGATTGCTTTTGAAATGGTAGACCGTGGTATTCCCCGTCATGGTTATGAACTGGTAAATGCTGATGGAGAGAAAATAGGTGAAGTAACTAGTGGAACCATGTCTCCAATGCGTAAGATTGGTATCGGTATGGGATATGTTCAGACCGCTTACACAGCATTAGGTACTGAAATATTTATTGATGTGCGCGGACGCAAGCTGAAAGCTGTAGTAGTAAAGGCCCCGTTCAGAAAATAAATCGAAAGCCGGAAAAGAGAACGCTGATAACAAAGAAAACGCGGATATTCAAGAAATCTGAATATTCGCGTTTTCTTTATATGGCTGATATACATTTACGGTTAGTTCCTTTTCATAAAAACAGCTTTTAATGCAAAATTAATAATAGGATGAAGAATATGATAAATAGATAATTCTTAATTTTGCAATCAAAAATTTATTAGCTATGTCTGAATTGGCTCCATTGATAAGTGATTTGGCTTTGATTCTGATCTGCGCCGGTGTCATGACGCTCGTCTTTAAACGGTTAAAGCAACCTCTTGTTCTCGGCTATATCGTAGCCGGCTTTTTGGCAAGTCCCCATGTTCCTCTTACTCCGTCGGTCATTGATGTGGCCAATATCCATACATGGTCGGAGATTGGTGTGATATTCTTGTTGTTCGCTCTAGGGTTGGAATTTAGTTTCAAGAAACTGGTGAAGGTAGGGGGGACGGCGGTCATTGCGGCGTGTACCATTATATTTTGTATGATATTGGTTGGGATTTTTGTAGGGTGGTCTTTCGGGTGGCAACGCATGGACTGTCTGTATTTGGGAGGTATGTTGGCCATGTCCTCCACGACTATTATCTATAAGGCTTTTGATGATTTGGGATTGAGGCAGCAACGGTTTGCCGGTTTGGTTCTTAGTATTTTGATATTGGAAGATATATTGGCTATTGTTTTGATGGTTATGTTGAGTACAATGGCAGTGAGTCAGAATTTCGAGGGCAGTGAAATGGTATATAGCATTGCCAAATTATTATTCTTCCTTATATTGTGGTTTGTGGTCGGTATCTACTTGATTCCTGTCCTGCTGAAAAAATGCCGCAAACTGATGAGTGAGGAAACGTTGTTGATTGTATCGCTCGGCCTTTGTTTCGGTATGGTTGTGCTGGCTGCTCATACGGGATTTTCAGCGGCATTCGGCGCTTTTATTATGGGGTCTATTCTGGCTGAAACGGTAGAAGCGGAGAGTATCGAGCGTCTGGTTAAGCCGGTGAAGGATTTGTTCGGCGCCATATTTTTCGTATCCGTAGGTATGATGGTAGACCCTTTGATGATAGTGGAGTATGCCGGACCTATTGTTGTCATTACGTTGGCGGTTATTGCCGGACAGTCCTTGTTCGGAACGTTGGGGGTATTGCTTGCCGGGCAGCCGCTGAAGACGGCTATGCAATGCGGCTTTAGTTTGACGCAGATTGGCGAGTTCGCCTTTATCATCGCCTCTTTGG
>ENA-ORMN01002813-ORMN01002813.1-human-gut-metagenome-genome-assembly--contig:-NODE-2813-length-14498-cov-3.074846_pt1 | contig 14498 bp, 14 predicted proteins | sample MGYA00242102_ERZ508993 | MGnify/ENA primary metagenome ERZ508993 (study PRJEB26280, sample SAMEA2338770) | human gut metagenome | biome: human gut; feature: human-associated habitat; material: faeces... | reverse complement strand
CGTCGAAAGAAATTCCGTGTTTGAATAAATTTCTGCGAAATTTATAATAAACACTCCATTCCTTTCTCCTTTTCCCCAAAAAGCTTACGCTTTTCGGGGACCCCGATTGAAATTCCGTGTTTGAAAAAAAATCGGGCGACCGATGGTCGCCCCTACGATAGAACGAATTTCGTAGGGGCGATTACTAATCGCCCGATTGAAATTTGCTACTTATTTTGTGTCAATAATCTTAGTTGTGGTTGTGTTGTTCTTTTCGGCGGTTATAACGATTTGGGGATACCACGGCTTAGCCGAGGCAAAGTGATTTCTGATTCCCTTTTCATCGCAAATAACCTGAGGATAGCGGATAAGCTTTTTAGGGGATGCGGTAAGCTTTTTATCATCATCCCTTGCAACGCCGACTACAACAAACCTAAAATCCTTATGGTAAGAAGTCGGGCAGGAAATTGTGATAAGTTTATCGCTTCTTATCGGCGAAGCGCCGGTATCATACAAAAAGCGATAATGAAGCATAGTATAAAACTCAAGTGCGCTTGACGGCTCCATTTGCTCCGTAACATTATAAGGGAACACGTAGCCGTTATCGTCGCTTGCCTTGGTATTGGTATAAAAAGCACCGATAACCTTAAAGTTATAATCCGTTTTTAAATCGGAAAACGAGATAAATCCCGAAGCCGAATTATTATAAGAATCAACGCTTGAATAATATTTTTCAAGGCTGTCGTCATTAAGATAAACAACAAAATTATCCACCCTTGCACCCTTAGCCGATTTTTCAAGATAAGGTGTACCTTTACCGTCCGCCTTTTTAAGCACAGGGGAGGAAAGGTCAATATCGTCAATTTTTAAATAGCCGCAGGTATTTGGATTTTTGCCGTAAAGCTCGCAATATTTTTCCTCAATACCGTCAGGAAACGACACGTCAGTATACTTTTTCTCATACTTTTTGATATAAGAAGTTTTAGACGATTTAATCATATTGCCAATGCCGAAAACGGCGGCAAAAAAGACTGCTATAATTAATACTATTATAATAAGGTATTTATATACGCCTTTTGCCTTATCACTTTTAAGAGATGAAAAATCTATTTTTTTAAGTTCAATTTTAGGCTTATTGACTTCTTTATCAGGCTTTGGCTGTTTTCTTTCGGCCTTTGCAAAATCAGCACGTGGCTTAGGCGGCTCAACATTAACGGGAACATAATCGCTTTTTTCCCTGCTGTCCCTTTTAGCCTGAAAATCCTTTAAAATATCGTCAATACTGTTTTTTTCAAAATCTTTATTATCCATAATTATTTAATAATAACCTTCTTGACATTATCAAGCGCTTTTTGAAGCATAGAGTCAAGGTTAGGAATTTTTTGTTCTGCTTTAATTACGTCGTCAAGGTGCGGCCTTGTTTTAGGGTGCTTAGGAGTGAACACCGTGCAGCAATCCTCATAAGGCTGAATAGAGATATCAAACGTGTCGATTTTGCGGGAAATTGCAATAATTTCCTCCTTATCCATACCGATACAAGGCCTGAAAACAGGCATCGAAGCGGCGCAATCGGTACATGCAAGAGCATACATAGTTTGGCTTGCAACCTGACCGACGCTTTCACCGGTGATAAGGGCGGTGCAATTTTGCATTATAGCAACCTTTTGCGAAAGTTTCATCATAAGGCGGCGCATAATGATTGTGAAATACTCCTCAGGGCAATAATCCCTGATAGCCTCCTGAAGCTCGGTAAAAGGGACAACATAAGTTGTAATCACGCCGGAATAGCGAGCAACCTTTTTAAGCAAATCCATAACTTTCATTTCGGCAAGCTCCGAAGTGTAAGGCGGAGAGGCAAAGTGAACGGCGCAAAGCTCAATACCCCTTTTAGCCATCATATAAGCCGCAACGGGAGAATCAATACCGCCGCTGATAAGTACAGCTGCCCTGCCGTTAGTGCCTGTCGGCATACCGCCTGCGCCTTTAATATTATTTCCTCTTACAAAGGCATATTTTTCCCTAACCTCAACAGTCACGATGATATCGGGATTATGAACATCTACCTTTAAATTATTAAATTTTGAAAGAATATAACCGCCGAGTTCCCTACTGATTTCAGGCGATTTCATAGGAAATTTTTTATCCGAGCGCTTTGCCTCAACCTTAAAGGTTTTAGCCTCGCTTAGCTCGTCGAAAAGATATTCGCAAGCCTTAATCTTGATATCGTCAAAATCCTTTTCACATTCGCACGCACGTGAAAAAGCGGCAATGCCGAAAACACGTGAAATTCTTTCAGCCGCCTCATCAAGGTCAATATCATCATCAAGCGGTTCAACCATAATAGTTGACTGACTTTTTGTAAATTCAAAATCGCCGAGGTCTGAAATTTTATGCTTAATATTTTTTACAAGCTTATCCTCAAAGCTTGAACGGTTAAGCCCTTTAAGCGCAAGCTCGCCGTTTTTAACAAGTATTATTTCTTTCATTATATATTCCGTTTCTTCATTTTATTTTATTGGGTGGGTTTTAACAAGTTCATCAAGAGAAGAAGCAAGCAAGTCAACATCCTCTTTCGTATTAAATCTTGAAAAGCTTATTCTTATACTCTTATCTATAATCTCATTAGGCAAACCCATTGCGGTAAGCACGTGACTTTTCTTGCCCTTAGCGCAAGCGGAGCCGTTACTTACAAAGACGTTATAATTAGCCGAAAGTTCCTGCAAAACAGTCTGACTTCTCATAAAAGTGGGAACATAGACATTCAAAATATAAGGCGAAGTATTTTCATCATTATTAAACACAATACCGTCTATTTTTGAAAGCTTTTCTCTTGCATAAAGGTTAAGCTCTTTAATCTTTTTCTTTTGCTCATTGGCATTAGGCAACGCCCTTACTGCCGCACCGAAACCTGCAATAAGAGGTGAACACTCTGTACCCGGCCTCAGCCTTTTTTCCTGTTCTCCGCCAAAAGTACGGGCAAAATTTTGGTCAGTCAAATTAGCGTTTTTATTAACATACAATGCTCCGACACCTTTAGGGCCGTGAATTTTATGAGCGGTGATTGAAACAAGGTCAGCCCCAAGCTTTTTAGGGTTGATATTAACCTTGCCGTATGCCTGAACGCAATCAATATGAATAAGCGCCGGAGCGCCTGCTCTTTTAACTGCCTTGGCAACAGATTTAACAGGCATAACCGTACCGACTTCATTATTTATATACATCATCGACACAAGGATTGTATCTTTATTTACCGCTTCAAAAACCTGCTCCTCGCTGATATTGCCGTGGATATCGGGTTTAAGAAATACGACCTCAAAGCCTTGCTTTTCAAGTTCTTTAGCAGACTCCAAAACGCTCTCATGCTCAATCGCCGTGGTAACTATTCTGTTGCCGAGACGCTTTTTCGCCTTAGCCGCACCGAACAAAGCCATATTGTTAGCCTCAGTCGCACCTGATGTGAATATAATTTCCTCCTTATCAACACCAAGCGAATCGGCAATTGCGCCCCTTGCAAGAATAATTTCCTTCATAGCATTAATTCCCAAATTATGCAAACTTGAGGGATTGCCAAAATTATCAGTCAGCATATTCATAACGGCGCTGACACATTCGTCGCACGGTTTAGTTGTTGCAGAATTATCTAAATATGCACTCATAAATTCATTAATTCCTTTAATTTAAATACTGCCGCAATAGTTTTTGCGTCCTTAATTTCATTGGTCATAATCTTAGTTACAACCTCTTTAATCGGCATTTGGATTACATCCAAAAATTCATCGTCATCAAGATGCTGTTCACCGTAGGAAATACCCTTAGCGTAAAATAATCTGATTATTTCGCCGCAATAGCCCGGCGACGGATAAATCTCGCCGAGTGATTCAAACACCTCCGCCTTTGCGCCGCATTCCTCAGAAAATTCCCTGATGCCTGCTTGGCGAGGGTCCTCACCCTTTTCAAGCTTGCCGGCAGGAATTTCATAAATAGTTTCCTTATACGGATACCTAAACTGCCTTACAAGGAGTATTTCGTTTTCGTCTGTCAAGCCGATAATGCCGACGCCGCCCGGATGGTCAACAACCTCTCTGTCAGCGATATCGCCGTCAACAAGCATAACTTTATCATTATGAACATCAATAATTCTTCCGCTGAAGATGCCCTGCACCTCCTGCGTTTGCTCAAAATAGCCGAGTGCTATTGAAAAAATATCATCAATTTTTTCAGCCACAAACTTAGCGCCGGCACCTGCAAATTCAACACGATTGCCATAGCCCCACAAAACGCCTACGCTGTCAATCATATTAGCCTTTGCACCGTCGATATCATATTTCTTATCGCCTACCATTATTGACTCATTACCCGAAGTATCAAGTTCCTTTAAGCAACGGGAAATAATATTTGCCTTTGACTCGCAGTCGGCAGAAAATGTTACACCGCAAATAACGTCAAAATATGATTTAACACCGTAATGGTCAAGCAAAGCCTCAATATAATCCTGCGGCTTTGAAGAAGCGATACCAAGCTTTAAATTTTCTGCTTTGAGCTTTGCAAGAAGTTCCTTAATTCCGTCATAAAGTTTGCTTTCAAGAAGCCCTTTATTTGTATAACGCTCTCTGTATTTTTTAACAAGTTTATCAGCCATTGCCGCATCAACGCCAAACTTTTCTTGAAAAGTCACAAGAAGCGGAGGCCCGATAAAATAAGTAAGCTCGGTATAATCGGGAGCTTCGATATTATAATAATCAAGTGCAAACTTTGCGCTTTTGAGTATACCCTCACCCGTATCGCAAATCGTACCGTCAAAATCAAAAATTACTGTCTTATATCTCATTAGCCATTTACCTTTTTCATAAATTTATCACAATTAACAACAAATCTTTCAATTGTGCCCTTGCCTATTATATTGCCGTTATCGTCCTTAGCGCTGACAGAGAAAACAAGACGTCTGCCGTCAACCGCCTCAAGCTTTGCACTTGCCGAAACAGTTGCACCCATAGCGCTTGCCTTATCATGAGTAATCTCCACCTTTATACCGACCGTAGTCTCGCCGTCATCAAGGATAGCAGAAGCCGCCTCGCAGGTTGCCTCCTCCATAAGCGCAAGCATCATCGGAGTTGCAAAAAGAGCCGGAGCCTACGGCAGCCGCCGTATTTGTTGAATTAACCGTTGCAAGAGCTTCGCCCTTATATTCACCGTGAAATTCCTTCATAAACAATACACCTCTTTATAAATAAGACAGTTTAAAATATTTCCTTAAAATCTTAAACATTATATCACATAATTTCGGTGTATACAACACAAATAATTTATGTTATAATCTTGTTAATAAATTTTTGGAGAAAAATATGGCAGATAAATCAAAAAGAAAAAGAATCTATATGCTTGACGAACTGAGAGGCTTTGCAATTTTATGTATGATTTTGCACCATACATTTCTTGATGTCGGCGACGTTTTGTGTTTTAGCTGGGGCTACAAAGTATTTGATGCGCTTTGCACCGTTCAACCGCTGTTTTGGGCTGTATTTATTATTATTTCGGGAATATGTTCAAGGCTTTCAAGAAATACGATAAAGCGTGGCTTTATCGTGCTTGGTGCCGGACTCATAATTACGCTTTTCACCGCTGTAATTATGCCGCTTTTCGGCTTTGAGGGGAGCGAAATTTATTTTGGCATACTTCACTGCCTCGGTTGCTCAATGATTATAACGGGAATATTAATGCCGCTCATTAACAAAATCAACTACAAAATCGGCGCAACCGTTTCGCTTGTTTTATTTGCATTTACCTACGGAATAAACACAAGAACTATGCTTTTCGGTTTAATCAAATTGCCTGACGCTTTATATCAATACGATTTTTTAGCGCCTATCGGCATTTATTCAAATAATTTTAAAAGCGCTGACTATTTTTCAATTATTCCGTGGCTATTCGTATTTCTTTTCGGTGCATTTATCGGAAAGCTTGCAAAGGAAGAAAAATTCCCAAAAGGCATGTATAAGCAAAGAAGCAAATTTTTATGCTTTGTCGGAAAAAACAGCCTTTGGGTATATATTTTGCACCAACCGGCAATATATTTGGTTATGCTAATTATTGCATTTATAATCGCCTAAACCGCTCACAAAAAGATACAACGCACATAGTATAAATAGGTGCGGTATGAATAAAAAACAAAGTCCCAAAAGCACCGAAATGTGCTATTGGGACTTTTATTTTTCGCTTTTCGGCTGTTAGCTTAGGTGGTGCAAAGCATCTTTAAAACAGCCTTAGCCGTATCAGTCGTTCACATAGAAGCGGTGCTGTCGGTATCGCTTCATTTGTGCGTTTATTGTAATTTTTCCCACTGTTCATTTGTCTTTTTGATACTGAGAATGCAGTAACCTCCGATTTTTTCAATAATCGTTTTTGCGCTTTTCAAATGTCTGCACACAGAGGGCTGCGAAATGTGGAGAACTGCGGCAATCTGTTTTTGATTTTTCTTTTCAAAATAAAACATTTCAAAACAAATACGTTGCATTTGAGTAAGCTCGTTTTTAGCAATTTTCGGAACAACGGCAAAAAGAGAATTGCGCATTATCACCTGCTCGTCATATCCGGCACTGTCAAATGGATTATACGAGCCCATAAATTCCTCAAAAAATCCACTCATTTTTCTTCCTCCCTATAATAGTCAGTCAGCATAAAGTATACCTTTCTGCATTCACATGCCATATCGTAATATATTCTCATCTTTCTTCTCAGCTTAAACAAATCCTCACCACGATAAACACTTAAAAGCGGCTTTAATCCGTCAACCTTGGCGCAAAGCACTTTATACTGCTTATCGTATTCCTTAGCGAGTTCGTCAATATCCATCACAAATCAACCTGCCTTTACTGAAAATTGTTTAAAGACCTCCCGTTTAAGCACGGTGGGTGAAGCCGCAGCTTGAGTGGCAAAAGGGACAAGCCTTTGTATTCGATATTATACAAACATTCGTTCTAAGTCAACACAAATTTACCGCATAGTACAAATATTTTCTCTTTTTGGCACAGACCGCAAAATGCGACAGAATTTCTGTTTTTATATAACATATATCAAAACATTTTAACAAAGTGCTTGACATATTATGCAAATTGCACTATAATATGGTTGATTTGAAATGGACCGCACCATTTCAAACTCTTGGTCCTCCATAGTTTGTAATGACAGAGAGGGGAAAGCCGAGGCGCTTAGGCGCTTCGGCTTTCTTTCATTTTGACTGCTGAAAAACAAAAAGCGTAATTATTCAAATGATTTTATGTATAATAATACAATAATATACACAATATACATTTTAATACATTATATATTTTGGGATGTTTAGTGCATTTTGTTGTAATTTTATACAAAACAGCGGCAAATATTTGCAGGTTTTATGAATAATTATACAAACTTTATAAAATCGCTTGCATTATTCATTTAAGGTTACTATAATGTAGTCAACAAGAAAAAATTCCCAAAGGAGATATATAACAATGAACAAAAAGGATATTAAAAAAGTAGTTCTCGCTTATTCAGGCGGACTTGACACATCAATTATCATTCCTTGGCTCAAGGAAAACTACAACAACTGCGAGGTTATCGCTGTTTCCGGCGACGTAGGACAGGGTACAGAGCTTGATGGTCTTGAAGAAAAGGCTATCGCAACCGGCGCATCAAAGCTTTATATTCTTGACCTTAAAGAAGATTATGTTAAAAATTACATCTTCCCTTGCGTAAAAGCAGGCGCTGTTTATGAGGAGTATCTTCTCGGTACATCGCACGCACGTCCTTGCATTGCAAAGGGTCTTGCTGAAATCGCAATCAAAGAAGGCGCAGACGCTATTTGCCACGGCTGCACAGGTAAGGGCAACGACCAGGTAAGATTTGAACTTGCACTTAAGGCTCTTGCACCTGAAATGGAAATCATTGCTCCATGGCGTGAGTGGGATATCAAATCACGTGAAGAAGAAATTGAATATGCAGAAGCACATAACATTCCACTTAAGATAAACCGTGAAACAAACTATTCAAAGGATAAAAACGTATGGCACTTAAGCCACGAAGGTCTTGACCTTGAGAATCCGGCAAATGAGCCTCAGTATCTTAACGACAGCTTCCTTGAACTCGGAGTTGCTCCTGAAAAAGCACCCGACGAGCCTACATATATCACAATTCATTTTGAAAAAGGCGAACCTGTTGCTGTTGACGGCGAAAAGCTCAGTCCGCTTGCGCTTGTTGAAAAGCTTAACGAACTCGGCGGCAAGAACGGTATCGGTCTTCTTGACATTGTTGAAAACCGTCTTGTAGGTATGAAGAGCCGTGGAGTATATGAAACACCGGGCGGAACAATCATTTATAAGGCTCACCAGCTTCTTGAAATGATTACTCTTGACCGTGACACATCACACTACAAAAAGCTTGTAGCTGAAAAGTACGGCGAGCTTGTATATAACGGAATGTGGTTCTCTCTTCTTCGTGAGGCACTTGACGCATTTGTTAATAAGACTCAGGAAACAGTTACAGGTGATGTAAAGCTTAAACTTTATAAAGGCAACGTTATGAATGCAGGCGTAACATCTCCATATACTCTTTATGATGAGAATGTTGCTTCATTCGGCGACGACGGCGGTGCTTACAATCAGGCTGACTCTGCAGGTTTCATTAACCTCTTTGGTCTTTCAACCAAGGTTAAGGCTCTTCTTGATAAAAAAAGAGAAGCTAACGACTGATTGATAAACAATATAAAAAGCAATAATTCGTAGGGGCGAACAATGTTCGCCCTTAATTTCACAAATGAGGTAAACTTTATGGCACAGCTTTGGAAAGGCAGATTTAAAAAAGAACTTGCAAAAGAAACTAACGACTTCAATTCTTCAATCAAATTTGATTCAAGAATGTTTGAAGAGGATATTAAGGGCAGCATAGCACATGCAACAATGCTCGGTGCGACAGGCATTATTGACAAAAGCGAAAGTGACAAAATTGTTGACGGCTTAAACGGCATACTTGACGATATCAAATCAGGAAAACTTGATATTGATATGAACGCTGAGGACATACATACATTCGTTGAGGGTGAACTTACGGCACGTTTAGGTCAAACAGGCAAAAGGCTTCACACCGCAAGGTCACGTAACGACCAGGTAGCGCTTGATATAAGAATGGTGCTTAAAAAGGAAATTGACGAAATCAGCGAAAAAATCAAAGGTCTTATCGAGGTTCTTTGCAACAAGGCAGAGGAAAATAAGAGCGTTATTATGCCGGGTTACACCCATCTTCAAAGGGCACAGCCTATCACATTCGGTCATCACCTTATGGCTTATGCGTCAATGCTTTTGCGTGACCTTGACAGACTTTCAGACGTTAAGCGCAGAATGAGCGTTTTGCCGCTCGGCTCGGGTGCACTTGCAGGAACTACATATCCGCTTGACAGAAATATGGTTGCCGAGCTTTTGGGATTTGACAGCGTATCATCAAACAGCCTTGACGGCGTATCGGACAGGGACTTTTGCATTGAGCTTGCGTCTGCGCTTTCGCTTGTTATGGTTCATCTGTCACGTTTCAGCGAAGAAATTATCATGTGGTGCAGCTGGGAATTCAAATTTGTTGAGCTTGATGATGCATTTTCTACAGGCTCAAGCATTATGCCGCAAAAGAAAAACCCCGATATTGCAGAACTTGTAAGAGGTAAAAGCGGACGTGTATTCGGCGACTTAACTGCTCTTTTAACTGTTATGAAAGGCATTGCGCTTGCATATAACAAGGATATGCAGGAGGATAAGGAGGCAATCTTTGACGCTGTTGATACGGTTAAAATGTGCCTTAATGCTTTCACTCCTATGATTGATACAATGACCGTGCTTAAGGATAATATGAGAAATGCGGCAGCAAAAGGCTTCATCAATGCGACCGACTGCGCAGATTATCTTGTTGGCAAGGGCTTGCCGTTTAGGGACGCTTATAAGGCAACCGGTGAGCTTGTTGCGCTTTGCATTGATAAAGGCCTAACGCTTGAAACGCTTCCTATTGAGGAATACAAAAACGTTTGTGATATTTTCGACGAGGGTGTTTACGAAGCAATCAATCTTGAAAAATGCGTAAACGACAGACTTGTTGAGGGCGGCCCAAGCGTATCAAGCATTGAAAACCAAATCAAAAAAGCAAGAGAAATTATCGAAAAATAATATATAAATTCAGGCGGCACACATTAATCAATGTGTGCCGTTTTTATTACTCACCGTAATATTGTTAAATTGTAAATTATACGTTTGCAGTCTATTATTCAAATAAAAAAGACATTTTTACGTTTATCGGTTGACTACCAAATATAAAAAGGTTATAATTAATTTCAAAATAGTATGTATAAGGGATAAAATTATGAAATACAAAATTGTAGTTGACAGCTGTTGCGATTTAACGGCTGATATGAAAAATTGGGATGATTTTGAGATTGTTCCGTTAACTCTTGAAATAGGCGATTACAGAATTTTTGATGATGAAAACTTCGACCAGGACGATTTCATTGCAAGAATGAAGGCAAACAGCGGCAATGCAAAATCTGCCTGCCCTGCTCCCGACGCATTCAAAAAGGCTTATGAGGGCGATTACGAGGCAGTTTTTGTTTTAACTATCACAAATCAGTTAAGCGGAACATATAACAGTGCGCTTCAGGGCAAAATGCTTTACGAAGAAGAATTTAACGATGATAAAAAAATCATTGTTTTTGATTCTCTTGCAACATCAGGGCTTGAAACCTTGGTTGCTAAAAAAATTAAAGCACTTGCCGAAAGCGGCAAAAATACAGACGATATTCAAAAGGAAATTGAGTCTTATATAGTAAATAATACAGGTCTTTATTTCTGCCTTGAAAGCTTGGATGCGCTCAAGTCAAACGGCAGGCTCTTTGCTCTTGCGGCTAAGGTGCTTGAAAAAATAAGGGTTAAGCTTATTTGTAAAAGAACAACTCAAGGCAACATTTCACTTGCAGCTCAGGATATCACGCTCAACCGTGCTATGATGAAAATGAGCAACCTTATTGCAAACGAGCTTGAGGGCAAGGATTTAAGCGGTGAAACGCTTGTTATTTCTTACGTCTGCTGTGAGGACAGAGCAAAGCAGATTGCCGAAAAAATCTGCGAAAAGGCTAAATTCGGCAATGTTGAAATACTTAAAGCATCGGGTCTTAATTCGCTTTATGCGTCTGACGGCGGCATAATTGTTTCTTATAGTTTTTAAATAAAGGGCTTATCAGATAAACACTCAGCCCAAGATAGTTAGTTAAAAAATAACCGTATCTATTGGTGTAGAACGGTTATTTTTGTTTTCAAATCTAAATTTGCTATTAATTACCTTTTGTTATATAATAAAACTATGAGAGAAATTACGTTTAAAATTGAAGAAAAGCAAGATGGGCTGATGATAAGGGATTTTCTAAGAAATTTCGGTGTATCAAGCGCTCTTTTGACAAAGCTGAAACAGGACGAAAACGGAATAAGCCTAAACGGTGAATTTGCAAAGGCAATTGCGGTTTTGCATACAAGTGATGTGCTTAAAATAAGGATTAAAAACAAGGGCAAAATGCCCGAAAAATTCATCTGCGACAAAGTTAAGGTCGCTTATGACGACGAAGATATTTTGGTATTAAACAAGCCGCCACTTATGCCTGTTCACGAAAGCAGAAATCACCGTGGTGACACGCTTGCAAACGTTGCCGCCTGTTATATGGAAAGCGACTGTGCCTTTAGGGCAGTTTATCGGCTTGACAGGGATACGAGCGGTCTTGTGTTAATTGCTAAAAACGAACTTGCGGCAAGTAAACTTGCAGGTAAAATAAAAAAGGACTACTATGCGATAGTCAAGGGCAAATTTGAGGGCGAGGGCACAATTGATTTGCCGATTAGGCGAGTAAGGGAAAGCATTATTGAGCGTGGCGTTTTTGACGACGGCGAAAGAGCGATTACCCACTACAGGGTGATTAAAACCGACGGTAAAAGCACGCTTTTAAGGCTAAACCTTGAAACGGGACGAACTCATCAAATAAGGGTGCATTTTTCCCATCTCGGTTCTCCCCTTTTGGGTGACACGCTTTACGGCGGTGACTGCGCTGAGATTAACAGGCAAGCGCTTCATTGCAAAACAATTTATTTCACTCACCCGATTACTAATGAAAAAATCACGGTTGACAGCGACTTCCCCGACGATTTTAAAGGACTGATTTAATGCCGGCATATTCCACACATTATATTTTTGCAAAAGAATTAAAAGAAAAAATTGAAAACTGCGTTGAATTTAAATTAAATGATGCGGCACTTTTTATCGGCACGCAGGGGCCGGACATATTTTTTGACCACAGGGTTATGCCGTGGATGATAGGAAAATCAATGAGAAAAATCGGTTCGCTCCTGCACAGAGCAAAGCCGAGCGATATACTTGACAAAATGAGGGAATATATCAATTTGTCAGAAAGCAAAGATATCGCAAAATCTTATGCCGCAGGGTTTATACTCCACTATGCACTCGATCGAAACTGTCACCCATATGTATATGCGCTTCAAAACAAAATGGTTGAAAAATATCCGCACCTTAACAGCCATACGGCGCATAATACGATTGAGTTTTCAATGGACACTTACCTTTTGACTAAAAGGTTAAAAGCAGAAAACGCTTACCTTTTTGATACCGAGGGAACAATTATTTTTAACGAGGCAGAGCTTGACGAGCTTGCAAAAATGATAAGTTATGTTACAAGCAATGTTACAAATAAAAAAGTGACGCCAAATGATGTAAAAACTGCGATAAAAGATTTGAAATATATTCAAAAGCTTACAACCGACAAAAGCGGTAAAAAGGAAAATCTCGTCAAGATTATTGACGGCATAGTTGCTCCTTTTTTGAATAATTTTAAATTTAGTGCATTGATGAGGCCAAAAGACTTGGAAAAAGCGAAAAAATATGGTAATATAGAGCGAAAGACGTGGACCTCGCCTTATAACAAGCTGAAAAGAAATGACAGCTTTGAGGATTTATTTGAATTTGCAAAATCCGACGCAATCGATATGATTAACAAGTTTTTTGCAGGAGAGGACACATATAAAATAACGCAAAACAAATCATTTTTAACAGGAGTTGAAGTAAAATGAAAACTATTCCAAGCTTTCAAATAGACCATAATATACTTAAAAAAGGTATTTATATCAGCAGAATAGACGATGATATCACAACTTATGACATCCGTATGCGCAAGCCCAACAGAGAGCCTGTTATGACTAATGCCGCTATGCACACAATTGAGCATCTTTTTGCAACTTATGTAAGAAATACCGCAATGGCAGGACAAGATTATTTATTGGGGACCTATGGGATGTCTTACCGGTAATTATCTATTGATGAAAGGTGATTTGCAACCGCAAGACATCGTATCTCTGATGCAGGATACTTTCCGTTTTATTGCCGGATATGAGGGTGAAATACCTGGTGCTGCTCCGCAGGACTGTGGAAATTATTTGCTTCACGATTTGCCGATGGCTAAATGGGAATCCGCCAAATATCTGCATGAGATATTGGAGCAGATACGGGAAGAGAATATGCGTTATCCGGAGAAATAAGATGAGGTACGGTACTTTGAAAGCGGTAAATGAAGGGCGGTAGTTAAAACTCTTGTCTTTGGAGGATAAAAGTTGCGAGTTTAAGTTGATGAATATAAATGTTTGTTGTATATTTGTTGTTGGCAATTGCCACTAATACTCAATAAACACCTTAAATGGTTGATTACAATAAGAAAACCAAAGAAGAACTGCTCGAGGTTATCCGGCAATTGGAAGAACGGTTGAATACCCAATCTGTTTCTGAGTCTTCTTGCTCCTATTCTATTCCCGGTCGTTTTCGTGAGGAATATTATCGGGATATTCTCGATACTTTTCCTGATATGATTACTGTTTCTGACTATGATGCTAATTTTATCGAATTAGTATCTGCTCCTCACACCAATCATGTGGAAGGTGTTTCTAATGAAGAGTTGTTGCACTCCAACCTGAAGGATGTGGTACCGGCTGAGGCGTATCATCGGATCCGTGCTAATATGGATGAGGTAATTCGTACCGGAGAAACGCATACGGCACGTCATTCGTTGATGTTTCATGGAAAGATGCGCCACTACGAAAACCGGGTTTGTCCGTTGGGCGATAAGTATTTGCTTTGTATGTGCCGCGATGTGACAGAACTTGTCGAAACAGAGACGGCATTGATTGATGCCCGTACCAAAGCGGAGGAAGCCGACCGTCTGAAATCTGCATTCTTTGCTAATATGAGCCATGAAATTCGTACTCCCCTGAATGCGATCGTCGGTTTCTCCCGACTGGTGATAGGACCCGAACATGAGAGTGAAAAGAAAGAATATTGTGAGATAATAGAGCGTAATTCTGAATTGCTTCTGACTTTGTTTAATGATATTTTGGATCTTTCTTCATTGGAAGCAGGTTCTGTTGTGTTTACTAAAGAGAAAATAAATCTTTATTTGATATGTT